>Ga0224506_10001108_pt1 | contig 19745 bp, 14 predicted proteins | sample SF_Jan12_sed_USG_2_FD_169108 | JGI IMG/M metagenome (GOLD analysis project Ga0224506, IMG submission 169108) | Sediment microbial communities from San Francisco Bay, California, United States - SF_Jan12_sed_USGS_8_1 | ecosystem: Environmental > Aquatic > Marine > Sediment | place: USA... | reverse complement strand
ATCTGCCCGCGCAGATGGATGATGCCGAGATCGAGGCGATGATCGCCGAGGCCATTGCCAGTACCGGGGCCACCGAGATGAAGGACATGGGTAAGGTCATGGCGATTCTTAAGCCCCAGCTGCAAGGTCGCGCCGACATGGGTGCCGTTAGCGGCAAGATCAAAGCCCAGCTGGCAGGCTAAGCCTGCACGGGCCTCGCTTCGCGAGACCCGTCGATATGCAACCACCATGGCAGGCCGGATCCCCCCAGAATTTATCGATGAGCTGATGTCCCGCGTGGACATTGTTGACGTCATCGATGAACGTGTGCCGCTGAAAAAGGCCGGTAAGGAATTTACCGCCTGCTGTCCCTTCCACGACGAAAAGACCCCCTCGTTTACCGTCAGTCCCAGCAAGCAGTTCTTTCACTGTTTTGGCTGTGGTGTGCATGGTACGGCACTGGGCTTTCTCATGGACTATGAGCACATGTCCTTTCCCGAAGCGGTGGAGGATCTGGCCTCGCGGGTGGGACTGCAGGTGCCGCGTGAAGCGGGACAGGCCCCGCGCCGGGATGGCCCGCCGTTGGGGGACATCTATACGGTGCTGGAACGCTCGGACAAATTCTTCCGCCAGCAGTTACGCTCTCACCCCCATGCCGCCAAGGCTGTGGATTACCTTAAGGAGCGCGGCCTCTCCGGTGAGATCGCCGCCGAATTCGGCATCGGCTATGCGCCGGATGGTTGGGATAACCTGAGCAAGGCCTTTGGCAATCAAGCCCAGGCCAACGAGATGTTGACTCAGGCGGGCATGCTGATTAAGAAAGAGAGCGGCGGCAGCTATGATCGCTTTCGTGATCGCATTATGTTTCCTATTCGTGATGCCCGAGGCCGTACCATCGCCTTCGGTGGTCGCATCCTGCCAGGTTCGGACGAGTCAACGGCGGGTGCCAAGTACCTGAACTCCCCGGAGACCCCGGTGTTCCATAAGGGGCGCGAGCTGTATGGGCTGTATGAGGCCCGTCAGGCGCTGCGCAAACTGGAACGCTTGCTGGTGGTAGAAGGATACATGGACGTGGTGGCGCTGGCCCAAAGTGGTATCCGTTATGCGGTGGCTACTCTCGGCACGGCCACTACGACAGAGCACCTGAATCGCCTGTATCGCATGGTGGATGAGGTGGTTTTTTGTTTCGACGGTGATAGAGCCGGACGCGAGGCCGGTTGGCGGGCACTGGAAAATGCCTTGCCTGGCATGCGTGAAGGCCGCCATCTACGTTTTATGTTCCTGCCTGATGGTGAGGACCCGGATAGCCTGGTTCGTGCCATCGGTGCGGAGGCTTTTGAGCAACGGATCGCAGAATCCCATACATTTTCTGAATATTTTCTTGAAGTTCTACGCTCTGGTGTCGACATAGAGAGCATGGAAGGGCGTGCTGCCTTGGTGGAAAAGGCAAAACCGCTGCTGGCACGCATGCCAGATGATGCGCTGAGTACTATGCTCAGAAAGGATATTGCTGATTTGGTCAACCTGACCCCTGGGCAACTGGGCGTGGCGGTGAGCAATCAGAGCAAGGTCGCAGCCAAACCTAGGCCACAATCGGGCATGAGTCAGCGCGAGGGGGTGTCGCCGATGCGCACCGTTATCCGTGGCCTGCTGCATGCACCCGAACTGGCAATGGAAGTCGGGCCGGCGCTTCGCTTTGAAGAGTTGTCACTGCCCGGGATGGGACTGATGATCGAAATGGTTGAAATGGTACAGGCCAACCCCAATATCAACCTCGCGGTGTTACTGGAACATTGGCGTGGAACCGAGCATGAAAAGGCTTTGCAGAAGCTCGTCGTGGAAGAGTTATTGCTGGATGCTGAGCAACTTAAGAATGATTTTTTGGGTGCCCTGCAGCGTCTGGATCAGCAACGAGTGGCAGTACGCCAGGAAGCTTTGTTGGAAAAATCCAGGTATGGCGAGCTGAGTCAGGAAGAGAAACAAGAACTAAATCGTCTATTGAGTGGTCAATAGGCAGGATCGAAGCAATGGGAACAGGTTGCCGCATTGATGGAACGCGGCCCGGTGTAGTATAATGCCGGGTTACCTTTTCCGCTTATTCACAGTCATTTGAGTCTAATATCGTATGGATCGAACACAGCAGGAATCACGAATTAAGTTGTTGATTGCCAAAGGCAAGGAGCAGGGATACCTGACATATGCCGAGGTCAATGACCATCTTCCGGACGACATCGTCGATCCCGAGCAGGTTGAAGACATCATCTCCACCATCAATGATATGGGTATCGAGGTGCATGAAGTGGCGCCCGACGCCGAATCTCTGCTGATGTCCGACAATGCCGTGTCCACGGATGATGATGCCGCTGAAGAGGCCGCTGCCGCTCTGGCTGCACTGGATTCTGATTTTGGTCGCACCACCGACCCAGTGCGTATGTATATGCGCGAAATGGGTGCCGTAGACCTGCTGACCCGTGAGGGTGAGATCGTTATCGCCAAGCGTATCGAAGAAGGTGTCGGCCAGATGCTCTCTGCCCTGGCAGATTACAGCAACACCATCGGCAGGGTGCTGGCGGTGTATGAAAAGGTTGAAGCGGGCGAAGGTCGTCTGACCGAGATACTTAATGGCTTTGTGGATCCAAACGAAGAAGAGTACGTCGCAGCACCACCCGCGCCACCGCCCGTAGCGACAGACAAAGACAAGGATGACGACGAAGAGGAAGAAGAGGAAGTCGATACTGGCCCGGATCCGGAAGAGGCTCGTGAGCGCTTTGTCGAGATCGCTGCATTGTATGAGAAGGTACAAAATTACATTGCCAAGAATGGCTTTACTCCGAATGAAAAGCTCAAGGCCCTGCGTAATGATGTTGCAGCGAAATTCCTTGAGCTGAAGCTGGTACCTAAGAATGTAGACGTATTGGTTTTCAACATGCGTAGTCTGGTGGATCGCATCCGTCAGCACGAAAAAGTCATTATGAGCATCTGCGTTACCAAGGCGAAGATGCCGCGCAAGGCGTTTGTTACCTCTTTCCCGGATAACGAAACCGACATGACCTGGCTGGACAAACATTTGGACTCTGATGAGCCCTATGCGCAGGTATTGGAGCACTACTCGGATGAGATTCGCCGAGCGCAAAAGAAGTTGGCGGCGATTGAAGTTGAATGTGGTATGCCTATCTCCGAGATTAAGGAGATCAACCGCAAGATGTCTATCGGTGAAGCCAAAGCGCGTCGTGCAAAGAAAGAGATGGTGGAGGCCAACCTGCGTTTGGTTATCTCTATCGCCAAGAAGTATACCAATCGCGGCCTGCAGTTCCTGGATCTGATCCAGGAGGGCAACATCGGCCTGATGAAAGCGGTGGACAAGTTTGAATACCGCCGTGGTTATAAGTTTTCCACCTATGCTACCTGGTGGATCCGTCAGGCCATTACCCGCTCTATTGCGGATCAGGCCCGTACCATCCGTATTCCGGTACATATGATCGAGACCATCAACAAGCTCAACCGTATCTCCCGTCAGATGTTGCAGGAGATGGGTCGTGAGGCGACGCCGGAAGAGCTGGCCGAACGCATGGAGATGCCGGAAGACAAGGTGCGTAAGGTGCTGAAGATCGCCAAAGAGCCTATCTCCATGGAGACTCCTATCGGTGATGATGAAGATTCGCACCTGGGTGACTTCATCGAAGACACCAACGTACCTTCACCTGTGGACTACAGCACCACCGAGGCCCTGCGTGAGGCAACCCAGGAGATCCTTGAAGGTCTGACCGCACGTGAGGCCAAAGTGCTGCGTATGCGCTTCGGTATCGACATGAACACCGACCACACCCTGGAAGAGGTGGGTAAGCAGTTTGACGTAACCCGTGAGCGTATACGTCAAATCGAGGCCAAGGCCTTGCGTAAACTGCGTCATCCCAGCCGTTCAGAACAACTGCGCAGCTTTATCGATGCCGATCAGGCCTAGTTTGAGGCTCGAAAATAAAAGGGGCGGCATTAGCCGCCTTTTTTGTGGATGACGATAGGTCGTCAACTGGCTATAATGCCAAGCGTTCAATTTAGGGTCTTTAGCTTGCATGCCCCCGGGGTATGTATGCCCACCGGGTGCAGTTGGTTAGACAGACAACTGCTCGGAAGATAAAAAGACGTAGTATTGAAAAATGTATAAGGGCCTTTAGCTTGTATGCCCCCGGGGTACAGTTGGTTAGACGAACAACGACTCGGGAGTTGTGAAGGGCACCAGAGAAAAATAGCAGTTTCAGGGCCTTTAGCTCAGTTGGTTAGAGCATCCGACTCATAATCGGCAGGTCCCCAGTTCGAGTCTGGGAAGGCCCACCATATTTCTGGTTTGTAGTGATCACACCGCAGGCCTGTACCGCAAAGCATGAAGACGGGTGTACTGATGTTGTATGCCCGATTTCTTTTTCAAAGTATGACCCCTACCCGCCACATAGTTACATCAGTATGACGCATGCAGATTTAAAACATCAGTTGCAACAGTTGGAAGAAGATATCTGGCAGGCCATACTGGATGGAAGTTCATTGTATTTGCATGATGATCAGTCGCTGGTACTGCATGCAGGCTCACACCCTGATACGATCATCACTCTAGCAAATATTTCTGCGCATGATATATCTGCTCTACGTGCACACATCCTCGCACACAGCGATACGCTACTGGATGATTATTACTGCACCCATCCGCTTACAAAAATCGGTTTTGAACGTCAGGTAGTTGCATTGATAGCACAATATGGTGCTGCGGCATTTGCTGCTGTCTATGGATCCGTGCCGGAACGCACTCTGTTCGTCGAGTTGGGTGAGGTCATCGCAGAGAGTGCAGACAGTCCTCGTTATCGCTATGGTGCGTATTGCGAACTGGAGGATGAGTTATTGGGTGAAGCGCTGGAGCAGTTTGTAGCTGGTTGGGTGAGCCATGGAGAGGCCTACGAACTCTATATCAGTATGAATGCCTGCCGCTACGGTTGTCTGGCATAATGCTAGGGTTGATAAAGCATACCCAACGCTAGCGCCTTTTCTTTGCTAAATGGCAGTATTGTCTGATCGTTAAAGATCGCCCCCCCCAGTTGTGTTCCAGTCAGGCGTGCCTTTCTCAGGTTGGCTCCCCGTAGATCTGCCCCGCTTAAATCCGCTTTATACAATTTGGCTTCACGCAGATTGGCGTTGCGTAGATCGGCATTACGCAGTTTGCCTTTGTGTAGATCGGTGAATTGCAGGTTGGCGTTTTGCAGCTTGCTGTTAGAGAGATCCACCTCACGTAGTTTTCCGCGTAGTAGCTTGATACCCTTCAGATCACGTCCTGCAAGTTGTGCACGATTCAGGTTGGCTCGTGTCATGTCGGCACAGGCTGAGGCTACTGTGCTTTTTATTCGTTTGCCTTGGCAGGGTAGCTGTTTGTCTACAGCCTGTGTGGTCATGGACACGATAGACATAAGCATAAAGAGTAATAGTCTGTTCATTACGAATACCTAGTTGCCGATGTTGGTGATGGCGGATTTATATATGTCATAGCTCTGTTTGATGGTTTCGCTGTAATCGGTGTCACGAATGAGTTCTGTCCAGGGTGCCCATGAATGCCTCGCTGTTTCCCCTTGTAATATTCCATTAAATATTATCGCCTGAGCAATTCCATTACTGGTCATAGATTCCTGTGTGGTGTTGGTAGTAGCGCTGTCATCATGAAAAACTTGTAACAGACTTGGATCGCTGAACTGCAATAAGCCCCATGGTAAGCGAATCTCTATCTGGTTATTACTGAGGATGATGGCGTCCTTTGAGTTCGAATTTCCAGTAAGCCCGCGCACCTGTAGCTGGCCTGCATTGAATTCAGTATTTTCACTAACGCTGTAAAAGGACGTGTAGTCGATGCTGTTACGGTCGGTGCCGGTATAGATAGTGTAGTTGGTTTTCCACTTCACCATCTTCCATGTATTGGTAGGTACTTCGGGTGATTGTAATGTCGATCCTGGTTCTAATTCGCCACCATAGAGACCGTATAAATCGTATCCACTGCTAACATAGAGTTGTGCATGCCAGCTTGTGCTGTGATAGATGCGTAAGAGAAATTCACTACCCTGAGTGGTAGTGATCGGAGCGACAATCTTGTTGCTTACATTACTGCTTATCTGGGTTTCTCCCAGTATTGCGGATGTATCGTCATAGGTATCGATAGCAATAAGTATTTCATCATTAGTACTTAGTGGATTGAGTAGATCTAGCTGGAGGCGATAATAGGCGGCATCCGCTATAGCTTTCGTCGTGGTGATATCGCCAGAGGTCCACGTGAGGTTGCTATAGTCAGCATCAATTGTTGTGGGAGTGAATCCTAACAGCCCATAGTTCTCTTCCGGTGCCATGATATTGTGCCAGTAGGCGCGACGGCTAAAGGGAAAGTCAAACTCATTGGTCAGCCAGGTGGGCTTCCACCATTCATCTATCCAGGCGAACAACATGCCGCCCCCCATGTTGGCGTCATGTATGTTTTGTAACATGCGTGCGCCATAGAGACCTTGTGTGGTTTCATCGTGACCGCCGTGATGCATGCCGCTGTGGGCATTATGCACACTGCCCCAGCTGGACGGCACACTAAACTCGGCAATGATTACCGGGCGGCCGGTGTAGTGATTCTTCAGTGCATTGAGATAACCCAGATAGCTGTTGGTACCGTTGCTGTCGGAGTATTCCTGATATCCCGGTTCTTCACTGATGAAGTCTGGATAGTAGGGGTAGGCATGGAAACTATAAAACACACCTGCAGGGGCGTTGCTGATATCAATATTTGCTAGATCAATCGTCTCACTATCCTCCCATGGGCCTACGTCCGGGTCAGAAGGATCTGGATCCAGTTCTGTAGAGTGTGTCAGCGGGTCGAGGGTGGGCCAGGAGGAGAAGCTGATGGGCCGTTCTGTGTCATAGGTAGTACGCTCATAGTCGATTACCTCATCCAAGCGCGCGGTGATCCAAGCCTCGGTGGGTGTGCCGCTGGGGAGGGAGAGGGTGGTGCCCGTGTAGCTGTTTATGGCTGAGTTATCGGCGTTGGTGAACTCTACTTCGTCCGGATGTACCTCACGACCGATGATCCAGGCCAGTACCCATTTAGATACATCACTGGTGTAGGTGCCATAACCCTTACCGTAACGAGGCGCTCCTGGTTCGAGCGTGATGTTTCCGTGCACGGCATTTACTACTTCGTTGATGTTGGTAGAAAAACCACTGGTGACTGTATAAAGATCTACCGCAGGTGAGGCTTCATCCAGCCATATACCATGACTAAGATAGAGTGGCTTTAGACCATTCGCTTCACGCGCCGTATTGAATTCATAGAGAGCGTCGTAGAAGAAATCCATGTGCAGGGTATAGACCCTAACGACATTGATACCTGCATCCGTCATGAGTTGAAACCAGCGTAAGAAATCTGCTTTTGTTGCTGCAGTTTCCAGATCACCGGCATATTTTCCCGGTGTGGCGATACCAAGATTGACGCCCTTAATAAAAAGAGGTTCGAAGCTGCAACTGGTGAGGCTGTATACTTCCAGGTGTGTGGTGCCACTACGATACAGATAAGAGGGCTGTGCACTATTGTCACAGGCAGGGGCTGGCGAGGGAGAGTCTCCAGAACAGGCGCTGAAGAAAAGTGCCGTAGTGAGAACAAATAAAGCCTTATTCATAGACAGACAATTCGTTGGCAGGTGATAACTTATTGTCGGTATTTATGGCTCAGTCTTATAGGCGTAAATCAGACATAAATGTAAAGATTGGGTGAATTATTGTTAGCGTTGTACGAGGCCAGACATGCTGGCGCGACGCATATTCTGGCTGGAGACAGCCTGTTTAGGTACAGGAATATTTAGATACGAGGCACGAATCTGCATTTTACGCTTGTGGAGGATAAGGAAATTTTCTCTATCTTCTGCCGTTTTCTGGAATTGGAGCAGATAACGAAAATGACTACGCTCGGCGCGGGTCATCATATGCCAGCCATAAAGGGTCTTCATTTCCGTTTGAGACTGGTTGGCCATGACGTTGCTAGACAGGCTTAGACCAAGGGCCATGAGGGAACATAGAAATATCTTCGAAATCCTGTAGGCTAAACAATTCATGATGGCTACCCCCTGGTTCGCTATGACTGTTATTCAGGATCTTCGTCTAAAGCTGGAATTCCTTGAGGGTTCTGTAACTGCGATATTACAGAATCAATCCGAATCTGTGAGTGAGCACACACTATTGAGTCTGCTACGACAGCAGGAGGGGCTGGAGTGGTTACAGAAGACAGGCTCTGATTTGAGCCTGTTTCAGGGTCACTTTATGCTCATGCATGTGCTCTACCGTCTGCAGGGTCTCTATTGGGAGCAGCAGTATGCCCATCTGGAGATATCTGCCCTAAGTATAACGAAACTGGTGTATCAGCCGGGTGATGCCGGGCTGCAAACGGCCGATCCGCTGCGCAGCTACTATCTGGACATCAATAACCTGCAAGAGACCAGTGCAGAAGAGGTGGAGGAGATGCTCAGCGGATTCTGGCAGCGTTATCTGGCAGGAGAGGGTAAGGAGGATGCCCTTGCGGTACTGGGACTGGAGGCCGATGCTACACGCGAGCATATCGAGCAACAATATCGTCGTTTGGCGGCGCAACACCACCCGGATCGGGGCGGTGATGGTCGGCAATTGGCAGAGATAAACCAGGCGGTCTCGATTCTAAGAAACGCAGTACCCAGCTAAGAATCTGGGGCGTTATCTGCTTGTACCTTGTAGCCTGAAATCTGCGACAATGGGCGACTTCCCTAGCAACCTTTTATTGTAGACATATGGCACTTATTACTCTTCGTTCACTGACCTTTTCTATCGGCCACGAACCGATCCTGGATCATCTCGATATGACCGTGGAGGAAGGCGAGCGCGTCTGCCTGGTGGGCAGAAATGGCGCTGGTAAATCCACCTTGCTGAAGATTCTCGCCGGACAGATTGAGGTGGATAGCGGTGAGATAGAACGCAACCGTAATTGTCGCATGGCAATGTTGGGGCAGGAGGTACCTTCTGATCTGACCGGTGCGCTGTTTGATGTGGTGGCGGATGGTCTCGGTGAATTGGGCCAGCTGTTACGCGACTACCACACCACCAGTATGCAGCTGGGTGAGGATGAGCAGGCGATGAATCGTCTGCAACGCATACAGGATGAGCTGGAGGCAAAGGGTGGCTGGGAGCTACAGCCACGGGTAGAGGCTGAGCTGAGTCGCATCGGTATGGATCCGGAACTGCGTTTTGAGGACCTGTCGGGAGGCATGAAGCGAAGGGTATTATTGGCCCGTGCGCTGGTCTCGCAGCCCAATCTATTGCTGTTGGATGAGCCCACCAACCATCTGGATATTGAAGGCATCGCGTGGATGGAGAACCTGTTGAAGGGCTTTAACGGTAGCATACTGTTTGTGACCCATGACCGCGCCTTCCTGCAATCCATGGCCACCCGTATCGTTGAACTGGATCGGGGCAACATCAGCAGCTGGCCCGGTGACTACGAAAACTATCTGCAAAAACGCGCCGAACAGCTGGAAGCGGAACAACGCGCCAATGACCTGTTTGATAAAAAGCTGAGCGAGGAAGAGCGCTGGATACGTAAGGGTATTAAGGCTCGCCGTACGCGTAATGAAGGTCGTGTGCGTGCATTGAAAGACCTGCGCGAGCAACACAGCCAGCGGCGTGTGCAACAGGGTAAAGCCGATTTCAACCTGCAGGCTGCCCAGCGTTCAGGCAAGATGGTCATCGAGATAGAGCACGTGAATTTTGCCTACGATGGTGAGCCCATCATTAAGGATTTTTCTAGCCTGATCATGCGCGGTGATCGTATCGGTATCATCGGTCCTAACGGTGCCGGCAAGACCACACTGTTGAATATTCTTCTGGGACGGCTAACGCCCCAGTCGGGGACATTCAGCATGGGTACCAATCTGGAGCTGGCCTATTTCGATCAGCACAGGCAGGTACTGAACGAAGAGGCGACGGTGGCGGAAAACGTTGCCGAGGGCAGTGATAATGTTGTCATCAACGGCGAAACCCGTCACGTTATGGGCTATCTACAGGATTTTCTCTTTACCCCTGCCCGCGTTCGTACCCCGGTGAAGGTGTTGTCGGGGGGTGAACGCAATCGCCTGTTATTGGCCAAGCTGTTCACCAAACCCTTTAACCTGTTGGTGATGGATGAGCCCACCAACGATCTGGATGTGGAAACCCTTGAGTTGTTGGAGGATCTATTGATCCAATACAAGGGTACCTTATTACTGGTCAGCCACGACCGCGCCTTCATCAACAACGTCGTCACGTCTACCCTGGTACTGGAAGGTAATGGCCATGTGGGTGAATATGTGGGCGGCTATGATGACTGGATTCGTCAGTCACAGGCCAACGCTACTGTGCAGACCACGAAGCCAACTACTACTGCACAAACCCAGAAGCTCAACGCACAGCCCACGAAGAAGTTGGGATTCAAACAACAGCGAGAGCTGGATACCTTGCCGCGTGAAATCGAGGAGCTGGAGCAGCGCGTTGAAACATTGCAACAGGCCTTGAATGATCCTGAACTGTATAAGGATAAATCGGACAAGCTTGGCCAGTTAAAGGGTGAGATGGAACAAGTAGAAGCTCGACTTGCCACCGCCTATACACGCTGGGAAGAACTGGAATCATCCATTTAAGCAAAAAAATCAGCTTATTCTCATTATCATTGAGCGATTTTCATCACCTTTATTACAGATGTTTTACATAAATGGGCTGGTTTGTCTGGCCCTTTGATATAGTCTTGCAGTAGGCCCCTCGAAAAGAGTCGAGAAGGAGTTCAGCTTGCAAGTTCTAGATAGTAAAGTTGTTTCTGAGTTGCGTGAAATGCTCGACGATGAGGTTGACGAGTTATTCGACGAGTTGATCCAAATAGTCCCGCAAACATTAGCGACCATGACTGAGTGTGCCGCAAGCGGTGATTTAAAATCGATTGAGGAAAAAGCACATTTAATTAAAGGTAGTGCCTCCAATCTTGGTGTAATGGTCTTTGCGGAGGCCTGTCGACAACTGGAAGAAGGATTGCGCGCCGGAGATATTAGTGAACCTGCTGCACATCTGTTGATCCTGAATGATACCTTTGCACAAGCCGTCGTGGAGATTAAGGCCATGGCAGAGTTATAATGGCGACCCAGGCGGATAAAATCCCTAGCCTGGACCAAGGCAAGAAAAAACAAATTCTGGTGGTGGATGACGACAATATTACGCGGCTTATGATCAATAAGGTTCTTAGTAAGTCTGGTTATGAAATTATCGAAGCCATCAATGGCAAAGAGGCACTTAACTTCCTGGTAAATAATTCACCGGATCTGATTTTGCTCGACGTGATGATGCCGGGTATGGATGGCTATGAAGTCTGTACCGAGATACGCAAGCAACTAGACGATGACTCCCTTCCTATTATTATGCTTACTGGCCTGGAAGATATCGCTTCTATAGAGAAATCTTTTGAGGTCGGAGGCAGTGATTTTATTACCAAACCCATTAGTTGGCCTTTGTTAAGTCAGCGTATCAAATATGTCCTGCGTAGCAAGGATATATATCAGCAATTTATCGAAAAAGAACGCCAGTTACTGTATGCACAGAACATCGCCAAGTTGGGATACTGGGGAATCGAATTAAATACCTCCACGCTGACACTTACCCAGGAAGCAGCAAAGATTTTTGGCGTGCGTGATGACGTGACGAGATTTGAAGGCCTGTTTGTACATGTTGATGGTACTGAACGCGAACAACTGCAGTCACAAATCCAACAAGCTATTAATACTCGTCAAGCTTATGTGGCAACCCATAAAGTTGTGTTGAATGATGATGAAAGAATCATTTCACACCATGGCGATGTGGTGGAAAAGACCCCGGGTGAATATTGTTTGGCCGTTACCATACAGGATATTACTGAGAGGGTAAGAAACGAAGAACTCATAAGATACAAAACCTTCCACGATGATCTGACCGAATTACCGAATCGGCTTTATTTTAATGATCAGTTCATGCGCAATATAAAGGATACGATTGCACAGGAAAAGTTATTGTCAATAATGTTTATTGGTCTGGATCGATTTAAAAAGATCAATGATAGCCTGGGTCATATGGCTGGCGATCAGGTTTTACGCAGCCTGGCCTTACGCTTGTCTGCTTACGACTATCCGGGATTATTTATTTCTCGGTATGATAGTGATGTCTTTGCCGTGCAGATACCCAATGTCTCAAGCATCGAAGATATTGAGCTGCATGTGGAAAAGTTCCAAAGTTTGTTAGCTGAGCCTCTGATAATGATGGGCACAGAGCTGTATATGAGCGCCAGTATCGGCATTAGTATTTTTCCTCTGGATGGCGAGAAGATCGACGAACTTTTAAAGCATGCAGATATGGCCATGCATGCGGCATCTAAAGATGGTGGAAATCAATACCAGTTTAGTACCAGGGGTGAAGATGAGCAGGCGCTGAAGCATTTGACCCTGGAACGCGAGATACGCAAGGCGATTAAGGCGTTTCAGTTTGAGGTCTACTATCAGCCACAGATTAATGCCAGAACCATGGCCGTGGTCGGTGCAGAGGCCTTGTTACGCTGGATACATCCCGAGCAGGGATTCATCTCGCCAGATGAGTTTATTCCTGTGGCTGAAGAGGTGGGGCTGATCAACCCTATCGGTATGTATGTGCTCGAATCGGTGTGTGAAACCTTAGCCAAATGGAATGAAAATGGGCTGGGGAAATTTCGTGTCGGCATCAACCTCTCAGCGGCACAGTTTCGTGATGAGGATTTGGTCGCCTTCGTCAGAACCTTAATCCTGGTGATGAACTTAAAACCCGAGCAGCTGGAGCTGGAGATCACCGAACGCATCGCTGTGTCTAACTTTGAAAAGAGTGTCGCGGTATTGAATCAGCTAAAAGAGATCGGGGTGAAGACATCGATGGACGATTTTGGTACCGGTTATTCCTCTTTGAGTTACATACAGGATCTGCCCATTGATACGCTGAAGATCGACAGGGCCTTTGTGAAGGATATTAACGATGCGGGTGATCATGGTGAGATAGCCAAAGCAGTGATAAACATGTGTGCCAGTATGGGCATACATACCATTGCCGAAGGGGTGGAGACCGACGCTCAGTATCAGCACCTGAAATTTAACGGCGTTGATGAGATACAAGGTTGGTATTTTGCCAAGGCAATGCCGGTGAAGGAATTTGAGGCCTTTGTGTATGAGCACAATGAAAAGTATGGCCTTACTGCCCCTGCGTAATCTGTATCAGCGGTACGTATAATTCGTCTTCACTCAGCCCCCCGTGTACGCCTATCTGTGTATAGGCCTTCTCTGCTCCGACCAGATCCTTGATGACATAGTTTTCCTTCATCACCAGTGCGTAGTCTCCGATACGATGGGAAAATTCCGCATGCGCTTGACCGAGCCCAAACAGCCCCATATCCAGCATCTCTTTGCGGCTAAGTAGTTCACAGCACTGCGACAGGTGTTGCGCTATGTAGTCCCTGAATACCTCATGTTTATCGCCATGCAGATAGCAGAAGGCAAAGCGTGGTTCGCCACATAGGGGTAGGTTGAGGCACTCCTGGAGTGTCGGGTGATGTTCCAGTTCGATGGTGTGTGCGGCGTCAGTATCCAGTAGCCCATGGTCGGCGGTTATCAGTAGCAGGGTGTCCGCATCGAGATTGCTGGCGAAGGAGTCGATAGAGGCTTCCAGCTCGGCCAGATGTTGAGCCACATCACGGCTGCCGATGCCATGGCGATGGGCTAGGCGGTCCAGCTCCGACCAATAGGCATAGATAAACCCAGGGCTGTTTTTAAGCTGCTCAGACGCCAGTTGCAGGCAGTGGTCGAAGTCGACAAAGCCTATGTGTGTTGCCTGGCCCAGGCTGGCCTTGCTGAAGTGGGAATGGGCGATGGCTAGCGGTTGCAGGGCCAGCACCGGACGATCAAAGCCGTTAAATACCGAACTCCAGCCCAATAGTGGGCCGATGTCTATGCCCTGTTCATTGAGGGGAGGGCCACCAAAACGGGCGCGAAAAGGTAACACAGCGGTGACCGTGCCCAGTTCTCGCAGCCAGGTAAACCAGCCGCTGAGTCCATGTTGCAAAGGGGCCTTGCCACTGACGAAGCTGGTTATCGCACTGGCAGTGGTGGTGGGGCAGACCGAGGTCATACGTCCCAGCCTGTTACGGCTGAGAAAGCCCTGAGGGCTCAGCTTTGAAAGGGTATTGTCACCCAGACCATCAATAACCAGTAAGACAACATTTTTATAGGGGGATATTTGTTCGCCGCTCAGAATTGCCAGCGGAGAATAATCTGTGCATATTCTACCTAGGGCCGAAGTGATGGAGGCCATTAGATTGACGATACTGTTGTCGTGATAATTTGGCTTATACATGTTGTCTGGTGTGTGATTTGGTGGAGAACGGTACTATTTGGTCTTTATCGGGTTTAGGGCACAGCTCAGTGTATACGGTAATAGCGTATGAGTGGAGCTATTGAATCGGGTGGTGAAAAGTGTGAACTGGTTCAAGAATTGTCCGGGTTCTACCGACATATAAAAGTATGGATTCAGGTGGTAAACGGTTATTCATTCCGTAGTATAGGAAATTCTCCATAATATTAAGTATTGCCGTCAATTCAGTTTGATCCTTAAGCTGACTACTGCTGGCGAATAGATAAAAAGTATGAGACTAGATGAGTATTAGAAAAGCATTTTTGATCCTGGAGCCGGGTAGTATCAATAGAGTATTTTTATCATTGTTGCTATTGACGTTTGCCCCCTGCAGTTGGGCTCTCCCTCAGGATGTTTCGGGCACGTGGTATACGACATCAGACCCTGATTGGCAGTACCAAGGCCAAAGTTCGCTGGATGACAGTAGCTTGAGAACGGTAGCGGGTGTTGAGTTAAGTGGAGGCAATTTCTGGTTTGAAGGGTATTTTGATCTAAGCGAATCCACTACCCATGTGCTGGACTTCAAGAATTCGAGCACCATCGGTCACTTCCGTCATTTTGTCTTCGATGAAAAACATCAGCTGCTCGCCACCTCCGAAGGTGGTATTCAAAGCCATGTAGACAACCCCTTTTTCATGCGCCACGGTCGCGAAGTGAGCTTGCCGCCAGGTCGCTATCGGTTGATTAGTGAACTCTCATCACCCTTCTTTTTGGCACAACCTGAGCCCTATGTTGATTCCCTGGCAGATTATCGGCGTGCGATAAAGTCGGGTAATGCGCTGGTCTTGATAGGTTTTGGCATATTTTTCGGTCTGGGCATCTATTATGCCGCATTATCGCTGACACGTAGGCGCACCGCAGAAGGCATGTATGCACTCTTTATCCTCGGTAATATTTTCTATAATGGTACAGCGCTGTTGGTGTTTGCCGAGTTATTCGATCTGCACTGGTTCTACCTGATTAGCGTACCGATCTTGTTCTCTAATTTTGCCTATATCGCATTTGTGATGTCCCTACTGAGTATTGATCGAAACAACCATCCACACCTGTATCGTATGGGAATTGCCATGTACGCATTGCTGGGGATGTTTATCATCCTCGCCGCAATGCAGCCAGGCTGGTCGTTGGAATATGCCCGCTATGGTGTTGCCCTCTTCTTACTTTATGGTTTGACAGCCGGTATCGTACGGGCAAGACAGGGGAATATCTCGGCACGACTCTATCTTATTGCCATTGCGGTATTTTTTATCCTCGGTGGTTTGTCGATCTCCATGAGTCAGTTAAGTGGGATGCACGCGATATATGTAGAACATGTGGGTCTGTTTGCAGTGGCGGTGGAGGTGATACTTTTGGCTCTGGTGCTGTCTTATCAGTTTGCCCGCTTACAGCGTGAAAAAGAACATATCCAGAAGCGCCTCAAACATAGTAATCACCTGGCAAAGACCGACGCACTGACCGGTCTGTCTAATCGTTATGCCCTGGATAAGGAGTTGGATCGTCTGTCATCGGAGGGCAGTCTGACCTTTATCGATCTGGATCGCCTGAAGTATTACAACGATCAATATGGCCATGCCCGAGGCGACGAATTGTTATGCCGGTTTTCACGACAAATGAACACTACTCTGGGAGACAAGGCCACCATCTATCGGGTAGGTGGTGATGAATTTGCCATCACCTGTCCTGACGGTGATGTGGCGCGGGTAGAGCGTATAATGAGTGAGGCAGTCGCTAGCATACAATCAGATTTTGAATTTGCGGGTGCCAGTGCTGGCTCAGCATATGTCCACGAGGCTGATGACATATCTGAGCTTAAACATCTGGCCGATATGCGTATGTATCAGAATAAACAACAAAAGCGGTTGAAGTAAGCCAGCCTAAAGCTAGCTCACACTGCAGATAGAACAATACAAAAAAAGGAGTTGCAGATGATAAAGAAGAGTAGCTTGATCTGGCCTATGTTATTACTCATTGGGCTGCCATTGGTGGCAGCCTGGTTTGCCTATCCACAAACCCATATTCCGCCGGGTTTCGGCATCTTCCCACCACTGTTTGTTGCACCGCCTCCCGGCTTTACCCTATGGGTGTTCATTCTCATTGCCCTGCTTGAGTTGGCGGTGGCTATATTCCTGTTATTTCCGCAATGGTTTGGCTTCAAGCCGGTATCGGCACCCGCAGCATCGGCCAGGGCCAAACTCCCTATCTGGTTCTGGATCGGTCTGGCATTAACCGGCTTCTTCTGGTGGCTAATGTGGGCACGAGAAACCCCATTTGGTGATCTGGTCTACTATGCCTTCACCCCGTTGTGGTGGGGCTTCATCCTGTTGCTGGATGGTATCGTCTACAGCCGTAGTAATGGCTACTCACTATTGGCCTCGCGCCCCAAGACCTTTGTCATCAGTGCCGTGGTCTCGGTCTTCGGCTGGTACCTGTTTGAGTATCTGAACTATTTTGCCCTGAGTAACTGGTACTACCCCAACAGCACCATGCCCGAGCTGAGTCACAGTATGATCGTGGCGCTGTTCCTGTTGGCCTATACCACCGTTTGGCCGGCGATCTTTGAGTGGTACGCGCTGCTTAACACCTGCCCCAAACTGGCGACGCGTTATAGCAATGGCCCACGATTGGTGTTGTCGGGCAATCTGTTGATGTGGCTGGGTCTGGCGATGATGGTGGCGATGGTGTTTTATCCCTATCCGTTGTTCTGGGCTATGTGGGTGGGTACGCTACTGGTGGTGGCTGGCACCTTGCAGCGAATGGGCATAGACGGTCCCTTTAGCGAGATGGCTAAAGGTAATTGGGGGCCGATGATCCTGATGGCCATAGCGTCGCTGTTAAATGGATTCTTCTGGGAGGTGTGGAACTATGGCAGTGCCCATCCCTCCGCAGTGCCGGCAACCAATCCCAACTACTGGATCTACGACATCCCCTATGTTGATGTGATCCATATCTATGCCGAGATGCCCCTGTTGGGTTTTGCCGGTTATCTGCCGTTCGGCATCATGGTCTGGGTGGTGTTTATTTGGGCCGGAAATCTGTTCGGTTTTGACACCCGTCTGCTGAAGGATAAATAGTCCTTCACCCATCGTCTGGCCCCTGATTTAGCGGTGAGGTTTGAGGTATTTTCAGCCTCTCCGCCGGGGGACCCTCGTACCTGTCTCGAAATTTTGATTTATTGTCGTTATTCACTGCTTTGTAACAAGAATCTAGGCGCGGAGTTTGGCGATTTCATGTACAATCCCCGCCTTTACTTCACCGAGCCCTATTTAGGCAGACGAGACCATGATCGAGAATCTCCGTAACATCGCTATTATCGCCCACGTTGACCACGGTAAAACAACCCTGGTGGACGAGTTGCTGAAACAGTCCGATACCCTGGATGAGCGCGCCCAACTGGCCGAGCGAGCCATGGACTCCAATGATCAGGAGCGTGAGCGCGGCATTACCATCCTGGCCAAGCCCACGGCTATCCGCTGGAGAGACTATCGTATCAACATCGTCGACACCCCTGGGCATGCTGACTTCGGTGGTGAGGTAGAGCGTGTGCTCTCCATGGTGGATTCGGTCTTGTTGCTGGTGGATGCGGTGGAAGGCCCTATGCCTCAGACCCGCTTTGTGACCGAGAAGGCACTTAAGCGCGGTCTTAAGCCCATTGTCGTTATCAATAAGATCGACCGTCCAGCGGCCCGCCCTCAATGGGTAGTGGATCAGACCTTCGACCTGTTCGATCGTCTGGGCGCTACCGATGAGCAGATGGACTTCCCTGTGGTCTATGCATCCGGTCTGGCGGGTTTTGCCGGTCTGGAAGATACCGTGCGCGATGGCGATCTGACACCATTGCTGGAAACCATCGTTGAAAAGGTACACCCACCTCAGGTGGAAGTGGAAGATCCCTTCCAGATGCAGGTATCTCAGTTGGATTACAACAGCTATGTGGGCGTCATTGGCATCGGACGTATCAATCGCGGTCGTATCAAAACCAACACCCAGGTAACGATTATCGACGCCGAAGGCAAGCGCCGTAATGCCCGTGTTCTGCAACTGCTGGGCTTTATGGGTCTGGAGCGTGTAGAGATAGAAGATGCGCAGGCCGGTGACATTATCTGCTTTACCGGTATAGATGGACTGAATATTTCCGACACACTATGTGATCCCGCTGCGGTTGAAGCGCTGGCCCCACTGTCAGTGGATGAGCCCACGGTGACCATGACCTTCCAGGTGAACAACTCTCCTTTTGCTGGTAAAGACGGTAAGTTTGTCACCTCTCGCCAGATCCGTGAGCGTTTGCAGCAGGAGCTGGTGCATAACGTGGCACTACGTGTAGAAGATGGTTCTGACCCGGATAAATTCCAGGTCTCCGGACGTGGTGAACTGCACTTGTCGGTATTGATTGAGAACATGCGGCGTGAAGGTTTTGAGATGGGAGTGTCCCGTCCAGAGGTTATCGTCCGTGAGATTGATGGCGAGAAACAAGAGCCTTTCGAACAGTTGACCGTAGACGTAGAAGAGCAGCACCAGGGTTCAGTGATGGAGAAGCTGGGTGAGCGTGGCGGCATGATGGAGAACATGGTGCCAGATGGCCATGGTCGTGTGCGTATTGATTTCATGATCCCGGCGCGAGGCCTGATCGGTTTCCGTAGTGAATTCCTTACTGCCACTCAAGGTTCTGGTCTGATGTTCAGCATATTTGACCATTACGGCGTCTATAAAGGCGGTGATATTGGTCAGCGCAAAAACGGCGTGATGATCTGTAATGCGCCAGGTAAGGCGCTGACCAACTCCATATTCAACCTGCAAGAACGTGGTCGTATGTTCCTCAGCCATGGTGACGAAGTCTATGAAGGCATGTTGGCCGGCATTCATGCACGTAACAATGACCTGGTGGTTAACGTCCTGAAAGGCAAGCAGCTGACCAACGTACGTGCCTCCGGTACGGACGAGGCACAGGTCTTAACGCCACCGATCAAATATTCTCTGGAGCAGGCTCTGGAATTTATTGATGATGATGAACTGGTAGAAGTGACCCCTAATCACATTCGTCTGCGTAAGAAAACGCTGACTGAATCTGATCGTAAGCGTGAAGTGCGCAGCGGGAAGTAGTTTTTCGCTGACATGTAGCTAAAAAAGGCCGGGTTTTCCCCGGCCTTTTTTGTGCCGCTAAATGACTGCTCCAGCGTCAGCAGTAGAATGAGTCTGAAAAACCTAGCATGATAATAGGGCGTGCCGTGCGCGCCGAGGGCCAGGCGTAAACATCTGAAGTTATGCCG
>Ga0224506_10001107_pt1 | contig 19775 bp, 20 predicted proteins | sample SF_Jan12_sed_USG_2_FD_169108 | JGI IMG/M metagenome (GOLD analysis project Ga0224506, IMG submission 169108) | Sediment microbial communities from San Francisco Bay, California, United States - SF_Jan12_sed_USGS_8_1 | ecosystem: Environmental > Aquatic > Marine > Sediment | place: USA... | reverse complement strand
TACGGGTGGTCATGGCCCAGATCACATCGTTCCAGTCGCGCACATTCACATCCTCATCGGTCACGATGACAAACTTGGTGTACATAAACTGCCGCAGAAAACTCCACACACCGAGCATGACCCGCTTGGCATGGCCGGGGTACTGTTTTTTCATACTCACTACCGCCATGCGATAGGAACAACCTTCCGGGGGCAGGTAAAAATCGATGATCTCGGGAAACTGCTTTTGCAAAATCGGCACAAAAACTTCGTTAAGGGCGACACCCAGTACCGCCGGTTCATCAGGTGGACGGCCGGTATAGGTCGAATGGTAAATGGGGTCATCCCGATGGGTGATACGCTCGATGGTGAAGACCGGGAAGCTGTCCACTTCATTGTAATAACCTGTGTGATCGCCAAACGGCCCTTCATCGGCCATCTCTCCAGGGTGAATAACCCCTTCCAGAACATATTCTGCTGAGGCGGGTACTTGTAAATCTGAACCGATACATTTGACCACCTCAGTTTTATCACCTCGTAACAGTCCGGCAAAGGCATATTCAGACAGAGTATCAGGGACAGGGGTAACCGCGCCTAATATCGTGGCCGGGTCAGCACCCAGCGCCACGGCCACCGGGAAGGGTTCATCGGGGTGTTTTTCCTGCCACTCACGAAAATCCAGCGCACCCCCACGATGGGCCAGCCAGCGCATAATGACCTTGTTCTTACCAATCACCTGCTGGCGATAGATGCCGAGATTCTGTCTATCTTTATTCGGGCCCTTGGTGACCACCAGGGCCCAGGTGATCAGGGGCCCGGCATCGCAAGGCCAGCAGGTCTGGATGGGGAGTTTGCTTAGATCCACATCGTCCCCTTCAATCACATGTTTCTGGCAGGGGGCCTTTTTCACCACATCCGGTGCCATGTTAAGCACCTGTTTGAAAATGGGTAGCTTCTCCCAGGCATCCTTGAAGCCTTTTGGGGGCTCGGGTTCTTTTAAAAAGGCCAGTAGCTTGCCCACCTCGCGCAGGGCCTCGACGGAATCTTCTCCCATGCCCATGGCAACACGTTCAGGGGTACCAAACAGGTTACCCAGCACGGGTACAGAATGGCCTTTGGGGTTTTCGAACAACAGGGCCGGGCCACCGGCCCGTAAGGTGCGGTCGCAGACCTCGGTCATTTCCAGATTAGGATCGATTTCCTGGCTAATGCGTTTTAGCTCACCCTTGTTTTCCAGTTGTGCAATAAAGTCACGGAGGTCTTTGTATTTCATGATTGGTTTTATCTGAGGCCTGGTTAAGGCAGCATTATGACACTGAAAAACAGGTGGACCAAATTTGTTAAGCACCAATAAAAAAGGCCCCACCTAATGGCAAGGCCTTGTGCTTTACGGTGGCTGAGACTAATTAAGCTTAAAGAAACCAACGGTACTTTTAAGCTCGCTTGACTGCCCACTCAATTCTTCAGCGGTAGCAGCCAGTTCCTCGGAGGCCGAGGCATTGGTCTGGGCCACCTGGTCCAGTTGGCCAACGGCTGAATTGACCTGTTCTATACCGGTTTGTTGCTCTTCCGAGGCGGCGGTGATCTCCTGTACCAGGCTGGCCGTCTTGAGGATGTTGGGCACCATGGTCTCCAGTAGCTTACCGGCCCGCTCGGCAATCTTGACACTGTTGTCAGCCAGCTCACTGATTTCACCAGCAGAAGTCTGGCTGCGCTCGGCCAGTTTGCGCACTTCATCGGCGACCACGGCAAAGCCTTTCCCATGTTCACCGGCACGGGCCGCTTCGATGGCGGCGTTCAGGGCCAGCAGGTTGGTCTTGTAGGCAATATCTTCAATGAGGGTAATCTTGTCTGCAATCATACCCATGGCATTCACCGTCTCGACGACAGCCTCACCACCTTGTTTGGCTTCCTTGGCGGTGGCACTGGCAATGCCATCGGTGGCGCGCGAGTTTTCCGCATTCTGGTTGACGGAAGCACTCATCTCTTCCAGTGAGGCACTGGTTTCCTCGATACTGGCGGCCTGCTCACTGGCACCCTGACTCAGGGTCTGGGCCGAGGCACTGATCTGATCAGATGCACTCACCATATTTTCAACTGAACCCTGCACATTAAGTAACACGCCCTGGATCTTTTCGATGAAGCCATTAAAGGCCACGGCAGTTTCACCACATTCGTTTCGACCAAAGTCCGGCAGGCGGCGGGTCAGGTCACCGTCCCCGTCACGTAATTCACGGGCGGCATGGCTCATGGCATTGAGCGGGTGGGTGATGCTGAGGGAAAAGACGGTGGCCAATACGGCAATTAATATCGTTGCCAAGACAGACAGGGCGATAATTAAACGGTCAGAATTTACTACAGCGGCATCTCCCTGTTTCTGCGATTCAAGAGAGTTGTTTTCAATGACTGCGGACAGGGCCTCCATTTTATCGGCCAGGGCATCAAAGTCCTGTTTGAAGCCATCCATCATGGCATTCGCCTGACGAAAATCAGAGGCAGATTGACTGATAATGGCCTCGGCGCTTTTGATATAGTTTTCCAGGGCAGGTATTGCTTGATTGAGTGCCTGTTTTACATTCTCATCCAGGGGGAGTTCCTGGTTGGCTGCGAGCATACCGCGAAAAGTACTGGAATGTTCTGCAAGTTCTTCACGAATACTGTTTAGTTCGCCTTTGTTGCCCTGCATAGTGGCCAGCAGGGCGGCGAGCACATCACTGCGGAGGGCATCGTGCATCATGTCAGCAGTGAGGTGGTTTTTTTGAGCCGTGCTATTGATAACGATTTGATCCATGGCCTCATCCACGGCACCGATACCGTTATATCCGATAAAGCCCACCATGATGGTAGCTAGCACACTAACAACACCAAAGATGATCAGGCGTTGCCGGATAGTCATATTCTTTAACATCGTCGAGTACCTCAACGAATTGAGTTACTCCCTGTTTAACATCAGTTACCTTTTTTTACATAGTAAAACTAAGTGAACTTTGTGAAGCATACTGTTTATTAGCTTGTATGTCAGTTATCGAGCTATTGGCAGAAAGCTTTAACCGTGGAGTAATAAAAACTCAACTTGAGAATATGAATAAGAACCATTCACGTTGAGCTTATTAAGATTAAGGAAGGTTATATAAGACACCAGACCGGCCATTCAGGCCAGTCTGGTTTGGTTTAAAGCTTAAAGAAGGCAACTGATTTTGAGAGTTCTCGTGCCTGATCTTCCATCACCTGTGCAGTGGCGGAAAGTTCTTCTGCCGAACTGGCATTAGATTGAGATACCGTATCCAGTTGTTCAATTGCAGACGTCATCTGCTGAATACCGGAGGCCTGTTCCACAGAGGCTGCCGCTATCTCCTGTACCAGTTGTGCCGTCTTCTGGATTTCAGGAACGATATCGTTAATCAGGGTACCGGCATTTTCAGCAACCGTCACACTGCTATTAGCCACATCATTAATTTCAGCGGCCGCGGTCTGGCTGCGTTCTGCCAGTTTACGGACTTCATCGGCGACCACCGCAAAGCCCTTACCATGCTCTCCGGCACGGGCGGCCTCGATAGCCGCATTCAGGGCCAGCAGATTGGTCTTATAAGCGATGTCCTCGATCATGCTGATGCGTTCAGCAATATCTTTCATGGCAGCCACAGTTTTATTGACCGCCGTGCCACCTTCATCGGCCTTGACCGATGCCGTGCTGGCCATTTTGTCAGTAACCCGGGCATTCTCGGCATTTTGTTCAATGGTGGCATTCATCTCTTCCAGTGAGGCTCCGGTCTCTTCGACACTGGCAGCCTGTTCACTGGCACCCTGACTCAGGTTCTGTGATGTCGAGTTGACCTGTTCAGATGCGCTGGAAATCTGTTCGGTTGCCGTAATGATCTGGTTAATAGTGGTTCGCAGGTTGTTGACCATACTGGCGGTACTTTCCATGACCTGGGCAACCTCGTCCTTACCCTCTGCCTCAATTTGAACCGTCATATCACCGTCGGCTATGGCCGTGGTGTGTACAACCAGTTGGTTCAATGGGTTGATAATACTGCGCGTGATAAAGAAGGCCAAAGCAAACGCGATACCTATGGTAAAGAAAAGAATGATGATAGTAACCGATTTCACCGTAATGGCCGAACCATCAAATAGCTCATCAGCTTCCTGGCTTTCGGCATACATGGAGGCATCGATTTTGTCCAAAGGATTAAGAACAGAGTCACGAATTTCATCAAGTTCGCCATCGACGCGACGAATCTTTTGCATATTCTTATCTGCCCCATCCTCAATCAGAGGAATGAGCTGGGATTCAAACACATTCAGGTAATGGTCAACGGCCTTTTTGTATTCCTCGGCCATGCGTTCCTCTTCCGGCGTGTCCACCATATCTGAGATAGTCTTTTTGTCTATTTCGTTCTGCTTTTTTATCTCTGCCAGATCGGCACGGGTCTCATCCAGTCTACGGTTAATGACCGAGTCACCAATCACGGCATAATAGGCTTCTACTCGGCGCACGACATTTTTAATTTCGGCAACATCTCTGGCACGGCCTGCACCTTCATCCTGAAGGTCTGCAAGATTCTGAATCTCAAGAACGGTGAAAAACACGGAACCGGCAAAGACGAGTATGACGGCACCAAAGGCACCATAGAGTCGTTGTGCGATTTTAAATTTACTGAGCATGGCCTAAAAACCTTAATCTATGTTGTTAATTATTGAACAATCAGATTATCAACATTTACATACTATTGTGATAAGTCCAAACAGCTATCACCAAGTATCGGGATGAGATAGTCATTTCTTTAATGCATAAAGGTCTTTTTTTTGTAAGCCAGTCAGAAATTCTTGTGAAACAAACTTTGAAACTTCAAGACTTAAGAATCATGCAAAACCGGCCGCAATTATAGAGTCAGATATCATCATAGTTAATTTCATAAATAAAATAGTGTTTATTGGATCTCCGAAAAAACTACATGAAAACTGATGTTAATGAGATTGTTGTTCAGGTTCACCAAGCGATAAGTATTGAGTGTGGTGTTATTTGTTGTAGATGACATTGGCGATGTGAAAAAAAATTGTAGTGAATCACATCTCACAACATAGCTCTGAAAAGCTATATGCGCCGATAGTTGGTATGCATAAACTGAAAAGTGAACTGATGAATACTGTTTGATTTTTTTAGATTTAAATAGAGAACAAACTATAGAGTCATAAGGAGATAGTACGATGTCAAAAGGTTTCAGGCTTAAACCTGCAGCAAGGGCTGTGATGGCGTGTTGTTTGATAGCAAGCCCTTCGGTATACGCTGAAGGTGAGCACTGGGTGCAGCGTATCAATATGAGTGGCGTGGTTGAAGCAGAGTACGGCTCCAGTGAGGATTACGCAGGTAAAAAATCAAGTGATATTACCGTTGCAACGGTGGAAATTAATATTGATGGTAAAGTTAATGATAAGGTAAATGCCTATGTCACTTTACTTCATGAAGAGGATGATACCCCCTTTTCAGTAGATGCTGCCTATATCGATGTCGCATTAGGGCCGGTCAATGTACATGTCGGTGCCATGGGTGCCCCGTTTGGTTCGTTTGAATCCACCATGCTCTCTGATTCGCTGGTACTGCAAATTGCAGAGACAGCAGAATCCATGTTGCTGGTAGGGACCGAGATGGGGCCTGTACAGGCTTCGGTGTATATGTTCAATGGTGATACTCAGGAAAAAGGTGGAGATGATGTCGCAGATCAACACGGTGCGCGTCTGGCCTTTGTCTCCGAGGGTGACAGCTCAAATATAGATATTGGGATCGACTACATCAATAACATCGCTGATTCAGACACCATTGGCGGTTATTTTACAAAGGCAGTTGCTGATGGTGGCCTGGGCACGAACGAAGTCAAGTCTTATGTCCCAGCACAAATTATTCATGCCAACCTTAGCTTTGGTGGTTTTCATTTATTTCTTGAACACCTTGTAGCCGACAAGTTTGCTGATAACGAAGTGGTTTTCAAAGGCAAGGGTGCTGAGATCACTGCCACCAATGTTGAACTGGCCTATGACCTGAATATTGCAGGTGTAGAAACCACTATTGGTATTGCAAGGCAGACGACTGAACAAGCCCTTGCCCTTGGTATGCCAAAGGAAAAATCCCTGTTTTCCATGTCGTTCGGTGTGTATAAATTTACTGCACTGACTTTTGAGTACGCTACCAGCACCGATTACGATGTAGTCGATGGTGGTACAGGTAAGGATGCTACCTCATATACTTTGCAGTTGGCGATTGGATTCTAGTTTGATAGATAGCAAATAAAAAAAGGGGCTGTGGCCCCTTTTTCTTTTTGTGGCTAAAGCCGAAAACCACCATGTCGTCTTCGGTTTTGATAATCCATCCAGCCTATACCACCGGCTATACCTAGTATGATCATCAATACCAGTAAGAGTGAATACCAGACTGGGAAATCCGGTCTAATGGCGGCCAGTTCTTCTGGGGTCGGTACGGTTTTGCCTTCCAGATTGGCTAGTGCCGCCTGGATACGGACATTGAGGTTATGATTCTGTCCCTCGATTAGCTGTAATTTGGCAACCACATCTTCCTGGCTTAGTGAGCGAAGTCTGTCCAGTTCATCCTCGCTCGTTTTCAGCTTTTCTTCCAGTTTGACCATTTTTTCCTTTTCCTTGGCAAGTTCCTTTTCTAACCTTTCCAGTGCCTCAAAGCTTTCACCACCAGCCGCCTTGCGCAGTTCCTTGATCTGATCTTTTTTATTGGAGACTTCATCACGCCAGAGCTGGGCCTGTTTTTCATACTTGCGGGCCTGTTCGTTGGCCTCCTGATATTTAGCAGACAGGTCATCCAGTTCAGCAACGGCAGGTTTATCATTTAACAGGTAACTGCTGAGCACCCATCCTTCGGTTCCATTGCTCAGTCGAATTTTGGAAAAATCACCGTCCGTACCTGTTACATCAACGGCAGTACCACTTGGAATGGAAGTTAGCAGGGTGCTATTGGCATCTGCATCCTGGTGTACACCCAGCATAATGCGATCGGTGACAAAACGCGTATCTGCAAAACTGGTTTGAAGTCCAAGAAAAAATAACAGAGTGAAGATTGTTACTCTGCCCATCAAGCTGTGTTTCATTAATAAATCCTTATTAATTTTTATGTTGTTATGCCGCTGTGTCGAAGTAATGCATCTATTGTCGGTTCCCTGCCTCGAAACTTGATAAACAGCTCCATGGGTTCCGAACTGCCACCCTGTTCCAGGATATTGTGTAAAAATTCGTGTCCTGTTGTAGTGTTAAAAATACCCTGTTCTTCGAATTTGGCGAAGGCATCAGCCGATAATACCTCGGCCCACTTGTAACTATAGTAGCCTGCCGCGTAGCCGCCCGCAAAGATATGCGAGAAGCCATGCTGAAAGCGGTTATAGGCGGGTGGAATAACCACCGAAACCTGTTGTCGTACTTCGTCCAGTTTTTGCTGAATATTTGTTTTGCCCGGTTCGTATTCCAGGTGCAGTCGAAAATCGAACAGAGAAAACTCCAGTTGTCTGACCATCTGCATACTGGACTGAAAATTTTTGGCAGCATACATCTTTTTATAAAGGTCTTCCGGGAGTGGCTTATCTGTCTGGTAATGCCCGGCAATGAGATCCAGTGCCTCTCGCTCCCAGCACCAGTTCTCCATAAACTGACTGGGGAGTTCGACCGCATCCCAGGCCACGCCGTTGATACCTGAAACACCGATGTGGTTGATGCGGGTCAGCATGTGGTGCAGGCCATGGCCAAATTCGTGGAACAGAGTTATGACTTCATCATGGGTAAACAGGGCAGGGTCATCACCGACCGGGGGAGTCAGGTTACAGGTCAGGTAGGCGACCGGTAACTGGGTGCTGCCATCCGACCGACTCATGCGGCCCATGCAGTCATCCATCCAGGCACCGCCGCGTTTTTTGGCACGGGCATAGAGGTCCAGATAAAAATGACCACGGACATCCCCTTTATCATCACTGATTTCATAGAACAGGACATCCTTGTGCCATGTTTGGACATCATCGACTTTTTTGATGTTAATGCCATACAGGCGCTTAACCACCTCAAACATGCCGTTAATGACTTTGGTTTCCGGGAAGTAGGGTTTGAGATCTTCCTGGCTGATATCGAACAGGTGTTGCTGCTGTTTTTCTGAGTAATAGGCGATGTCCCACGGCTGCAGATCATCGAGCTGGTGTTCACTCCTGGCAAATTCCCGGAGTTCGTTTAACTCTTTTTCCGCAACTGGTTTTGAGCGTTTGGCCAGGTCTTGCAGAAAACTGATCACCTGTTCAGGCGTTTCGGCCATCTTGGTGGCCAGTGAACGTTCGGCAAAACTCTTGAAACCCAGTAGCTGGGCCAGCTCATGCCGCAGGGCCAGGATCTCATCCATGATTTGGCTGTTGTCCCATTGCCCGGCATTGGGGCCCTGATCCGAGGCGCGTGTCACATAGGCCTGGTACATCTCCTCACGCAACTCGCGTTTATCCGCATGGGTCATGATGGCGTAATAGGAGGGAAACTCCAGGTTAAACAACCAGCCCGATTTTTCCTCCTGTTCGGCCTGCTGTTTGGCCATGGCTTTGGCCGAGTCGGGCAGACCGCTTAACTCGGCTTCATCAGTAATGTGTTTTTCCCAGGCATTGGTGGCATCGAGCAGGTTTTCTTCATACTTTGTGGTCAGTTTGGAGAGCTGCTGTTTGATTTCCTTATAACGGGCTTTTTTCTCAGGAGGTAGATCGATACCCGACAGGTGAAAATCACGCAGGCCATTTTCGATGGTTTTCTTCTGTGCCTGATCCAGGTGCTGGAATTCGGGCATCTCGTGAATACTCTTATAGGCCTCAAACAGGTGTTCGTTCTGGCCCATTTCGGTACTGTATTCGCTCAGTAGGGGCAGGCAGGCATTATAGGCATCGCGCAATTCATCACTATTGACCACAGAATTCATATGGCTCACCGGCGACCAGGCCCGGCCCAGTTGGTCATCGGCCTCTTCCAGGGGCTGGATCAGGTTGTCCCAGGTGTAATGCTCCATGCTATTGAGCAATTCATCCACCAGCTTGCGATTCATCTCAATGAGTTCACGAATCGCGGGTTCAACGTGTTCGGGTTTAATTTTTTCAAACGGGGGCAGACCGGTCATGGTCATAAGGGGGTTGCTAGTTGTCATAAGGCTTACTTGATTGTTGTATTAAATTGGCGGAAAAGAACGTAATCTATCATGAAAATTTAGTGGTCATAGGAAGGAATTCAAGTCTTTGAGTGATAATGATACAGATGCCCCACCCTATGCGCGGTTAACACCGGATTTGATCCTGGATGCCATGGACCAATTTGGCCTGCTGAGCAGCGGCCACATGCAGGCCCTCAACAGTTACGAAAACCGGGTTTACCAGATTGGCCTGGAAGAGGGTGGTTTCGTGGTGGCCAAATTCTATCGCCCCGGCCGCTGGAGTGATGCGGCCATTTTGGAAGAGCATGAATTCGCTGCCGAGCTGGTCCGACAGGAGATCCCGGTGGTGGCCCCCCTGGCCAACGAGCAGGGTGAGACACTTATATATATAGATGAATACCGTTTTGCCGTGTTTCCCAGACGGGGAGGCCGCTGGCCGGAGCTGGAAGATGAAGACAACCAGCTCTGGTTGGGGCGTTTTATCGGTCGTATCCATGCCGTGGGCAGTATCGGTGTGTTCCAGGCCAGGCCCCGATTTACGCCACAGAGTTTCGGCCGGGACAACTACCAGTGGCTAATGGAATCCGGTTTTATCCCCGCCGAGCTGGAACACAATTACCGAGCGGCGGCCGAGTCCCTGCTGCAGCAGATCGACGAGACCTTTTCCCAGCTATCCGATATGCGCATGATTCGCCTGCATGGCGACTGTCACCCCGGCAACATCCTCTGGACCGAGCAGGGCCCGCATTTTGTGGATCTGGATGACTGCATGATGGGCCCGGCCATGCAGGACCTGTGGATGCTGCTCTCTGGTGATAACCAGCAAATGACCAAACAACTGCGCAATATCGTCGAAGGCTATCAGGAGTTTGCCGATTTTGATTACAGCCAGATCAAACTCATCGAGGCCCTGCGAAGTTTGCGGCTGATTCATTACTCAGCCTGGCTGGCACGTCGCTGGCACGACCCGGCTTTTCCCCATCACTTTCCCTGGTTCAACACCCCACGCTACTGGGAAGAGCAGCTTTACACCTTAAGGGAACAGCAGGAGCGAATGGCCATGCCGGGGATTGAGTTGTTTTAAAGGGAGGAGTCTGGACATGACATACGCTTGTTAAAGAAAAAAGGCACCATTACGGTGCCTTTTTAATTTGCACAGACTATTACAATCAATAGCTTCCCTGACAAACTGTCTTTTGAAAAAAAATCGATAATCGAAACGTCTATATTAAGCACAACATGGTGTCTTCTGTTTGTAACTTTTATTCCTTAAAAAAAATATTTTTTCAAATAAAGCAGACCACTCAGTTATTAATTTTAGATAGTTAGAATCAATAAAATTGATGTATTGCTGTAAATCAATACCTTATCGAAAAAAGAAGAAAATTACCAAATAATCAATTACTTATGTAGCTGTCTATTTTTTATTTATTCCTGCATCACCACCTACCATACTTAATTTTGGAATTATTCTAAAAACCCCTAAAACTAACAGGAGCTCGAAATGCACAGACGAGACTTTCTAAAAGTGGGTGGGGCAGGGATAGCCAGTACCGTTCTTGGAGGAGCAGGACTCATTGGATGGCAGCCACGCGCGCATGCCGTCACTATCAACAAGACCTTTTATGTCACACAGGGTTTCATGACCATGATCGATGGTACCGATGTGTTTATAAAAGGTTTCAGCAGTAATCCTAACGTGGTGAATATGCCGGGTGAGATGATCACCGACGACAACGGTAATGCCCTGCGGGAAGGGGATACCGTGAATGTCACCATTCACAACACGCTGTCGCGAAGCCACCGTTTTACCATCGATGGTGTTGTCGATCAGTCTCTCCCGGCCAGTCGTACAACGAGTTTTTCGTTTAAGGTAGAACGCTGGGGATCATACCTGTATTACGATAGCAGTAATGCCCCCTACCACCGCCTGTTGGGCCTGTATGGTGCCATGCCTGTCATGCCCGCGAATAGCAGTAACCGATTATTCCCCGACAGTAACAAGACCTTCGTACAGCAATATTCCTGGATCTTCAGCGATATCGATCCGATCTGGAACGATGCCGTACGTCGTGGCAATACACCGAACACACCCTACATACCCCGTTATTTCACTCTGAACGGGCTGGGTGGCCGTCCACCGGGCGCCCCGGGTGCGCATGATCCCAATATCGATGCGATTACCGATCCCCGTTCAGCATTACACGGTCATATTGGTGATCGAACATTAGTGCGTATGCACAATGTTGGTCTGGCCGATCAGTCGGTCCATGCCCATGGTAACCACATGGAATGGCTGACCGAGAACGGCAAGGTTCGCGACGATGTCTGGGAAAAAGACTGTCTTTACCTCGAAGCCAGGATGGGTGCCATTGACTCCATCTATCCCTTCGAGATCCCACCGGATTCCTGGCCACTCGCCCGGACCTCCACTTATCCAATGCACCTGCATACCGAGATGTCGCAAACCGCGGCAGGCGGTTGGTACATGTTCGGTGCTATGACCGATATCTATTTTGAATAAGGGGAGGTGACTTATGGGCAGAAGAAGAAGCTCTAGTACAACAACAGAAACAACAACAACTGACACAAGCACAACAGATACCACCACTACCACCACCAGTTCAATGGACGGTGGCGGCATGGATGGCGGCGGCGGTGGTGGTGGCATGATGGGCTCAGCCTGTTATGTCTATCCCGATACTCCGGCCACGCCAGGAATCGTCACGCCGGATGTGGTGTATGACCGTGCGGTTTATATGAATGGTTCCATGACCATGGATGACGGCACCGTGGTGCCTATTTGGGGATTTGTCGATTCGGCAACCGGTGATATGGGCGGCATGAATGCCAGTGGGCCTTTCCCATCACCTCCCATGCGTATCAATGTCGGTACCATCGTGCACACACGTTTAAACGTACCCATGATGAACGGTATTCACACCATTCACCATCATGGTATTGAACCGGCCGACCACTCTGATGGTGTGGGCCATGTGACCTGGGATGTAAACGGTACCTACACTTACCAGTGGCGACCCATGAGTCCTGGTACCTATTTCTATCACTGCCATACCAACACGGTATTGCATGCTGAGATGGGTATGTATGGGGCCTTGATCGTGGATCCACCAGAAGGTCCTGGCACCCTGTTATCCGGTGGCCCTACCTATGATATGGAGGCCTTCTGGGTTGTTGATGAGATCGATACTCGTTGGCATGGTCTTGACTGGACAGCAGGTACCTGTGGTCAGGATGTTGGTATGAATGTTCTGGAGCCAGATTACTTCATCATCACCGGTGTCGATGCCAGTGGTAGCTCGGCCATGAACCTGCCACCGATCTCCGCCAACATGACCGTGGGTCAGAAGTGCCTGGCGCGTTATGTCTGTGCCGGTTATCACCCACAGCGGGTGCGTATCCCTGAAGAGTTAAATGCCAAGGTGTATATCTCTGACGGACGTGCCCTGCCACGGCCCATTGATGCAGTGGACTTCAAGGCCATCTCTGGTGAACGTTACGATATGATCCTTGAACCCACCGAGACAGGTGAGTTCGAGGTTGAGTTTGATATCGTGGACTGGATCACCGGCGATGTCTGGGGAACCGCACGCACCAACGTAGTGGTATCCAACTAAGCCACCAAACCCGGGTTCTCTCCCCTCCGCCCCTTGTGTTGGAGAGAACCCGAATACGTTTTGGAAAAGTGATGCACAGACTATTCTAAAACGGGGAAAGGGACGCGAGAGTGTCCCTTTTTTTGTTAATAACTAAGCCATCGATCTCTGGTGGATCGTATTGTTATGTACTGCATTCATCAATGATTTCTATAAGATCGGTTTCACCAAAATCAATCTTAAGTTGAGAAAGTAGGGTAGAAATTTGCCCTCTGTGATGAACCTGATGCAAAAACAAATGATTAATTAAACTGGCAAAGGGTTTATTAAATGAGCTCCCAGCCATATTTGTATATGTAATACACTCATTGATTGAAGCATCAGATAAATTGCTAACCCAATTCAAAATTACATTATCAATTTTTTCGCGCTCATCCCTTAATCTTTCAAGATCTTTAAATAACAACTCATCTAGCGATGTAGGATTATCTTTTTCTCGTATATAGGACAGAGTTTCTGAGCTTGATGGGTGTTTAGCAAATCTTTTCAACCAAATAATATCACCAACAAGTATATGATTAAGTGTGCCCAGCACAGATTTAAAAAAAGCACCTGTATCACGACACAAATCATCCTGAGATAGTTTAGCCACAGCCTCGTATTGGCGCTGGTTCATTAGTTGGTTGTATTCAGCTAACAGAATAAATTGATCAGTTACTGACAAGTTTGATGTTCCTTTTTCCGCTGAAGCTAATTGTTAGGGCCTGACCAAACAATTATCAAAGTCGATTGCCTCAGTACCTGGTCCAGAATTACTAAATTTTAATGCCTCAAAGGTAAAAGCATCTGAGAAGCACAATGAGTTGTTTTGTATGGTATAAAAGGCGTCAGTTGATATGAGCTGATCACCTTCACCTATTTCTATTAATAATCCACCGCCATTTATGCCTTCTTGTAGTGTTTGTGGGCCATGGTCTTGATATGTTATAGGGACGTTTACTTCAGCAGGTGTTCGAGTTTTACTATGTGTTATGCAGTTAGAGTCGGAGTATTGTTCAGCACCCAATAATATTTTTCCTTGATCAGTAAACTCATATAAACCTTTGAACCATATATTTTGTGGCACTTCATTTTTATCAGATATCTGCTCACATGATTCAGTAACCCATACGCCTAAAAGTGGTGTTGACGGTTGAGTATTATTAGTGTCGCCACTCCCACAGCCAGAAAGAATAATTAAAGATATAACTAGTAAAATTGATATATTCATTTATTGAATTCCCTTTTAAAGCCCTAATGTTTTACTCAGAGGAAATCACCTGTGGTGCCGATAGGCGAAACAGGTGAATTTCCGCTAAAGTTAATAATATTTTCACATATTTATTGTTTCTTGATACGCGCAAAGTTATCAGGTTTTTCAAACTGTAATACAAGCGTGTTTTTATGAACTTTTGAGTGATATTCATTTACCACATATTCTTTTGTTCCTACTTCTGTTAATTCCAGTTCGGTGGGTATATTAAACACTGTGTAAGCTATTCGGCCTCTAGAATTTATTGTGGCATCTAATTTGTCTGTTTCCTCTAGCTGGCCTTTATAAAAAATTACGTAGAACAATTTTAACTTGTTATTGTCAAGATAATATTTGGCTACGGTTTCATAGCCAGTATCTTCTTGTATATAGAAAGTCTTACCTGCTAATAAGTTTTTAGAAAAAGACAGTGTGTCAGAGTATGCGTTACTAACAGAAAACAGCATGACAATTAACAACGAAATTATTCCTTTCATATATACTCTCACCAATATAACTTAATATTTGTTATCACCAAACGTTCGAGTTAAATGGTGCCGCGTATTTTTTCGGCGACCATTTTTAAACGAATTGTTATGTTTAATTGCATTGATATACCCCACAACCCCAATGCTCACTATTTGCTTTAGCTGGGCCATGCCAACCCATGGAAATTAACTGCTTGTGAATAAACCAATTTAGAGTCCCGTGACCGACGAATAGAACTGAACTATGTTGTTCTGCATATGTAATAAGCTGATTAGCGCAAGTCAGTGCACGGCTTTTTATCTCTGAAAGTGATTCCGCATTTGCACTGTAACCAAATAATTGCAGCACTCTAAAAATAACAGACCATGTTTTTGGTTTGAATTTTGGATATGTCCACATTCCGGTTGGGATCTCAGCCTCCCGGAATAGAAAGTCTGCCGTATCTGGAGTCTTTTTCAATGCCTTAGCAGATTCAATGGAACGAGGTAAATGGCTACAGACTACTTTTGTACAGCGGGAGGCCGTATTTATAACATCACTTGATGGTTGACACTCTCGATCTATACTCGCCTGATCATATGCCTGCACCCATGCACCAAAATCACTAGCTGAGATTGCTTGTGATGTTTCTATCACGGGCCTACCATGTCTTATGATTATTATTTCCACAGGTCCTTCCTATAAACATAACGATTTAACTAAAAGGCGCGCGCATTATTGCGCGTCCTTTTTGAGTGAGTTGTTATGTTTTGCAGGCCAAAACCATGACCACCAGAAAAGGATCATTAAAAAAACATACCCGAACAAATAATTTAAAAGCCCATCAGTTTTATCAAAAACCTTTAATTCACCTTTTTCCTTATAAATCACTACGCTATATGAACTAAAATCCTCAGGATCAATAAGTAGGTATGTCTCAGAATCATGGAGCTGACTATAAGAAAACCCGGTAAGAATCGATACCTTATTACCATGCTGCGACAATATATCAGCCGCCTCAGGAAGAGGGTTCTTATAGCCTTTAATTATTGTTAAAAGCTGAATAATTATAATTATAGGCGCAGCTATTCTTGCACCATTCCTAAACATTTTTAGCATAATTACTTCCAAACATAACGCTTGCTTGTGGGGCCGCCTGCGCAGCGAAGCGGAGCAGTTAGGCGGTACCGCACGAAGCGATTGTTAAGTTTTTTCATTTTCAAAATACAATTTAGTTTCTTTGGATCTTAAAACATAAATACTAAATATTGTCGGAGCTAGTATTGTGAGGTTGCCGAATATTGCAATAATTTTTCGATTTAAATCATAATCAGAAGCTAAAAAATCCCTCCATACATATGATAAGGCCAGTAAAAGTACAATGCTGTAGCAAATTAGTAATATTTTTTGAGTCCATGGCTTTCTGAAAAGAGACTCCATTCCGCCAAAAAACATAATTACCCCAAATATAATTTGAATAAATGTTTGATAGTCTCCACTAAAGCTTATTGCGCCTTGACCTTCAGTCCTCAATAGCAACAAACCGCCTCCACCAGTAATTGCAGTTGTACCAATCAATATGGCAATCCAGGCAACGATCGTTAGTTTTGTTGGTCTTTTAATCATTTTGTAAACTTAACGCTTTAATAACGTGGCCACCCTGAGTGGAGGCCGATAGGCCGTAGCTCAGGGTGGTCACGGTTGATTGCATTGTTAGGATTAATCAACAATTGGAACTCCTTTTATAAAGTTGCAGAATTCATCAATTTTAATTTTTAATCCTGTTTTGTCTTTTGGGCTTATTTTTTTATGACGAATAATCCTTTGTTTTAAAATATAACCTTCAATTTGGGTATAATAATTAGCAGATTCATACCAATCTAAAACAACTTTTCCATTAACAGCATTTTCTAGCCTTTTTATGGCTTTGATTGCTTCTTCTTTATCAAATAATATTTCATTCCATTGGTGATCGTCAGCAATTTTACTTTTGTACCCAGCACAATACTCTTCAGCAAAAGTATGAGTAGATATAAGCAGCAACAGAATTGTTGATAATATTTTCATTTGTATTCCTAACGATTTAATAACGTGGCCACCCTGAGTGAAGGCCGATAGGCCGTAGCTCAGGGTGGTCACGGTTGATTGCGTTGTTAGATTTTATTTCCATATTTCATTGAGTTTAAATGCATACTTGTATGTGCCGAATATGGATGGCGCAAGCAAAAGTAAATATGTTAATAAAATTGGGAGATTTAACATGAAAAATTGCATGCCAAATTCAGCCAACGTACTGGTTAAGTACAAATAACCGACTACATATATAATTTGTATGAAAAATAATATTTTCCAAACATAAACCTTAAAAAATGGTTTATTACTAATTAATCCATATAAAGCTAATACTGTTGCCGGCGTGATAATAATCAAGTCGATCGCTTCATCTAAAGCTAATTCTGCTTCATAGATAGTATTTGCAATCTGAAGCAGAAATAAACTTATGTATATGAATATGTATATTTTCCAAAATTTCATTTTATAAATCTAACGCTAAGTTAATGGGCCGCCGCAGTTTGGCGGTCCCATGTTGAACGCCGTGTTATATTTTAATTGCAAACTAAGCTCTCTACTTTGCAAAATTCTTTGTGATATGCACAAGCCTTTGTCTTATTGTTTCTTTTCTTAAAAAGAAACTCTGAATAAAGGCAATTCATTCTAGGTTCTAGGTCAGTATCAAATGGTCCTGCCTTTAAGGATAATGCTTTTTCATACATTAAATCCGCTTTATCCAACTTGCCTGTGTAATCATACAATCGAGCCAAATTCCATGTGTTTAGAGGTGAGCTTGGATTGATTTTTATTGCTTTCTCCATATTATCAATTGCGTCCCTGTCTTCATTTATCATCGAATAAAAAGCTCCTAGATTTGCATGTAGCCTATGATCTTCACCGAATTTATCTTTTAATACTTTTGTAAATTCAATTCCTGCTTTGTGTTGACCAGCATTAAAATAATATGGGGTATAATTTAGCCACAGTTCAAGATGTTCTTTGCTGTTTATGACATTTATACTATCTTTAAGTGCCTCTAATGCCTTTTGGTATAATCCAGATTCCAATAGAATATGCATTCTTCCTTGGTGAATTGATTCGTCCTTTGGCGTTAATACAATTGCTTTGTTTAAATAGATAAGAGCTTGTTCAAGTGGTTTACCTCGGTAACCACCTCTAAGCATGCCACCACCCACATCATTTCCTTCGACAATAATTACATCTTTGCCCATTATGGCTAAATTCGCATAGCATTTATAAGCAGAAGCCTTATCAACAGGATCGGCAGAAGTTTCTAAACTTTTACAAAGTTTTGTTGCCTCTTCAATTTGATTATTTTGCAAAAGGGCCATCCAATCTTTATCAGCTGAAACTGAATGACTTGAAAACATACAGAATAAAATAATAAGAATCTTTTTCATGCCTGGGTCTCGATTTATTAAATATAACGATAAACTCAACCGCGCGGTTTTTGCGTCGGTTGGAGTGTGTTGTTAGAGCTTGTTTTATTAAGCTCTGTTATAAATTTTTTCAATTTATCCGGTGTACACCAATCACGACTTAAGGGTTTGCAAGAATTAATGGCTTGCTTCATATAATTTGATGCTGAGTCATTATTTTTAACTCGCTCTTCAAGTAAGGATAGACGTGCATATGTAAGAGCTTTATCAGTTAAGTACGTGTTTTTATCTAGCAGGGGATTGTTCTCATAGTCAGCACGATCAAGTACTTCTAGAAACATATTTAAAGCATTTCTATAATCATCGTTAGTTCCATTGTTTTGTTGAAATTCAACTAGGTTCGCGTAACGTGCAATTAATACATAATCAGACGCTATCGCTTCAGCAGCAACAATGTTTTTATCGTAGTAATAAATACCTCCGTAAAAACCCAATGCAGTAATTACGGCATGAGATACCACCAACAATGATATTTTTAATCCCTTTTTCATATAATCCTATTGCTCTAACGATTTAATAACGTGACCCCGTGAGTGGAGGCCTGTAGTTTAGGCCGGAACTCATGGGGGTCACGGTTGATTGCATTGTTAGATATAATAAGTTTACTCACTAAAAGTTTTAATACTCTAGTTAATAGTTTTTTGACATTTGTATGCGATAGCATCAACTCTAGCATCGTTAAATGTGTTCTCATATGTTTTCTCTATCACAACATAATCTGAGCCCAATTTGGCAGCTTCACTCCGCGCTATTCTAATTGCTGCATTACGATTCCAAGCAAGAGCTGTTTTAATAAACCCAAGTTTTTCATACGTGCAAGGTGGTTTTTCTTTATGTAAAACTTTGACCCAAGATTCACCAACGGCAGGGTATATATCTCTGTTTTCTGTAACAGTGACTTCAGTTTTTTTTGTAGGGACTGGGATACCTAAAAAGCCGAAGCAGCCAGTTAAAAGTGAGCTAATTACAATTATATATATAAATCTCATGTTTAAATATAAATCTAACGACAAGATAACGTGACACCTTGAGTGAAGGCCTGTTTTTTAGGCCGTAGCTCAAGGTGGTCACGGTTGATGGCCTTGTTAGCCACAAATTTCACTTAAATAACCTTCCTTAAAACTAGTTACCACTGCTGTTTCAACTGAATGAGGCAACCACACTCTAAGGGTGGCACCGTTTTTAATTAACACAGTACATTGTGTATTTTCAGGTATTTTATATATATCTAAATTGTTTGGCATTGGCTTTGTTGATTGCACTAGATTTAAACCAAAATCATTAAATTGATCGGCTTTTTTAATAAATTCATTTGTTGTAAGTTGGCAATCGAACTCGATATTTCTTACCTCGGCCTCAATAAATTCAGTTTTATTTAATGGTACTTGTGTTTTCCACCACTCCACCCTTGGGTTTGGCATGTGCCCAAATAGCCATATGTAGGGAGTGTTTGGATCAAGGTATTTAACTAGATCAGATACCTTTGCGTTGTCAATGACAATGCTTTCATACCCTTCTTTGTCTTTCTCTATTTTCATATATGGCTAACGCTTTAATAACGTGGCCACCCTGAGTGGAGGCCGATAGGCCGTAGCTCAGGGTGGTCACGGTTGATTGCATTGTTAGGATTAATCAACAATTGGAACTCCTTTTATAAAGTTGCAGAATTCATCAATTTTCATTTTTAATCCTGTTTTGTCTTTTGGGCTTATTTTTTTATGACGAAT
>Ga0224506_10001106_pt1 | contig 19776 bp, 18 predicted proteins | sample SF_Jan12_sed_USG_2_FD_169108 | JGI IMG/M metagenome (GOLD analysis project Ga0224506, IMG submission 169108) | Sediment microbial communities from San Francisco Bay, California, United States - SF_Jan12_sed_USGS_8_1 | ecosystem: Environmental > Aquatic > Marine > Sediment | place: USA... | reverse complement strand
AGAGGTAATATTCGGTAACCCAATAGAGATCGAACATACGGAAACAGATAAACATTTCCAGGAGAGGATAAGCAGGGATATAATGGAAACAATTAAAAACCTAAATAGCGAGGAGCTAAAGGTAAAAAGCAAAATTAAAACGATAATTGTACAAAAGTATTCATAAATCGGTACTAATCTGTCATTGCGAGCCGAAGGCGAAGCAATCTCAAAGTGAGAGGACTGCTTCGTCGTCCCGATTCTATCGTGACTCCTCGCAATGACATTTTGAGAAGCCTTTATAATTCAGGTTAAAATTGTTTATGAAAATACTCGTCGCAAAAAAAGCAGGGTTCTGTTTTGGCGTGAAAAGGGCTATAGATATAGCCTTCAAGATTGCCAAGAAAAAACGTAAGGGTGTATATACCCTCGGACCCATAATCCATAATCCACAGGTTGTAGAAAGGCTCAAGGAAGAGGGCATAATCCCCTTAGAAGACATTAAATCAAAAAAAGATATAAAGGCATTGATAATCAGAACCCACGGCATACCACTTTATCTCTCAAAAAAGATAGCGTCCTTAGGTTGCGATATAATAGATACCACCTGTCCATTTGTAAAAAAAGCCCAGCATTATGCTAAACTCCTTAGAGAAGAAGGTTACCAGGTTGTGATCCTGGGTGAGAAAGACCACCCAGAGGTAAAAGGGCTCATGAGCTTTGCAAGTGGTAATGTCATTGTTGTTGATGGGAAAAGTCCTCTTCCAAAGCTCAAAAGTAAAGTGGGTATTGTTGTCCAGACTACACAGCCTCTGGAGGCATTGAAAAAGGTTCTCTGTGATGCTATAGAATATTCAAAGGAGATAAAAGTATATAATACAATATGCAATTCCACAGCTCTCAGATTAAACGAAACAGAAGAGATGGCCCATAAGGTTAATGTAATGATAGTAGTTGGTGGCAAAAACAGTGCAAACACCACACAGCTTGCAAAGCTGTGCACGTCTCTTTCAGTACCAACCTATCATATAGAGACCTCCTCCGAGATTAATGAGAAGTGGTTCAGGGGAGCAAAAAAAGTTGGTATTACAGCCGGGGCATCAACTCCCAGGTGGATTATAAAAGAAGTTGAAGAAAAAATTAGATATATAGGAGGATAACATTTTAGTGGAACTTAAAGGGAATGAGATGGAAAAGCTTTATGCGGAGACCTTTCATAAAATTGAGGAGGGAGCGATACTGAGGGGAAAGGTATTAGCATTGAAGCAAGATGGCGTCATTGTTGATATCGGATATAAATCTGAAGGCTTTATTCCGATCGAGGAATTCTCACAAGAAGAGATCATCTCATTAGGGGTTGGCAGTACTATAGAGGTCTATGTTGAAGAGATAGAAGGTTCTGAAGGTATTGTCACCCTTTCAAAAGATAAGGCAACAAAGATAAAGACATGGGAACTCCTTGAAGAAGCACTTCAGAAAGGAATCCCTGTTGAGGGGAAGGTTGTGGGGAAAATAAAAGGTGGCCTTTCTGTAAATATATCTGGAGTATATGCGTTCCTTCCAGGGTCACAGATAGATATAAAAACACCTAAGGAGATTGACAGTCTCATCGGGAAAACGATGTCCTTTAAGATCTTAAAGCTTAACAATAGACTTTCCAATATCGTAATATCCAGGAGGGCAATCCTCGAAGAGGAAAGGCAGAAAAAGAAGGCTGAAACTCTCGAAAAACTTAAAGAGGGTATCATCATCAGAGGAATTGTGAAAAATATTACCGATTACGGCGTTTTTATTGACCTCGGTGGAATAGATGGATTATTGCATATATCGGATATCTCCTGGGGAAGGATAAACCATCCTTCCGAGTTTTTTGCGATTGGAGACGAAGGTGAAGTTATTGTCCTGAAATATGATGAAGAAAATGAAAAGGTAACCCTCGGATACAAACAGAAAAAGCCTGATCCATGGGTCACTGTCGATGAAAGATACCCTGTCGGGAAAAAGGTAAGAGGCAAAGTCGTGAGCATCACTGATTATGGTGCATTTATTGAACTCGAAGAGGGACTGGAAGGACTTGTGCATATATCAGAAATAGACTGGGTATCGAGGCCAAAACACCCGACAAAGTACCTGACTATTGGCGAAACCGTGGACGCAATTGTATTAAAAGCAGATAAAGAGGAGAGACGCCTATCCCTGAGCATCAAACAACTTAAACCAAGTCCATGGGAAGTTGTCTCTCAGCGTTACACAATCGGTCAGAAGATTTCTGGTAAGGTAAAAACTCTTACTGACTTCGGTGTTTTTGTAAATCTTCCCGAAGGAGTTGATGGTCTTATACACATATCAGATCTCTCATGGACAAAACATGTAAAACACCCCTCGGAACTATTAAGGAAAGGACAGAAGATAGAAGCTGTCATCCTGAGCATTGAACCCGATAAGGAAAGAATAGCGCTCGGCCTGAAACAACTCGAACCTGATCCATGGATTCATGAAATTCCAGAAAAGTTTAAACTCGGTTCCGAGGCAAAAGGGAAAGTATTGCGTATTACAGATTTTGGCATATTTGTTGAACTTGAAGGTGGTGTAGAAGGTCTTATTTACTCTTCCGAGATTATCAAACCCGCATCAGGAAAGATCGAGGACGTGATAAAAGAGGGTGATGATATATGGGTGCGAATAATAAAGATTGACCTCGAGGAAAGGAAGATAGGACTAAGTATGAAAAACCTGAAAAGGACAGAAGAATGAAAAAATTCTTTATGGTTCTTCTCGGTCTGCTCATCCTGCTCGTTATTGTGAGTATTCTCCTCATCATGATGCAAAAGAGTATTTTTTTAGGTGATCGGATTGCGCTTGTCCGGATAGAAGGTATGATTGCAGATTCGAAAAACAGTATCGAGGAAATCAAAAAATATGTGAAGGATCCATCGGTTAAGGCTATCCTCCTTCGCATTGACAGCCCTGGAGGTGCAGTGGCTCCTGCACAGGAAATTTATGAAGAAGTGAAAAAGGCTGTTGCAAAAAAGAATGTGGTGGTCTCTATGGGCTCTATTGCTGCATCGGGTGGTTATTATATCGCGTCTCCCGCAACAAAGATTATTGCAAACCCGGGAACAATTACAGGCTCAATAGGGGTAATCATGGAAATCCCTAACTTAGAGGGACTCATGAATAAGATCGGGGTAAAAACAGAGGTGGTAAAGAGCGGGAGACACAAGGATCTCGTTTCCATGTTCAGGGGGATCAGAAAAAAAGATAAAGAGATACTTCAGAGGGTACTTGACAATGTTCACGAGCAGTTTATCATGGCTGTTGCTGAGGGCAGAAAGATGTCCCCTGCTGATGTGAGAAAGATAGCAGATGGAAGAATTTTCACCGGCGAACAGGCTATTAAGGCAGGTCTCATTGATGAACTTGGCAACCTCGAAGACGCGGTACAGGCTGCAGCAAACCTTTCTGGCATTAAAGGAGAACCCGTATTGGTCAGTAAAAAAGAGCGTCTTTCTCTCATTAACTTACTTAGAGACAAGATCCCGAAAGAATTCTCGGATATCTTTCCCACAGTAAAAATAAAATATCTCTTTATACCATAATGAGAAGAGATAATAACCAATGACCAAATATAACTAGAATGAGTAAAAAAGATTGCAATAATAAAATTTTTGGGAACTTGGAAATTGATATTTGGAATTTTAAAGATTAGGAGGTCCCATGACGAAATCAGTCCTCATAGAAAAAATTTCAGAGAAGGTGAGAAGCCTTACAAGAAAACAGACTGAGATTGTTGTCGAAACTGTATTTGACTCAATGAAAGAAGCCCTTTCAAAGGGAGAGAAAATCGAGATAAGGGGCTTTGGGAATTTCAGATTAAAAAACAGGAGGCCAAGGGTAGCAAGAAACCCGAAAACAGGCGAAAAAGTTCAAGTAGCTGGGAAAAGGGTTTTGCACTTTAAGGCAGGCAAGGGCTTAAGAGAGGCAATGAATACGAAATAAAGAGGTCTCTTAAATCAAGTCTTTTTCACAGTCTTTGATATACGTAGTTTTATTTATCCTCTTTACGACTTTTTGTTACTACCCTATCTTTGTTCTTTCCTTTGTATCCCATTGAACTATACAGAAAAAGACAGTGAGTATAAAACAATACATTTGAATAGGAACGAGATCTATCAATTGTGATAAAATTGTTTACTGGAGAATAATGAATGAAAGGTAAGGTTTATTTAGTCGGTGCAGGGCCAGGTGATATTGGCCTTCTGACAGTAAAAGGGCTAAGGTATCTCCGCAAGGCAGAGGTTGTTGTCTACGATTTCCATCTCAATGCACAGGTATTAAATTACATCAACCATGATGCAGAGTTCATTTACGCTGGAAAGCGTGGTGGTCGTCATACACTTACACAGGATGAAATTAATGAAATCCTTGTCCAGAAGGCAAAGGAAGGCAAAATTATATGCAGGCTCAAAGGCGGTGACCCTTTTGTATTTGGCCGGGGTGGAGAAGAGGCAGAAGCCCTTGCAAAAAATAGTATTGAATTTGAGGTAGTCCCTGGTGTGAGCTCTTCAATTGCTGCCCCTGCCTATGCAGGAATTCCTTTAACTCACAGGCTTTATTCATCATCATTTGCAGTTGTTCCAGGTTATGAGGATATCAACAAAAAAGAGAGCACTATTGACTGGTCAAGACTTGCTACTGGAATCGAGACGCTCGTCTTTCTTATGGCTGTGAAAAACATAGATATGGTTACTCAAAAATTAATCGAGAATGGAAGGAGTCCTGATACGCCTGTTGCGGTTATCCGATGGGGAACAAGACCTGACCAGAGAACAATTGTTGGGACACTAAAGGACATTGGAGAGACTGTAAAAGAAAAGGACATAAAGCCACCTGCTGTTATGGTTGTGGGAGATGTGGTAAGGCTCAGGGAAACTTTAAAGTGGTATGAGAAAAAACCAATGTTCGGCCATCGAATTCTCATGACAAGGGAATATGCAGAGGGATATGAGCTCTTGGAGGAACTTGGCGCCGAGGTAATTGAGTTTCCTACTATCAAGATCGTCCCTCCGGAAAGATATGATGAGCTGGACAGTACAATAGACAAAATAGAGACCTATGACTGGCTGATATTCACGAGTAAAAACGGGGTGAACTATTTCTTTAAAAGGTTTTTTGAGAAAGAGCGTGACATCAGAGAGTTAAAGGGAATAAAGATATGCGCTATAGGCACAAAGACAGCAGGAGAGATAAAGAAATACGGCATGAAGATAGATTTAATTCCTGATGAATTTCGTGCAGAGGGATTAATAGAATCCTTTATCTCAGAGCAAAGAGCAAAGAGCAAAGAGCAAAATCTGAAAGGAATAAGATTTCTTCTTCCAAGAGCTGAGAATGCACGAGAGATTTTTCCAGATAAGATAAGGGAACTCGGCGGAGAGATAGATGTTCCTGTTGCATATAGAGCAGTAAAGCCGGAATTCCATGGAAAGAGACTGAAAAGGTTTTTAAAGGAAGGCAGAATTTCAATAGCCACCTTCACAAGTGCCGCTACCTTCAATAACTTCAGGGAGATAATGGGAGAATACGCTGATGAACTCCTCAAAGGGGTTACAATAGCAGCCATCGGGCCTGTCACTGCAGATACTGTTAAAAAAGCAGGCCTTAAGGTTGACATAATGCCCAAAGAAGCAACTATCGAGGCTCTTGTCAAAGAGATAATTAAATGGGTAGAAAAAGTCCATGAGTCTTCCTGAGGTAGATACCCTCATCTTTTTTTTCATTAACAGAGAGATCCAGAACAGACTTTTTGATATATTCATGCCTTTTGTCACAAGCAAGGCTTATCTTTTGTTGCTTCCTTTTATAGTATGGTTCTTTTTAAAAGAGAGAAAACAGGCAATTATTGTCCTGGTAATTGGACTTGCCTCTTTAGCGCTTTCTGATTGGTGTTCACATATGCTGAAGCATATTTTTGAAAGGCCGCGACCATGCAATATACTCGAGGGCGTCCATCTCCTCGTTGGCTGTAGCGGTTCTTACTCGTTACCTTCAAACCATGCGGTAAACGCATTTGCTTTTGCATCTCCATTCTATATCCTGTTCAAAAACAAGTTGCGATATGCTTTTGTGATTATTGCATTCCTTGTTGCTTTTTCACGTGTCTATATAGGTGTCCATTATCCCTCTGATGTTCTTGTCGGAGCATTATTCGGTATTATGATTTCGTTATTTATTGTAAATTTATACAATTACTCCTCAACCCGCTATAAAGAAAAACCCTACACAACGATACTTTTTATCTTTCTTCTTGCAATAAGTCTCTTCCGTATCTATTACATCACACAGGGCCCGCTTGACCTCAGCCCGGATGAAGCACATTACTGGGAGTGGTCACGCAGGCTCGACTTGAGTTATTACTCAAAGGGACCGATGATCGCATATCTCATTTATATGAGTACATCAATATTGGGAGATAGTGTTTTTGGCATCAGAATAATGGCTGTTATTTTCTCTGCACTCAGCAGTATTTTCCTTTACATTCTTGGAAAGAGACTTTATGACGAACAGGCAGGACTCTTTTCAGCTATTTTGATTCAGCTAATCCCTTTGTTCTCTGCATTCGGCATCCTATTCACCATAGACTCGCCCTTCATCTTTTTCTGGATACTGTCTTTATTCTTGTTCTATCGTTCAATGTTCGATGTTCAACGTTCAACGAAAAACTCGGAACTAAGTTCGGACGAATTACCTATTACTCATCACTCATCAATGGTATATTGGATTTTACTCGGCATATCCATAGGTTGTGGGCTTCTCACAAAATACACCATGGCATTGTTTTATCTTTCTGCCTTTTTATTTTTATTGCTCTTAAAGGAACAAAGGAGGATATTGCTCACAAAGGGTCCTTATGTCGCATTTTTTATCAGCCTCATTGTTTTTTCTCCTGTGATAATCTGGAATGCGCATCATGATTGGGTTACATTCAAACATACCGCAGGTCAGGTGCATATGGCAGAGGGTGTTCAAATATCCCTGAAAAGTTTTTTTGAGTTCTTCGGTTCACAACTCGGTGTCATAACCCCTCTTTTATTCATACTTATGGGTATCTCTCTATGGAAGCTCAGAAATCAACGCGAGGGTTCTTTTTTATTCTGGTTTTCGATACCCATAGTTGTATTTTTTCTTCTTAAAAGCGTGCAGGGCAAGGTACAGGCAAACTGGGCACTTCCAGGATACATAACAGGGATTATTGCTTTTTCTGCATATTCCATTAAAAGATTTTATTCTGGACGAAAGAGTATGAAAATTTTTATTGGGACCGCAGTCCTTTTTGCGGTAATTGTTACTTCTGCCGGGCATTATCCTTCTCTTCTCAATCTTCATGGAAAAATGGATCCGACAAACAGGTTGCGCGGCTGGAAAGAGCTTGGAGCAGAGGTAACAACGATATACAAAGAAATGTCTGAAGTACGGCCCACATTCATATTTTCCGATGGGTATCAAATATCGAGTGAGCTTGCATTTTATGTAAAAGGCCATCCCTTCACTTATTGTGTGAACTTTGGCCGGAGAATGAACCAGTATGACCTCTGGCCCGGATTTAATAATCTTCTTCACTATGATGCGATTTTTGTAAAGATAGGCGATGCTATGCTACCCGATCAAATAGCTCATGCCTTTGAAAAGGTTGAGAAAAGAGTGTTCATGGTTTATACTAAAGACAAATTTCGCAAGATAAGGGATTATTCACTATTTCTTTGTAACGATTTTAAAGGAATAAAAGAAGAAAAACCGGGGAGCTATTAATGACTCTCTCTATAGTTATACCTCTTTACAACGAAGAGGAAAATATCCATATTCTTTATGAGAAGCTCAAGGCGTCACTCGACCTTCTCAAAATGGAATATGAGATACTCTTTGTGGATGATGGCAGCACTGACAGGACACTCTCCATCCTCGAGGAGATCCAGAGTAAAGATAAAAGCGTTGTGGTACTGAGTCTGAGGCGGAATTTCGGGCAGACCGCAGCATTTGCTGCAGGATTTGACTTTGCACGCGGGGATGTCATTGTGACAATGGACGGAGATCTCCAGAATGACCCTGCAGATATCCCGAAACTGCTTGAGCTCATTAAAGACCATGATCTTGTGAGCGGATGGAGAAAAAAGAGAAAAGATCCGTTCTTTACAAGAAGGCTCCCTTCTATTGCTGCGAACTGGCTCATAAGCAATGTAACAGGTGTAAAGCTTCATGACTACGGATGCTCCCTTAAGGCATACAGGAGGGATGTAATAAAAAATCTAAAACTCTATGGCGAGATGCACAGGTTTATCCCTGCGGTTGCAAGCTGGTATGGTGTAAGAGTTGGAGAGGTAGAAACCGTACACTATCCGAGACTACGGGGAAAATCAAAATATGGTATCTCACGTACAATAAAAGTTGTGCTTGATTTAATCACGGTAAAATTTCTCCAGAGCTTTTCGACAAAACCAATCCAATTTTTTGGTCCTGTTGGCATGATAAGCGGTTTTTTAGGGTTTCTCATATCTCTTTACCTCAGCATTGATAAACTTTTTTTTGGTCGTGATATAGGTGGGAGACCGCTCCTCTTACTTGGCGCCCTTCTCATTATTGTAGGAATTCAGCTTATCGGAATGGGTCTCCTCGGAGAGATGCTCGTGAGAGTATACCATGAAAGCCAGAGAAAACCAATCTATGTAATCAAGAAGGTCCTTGGCCCTGAAACCAAATAAGATAGTCCTCCTTACCCTCAAGCTTTGCATAAGCTCTGCCCTTCTCTATCTTGTCTTATCGAGAACAGGAATTGTGCAAGTCCTCTCAATAATGAAAGGGATGAGTCTGCCTGCATTTATTTTTGCTCTATTCCTTTATATATTCGCTCAGTTTCTCTCAACATTGAGATGGAGGCTCCTTCTTCCAGGAGTTCTTGGGTTAAGAAAGCTCTTTTCCCTCTATATGATAGGTGCTTTTTTTAACACCCTGCTCCCGGGGATTATAGGTGGAGATGCGGTGAAAGCTTTTTATCTCTATAAATTAACCGGTAATACCAGTCTTTCTCTTGCATCAATATTTATGGACAGGTATCTCGGCTTTACTATGCTGATGGCAATCTGCACTTTTGCATTTCCTTTTGGATATCAATACCTTCTGGGTTCACGTATTGAGTGGATCTTTCCTCTTACAGTTCTTTTTTTCATTCTTGCGAGCATTTTTATCTTTGGACTGCGGCTCGGGAAGAGCATAAAAATAGTTTCGGGATTTTATAACTATTTCCATTCGTACCGGAATCAAAAACCCATAATTGGAAAGGCTTTGCTTATCTCTGCAATAGTCCAGCTCTCGAATATTTTTGCTGTCTATATCCTCGCACTTGGTTTAGGAGAGCATATCTCTTTTATTGTGTGTTTGATCTTTTTGCCACTCATTATTTTGTTCACAATGTTGCCGATTTCTATATCCGGCCTCGGTGTAAGAGAAAGTGCATTTGTAGTGCTTTTCGGAATTATTGGAATCAAGCCTGAGATTGCAACTGCCCTCTCGCTCTCATGGTTTGTCAGCTCAGCAATCGGCAGTCTTTTGGGTCTCTTTGAATATATGAGATACAAAAAAGAAAAAGTGATAGTTAGATAATTGGGGGAAAACAGCGTAAATAAGGGTAAACCCCTTAACCCTTATTTACGCTGAAAAACTGCTGGCACTATCTGTAATCGTAGTAAGAATTATGGCGGTGGTTATAGTAAATCCTTCTCTCACAAGGATAATAATAGCCACATGGTGGTGCATCATGAACATAGATTACCCCTGTCCTTACAGGCGCATAGTAGGTTCTCACAGGTGGAGCATGGTAGTATGCAGGGGGATAGAATAGAGTGCCCGTAACCGCATTAAGGACAGGTCTGCCAAATACCGCAATCGCTCCGGCAAGCATAGCAGCAGATTCATTATTCATAGCAGCAGCATTTTCAATGCCAGCAACTGCAACAACTGTTACCACAACAATGGTTAAAATACTTATGATTTTTATTGCTTTCATCTCACACCTCCTTATAATTTCAAACATTCTATTCCTTTTCTTTACACTATCGTCTTCCATGAGGAATCGTTCCTCCTTGTCTTTTATCCCTTGCCTCAGCAATGATCCTTCTTATTTCTTTGTTAAATTCAACTTGGAATAGAACAAACTTTGCCCTCTGTTCAACAGTCAGAATTTTTTTCACTTCTGCCCTCTCTTCATCATTGATTCTCTGCAAAGCCTTATGATCCATCTCGAGCCTGTCAAGAATGTCCCTCAGCCTGCTTTCACGTCTCTCCTTTAAGGAGTCCCTCAAATCTTTCATGCCAGTCCACAAAGCACGCTCAATCTCAGCTCTCTTTCTGTCATATCCGTTGAGCAATGGAAAAAGTTGGGCAGAGGTCTTTTCGTTAAGGTCAAGAACTTTGGTAAGTTTCCACATTCTTAATGTCTCAACCCTTTTTCTTACTCTCTCCATCTGCTCCTTTTTCGGTGATTTATCATAATCTTCAGGGAATTCGGCTACACTCATTACAGGAAAACTAAACACAAAAAATAAAAGAAGTAACAACTCACATATATTCTTTCGCATTTTAACCTCCGTTTCTTTGTTCTTTGTTCAACACCTCGTAGAGGCTTTCCATCTCCTTTGAGCTCAAAGAAGCAAATTCTCTGTAATATGAAAATTCCAATAAATTCCCGGTTTGCAGATATTCCCCATTTACGTCTAATCTCTCTTCAATGATGGGAATATCTTTCTCGGATATATCGCTGTAATCAACAACTGCTACCGAAAAAGGGCTTGAGAAGGGCTCTACCTCAGATATTTCTTTTATTTCTTTCTTTTGCATAGTAGTTGTATAGGTGATTACCAGAAGAAGTAAAACTGAAATAGTAGCTGCAATTGGTAACGGTCTGAAAAAGATTGACGTGAGTGAAAAGCGTTTCGCCTTCTCTTCTTCAACAATCCCTTTTACCCTTCGAGGGAGCATCTGCCAGAAAAGGTCTCCCGGTTCAGGCACCTCAACTTTCATCATTTCTGTAATAAAGGAGAGCTCACCTCTGCAATTTTCACAATCTTTTAGGTGAGTTTCGAATTCACTTCTCATTTCCTTAGGAATAGAGCCTTTCAGATAGTCAGGAAGCATCTCTTTTATCCTGTCATGATCTAACTTCATACCCCTTCTCCTTTAAAATTCCCCTTAATCTTTTTACTCCATTGTGATAATGTGCTTTCACTGCACCTTCTGAACATCCCATGGCCTTCGCGGTCTCGTTACAGCTCAGTCCATTATATACTCTGAGAACTATTGCGAGTCTCTGCCTTTCAGGGAGTTCATCCAAGCCCTTTCTTATATAATTTCTCTTTTCGTTCTCCATAATGTCTGTTAACGCATTTGCTTTATTTCCCATAATTGATCCCTCGATTTCTACCTCTTCATGTTTGCTTTGTCTAATATGATTGAGGCTTGTGTTTATCGCTATCTGATAAAGCCACGTCTTGAATGAAGCCTCTTTTCTGAAACCTTTGAGTCCATTTATTGCTTTTACAAATGTTTTCTGTGTCAAATCCTTTGCCTCTTCAATGTCGTTTGTTATTCTGTACACAAGGGCATAAATCTGTTTCTGATATTTCATCACAAGTTCCTCGATGGAATCCTCATCACCGGAAATATATCTTTCAATAAGATCGAAGTCTTCCATCTGTTTATTTAGACAGAAAAAAAGGAAAAAGGTTTAAAAGTATAAGATGCGGTAGGCATAAAATTTTTGGACTACTTTATTATATCTACACCCATATATGGCCTTAATACTTCGGGTATTACCACACTCCCATCCTTCTGCTGGTAGTTTTCGAGAATTGCAATAACTGTACGGCCGATTGCAAGGCCTGAACCATTGAGTGTATGCACAAACTCTGTACCCTTCTTGCCTTCCCGTTTAAATCGTATATTTGCCCTTCTCGCCTGGAAATCCTCAAAATTGGAACAAGAAGAGATTTCCCTGTATTTCTGCTGGGCTGGGAGCCAGACTTCAAGGTCATATGTCTTTGAGGCTGCAAAACCGAGGTCGCCTGTGCAGAGTGCCACAACCCTATAGGGAAGTTCTAATTTTTGGAGGATATCTTCGGCATCCTTTGTAAGAGCCTCAAGTTCATCATAAGAGTCTTCCGGTTTCGCAAACTTCACGAGTTCGACTTTATTGAACTGATGCTGCCTTATGAGCCCTCTCACGTCCTTACCATATGAACCTGCCTCGCGTCTGAAGCATGGCGTATATGCTGTATAGTAAATCGGCAACTCCTTTTCGCTCAGAATTTCATTTCTATGGATGTTTGTCACAGAGACCTCTGCTGTAGGTATAAGATACAACTCGGGATCAGAAATGATGAATAACTCAAAGGCAAATTTAGGAAGTTGTCCTGTCCCTGTCATGCTCTCTCTGTTGACAAGTATAGGAGGAAAGACCTCCTTATATCCCTTGGAGACATTTAAATCCAGCATAAAGTTCATCAATGCCCGTTCAAGTTTTGCACCGAGGCCTTTCATCAGGCTAAACCGTGCTCCTGCAATTTTCGATGCCCGTTCAAAGTCAATAATCTCAAGCATTTCTCCAATATCCCAGTGGTTCAATGGCTCAAAATCAAATTGTCTTGGTTCTCCCCATCTCCTCACTTCAACATTTTCTTTCTCATCTTTTCCAACAGGAACAGATTCATGAGGGATATTGGGGATTATCAATAATGAATTTCTCACCTTTACTTCATACTCATTCAAATACGTTTCCTGATTTTTTATTGTGTCAGAGAGACTTTTTGCTCCTTGTAATAATTGTGAAACATCTTCTCCCTGTTTTCTCATCATTCCAATCTTTCCAGAAATATCATTCAGTTTCATTCGATGATTATCAACCTCTTCACGCATATCTTTACGGGATTTTTCATTTTTCAGAAAATCATCAAAAACTGAACTATCATAATTTCTTTTTTCAAGTGCCTTGACCACTTGCTCGGGATTCTCTCTCACAAACCGTACATCGAGCATTCCAACTTCTCCTTTCAGTTATAATAAACTACTATTTAGTGGTGTGGAAGTCAAGAAATGAAGAAAAAAACCAAACTGCTTGAAATGTATCACAAGTTATATAGTAAATTCGGGTCGCAGCACTGGTGGCCTGGTGAGACTCCTTTTGAGATTGCTGTTGGTGCAATACTCACACAGAACACAAACTGGGGTAATGTGGAGAAGGCAATACATAATTTAAAAAAACAGAATGCCCTTTCTGCAAAGTTTCTTCACAAAATGTCTGTGAAGAAACTTTCTGCACTTATACGACAGGCAGGATATTTCAATATAAAGGCTATCCGACTTAAGTCTTTTATCGATTTTCTCATGAATGACTACCATGGAAGCATGAAAATGATGAAAGATGAGAATATGCAAACCTTACGAGTGAAACTTCTTGAGGTTAATGGTATCGGTCCTGAGACAGCAGACTCAATTCTTCTTTACGCGCTTGAAAAACCTGTCTTTGTCATAGATGCCTATACAAAAAGAGTTCTCTCAAGACATGGTATTATAGAGCATGATAGGCCTTATGAAGAATTCCAGGAGCTTTTCCACTCATCCCTTAAAGAAGAAGTAACACTCTTTAATGAGTTTCATGCTTTATTTGTAAGAGTTGGCAAAACATTCTGCAAACGAAAAACCCCTTTTTGTGAAAAATGCCCTTTACTCAAATTTACATAGAGATGGGCAGGGTATGGTATTTGAGCGGATTTGAATTCTGTCTTTGACAGAATTCACCTCGGAGGTCCCGATCCCGATATGTATCGGGGTTGGGACCGAGAATGAGCGAAAAAGCTATACCCTGCCCATGTGTTATAATTTTCTAACTTATTCTAATCAACAAATTTATGAACAATGTCTGCACTATTCGGAGGTAGGAAAATGCTATGGCGTATCTGATATTGAGAATAATGATAAATGCCCTTTCCATCGTCGCAGCGGTGAAACTCATAGATGGCATCACATTTTCCGGTGAGTGGTGGAAGATGATAATGATCGGTGCGATCTTTGGGTTGATTAATTCACTTATAAAACCGATAGTGATGTTTTTTACTTTTCCATTCATCATCTTTACGCTCGGACTTTTTACCTTGATAATAAATACCCTCATGCTTCTCCTTACTGCCTCTCTCTCAAGCTCTCTCAACCTTGGTCTTCAGATAAATGGCTTCTGGCCTGCATTCTGGGGAGCACTTATTGTGAGCATCGTGAGCATGCTCCTTTCATGGATTACCGGTGCGAAGAGAATTAAGGTTTACAGAGATTCTGATAGATAGGGAGAATAACGAACATATACGAGGATTAACTTAGATGGAAAGATTCAAACTGACTACTCCCTTTTCACCCAAAGGTGACCAGCCCAAAGCCATAAAAGAAATTACAAAAGGCATTGAAAAAAGACTTCAACACCAGGTGCTCTTAGGCGTAACCGGTTCTGGCAAGACATTCACTATCGCGAATGTAATTGCCAATGTTCATAAGCCGACCCTTGTCATTGCCCATAATAAGACGCTTGCTGCGCAGCTTTATGGAGAATTTAAAGAACTCTTTCCGGAGAATACAGTTGAGTTCTTTGTCAGCTATTATGATTACTATCAACCTGAGGCGTATATTCCCACAACCGATACCTACATAGAGAAAGACGCTATGATAAATGACGATATTGACAGGATGAGACATTCTGCCACGAGGGCAGTCCTTGAAAGAAGAGACACCATTGTTGTTGCTTCTGTCTCCTGCATATACGGCATCGGCTCACCTCAGGATTACATGGATATGCATCTGGTCATAGAAGAGGGGATGCGGACTGAGCGTGATGACACATTGAGAAGACTGGTTGAGATGCAGTATACACGCTCAGATACTGAATTCAGACGAGGCTCGTTCAGGGTCAGAGGTGATATTGTAGAGGTCTATCCGTCCTTTTCACTCGATAAAGGGATACGTGTTGAGTTTTTTGGCAATGACATTGATGCAATTCATGAGTTTGATCCCCTGACAGGTGAAAGAGTAAGAAAGCTTGAGAAAATTGCCCTTTTCCCGAACAGCCACTGGATCACACCAAGGGAAAGGCTTGAGCCAGCCTTAAAGGGAATAGAAAAAGAAATGGAAGAGAGGATTGAATATTTTTTGAGGGAAGGGAAAACCTTTGAGGCGCAGAGGATTGAGCAGAGGACACGATTTGATTTAGAGATGCTCAGGGAATTCAGCTATTGCCATGGAATCGAGAATTATTCGAGACATCTTGGCGGAAGGGCTCCTGGTGAGCCTCCGTTTACATTAATAGATTATTTCCCTGAGGACTTTCTGATAGTGATTGATGAATCTCATGCAACAGTCCCGCAGATAGGAGGCATGTACGTGGGTGACCGTTCAAGGAAAAAGACGCTTGTTGATTTTGGCTTCAGGCTACCTTCAGCACTGGATAACAGGCCTCTCACATTCACTGAATTTGAACATAGAGTTCATCAGGCAATCTATGTCTCTGCAACTCCTGGTTTTTATGAACTCGAAAAATCAAAAGGCCGGGTGGTTGAACAGATAATAAGACCCACTGGACTTATTGACCCGAACCTTATTGTAAGGCCGGTTTCAGGACAGGTAGATGACCTTTTAGGAGAGATAAGAAACCGTGCAGAAAAAAAAGAGCGGGTTCTTGTGACCACTCTTACAAAGAAGATGGCAGAGGATTTAACTGATTACTATGCTGACCTTGGGGTGAGGGCGCGGTATCTCCATTCAGACATTGATACTCTTGAACGTGTTGAGATACTCCGTGATTTACGGCTCGGGAATTTTGATGTTTTGATTGGTGTGAATCTTTTAAGAGAAGGGCTTGACCTGCCTGAAGTTTCGCTCGTCGCAATCCTTGACGCAGACAAGGAAGGATTCCTCCGCTCAGAACGTTCATTGATACAGACATCAGGCCGTGCTGCGAGGAATATAAATGGCGAAGTGGTTCTTTATGCAGACACCGTCACCGGTTCAATGAAGAGAGCCCTTGACGAGACGAACAGAAGAAGAAAGATACAGGAAGAGTATAACAAAAAAATGAAGATTACTCCTGAGACGGTAAAGTCCAATATCAAGGACATATTGGGTTCTATCTACGAGGCAGATTACTGGACTGTGCCTTCTGTCGCAGAAGAGAAGGCTGAATATGGATATGATGAGGAGGCATTAAAGAGGCTTGAGGCTGAGATGAAAGAAGCTGCAAAGAGTCTTGAATTCGAACGTGCTGCAAAGATAAGAGACAGGATAAGAGAGATTAAAGGCAGGATGATAGAGGTGGGAATAAAAGGTTAGTATCAAATTCTCTTCGGTATCTTTCCATGTGTCAAAATCTGATATACTAAAATATGATTAATGATTCATTGATGAGGCTGAAGGAGCAGCTTGATTCCGTAGTCCTCGGGAAACCAGATGTTACAAAAATGGCGATTGTGACCCTTATTGCAAAAGGGCATCTCCTCATAGAAGACATCCCTGGCGTGGGTAAAACTACCCTTGCCTACGCACTTGCAAAAGGTACGAAATGCTCTTTCAAGAAAGTACAATTCACAAGTGACCTTCTGCCTTCTGACATTATAGGCGTAAGCATCTATAATCAGGAAAGCCGTGAGTTTGAATTTAAACAAGGCCCCATATTCGCGAATATCGTTCTTGCTGATGAGATAAACAGGACAAATCCGAAGACGCAGTCTGCCTTACTCGAAGCCATGAACGAGAGAAAAATCTCTGTGGATAAAAAAACATATAACCTGCCTGAGCCATTCATGGTGATTGCAACCCAGAATCCCATGGAATATCATGGAACATTTCCTTTACCTGAGAGCCAGCTTGACAGGTTCATGATGCACTTGAAAATAGGTTATCCAGAGACTGAAGCAGAAAAGAAAGCGCTGCTCATGGGCTCGAGTTTCCAGTATATAGATAATCTCCAGCCTGTGATTACCTGCAACGAGATACTTATGATGCAGAAGGAAGCAGAAAAGACAAGGCTGGATAAAGACCTCCTTGAGTATATGCATAAAATAATTACTATGACAAGAAAAGACGACAGAATCAGGCTCGGAGTCAGTCCAAGGGGAGGTCAGTTCCTGGTGAATGCGGTAAAAGCTCATGCATACTTTCTTGGCAAAGATTATGTTACTCCTGACGATATAAAGGTTGCCGCACCTCTCATCTTTGGCCACAGGCTCATTCTCAAGACAAAGACATATATCTCAGACGGCAGACTTCTAATAGAAGAGATCATATCCAGGATACCTGTTCCAGTCTAAAAAGAAAAATCATCTTTCTCATGGTCGAGGTCAATTACATTTGAAGTTTACAAGAGAAGGAATACGGGTCATCATCGCAACTCTGCTCTTCTCCTTTGCAGCACTTAATACAGGAAATAATCTCATGTATCTTATCCTTGCCACAATGATCTCTGTCCTCTTCCTTTCAAGCATTGTCACATACCTGACCCTGAGAGGCATAGAAGTCATAATAGAGCCTGAGGATGAGCTCTTTGTTGCCCAGCCTGCAAGGGTAAACATAACGATAAAGAACAGAAAAGCCTTCATCCCTTCATGTTCGATACTCGTAGATATTAAAGATCTCGGCAATTTTTACATGCCTTATGTTCCTTCAAGAAATTCTATAACAGTAAAAGAATTTATCTTGCCGCAAAAGCGTGGTATCCTCAGGTTGAAAGAAAGATCAAAATTAACAACTGGTTTCCCGTTCATATTTACCCAGAGAACCCTTCGTCCCGATAGTGATAGGTCTTTTGTTATCTACCCCGAACTCAAAGATATCGACCTTGCGAACATCCTCGCAGATGAAATAGGCCATGAGAATCCTGTCGCAGCAAGCGATGAATTCCATAATATCAGAGAATACCGGCATGGAGACGAAAGTCGGCTGATTCACTGGAAAGCAACAGCAAAGACCGGTGTTCTCATGGTAAAGGAATTCATGCTCTCTGAAACCTCGAAGTTCACAATTGTGCTCGATAACTTCAGTCCTCCCGACACGATGTCCTTTGAAAGGTCGGTCTCTTTTGCAGCGTCCATCGCAAGCAAGCTCATTAACGTTGGGGTATATGTGAGAATGGTAACATGTAAAAAGATTATTCCATTTGGGACTGGAAAAGAACACCTCTTCAAAATACTCGATATCCTTGCAATTATCGAGCCTGCTGACTCTGCTGAATGCCCAATAGAAGAGGAACCAGGAGACGGCATACTCATACTCCAGTCAGACAGTTCACCGTTTAAAAAATTTCAGACATCTATACACACGGTGGTATATGCCAGTAATTTATAGACTTCTTACAGGGGTCATAGCTGTTTCAGGCTGTTTTGCTCTTGTGACAACAGGAGAGCTTAACCCTGTCTTTTATCTTTTCATCTTCATAATGCTCTTCGGTTATTATAGACTTCTTCACAACAGACCGCAGGCTCCAAAAAGGCTCGTTGGATTTTCTTCAGCAGTAGTTTTCGTGATCTTTCTTTTTGACATTTTCACAATCACTCAAGACTATCTTACTGCCGTTGGTCATCTCACTTTTATGTTCCATGCAATAAAGTCATTTGACATCAAAGACCCGTATGACCCGCTTCAGGTATATTTCATGTCACTCCTTCAGCTCGTGGTTGCTGCAGAATTCACTATAGCTATACTTTTTGGTATTACATTGATTTTTTTCGTTATAACCCTTCTTTTCGCAATCGTACTGGCTCACTATATCAAATTTGGCAGAGGTCATCTCATAACCGTTAAACAGATTATTAAGCCTGTTACCGTCCTCACTGTGCTCACCCTTATATTCTCGACAATTTTCTTTGTATCAATGCCGAGACTTCGATTTGCCATATTTGGGAAGAGTCATATAAAAGGAATAAAGAGTGTTGGTTTCTCAGAAAAGATAGACCTTGGCTCATTCAGTGATTTGAAACTTGACCCTACCATTGTTATGAGGGTTGAGATGGAACCCATGATACCAGGGCCATATTACTGGAGGGGAACAACCCTCAACTATTTTGACGGGAAATCATGGAACAGTACCTTAAGCAATATAAGGAAAACGGTTCCGAGGACAGGAGATGAATTCATCATCAGACCATTTTCAGGCAATACAATAACGCAGAGAGTCATGCTTGAACCTCTTGACTCCAATGTAATATTTGGACTCGATAGCGTGGTATCAATAACTGGGGACTTCACATATATCGAAAAGGATGCATATGCATCAATCTTTATAGTGAAACGAGGCCCGAGGAGGTTACAGTATACTGCAAAAAGCAATATCTCGAGTTCAAAACAACCGCTGTCGGATGATTTAAGACACAAAGATATATACCTTGATATACTTGATGATCTGAGAGAGACGTTAAAACCCTTTACCGAGAATGTCCTGAAAGCTGAGAACATTAAGGTATTCATGGCAGATTCTGAGAAAGTAAGTGCTGTAGAAAGATATCTGAAGAGAAATTACCATTACTCCCTTTATGTAAAACAACCTCCTGACTCTGATAATCCTATACGCTATTTCCTTTTTGAATCAAAAACCGGTTATTGCGAACATTACGCCTCTGCAATGACACTGATGCTCAGGTCTATCGGAATTCCTGCAAGAATCGTTATAGGGTTTATCAACGGAGAAGTCAATGAATTCGGAAATTATATCATTGTCAGACAACT
>Ga0224506_10001105_pt1 | contig 19784 bp, 20 predicted proteins | sample SF_Jan12_sed_USG_2_FD_169108 | JGI IMG/M metagenome (GOLD analysis project Ga0224506, IMG submission 169108) | Sediment microbial communities from San Francisco Bay, California, United States - SF_Jan12_sed_USGS_8_1 | ecosystem: Environmental > Aquatic > Marine > Sediment | place: USA... | reverse complement strand
TATCAAATCAGAGCTTCAACTACTAATGGTCAGGTTAATCATATTATGCTAATCTCAAAGGAGCAACAAAATTTAGCGCAACTATTTGGTTTTGGGTGACCCAGTGTCGAAGTCAGGAAAAACTCACCATTGCAAAATCAAGTTAGTTCAATGGTGAGTTAGTATTTCATAACTGTTGTCTAAAAATAAAACCGTATTAATAATCCCGTATCTGTAGCAAAATATGATTCTTTAGTTTCACCATTCACAGAAAATTGACTGTTGGTTGATTTGTTAGTAATACTTTTAATCCCAATTTCTCCTCCAAAACTAAAGTGTTTGCCAAAAAGATATTCAACACCAATCGAAGGGCCGATTGAAAATCTATTAATTTTTTCGGTTTCAATAATTAAATTACCATTGAAATTAAAATCTTCATATTCGTTTTTAACAATGCCATTGTCCATTCTTAACCCATAATAGATATTTGTTTTTGTCCATTGTTTCATTCCAAAAACTCCAATACCAAATGTAGTAACTCTATTTTTTAAATAGCCTGTATTTGAATTAGCACCTGTCTTATTATTGTAATAATTGAAACCAAATTCAGGTTCTATTCTGAAACTATTAGATGGAGTGATTGTTAACATTATTTTATTAACAGGTGCTACACCAGAAAATGAAGCAATATCCAACCATTTAAACTGTTCAATATGCATTCCTAGTCCAAAAACTCTTAAATCATTACTTTCATCAGAGTCTTGTGCGTAAACTACATAATTCGAAAAAACTAAAGCCAATAAAATGGCTAAATTTAAAATCATCGTGCGTTTCATAAGTAAAGTTTTTAGTGAAAAATTATTTTAACTTTTGCGTTTAATTCCAATTTTGATAAAATACATTAGTATCAATTTCGGAAACGCTACTAGTTTTTTTATTTACTAAAGGTCACTAGGATATACAAGAATAAATAATCGATATATGCATTAATAGTTTATAAACACATGTTATTGTGCATGTTGTAATATTATGTAGTGTAAATATTTTATGCACAATAATTTTTGTATGCTATGTTTTATTATTTATTAATAAATAATTTTTTAAACTTTAGATGAATATATTTTATTATAAAAAAATTATTTTGGAATTGATAATCAATTTAGATAGGGAAAGAATGGGAAATATTTAAAGAACTTTCTCCCATCGTGCATGCAGCTATTTCATTAATTTTGAGTCAAAGCATAAATAGGGATTATATTTATAATGTGTTAATTTGAAGCATAAACTTGAATCATGAAAAAAACAGTATTTGTAATAGTATTATTAATCATAGCCGGAGGGCTAGCTTATTTTTACTTTTTTTATTTATCTCCAGTAAAAAAACTAAAACTAATTAATGCAGTTCCTTCTTCAGCAGCTTTTGTAATCGAATTAGATGACCCCCTCAAGCAATGGGAAGGAGTTACTAACAGTAAAATTTGGAAATACCTCAAAACAAACCCTTATTTATCGGAAGTAGCCAATAGTATTGATAGTTTGAATGAAGAAATTCAGAGTAATGAAGCCTTGTGGGATTTAACTGTAGCTCGTCCCATGTCAATATCAGCTCACAAAATCCGAAAGAACGAGTATGATTACTTGTATGTAATTGATTTGCAGAAGGCTAGTAAATTTAATTTTTTCAAGGATTATATTGATGAGTTGGTGGGTGATGATGCAAAGGTTTCAACACGTATTTACCATGAAACTGAAATAATTGAATTTAGTTTTAGGGGATCTACTTCTATTTACTATTTATATTTCAACGAAAATTTATTAGTACTCTCAACCACACATACAATCATAGAGCAGTCTATAGATGAGAAGGATGAACCCGTAATAGAACGAGATCTAAATTTTATAGAAGTTAGTAGGTATATGGATGATGAGCTTCCCAAAATTTACCTGCAGCATGCTTCTTTTGAACAGTATTTACAACAGTGGCTTACAGAAGATTATTCTATGGTATCAGATTTCATGCGATCTATGATTTATACAGCTGTAAATTTTGAAATGGCTGAGGATCATTTTTCCCTTATGGGGTTTTCGAATAGAATTGATTCTACCAATTTGTTAATTAATGTATTTCATAAATCAGGTAAAGGAGTTACAGATTTAGCAGAAATAGCTCCCGAGAATAGCACTTTTTTTATGAGTTTGGGATTTAATAGTGCAAAAGAATTTTACATTAACCTTGAACAAAATATTGCAGAAAGTGCTGACAGTGAAGAGTATTTTAAGGATAAAAAGAAGTTGGAAAAATTTCTTGATATAAGCATTGAAGAACATTTTTTAAGTTGGATGGATGATGAAGTAGGGTTAATTCAACTTCATTCATCTGATAACTTAGCTACGAATGAGATTGCCGTAGCACTTAAATTTAAGGACGAGGATGATGTCATAAAAAATTTAGATTTCATAAAAAATCAAGTAAAAAAGAAAACGCCTGTAAAATTTAAAGGTATTGAATATAAGGGGTATGAAATCAATTTTTTGTCAATTAAAAGCTTTTTTAAAGTGATGTTCGGGAAGGCATTTTCAAAAATTGACAAACCATATTATACCATTTTGGATGATTATGTGGTGTTTAGTAATCAGCCGAGTACGTTAGGTGTAATCATTAATAATTATAGTGCAGGAACAACTTTAGTAAATAATAAATCGTTTGAAAACTACTTCGATAGGTTTGATCAAAGCTCCACACTTTTTATGTATATAAATCCAGAGCAACTTATTGCCGATAGTAAGAAATATTTAGATAAAGAATCTTGGGAAACGATACATACTAATAAGGCTTATATAGAATGTTTTCCTATGATTGGGCTACAAATTTTACCAAAAGATGGGTTAATGACCACTGAAATGATGGTAGAATATATGAATCCACAACAAATAGATGGTTGGAAGGATTTGTTTACCAACCAGATTTTTATGTCAGATTCGTTATTTGACAATAACTCTGTTGTGGAAGAATCGATAACTATTGATGATATTTTACCCGATGATTTGAATGATAAAAATATGACCCATAGTTTTGAAAATGGTCAAGTTAAATTTGAAGTAGCATTGAAAGATGGACTAAAAAATGGCACATACATAGAGTACGACAGTTTGGGAAATATTATTGTGAAGGGTAAATATAAAAATGATCAAAAAACTGGAGTTTGGAAGTATTATAATAATGAAGGAGAGGTAATACGAAAAGAGAGAAATTAAAAAATCAATTTCTTGTGAAGAAAATTTATTTTGAATAACTCTGGTTGCCTGATATAGGATGCTAAGAGATTCATTTTAAGATCATGAGTAGTAATGTAGCTCATTAATCACAATTTTTCTTCTTGTTCTCAATAGAGCCAACACCAATCAATCCTTCTTCATAACCCCATGAATTATATATATAGGTAGCTATTTCAGCGACTTCCAAATCAGTGAGTTCTGGTATTCCAGGCATTAGCTGGTTGTAGGTAACACCATTTACGGTAATTTCTTCTTTCATCCCATTTCTCATGATGCAAAGTACTTTATCTATATTATTTGCCATATAATCGGACGTGTTGAGTGGTGGATAGACTTTACCTAGCCCTTTTCCATCAGCTTGATGGCAGTTACTACAATGTGTTAAGTATAATTTTTGTCCTTCTACTTTGTACTGTTTGAGTTTTAACTCTTCTTTAGAAGGGAATGAACAGGCACTAGCAATAGTTATCAGAAACAGAAAAAGCCAATTATTTTTTTTCATATTCTTTTCGAAGTAAAGCAATGTCTTTAATTAATACATCTACCTCTTCGGGCAGCGTTCCATCGTAGAAACCACGAATATGTTTCTCCTTGTCTACTAAAATAAATGCTCCACTATGAATAGCACCACCAGGAGCAGTTTTATCTTCAACAGCAGTAACCATATAGCTGCGTTGTCCTTGTTCGAATATTTTATTTTTATCGCCAGTAACAAAATGCCATTTTGGGGTTGATACTCCCAAACGTTCAGCGAAGTCTTTTAGAAGCGCAACAGTATCATACTCTGGATCAATAGTATGAGATAGAATTGCCACATCGTCATAACTTTCCATGGCATCATATACCCTAAGCATTTGAGTTTTCATAATAGGACAAATTGTAGGGCATGAAGTGAAAAAGAAATCTGCCACATAGATTTTTCCATCAAAAGTAGACTGATTTACTGCTGTGCTATCTTGATTAATAAATTCAAAATCTTTAACTGTGTGATAGATAGTATCGTTATCAATGTATTCTGTACGTCCCATGATTGGAAGTACTTTTTCAGATTTTGGAGCAGAACAAGCTATAACTATAGATAAACTTACTATTGATAAAAATATTTTAGCGTGCATACTTTTTTAATAAACTAGTGATCAATATAAGAAATTACTTCTCGCGAAGTCGTTTGTACATTTTTATGGCGACAAATAGCAAAATGGTTAACCCAAAGAAGCCAACTGTTCCCCACACCATGTTCAACGCGTTTTTTGAAACGATTAAAAACACAATAGCTACTAATAATAACGTAGGTAATTCGTTCCACATACGCAATTGAGTAGATGTATATTTGATGTTGTCGTTTTTAAATAATCGATACAAATAATGACAGCTAAACTGATAAAGATAAAGTATGAACACCAATGCCAATTTGATGTACATATACTCTGCTTGGAGGTAGCTGGGTACTATGAATAATATCCAAGTACCAAAAATAAGAGTAAGAATAGCCGATGGCCAAGTAATGACATACCATAGCAATCGCTCCATGTGCTTAAATTGTTTGAATAGAATTGTTCGTTCAGTTTCAGGCTTTTCATTTGCCTCGGCATGATAGATAAACAATCGGACAATATAGAATAACCCTGCAAACCAAGTAACAATAAAAATTATATGAAGTGATTTAATATAAAGAAATTCCATGTCTTAGTTAATTTTCAGACAAATTTACCAAGCTGTCAATAAGAAACTACTATTCTAAATAAAAATGGAGAACAAAAACATTATTTTCTAACACTTTTTATCACAATAGTATCACCAACTTTTATTTCCCCATAACTTTTAGCGATAGTATTTAAACCAAAAACAACACCATTACCATAATCCCGATAGGTACTTAATGTCTTGAGTGGTTCTTTTCCCGATTCACCAGTTTCTTGATCAATAGTGGTAAATACACATCTAACACATGGGTTAATTCCTAGAAAATTTATTTCTCCAACAGTAAATTTACCCCACAGGTCTTCTTCATAAGGCAATCCATCAGAAAAAACAATATTAGGGCGAAATCTTTGTATAGGAAGAGGTGCTTTCATACGTCTATTCAAATCATTCATTGATGATTGTCCCAAAATTAGGTAGGGATATCCGTCAGCAAAACTGACATTTGCTTTATTTTCATTACTAATTAAACGTGATGCATCATTAGGCATAAAAACTAAACTACATTTCAAGCCAATAGCATCAGAAAACCAATTATTAATTTTGTCAGAAGCCTTAATAGCATTTACAGTTGATCCCCACACCGTGACTTTCATTAATTCCCCCGACTGTAATTCAAGGGGCACAGATATTTTATCGGTGTCAGTGCAGCTCACAACTATATTGTTGATATTAAGTGCCACATTTATTTTTGAGAGAACGGGGTGTTTACGTTGAGTAATAAAAACCCCATATTCATCGACTAACATCCAACGCCTATCATGCTCAAAACCCTTTTCTAAAACAGTAGCTTGTCGAACTTTTATCCCTTGAAGGGATTTTATAGGATAGACATATAAAGTTTCTATTTTCAATTTATTATAATTTTATTGAATACTATTACAAGATTTTAGATATTAACAATATTCATTAAGTTACAAAAAGAATTAAGAAATGACTGAAAATGCTTCATTATGGTATTTTGAAAGTACAGATTTATTTAATGTGCTTTGTCCTCACAAAACAAAAAATTTGGACGAAAAACATGTTTTAAATAATTTCAAAAAGAACGATTTCATTTATTTTACTGACGATACATCAAAGTATATATACATGATTGCCGAAGGAAGGGTAAAAATTGGAAATTATACCAACGATGGAAAGGAAGTAGTAAAAGCGATACTTTCTAAAGGAGAAATATTTGGAGAATTGGCCTTGACAGGAGAGGAGAAAAGAGGAGATTTTGCCCAAGCTATGGAAAACACTATGATATGTCCTATGAGTATTGAGGAGATGCAGAGTTTAATGAAAGATGATAAAGAGTTGAGTTTTAAAATATTTAAACTTATCGGTTTTAGAATTAAAAAGCTGGAAAGAAAAATTGAGGCATTGGTTTTTAAAGATGCCAGAACTCGAATCGTAGACTTTATACGTGATGCAGCAGAATGGAAAGGAAAGAAAGTAGGGTTCGAAACATTAGTTCAAACCAAACTTACCCATAAAGATATTGCCAGCCTTACTGGTACCTCTCGACAAACAGTTACAACAATCTTAAATGAGCTTAAAGAAAAGAACCTCATTAATTTTGATCGCAGAAGGATTTTAATTCGTGATTTAGATAAGTTGGTTTAGACAACTATTCTTTTAAGGATTTCTTAGAGTAATTTTTCCTTAAGTAATTCACCACCTTGTCATAGTTGCTGTACTCCTGCTTGCTAATGGTGAGTTTTATCTTTTCTGTAAGTTTTATCTCGGTTTCCTTGTAAGTGCCTGAAGCAGTTTTTACAATATTTTCTTTCCAATAATCTAGGTCTTTTAGAAGGTAGGAAGTGGGCTTTCCTTTCATCAAGTAATTTAGAATGATTTTTTTCTTCCCAATGGTAATGGTTTTATAACTTACTAATTGTCGAAGCAACAAGCCAGTCCCAATTGGTGTGCCAACAACTGCCATAGCATAATGATACCATTCTGGGTTTTCTAATAAATAGGAGAACCCATAAATGCCCATGATTAACAAAGGAATAGAAAAAATAGTAATGGATAATATAGTGCTTGTTTTTGGTTTTGATGTTATCATACTACAAATTTAAGGAACTGATTATTTTTTATGTATTTTCAACCTTGAATTTATAACCAAGTCTAACTCAAACATTATGTTCTATCGATTACACTTAATTATTAGCTTTTTAGTTTTATCTACTTTCACCATAGCTCAATCTTCGCAAGAGGGTATAAAAAATTCCTATGAGCAAAGAAAGAAATTGGCGAGTTCATCAATATTGAAAAATTATCCTGTAAGGAACGTAGGCCCAGTAGTACAAGGAGGAAGGGTAACAGACATTGCTGTTAACCCAAATAATAGCAAGGAGTATTATGTAGCCTATGCTTCTGGAGGAGTTTTTAAAACAGTAAATAATGGTATCACATTCGATCCAGTTTTCGAAGATCAGGATGCACTTGGAATAGGAGATATAGCACTAGCACCTTCAGATCCAACTATTATTTATGTAGGTACAGGTGAAAAAAATAGTAGTAGATCTAGTTATGCAGGTTCAGGGGTTTATAAATCGACTGATGGTGGAGCGACTTGGAGTAATATTGGATTAACTGGAATTCATCATACAAGTAGAGTAATAGTTCATCCTACCAACCCTAATACAGTTTGGGTAGCATCGTTGGGAGCATTGTATACACATGGTAAAAACAGGGGAGTATATAAATCGACTGATGGAGGGAAAACTTGGGATAAGACATTATATGTAAATGATAGCACTGGGATAGTTGATTTAGTGATAAACCCTGACAATCCTGATCAGCTTTGGGCAGCTTCATGGGAGCGCACTCGTAAGTCGTGGGATTTTAAAGGAAATGGAGAAGGAAGTGCTATATACAGATCAGATGATGGGGGAAATACTTGGGCAAAAAAAGTTAATGGTTTTCCTCAAAATGCTTATGTAGGTAGAATAGGATTAGATATATCGATAAGTGAAAGTAATATTATATATGCTTTACTGGATAATCAGGCAGAAACAAAAAAAGAGAAAAAGGAAAAGGAAGAAGGGCTTAAAATCACTGATTTTCTCACTATGTCTAAAGACGCTTTGATGGCATTAGACAATAAACAGCTAAATGAATTTTTGAAAAAAGAGAGGTATCCTAAAAAATACAGTGCTGAAAAGATTAAAAAAGAGGTGAAACAAGGGCTTTACAATGCTAAGGACATTGCTAACTATTTTGGAGATGCTAATGCAGCACTATTTGAAACGAGTGTGGCAGGAGCGCAACTGTATAAGTCGGAAGATTTCGGAGATAACTGGAAAATGGTAAATAGCTATGATTTGGAAGGGGTGTATTATACCTATGGATATTATTTCGGAGAGGTAAGAGTAAACCCTACCAATAGTAATCAAGTCTATATTTTTGGGGTTCCGTTATTAAAATCGGATGATGGAGGGGTAACCTTTGCCAGAATTGATACGCTTCATGATGTACATGTCGATCATCAGACATTGTGGATTGACCCTGTTGATTCGAAACATTTATTACTGGGTAATGACGGAGGGTTATACCAAAGTTATGATGAAGGTGCTAATTGGCTACATATCAATAATGTGTCGGTTGGACAGTTTTATACAATCAATATTGATAATGAAAAGCCATACAATATTTACGGAGGTTTGCAGGACAATGGAACTTTAGTGGGATCATCGAAATCAGTTCCTAACAAAACAAAAAAATGGGAAAAAGTTTTCGGGGGTGATGGCATGTTTGTAGCTCCTGACCCAACCAATAGCGATATTGTTTATACAGGATTTCAATTCGGGAATTATTATCGTGTAAAGAGAAGCGAAAGAGATACTAAATCAATCACACCTGCACACAATATTGGAGAGGCGTCATTACGATTTAACTGGAGAACACCTGTTGTATTGAGCAATCATAACCCTGAGATTGTGTATATAGGAGCGCAAAAATTATATAGGAGTCTAAATAGAGGTGATAATTGGGAAACTATAAGTGGTGATTTAACAAAAAACAAGCCTCAAGGCAATGTACCGTTTTCTACGTTCACATGTATAGCGGAGTCTCCTCTAAGCTTTAATCTTATTTATATTGGCACTGATGATGGAAATATACAGGTGACAAAAAATGGAGGAGGGAGTTGGGAACTGATTACTAACGGGCTTCCAAAAGACAAGTGGGTAAGTAGTGTTCACCCTTCTAATCATGACGAAAATGTAGTATATGTAACATTGAATGGATATAGAGAGGATGACTTTAAAACGTATGTGTATAAAAGTGAAGATCAGGGGAAAACGTGGAAGTCGTTAAAAAACAACTTACCCGATGTGGTGATGAACGTAATTGTTCAAGATCCGGTGAATGCCAAATTACTGTATTTAGGTACTGACCATGGCACATATATAAGTTTTGATGATGGAAAGAAATGGAATTTGTTAAATGGGTTACTAAATGCAGCATCTTACGACATGAAAGTTCATCAACGTGAGAACGAGTTGGTTATTGGTACGCATGGGCGAAGTGTTTTTGTGGTAGATGTAAAGCCATTTCAAAAACTAGATGTAAACGCTTCAATAATAGCATATAAACCTAATAATATTCGTTATTCTGAAAGATGGGGACAAAAAAGATATCCTTATCTACAATCTAATGATCCAAGTACCGAGGTAATGTATTATGCAAATTCGGCTGGAAAAGTAGCGGTTGAAATTTTTAAAGTAGAAGAAAATAAACGAGAGTTGATGCTGATGAGTGATATCGAAGCACAGTTAGGATACAACACCTATAGTTGGAACTTGAAGTCTAAAAAATATAAGAAGAACAAACCACTTGCTGGTGATGCAGCCTATGTGGAAAAAGGAAAGTATGAGATAGTGCTGAAAAAAGATGGAAAAGAATCGAAGGTTGAAATGGAAGTGAAGTAGTAGTTTATTTCTCTAAATACTCTTCAACATGCTGTTCTAAGTCGGAGAAGAATTCAAAGAAATCACCTTTGAATTCTTCATATCCTTCTTTCAATTCCTTTACCGATTCTTCCATTTTTGAATCGTGCTTTGTACGTCTCGACATTCCTAGCATTACGTTATCAATGCCTTCAAAATTAGCGTAATTGAGCAACCAATTTTCCTTCATCATGTATGGAAGCACTTGATTTACTCTTTCTGGTAAAATGTGTTTATGGGATATAATAATATTGTAAAAATTATTGACGTACTCATCAAGAGGCACTGATGAAAATTCATGCCAATTTTTGGCTAAAAAATGGTCATAATAAATATCCACGATCACTCCAGAGAAGTGTCTATATTTACCCCAAAGTCTTTTTTTACTGCGCATCACTACATCATGATTATCTGTAAAAAGATCAATTGAACGATGTAATCGAATCCCTTTTTGTATTTCAGAATCAAAGCTTTCCATTTTTACACCACGCAAAAAATCCCCTATAAAGTTTCCTATTGTAATAGGAACAGAATCACCAGAAAGATATATGTGAGCTAAAAAATTCATAATAGAAGTTAAGTATCAAATCTACCATTCACAATCTATAACTTAAATATTAATCATAGGGTATTTGCAAATGATAATTTCACTCACTAACTTGATGTGGAAAGATAATGAACATATCATGGAAAACAATCCTCACCTCAACATCTTAGTTCAGATGGCTCAAATTGATGGAGAAAGTGATGAAACGGAGTTAGAGCTTATTCGGCAAATAGGGAAGTCAGAGAACCTTTCTGATGATGATATTGATAAAATAATAGATACTACAAATCATGATGGAGGGATTCCGTCAATTGAAAATTTATCAGAAAAGGACAAATTGGAATTAATGACCAATTTAATACTGGTGATGAAAATAGATGGGATTATACATAAAAACGAGATGCAATTTTGCCTAGATATGATTGATAAGATAGGCTATGATCAAGATGCTTTTTATGAATTAGTTTCATCGACCACCAATGATATTCAATCGGACAAGGATATTCAGGTTATCAGAGATAAAGCAAAAACGTTACTAGGATAATATATGCCTGATATTCTAGGAGAGGCTTTGGTTGATTATTATAACGGCAAAGCAGAAACACTTTGGATAAATAATAAATATGGTGATCCAGAAGAAATGCCAATTGAGGTGTTTTTTCGTGAAAAGGAAGATTTGACCACTTTGGAGCAAACCGCCTTATTGCATTGTAGAGGTTCTATATTAGATGTTGGTGCTGCCACTGGAGCTATATCACTTTTACTTCAAGATGATTTTGATCTTACAGCTATTGAATTATCAGAGGGTGCTTGTCAGGTAATGAAGGCACTTGGAGTACGAAATGGAATTATTGGTGATGTTTTCCACTATAAAAACGCAAAATTTGATACGCTTATATTACTTATGAATGGGATTGGTTTAGCAGGAACGTTAAATAACCTATCCAGTTCTTTAAAGCATTTTAAATCATTATTATCAGAAAGTGGTCAAATTCTTCTAGACTCTAGTGATATAAGTTATTTGTATGAGGGAGATAAAAAACCCGATGATTGCTATTTTGGTGAATTGCAATATCAATACGAGTATAAAAACAAAAAGGGAGGCTGGTTTAATTGGCTTTATGTCGACCGTAAAACATTAGAGAAACATGCTAATGATGTTGGACTAATGTGCGAATTACTTTTTGAAGATGAAAATGATCAGTATTTAGTAAAGCTTATCAGTAAGTGATTGATATACTGTGAATTATTCGTTGATGTTATGTTGAGTCTAAACTTGATTAAGTGTTTAATAAAAACCTACATTATTGAATTAAAATCACCTCTATTTCACATGATTTTAATAGGCCTTTGTGATTACTAAACTATAGGGAAATCCCTTTTTTAGAATCGTGTATGTATTTACTACGATGAATAAGTAAAGAAAAAGGATTATTTAATAAATAATTGGTTTGCTTTTTTTGTAAACAGTACATGTGTTATAGAATACAAATGTTGAATGATTTGCAGCTTATTAGAAGTTGTATTTTTGCTATTCATTTTTTAAAATAAATTAAAATAATATACGATGAAAAAGATATTACAACTTCTATCACTTTCTATACTAACTTCATTATTGTTTGTAGTTGGTTGTAAAAAGGAAGAACCTGTTCCAGCAACTACAGGAACACTATCAGGTACAATAATTGACGCTATTTCGGGTAGTGCATTAGCTGATGTACTAGTTGTAGTTTTTGATGCTAATACAAATTCTCCTATAGGGGCGAGTGTTTCATCTGGAACAGATGGAGCTTATTCTGTAGAATTAGATTCAGGAACATATTTTGTAAAGGCTTCTAAACAAGGATATGAAAAATCTCCTCCAGCAGCAGTAGCTCCAATTTCATTTAACATCACTTTAGGAGTTACAACTACTAAAGATATTGAAATGTTTGAGAGTACTGTAATTGACGGAGGATGGATATCAGGAAAAGTTATGGCAGGAGATGTTGCAGTTGCTGGAGCCTTAGTAGTTGCAGATAACGCTGGTGTTGGCTACTCTACTATATCTGATGAGGCTGGAAATTATGCTATATTTAATGTTCCAGCAGCTACTTATGCTGTAAATGCATGGTTGGCTGGATATAATTCAACCGAAGTTTCTGCAAGTGTTACAGCTGCTACAGAAAGCACTGGAACAGATATTGTGATGACAGAAGGTGCTGGTGGCTCTGTAACTGGTTCAATTTCTTTCCTAGCAACAGGAAACCTTGAAGTAGACGTTGCTTTAACGCATCCATTTACTGGAGAAACAATACCAGGATTAGATACAGTTACCTCAAATTATGTGTATAAATTAACAAATGTACCTGATGGAACTTACCTAGCTAGAGCTTCTTACAATAATGATGGCATAGTGATGGATCCAGATTGGATTGTGAAAAATGGAGAGCCAAGAGTAACGGTTAATGGTGGTGAAGTAGGTAGGCCATTTTCTGTAACAAATGCCGTATCAGTAGTTGTTCCAACTAACGAAGCTACTTCCGTTGAACCTGTGGTTGTTACTACAACAACTCCAACTTTTGAGTGGACTCCTTATTCTGCCACAAGCGATTATGTTATTGAAGTAATGGATGCCAATGGAAAATTAATATGGGGAGGATTTACAGCGGAATATGCTTCTAAAAATGTGGTAATACCTGGCAGTTCAACAAGTATTGCTTTTGGAGATACAAGTGTAGGCAATGCTCCTATAGAAGATTTGGTTTCAGGAAAAACTTATAGGTGGAGAATTTTCGCAAGTAAAAATAATCAGCAGTCTGCAACAGGTTGGGAGTTAATTTCAGTTAGTGAAGATCAACGAGGATTGTTTATTGTAGAATAAGTAATAATAAAAATAAATAAAAAAGGAGAAGGCAAACTTGCCTTCTCCTTTTTTGTTGGTATAATGGGTCGAAAACCCTTTACTATAGGTGTATAAGTGATTTATGAAAGTCTTTATGAAATACATTTATAAAGACTTTTTTGTATAATGAAACATGTAAAAAAACGTTTTTGATCTTGTTGTAGATTACAGGTTATACGGTGAAAAAAGAAATAACAAGCAGCTATTAAGGTATAATGTGATATTTATTTTATAAGAAGCCGTCCAAAACTGCAGTTTCAAAACAGGTTTGTTTGGTTTATAACTATCGTACTTTTTGTTACTGCATGCTAAACGCACAGTCCTGCCTTTGCCGTAACGGTTACGTGCAGGTAGGCTTGATTTCTTTGCCTACTTTCTATATCAAGAATGAAAGTAGGAATAAAAAGGACTAAAAGTATCAAAATTAATTATCAAGTACTCTCTAACCCGATAAATAGAAAAAGCAGCCCTAATTTAGGCTGCTTTTATTATCGTGTTTACATTAACTCTATTATTGGTGAGTTGATCTCTATAAGTGCTTAGGCTCTCTTCGAGTCTATGAAGAATGGCAAGAAAATATCAGCAAAATTTCATCAACCATTTATCAGTACATTACCTTTTTTAAGGTACTTATTATTTAACCTCCAAAGTCATCAAACGAAACATTTTCTTGTGGTATTCCCCAGTCATCACACATTTTAATAACTGCTGCATTCATTAAAGGAGGTCCACAGAAGTAAAACTCTATTTCTTCAGGGCTAGGGTGTACACTCAACTGATGTTCGATTACCGCATTGTGTACAAAACCTAAAAATCCATCTCCTTCATCATCCAGTGATTTCTTGGCATTCCAATTGTCCTCTTCCATTGGCTCAGATAGCACAATATTAAAACTGAAATTTGGAAATTCTCTTTCAATCTGTCTGAAATCTTCCTCATAAAATAATTCCGTTTTCGAACGTCCTCCATACCAATAAGTAACTTTTCTTCCTGTTTTTAAGGTGTGGAATAAGTGAAACAAGTGTGAGCGCATAGGAGCCATCCCTGCACCACCACCAATATATATCATCTCCGCTTGTGTGTCTTTTATAAAGAATTCACCATAAGGTCCTGAGATAGTCACTTTATCTCCTACTTTTCTAGAGAAAACATATGAAGAACAAATCCCTGGATTTACATCCATCCACTGATTTTTAGCTCTATCCCATGGTGGAGTGGCAATTCTTATGGTTAACATTACAATATTGCCTTCGGCAGGATGATTAGCCATAGAATAAGCTCTAAATATTGGCTCATCATTTTTCATCTTCAATGACCATAAACCAAATTTATCCCAATCGGACTTAAATTTATCTGGTCCAGCAGGATCGTCTGGATGAGGTTCTATATTAATATCCTTAAAATCTACTTCACAATCAGGCACATCAATTTGAATATACCCTCCTGCTTGGAAGTCTAACGTTTCTCCTTCTGGAAGTCTTACTATAAATGCTTTAATAAACGTAGCAACATTAAAGTTAGAGATCACTTCACATTCCCATTTTTTAATACCAAAAATCTCTTCTGGTATTCTAATGTTCATATCTTCTTTCACTTTTACCTGACAAGCTAGCCTAACCTTTTCTCTTTGTTCAGTACGGCTCAAGTGTCCTACTTCAGTAGGCAACACATCTCCTCCTCCATCATCTACATTACACTTACACATTGCACAAGTACCACCACCACCACAAGCTGACGGCAAAAATATTTTTTGTGCTGAAAGTGTACTTAATAAAGTTGACCCTGCTGCTACAATAACTGGGCTGGCTTCATCACCATTAATAATGAGTTTCACATCACCGGATTGTACAAGTTTTGATTGCGCAAAAAGTAAGATAAAAACCAAAAGCATTATCACTAATGTGAACGCTACTATAGATGTAATAATTACTGTCGACATAGACTATAATTTATGTAAATTTTTAATGCCTTTTATTAAGCGACACAAATATATTTACTTATTCCTAAAATCGATAATTCAACTCCTATAATTTAGACTAGATTTTTATAATTGATTTAAAATATCGGAAACTGTAGCTCTTTTCTTGTAATTGTAATCAAAAAATACTTTCTCAATATTACCATTTTGATTAATAATGTAGGTTGCCGGAACTGGAAGTAAAGCAGCTTCATTTTTATTTCCGTTGTTTTCTGCAATATCTGTTTCTAGATGATTTTTTATTATATTTTGATACTTCTCTGTAACATAAAACAAAACATCATATTTCTTCATGATTTCTCCTTGAATATCTGATACTACTGAAAATGTAAGACCAGTATTTTTTATTGTCACTATTGCATTTTCAGTGGTTTCGGGTGTTATTGCAATTACAGATATTCCCCGATCTAAAATATACTGTACCGAGTCCTGAAAATTACTTAGATAACGATTACATACAGGACACCATTGACCACGATAAAATAATAAAACCACTTTCCCTTTGGTTAGTAGCTCTTTTAAATTTACTCGTTCGCCATTATGATCATCAGCTATAAATTCAGGAGCTTTTGTGCCTATGTTGAGACCAACAGGAACATGTTTATTCTCATTTACTCCCCATTGGCTTGGCGATTGAGAAAATGTTGTCATTGAAATAAGAAGTAAAAGGATGGTTAGTTTGTTTTTCATGATTATAAATTTACGGAAGCCCAAAATTATAACTGAATTGATGGCTTTTTTGTCCTGAAAACGACTTGTTTAAAACAATTGTTTCCAAGTACCTTTCATTTTGTTGTATTTCAATGTACTTGGCAAGGCACTCCACCAGTATTTGTTCATTTCTACAGCAAATGAAGTTTGCATATAACAATTAATTGTACAGCCTTCGCATTGAGGATATTGACCTTCTAAAGCCACAAGCTTTTGAACCTTCTCGGAATTATAGAGATCATATAAATTACCATCTATTGAGAGGTTACTAATTCCTAAATGATAACAAGGCAGCATCAACTTATTATTTGGAGAAATTACAATAGTAGAGCTTGCTGCCTTACATATAGGGCGTTCTACATGATTACCTCCATCTTCACGTAAGTTTAAAAATGCATTGTTTAAATAAACGTTTTTAGCTTTCGACCATTTTCTCAATTTATTCAGATCAGTGCTTTTAAAATTACCTTTCACAGTAACTTTATTATACTCAAAAGCGGGATTAAGTATGAGTACAAGATTATTCTTTTGACAGAAACCATGTACTTCATGAATTTCATCGATATTGTCTTCAAAAACAGTAAATAGTATGTCAGGCTTTTCACCTAGTTTTTTAGCCAACCTCACGGACTCCATCACGAAGTCATAGCAAGCTACTCCTCGCCCTTCATCATGTTTATCTTTATTCATTGAGTCCAATGAAAAATGAAGCATATCAACTTTTCCTTTTAATCGCTCTGCCCACTTTGGGTATAAAAGGCAGTTTGTGGTTATTGTAGTTATAAACCCCAGATTTTTTGCCATCAATAAGAGTTGATCTATTTCTCGGTGTAATAAAGGTTCTCCACCCGTAAAATCAATCACCTTTACACCTAGTTTCTTTAAATCAAGCAAATTTTGTTTTGCATTTTCAGTAGTGATGTATGGAGAAGGCTTTTCCCAAATATCACAAAACCCACAGCTGGCATTACAGCGGTAGGTTACATAATAATTACACAAAATAGGGTGAGAAATCAAACGCATGTTTGAAGGTAACAAAAAAGCCCTGACTGAAATGGTCAAGGCTTTAAAATATTGTTATACAAATTTTACTGAAGCATTTTCAACAAAGTAGTAAGTCTTGATTTTAAATTTCTTCTATCTACAATAAAATCAAGAAAGCCATGATCTTGTACAAACTCAGCACTTTGAAATCCTTTTGGTAAATCCTTACCAATTGTTTCACGTATTACACGAGGACCAGCAAAACCAATTAAAGCTCCTGGCTCAGCAATATTAAAATCTCCCAACATAGCATAAGAAGCAGTAACTCCACCAGTAGTAGGATCCGTTAGTAACGAAATATAAGGAACTTTAGCTTCTGATAATAACGCCAATTTTGCAGAGGTTTTTGCCATTTGCATTAATGACAATCCTGCTTCCATCATTCTCGCTCCTCCAGATTTAGAGATCATTAAAAATGGCGATTTTGTATCAATAGAGTGCTGAATTGCTCTAGCTATTTTTTCCCCTACTACTGAGCCCATAGATCCACCAATAAAGCTAAAGTCCATGCAAGATATTGTAATATCTAGTCCATTTAATTTACCATGAGCAGAACGAACGGCATCTTTTAGTCCCGATTTCTTTTGCGAAGCCTTGATTCGCTCGGGATAGGGTTTGCTATCCGTAAATTTTAAGGGGTTTGCCGAACTCATGTTTTCATCAAGCTCAGTGAATTTATTATTATCAAATAATATTTCGAAATACTCATTAGAACCAATACGCACATGATAATCGTCCTCAGGACTTACGTAGGCATTGTTCTTTAATTCACGCGTGTGGATAATCTTTCCACTTGGCGTTTTATACCACAACCCATCAGGAGCTTCTTTTTTAGCTTCTGTAGGTGTTAGAATTCCTTTATCTTTTCGTTGAAACCAAGAAGACATAGTGTTTTATTTAATTAATCTGGGTGTAAAGATATTATATATTTTCATATGCCTAAGCATATCTATTTTAAAAATAAAAAAAGCCTCACGCTAAATAGCATGAGGCTTTTTTCATAATATTTTTAAGATTACAACTTTTCTTTGATTTTAGCTGCTTTTCCTTGTTTCCCTCTTAAATAGTATAATCTTGCTCTTCTCACCTTACCTTTTCTCAATACTTCTATCTTATCAAGGTTTGGTGAAACAATAGGGAAAATTCTTTCGATACCAATACCGTTAGATACTTTTCTTACAGTAAAAGTTTCTCCGTTTGTGCCAACATTTTTTCGTTGGATTACTGTTCCTTGGTATTGCTGAATACGATGTTTTGTCCCCTCTACAATTCTAACGTGTACATTTACCGTATCACCAGATTTGAATTCAGGGAATTTTCCTCTTGCTTCGCTGTATTCAGCTTCTATTAATTTAATTAAATCACTCATGATTTTTATATCTATTACTCGCTTATTCTCAAAAATGGAGTGCAAATATATAAATATTTTTTCATTACACTCTTATTGGTTTTAAATATTTCTATTTTTCTTTATTATGATTTGGTCTTTTTTGTTCTGTGCGTTTTACTGATTGCTCAAATCGCCATTCTTCTACTTTTTTCTCGTGTCCTGAAAGCAAAATATCTGGCACCTTCAACCCATTAAATTCTGCAGGGCGCGTGTACACGGGTGGTGCTACTAATCCATCTTGAAAAGAGTCGGTTAAAGCAGAAGTTTCGTCTGACAATACTCCTGGGAGTAATCGTATAACAGCATCTGACACTACTGCTGCAGCTAATTCGCCACCAGAAAGCACATAGTCGCCTATACTAATTTCTTTTGTAATGTAATTTTCTCGAACGCGTTCATCCACACCTTTATAATGACCACATAATATCATTAAGTTACCCTTTAAAGATAGTTCATTTGCCATGTTTTGTGAAAACTGTTCTCCATCAGGACTCATATAAATAATTTCATCATAATCCCGCTCCGACTTTAAGGCATCAAAACATCGAACAATTGGCTCAATCATCATCACCATTCCCGCCCCTCCTCCAAAGGCATAGTCATCAATACGTCTGTGCTTATCCAATGAATATGTGCGCAAGTCATGCACTACTACTTCTACAATTCCTTTATCTTGAGCTCTTTTGAGAATGGAGTCTCCAAATGGGCTTTCTAGCAATTTTGGCAGGCAAGTGATGATGTCTATACGCATTATTCTTCTTCTTTATATACGTCTAGTAATCCTTCAGGAAGTTTTACGTTCACCAATCTATTTTCATGGTCTGCTTCCAACACAATTTCATCGTTTATAGGAATCAACATTTCTTTTCCTTTCAAATCCATCCCGAACAAATCCTGATTTGGAAACTCATATACCTGTGTTATCTCTCCCAATTCTCCTTCTATTTTATCAACAATGGTATAACCAATTACTTCATGATAATAAAATTGTCCTTTATCCAACTCAGGCAGGCTCTCAACAGGTAAATAAAGATCGTTTCCCAGAAGGTCTTTTATATCTTCTATTGAATTGACATCTTCAAATTTAACAATCGCCTTGTTAGTGTTTATTTGAAAATTTTCAATAAAAAAAGGAACCAGTTGTTTGTTGATTTCAACAAAAACGGATTCCATTTTTTTATAATCTTCGGGAAAGTCAACATCCAAATGAATGGATACTTCCCCTTTCAAACCATGCTTTTTGATTATGTGTCCTAAACGGAAACAGGCATCAATATTCATGATTAAATATTATTCTTATTTTTTATCTTCAGAAGGTGCTTCATCTGAAG
>Ga0224506_10001104_pt1 | contig 19794 bp, 18 predicted proteins | sample SF_Jan12_sed_USG_2_FD_169108 | JGI IMG/M metagenome (GOLD analysis project Ga0224506, IMG submission 169108) | Sediment microbial communities from San Francisco Bay, California, United States - SF_Jan12_sed_USGS_8_1 | ecosystem: Environmental > Aquatic > Marine > Sediment | place: USA... | reverse complement strand
TCTGGGCCACTAGCTCGACTTGCTGGGGTTTATAATGCTCTTCCATCACCATCTTTCTGTATTGAGTAGATAAAGATGGAAGTCTACCGCAGCGGCCGCTTAAACGCATCCGCAAGACCCGCTTTCATGTCCTATTTGATCCCTGTCAGTACACTTTTTTCCAATCTGGTCCAAACTGTACAAAAGGACAGAGAAAAGGAGAGCATTATGGGAAACAATAAACAGGTACAGGGCTACCGTAAGCTATTGGAAGCAGCCAAACATTTTATTGATGAAGCGGGTGAGAAGAGCACGCCGCTGGTGGAAAAGGCCGTTCAGCAGGCTCAGGACAAACTCTCCAGTGCCGGAGAATATACCCGTGAAGAGATGGACAAGCTGGGAGAATATCTAAAGCGTGATCTTCACGACGCGGCTGAGTATATGGAGGAGAATGGCAGGGAATTTGCCGATTGGTTGCGCCTGGATATCCTCAAGCTGGAAACCTGGTTGGCAGAATCCTTTCTCAGCGTCGCGGATCACACCCGCACCGAGCTGGCAGAATGGGCCATGCGCGCTGAACTGCATACCTGGCACAGTGGTGAAATTACCGGCCCTGGGGTTTTGCAATGTATCGAATGCGGTGAGGAATTACACTTTACCGAGCCTGGTCATATCCCTCCCTGCCCCAAGTGTCACGCCAGTCGTTTCAGACGTGTACCAGCCAACTAGGCATCCAGTTGCTTTATGTACTGAACGTATAACTGGCTATCGAGATTGTTCATACCTTTTATACGACAGCCAAGACGACAGATCTGTCGATGTTCATTGGCGAGGTAGATACTAAAGCTATTGAGGATCTCCAGCTCACATCGCAACCTTCCTGTCGGCAGAGAGATATAAACATCGGCAATGGTCTCGCCCCTGGATTGTGACAAGGCACACTCACTATCCATCAGGGCAAGACCATCATCACTCAAATCAAGGACAGGAAGTTCCAGACTCTTGCCTGTCGCTATCTCAAGACGACAACAAGCCTGATCTTCTTCCGGTATCGGGCGGCGTAAACTTTCCCGACGCTGAATCAAATATAACTTATCGGGTAGTGATAATAGATAATCGCTACCCTCACCATCAATTAACTGTGCCAAACCATCAACATGGAACTGGATCTGTGTATGCATATGGTCAACGACAACGAACACACCACTGGCAATGATACGGCGCACATTTTCAATATCATCCGTGTGAGCCAGTACCACAGAGTTATTTTCGTTATCGATACGGATCAAGCGCGACTGCAGTGGGCGTTCAGCAGAAAAATAGAGATATACCGGTGAGGCAAGACGCTGTACCTCACTGAGCATCAGTGAAATATGTTCTTTCTGTGCGATACGAAACTCTTCGTAATCACACAGCTTGGAAAAGTTCACCAGGCTGGTCATGATAGGCTGTTGTGATAATTCATTAGCCCTTGTATATATCACAGTACCCGGATAAATCGTAGCCCTATTGCTAGATACTGCTACGATGATGGTACTCAAGATGATCGATATAGCGTTGCAGCATGTTCTCCATTCCCAGACTCAGGCTCTTAAACTGGCAACCAATACGTGCAACGTCATGCAGGCTTTCGCCGTCAAAATAGGCGTATCGGCTCATCACCTCCAGATCTGCTTCAACCTGTCCTATCGAGGGCAGTTCCAGGCGACATTTCTGCAAAACAACTCCCTTGGTCAACGGTAGACTGGCCTGCTTATCAACAATCGCGATCCCTCCACGGCTGATATCGTGAAGTGGCATCTTCAGACAACCTGTTGTTCCTACCGGAATATCACATTGCAAGGTATTTTCCCTGGCAATAAGCGCACGGAAACTCTCACGACGCTGGATGCGATAAATTTCTTGCGGTATCGATACGGCAAAGACATGCCCTTGTTGAAACATCACCTGGGCTAGTTGAGCTATATATACCTGTACCTGGGCGGTAAAATGATCTGCGACAAGATAAGCACCTTGCTCCAGTATTTTCTGATTCAGGGCGTAGTTACTGGTAAGCGAGAGCAACATGGTGCCATTGGTGGCATCCACATTAAGAACCCGGGTTTCCGCCTTTTCTCCATCTGTATTGCACAAGTATGCAGGAGAAGATTTGCGCATCAACTGCTGGAAGACCGTAATGATCGATAGTGCTGAATCGACCTTAAACTGCTCCAGTTCCACTGGATTTTCTGGTATCACTATCCCGACCATGCTGAATAACCTCCACTATGATCTTTATATAATAATTATTATTCATTTCGCTAATGGCTGAAGAGTATCCCACACGAGGGCAGTTCAGCCTTTTTCATCATATAAAAAGAACATCTAATTAAGACACTGTCCAAGGGATAAATCCAGAAAAATGTTTCACGAATGTAAAACCACGAAGAAACAGGGTCAGATTCGACGTATTTATCGATATAAATCGACTATATCGATAGCCGCTCTTCTATCATACCCTGTAGAGATCCTTCCGTTTTGCAGCCGGAGATCTCACTGGCCGACACCAGTATAGAAACCTCTCCATTGTCCTGTTGCAATAATATTACTGGTAATACCGACGGTGGAGCCGAAGCGGGGTATTCATCGCGATGAAGATATTCAACCTTTACATCCAGCCTACCTATGAATGCCTTCCAGGAAGCATGCATTTGAAAATAACCATGGGAAAGGGCACAAAGATCACATTGATAGGTAGAGGGAGACAGGATCTTATGTGCGATATCAAAGGCTAGATTCAATTTTCCACTATTGGCGTTGTATACAAAAATCAGTTTTCTGTTCATATCAATACATCGGTAGTGGAAAATTGATAAAACCTGATACATCGGCATTTACAGAATAGTGTGGTGATACCTCACCCAGTGGGGCCAATTGCCAATCCCACTGCCAGGCACTATCCGGTAACTTGACACCAAACAGTACGTCCTCACTACGGATAACCGCCCCATTGCGATTTATCTCATCATGAACGGTATCTGTAATCAGACATACACGACAACCACTATCGAGCAGGCATTTTAAATGGGCATCGATGATCGACTGACACCAGATAATGAATTCATTATCCATGAAACGTGTACGTGAGACGGCATAATTTAATGGGCCTACATAGATCTGCGATAACAGATTGGCCGAGATAATCAAATCTACCGTATCATCCAATCCAGGAATATATGCCTTTGGTTCTGGCAGTACGTTGCTAAGCTTATTCAAGCTCAATAGTTCCGCAGACATGCCAGTAATGTCCGCTTCGATCAATGTTACATTTTCAAATGCGGCCACTTGTTTATGTACGCAGGCAACATGCACCACATCAACCAGTACGACCGAACCAAACTCATGGCTTAAGTACTGCAGTGGAATCTCGGCCAGTATTCCAGAACCAAGAATGATGAGTTTACGCCTGTTTTCACACTGTTCCACCGCTAACCGTATCAACTTATGACATTCCGTTACATGATGACTCCATGCATCATGCAAGCGACGATAACGGGCTTCCAAAGCAATAGACTCATGCAGGTAACCCAAACGTCTATATTCTGACTTACAATTAGTGGTTAAATATCTAAAGGCTTCTATAAACATTATATTGCTGACAACTCACACATCACTTTTACCTTGTTACACCTTGTTACAAACACCTTCACGCATCCATGTATGGTTTCATACCACTTAATTAATGTACAAGTAGATTTCAAGACCATGCGACCTGAAAATTGTCTCTGTGTTACCGCAGTAAAAAACTAACGCTGACGAAATATCAGCATGATTCGACACACAAATGTATCACAGATATGGACCAGTATTCGGTCACAAAGCAATTATACAAATGGAAGTAATACCGCATAAAATCCCATAACGACACTATACAGCCAGGTGATAACCGTACCGTAGTATCGACCGGAGCTGGACCCAGCATGACGGGAAGTACCCCATGCGTGCCAGATGCGAGCTACTGTTAATGCCATACCACCGATATGTAGTACCCAGTCAGCTCCACTATTCAACTCTGCTAACAACAGGATAATAAGTGCTATCGGCATATTCTCTATGGCATTGGCATGCGAGGCGATTGCCATGCGAAGCTCTTTATTATTACCATCACCCAGGCCAATCTTAAAACGTCGGCGCAATATTACGACCCTATACGCCAGTACCAGGACTAACATAACATTTAGAAAAATATAAATGGGACTGATATAAAGTGTGGTCATAAGCCTTCCTTTACTTATAATCAAGAATCACAACTGTAATATAAACATTAATGATAATTCGTTTGCAATCGACAACGACACTGATTCCTTGCGACATTACGGTAGTTTTTCAATCTGTGAAGACAAAAACGCCTCCACATGGAGGCGTCAGGTAAATCATTCCATCATCAAGCAATGGTTATTTTTTTGCCCGCGCAAAGGCATCGGCCAGGGCACCCATACCACCCGCGCCAGCACTACTACCCTGTTTCTTTTCACTACTGCTACGCCTGGGCTTCTCTTTGGCAGGGGCAGCACCACCAGCATGATCCCGGCTATCATCGGTCAGGCGCATGGTCAGTGCTACGCGCTTGCGCTTTACGTCAACCTCCAGCACCTTGACCTTGACCACATCGCCGGTCTTCACCACCTCGTGTGGATCCTTAACGAACTTGTCGGCCAGCATTGAGATATGTACCAGGCCATCCTGATGTACGCCGATATCCACGAAGGCACCAAAGTTGGTGACATTGGTGACCACGCCCTCAAGGATCATGTCCGGTTTGAGATCCTTCAGCTCCTCTACACCTTCGCGGAACTCTGCGGTCACAAACTCCGGACGCGGATCCCTGCCTGGTTTATCCAGTTCGGCAATGATGTCCTTGACCGTCGGTTCACCAAACTTGTCATCGATATAATCGTTGGCCGATAGTTGTTTAAGGAAACTACTGTCACCGATCAGATTCTTTATGTCATGCCCGGTTTGCTGAATGATGCGCTCCACCACCGGATAGGCCTCGGGGTGCACCGACGAGGCATCGAGGGGGTTGTCACCGCCCATGATGCGCAGGAAGCCGGCACACTGCTCGAAGGCCTTTTCACCCAGACGCGAAACCTTGAGAAAATGCTTGCGTTCAGAAAAACGACCATTGGCATCACGATAGTCAACAATGTTCGCGGCCAGTGTGGCGTTCAGGCCGGAAACCCGAGCCAGCAGTGGAGCCGAGGCGGTATTGATGTCGACACCCACGGCGTTTACACAATCCTCAACGATGGCATCCAGGGTGCGGGCCAGCTGGGTCTGGCTAACATCGTGCTGGTACTGGCCAACACCGATGGACTTGGGTTCGATCTTCACCAGTTCCGCCAGCGGGTCTTGCAGACGACGGGCTATGGAGACTGCCCCCCGTAGGGAGACATCCATATCCGGAAATTCGCGTGAGGCAAACTCGGAGGCAGAGTAGATCGAGGCACCTGCTTCGTTGACCATCACCTTGCTAAGCTTTAGCTGAGGATGCAGTTTCATCAGATCCGCCGCCAGTTTATCGGTTTCACGTGAAGCGGTGCCGTTGCCGATGGCGATCAACTCCACCTGATGTTTCTCGGCCAGCTTTGCCAGCGTGGCGATGGACTGGTCCCACTGGTGCTTGGGGGCATGAGGGTAGATGGTGGCGGTCTCCAGCGCCTTGCCGGTGGCGTCCACCACCGCCACCTTAACCCCGGTACGAATGCCCGGGTCCAGCCCCATCGTGGCACGGGGGCCGGCGGGGGCTGACAGCAACAGATCACGCAGGTTGGTGGCAAAGACCTTGATTGCCTCCACCTCACCTGCCTCGCGCAGCACCTTCTTCAGTTCCATATCCAGGTGGGTGTAGAGCTTGACCTTCCAGGTCCAGCGTACGGTATCCTTCAGCCACTTATCTGCAGCACGCCCCTGATCGCTGATGCCTACGTGGTGGGCGATACGGCGCTCACAGACCGAAGGCTGACCCAGCGCCAGCTCCCTATCCTCATCAAGAATAAGGTTCAGTGCCAGGATACCCTCGTTACGGCCGCGGAACATTGCCAGCGCGCGGTGCGAGGGGATTGCCTTGATCGGCTCGGCGAAATCAAAGTAGTCTGAGAATTTGGCACCCTCATCCTCTTTGCCCTCAATAACCTTCGATTCCAGCTTGGCCTTGTCCCAGAGAAACTCGCGCAGCTCCCCGACCAACTCCGCATCCTCGGCAAACTCCTCCATCAATATATGGCGCGCCCCCTCCAGTGCCGCCTTGCTATCAGCCACGCCACCATCGGCATCCAGATAATCTACAGCGAGGGTATCAGGATCCAGGTTGGGATCTGCAAACAGTGCATGGGCCAGCGGTTCCAGACCAGCCTCCCGGGCAATCTGCGCCTTGGTCCGGCGTTTTTGCATATAGGGTCGATAAAGATCTTCCAGCCGGGTCTTGGTATCCGCTGCCAGGATCGACTGTTTCAGCTCGGCGGTCATCTTGCCCTGTTCATCAATACTCTTGAGCACTGTAATACGTCGTTCTTCCAGCTCCCGCAGATAACGCAGGCGCTCCTCCAGGGTTCTTAGCTGCGCATCGTCCAGACCGCCGGTTACCTCTTTTCGGTAGCGGGAGATAAACGGGACGGTCGCTCCGCCATCCAGAAGCTCTACTGTGGCGTCGACCTGACGTTCATGGACATTGAGTTCTGTCGCGATGCGCTGATTGATATTCATCTATACACTTTTCCACTATTTTTCAAAGTCAGAGATTGTATCAACTTCCCTCTCAATGAAAACAGTAAACTTCGAGATAGCGGCAAGTATACGGGCTTACCCTGCTGCCTTGATTTTGATAGCATCGGGATAGACATGGAAATCACTAAAATGGATTGCTCTTACATAATGACAAACTTGTGTCTGTTCGCATATGGCCCCATCTGCGCTGATACCTCGCAATCGATACCCGTCATCCGTATAATATTATTAAACTCTTATAAACACTGGTGACATGAGAAACCTGCTGCTACCCCTAATCGTTCTACTCACCCTCCCAGCGTTCCACTCCGTGGCAGCAAAAGAGTCCGTCGTTACAGGTAGCAATGCGGTGGTTTTAACCTACCAGCGTATTGGTGAACGTCGTCACAGCAAATATGTCACCGAGCGAAACTTCCGTGCGCATCTGGACTATCTGCAAAACAACGGTTTCAGGGTCTGGCCACTGGGACGTATCGTACGCCGCCTGCGTACCGGTCAAACCATTCCCGACAAGACTGTTGCCATCACCTTTGAGCATACCCATCCGTCCATCTATGAGTTCGCCTATCCTCTACTGAAACAGCGAAACTGGCCATTTACAGTCTTTGTGGTACCCGATAAGGTCGATCAGATACCAGCTGCAAACATGAGCTGGGAGCAGATGCGGGAGATGAAAAAGGCCGGGGCAGCCTTCGCCAATGCCAGTATCAACCACATCCACATGGTTCGTCCTCTGCGCGGTTATCCTCCAAGGGCATGGGTGCACTATGTACGCGATAACATCTTCAATGCCCAGGCCAGGCTACAGGAAGAGTTGGGCAGTGATACCAACTCCTTGCGCCTGTTCTCCTACCCCTATGGTGAATATTCCACCGCGCTGGCCAATATCCTCGCCGAGATCGGTTTTACCTCCTTCGGCCAACATCCCGGGGCGATCAATAACCATTCTGATCTGCGAGGTCTGCCGCGTTTTATGCTTGAATACCACAACAGCAGTCCGGAACACTTCGCCAACCGGGTGAACAGCGTTTCCCTACTGATAAACAAGAGCACACCATGGAATCCACATGTGACTCGAGGCCGTTCACCCAGCCTGAGTGTCAATCTGGAAGGGGACCGTCCCGCACCAAAATACCTCAGCTGTAATACCCGCGAGGGGCATCATGTCCAGGTGACCTGGAAGAATAAAGCACATACCGCCTTTGAACTCACCTACCCGGGCAATCTGAACAAGGGCTACAACTATTATCAATGCACCAGTCGCTTTGATGGTAGCCAGCGCCTCTACTGGTTTAGCCAACCCTGGGTGATAGCCAGAACCACGCAGGCCTCGATAAAGACCCCCGAAGAACAGGAGGCAGAGGAACAGGCCAAGGATCTAAAAGAGGTGCAGGAGAGCGGTAACAATGGCGACCAGCCTGCGGCCCCTGTCTCCCCTACAGCCCCTGTAGCCCCTGCGCCAACCACTCCGGCCCCGCCCTCCGCCGGGACAGGGATAGCCGAACCACCCGCGGCGACGGAACCGGCACCACTACCAGTGACCGTCCCCCCTCCGGTACAGGAATAAAAAAAGGCAGCCCTGAGGCTGCCTTTTTTGTTGCCGTTTCCGGTGAACTAATCCACCCACTTGCGGGCGTTCTGGAACATCCGTATCCACGGGCCATGCTCGCCCCACTCATCCGGATGCCAGGAGTGCTGGACGCTACGGAACACACGCTCAGGGTGCGGCATCATAATGGTAAAGCGACCATCTTCATTGGTCAGACCGGTGATGCCCAGCGGTGAGCCATTGGGGTTGGCCGGATAGACCTCACTGGGTTCACCGTAGTTGTCTACATAACGCAGTGCTACCTGATGCTGCCGCAGGGCTGCAGCCGGTTCATGGCCGTTACGGAATTCGGCCTGCCCCTCGCCATGTGCAACAGCAATGGGCATACGCGAACCCTCCATCCCCTGCAGGAAAATCGACGGCGACTTCACTACCTCGACCATCGCCACCCGGGCCTCGAACTGCTCCGACTCATTGCGCACGAAGCGCGGCCAATGCGCTGCACCGGGGATCAGTTCATAGAGATTGGACATCATCTGGCAACCATTACAGACTCCCAGCCCAAAGCTGTCATCACGCTGGAAGAATCCTTCAAACTCCTCGCGGGCACGCTCATTGAACAGGATCGACTTGGCCCAGCCTTCGCCGGCACCCAGTACATCACCGTAGGAGAAACCACCACATGCGACCAGCCCGGAGAAATCATTCAACTTGGTATTGCCACTGATAATGTCACTCATGTGCACATCCACCGCGGCAAAACCGGCACGGTCAAAGGCTGCAGCCATCTCCACCTGGCCATTGACCCCTTGCTCACGCAGTACCGCTACCCGTGGACGACTGTTGGTGTGGATATAGGGGGCAGCGATATTATCTTCCGGATCGAAACTCAGGGAGACGTGCAGGCCGGGGTCCTCTACATCCAGCAGGCGTTCGTACTCCTCGGCGGCACAAGCGGGATTGTCACGCAGCGACTGCATCTGGTAGCTGGTCTCGGACCAGGCACGATGCAGGTCGACACGGCTCTCATCGAAGACGATCTCGCCGTTATAGTTGATCACCAGGCGGTCGTCACTGTTCAGGCTGCCGATGACATGGCTATGATGGCCCAGTCCGGCATCATGCAACCACTGCAGAACCTCATCGGTATCGCTGTGACGGGTTTGTATCACCGCACCCAGCTCTTCGTTGAACAGCGCTGCCAGCGGATCGCTGCCCAGATCAGAGATATTCAGATCTACCCCGGTATGGCCGGCGAAGGCCATCTCCGCCACGGTAGCCAGCAGGCCACCGTCCGAGCGGTCGTGATAGGCCATCAGCAGCCCCTTGCCGTTCAACAACTGGATGGTTTCGAAGAAGGCCTTCAGCGACCTGGCGTCGTCCACATCCGCAGGGTGATGGCCTATCTGCTTATAGACCTGGGCCAGAGCCGTCGCACCGAGACGGTTATGGCCCTTGCCCAGATCGATCAAAATAAGGTCACTGTCCCACTGCTCACTGCGCAACTGCGGTGTCAGGGTCTTGCGTGCATCGCTGACCGGCGCGAAGGCGGTAATGATCAGCGACAGCGGTGCAGTCACCGACTTCTCAACGCCCTGCTCTTCCCAGACCGTCTTCATCGACATCGAGTCCTTGCCCACCGGTATCGCCAGCCCCAATTGCGGACAGATCTCCATACCGACGGTCTTCACCGCCTCATAGAGGCCGGCATCCTCACCGGGGTGTCCGGCCGGCGCCATCCAGTTGGCCGATAGTACCGTATCCTCCAGCGCGCTGACCTGGGTAGCCGCCAGGTTGGTCAGCGCCTCGCCGATGGCCATGCGTGCAGAGGCGGCATGATTAAGTAGTGCGATGGGAGTGCGCTCCCCCATCGACATCGCCTCACCATGGTAGGTATTGAACCCACTGGTGGTCACCGCCACGTCCGCCACCGGCACCTGCCAGGGACCGACCATCTGGTCACGGGCGACCATACCGGTGACCGAGCGATCACCAATGGTGATCAGGAAGCTCTTGTCCGCCACCGTGGGCAGACGCAGTACCCGATAGGCTGCCTCGGTCAGATCGATACCCTGTAGATCCAGTTCCTGTTTCTGGAATGGCTTGTGTGCCACATCGCGCAACATTTTTGGCGGCTTGCCCAGCAGCATCTCCATCGACATGTCGATGGGGGTGTTATCAAAATAGCCATCGCCAAGTATCAGCTGACGCTCTTCGGTGGCCTCACCGACGACCGCAAACGGGCAACGCTCACGCTCACAGATGGCAGCAAACTGTTCCATGTCTGCAGCCTCGATAGCCAGTACATAGCGCTCCTGCGATTCGTTACTCCAGATCTCCATCGGTGACATGCCCGGCTCATCGTTGGGTACCGTGCGTAGTTCAAAGCGTGCACCACGGCCACTGTCATTGACCAGCTCCGGCAGCGCATTGGAGATACCGCCGGCGCCGACATCATGGATGGAGACGATGGGATTCTCATCACCCAGCTGCCAGCATTGATCGATCACCTCCTGACAACGGCGCTGCATCTCGGGATTGCCACGCTGTACCGAGGCGAAATCCAGATCCTCGTTGGACTCTCCACTGGTCATACTGGAGGCGGCACCGCCCCCCAGACCAATGAGCATCGCCGGACCACCGAGGACGATAATCTGTGCGCCGGGCGGGATGTCATTCTTCGCTACATGTTCGGTCTTGATGTTGCCCAGACCGCCCGCCAGCATGATCGGCTTGTGATAGCCTCGCACCTCGTCACCGGTGGGACCGGGTACCTTCTCTTCGTAGGTACGGAAATAGCCGGTGATATTGGGGCGGCCAAACTCGTTGTTAAAGGCCGCTGCACCCAGTGGGCCGTCGGTCATAATATCCAGCGCCGAGACTATCCGTTCGGGCTTGCCGTACTCCTGCTCCCAGGGCTGTTCAAAACCGGGGATGCGCAGGTTGGAGACCGAGAATCCGCTCAGCCCGGCCTTGGGCTTGGAACCGCGGCCGGTGGCACCCTCGTCACGGATCTCGCCACCGGAACCGGTGGCGGCTCCGGGGAAGGGAGAGATGGCGGTTGGATGGTTGTGGGTCTCGACCTTCATCAGGATATTGATCTCCTCCTCATGAAAGCGGTATTCACGGCTACCTGGTAACGGGTAGAAACGGCCACTGCTGTAACCGCGGGTGACCGCAGAGTTGTCCGAGTAGGCGGAGAGAACCTGGCCCGGATGACTCTCGTGGGTATTGCGAATCATCTTGAACAGGGAGCGTTCCTGTCGCTGCTGATCGATCTTCCAGTCGGCGTTGAAGATCTTGTGGCGACAGTGCTCGGAGTTGGCCTGCGCAAACATCATCAGCTCCACATCTGTGGGGTTGCGATTTAGCGCAGTAAAGTTCTCCACCAGATAATCGATCTCATCCTCGGCCAGCGCCATGCCCCAGTCGGCATTGGCCCGCACCAGTTGCCCTCGACCGCCGCCAAGGATGTCGACACTGCGGAGCTCTGCGGGCTCGGCGCTAACGAACAGGCCTTCGGCCTCTTCCATATGATAGACCACCGATTCGGTCATACGGTCATGCAGCAGGGCTGCCAGCAGCGCCTGCTCGTGTTCCGAGAAGCCGATGCCTTGAATGTAGTAGGCGATGCCACGTTCAATGCGGACGATCTTGTTCAGGCCACAGTTATGCGCAATATCGGTGGCCTTGGAGGCCCAGGCAGAGATGGTGCCAAAACGGGGCAACACCAGCATCAAGAGACCATCACCAACCTCTCTACGTTGCTGGCTAGGTCCATATTCGAGGATCTTGCCCAGCGTGGTCAGTTCACTCTGGTCCAGCGACTGCTCGGAATCGATAAAGTGCATGTATTCGGCATGCAGCCCGCTCACAGAAGGCACTTGTGCCTGCAGGTTGGAGATGAATTTTTCCAAACGGAAAGCGGATAATGCAGGTGTACCGCGCAATTGAAGCATGTGTATATCGGCTCCGGAGCTGAGGATGATTGGGAGGGGCACATTCTACTGCATGCGGCCAGCTACATAAACACTCCTTTAAGCCCCGGGTATATTCAGTTATTCAACAAACGATAAAGAAAAAGGGCCTGATGGCCCCTTTTTTTATAGCTGCGACGATTGCGCCACTAATAGCTGGCGGCCTCCTTCAGTTCACGCATCACCTCGGTCAGGGAACCCTCACCGTTATTCACCACCGCAACGAGATTGGACACACTGCAGACCGACATTGCCGGTCCGCGTACTATCCATCCTCCGGGCGGGGTCCAGCCGTTTACCTGACCAAACATCGCCAGCTGATCCGCATTTCCCTGCACCATGCGCTTATAGTCGAGAGCAAAATGGCTCAGACGATGCAATTCTGCATCAGGCATCATGCCGTAGCCTTCAACAAATTCGCCGTCATCACGAAACCGTGCGACCGCCATTACCCCATCAAGGACCAGTAACCGTTTTATCATCACCCGCCCCCTAGCCGTTTAGCACCTGATAGGCCGCTTCATAATCCGCACCCTCGTTCTTCAGTACCACACCCAGGCCATTACCTGTCACCGCTGACCAGTCAAAACCGACCATAGTAAAGCCTTCGATTGGATAAAAACCCTGCATACCAGTCAACTTCTCCCAGCCTCTGGCCTGCATCGTTGCAATCGCCGTATTGGCTACACAGACATGGCAGAGCAAATCCAGTACATCTTCATTCAAAGGGCCTTCCCCCAAGCGATGCTCGGTTAACTCCCCCGCATCGGTAAAACTAAACGCCGCAATGGCGCCATCCAATTGCATCAAACTGTCCAAGTTCGCCATACCAACCTCCTGAACCATATTGTCTTATATTTTTTTCTTGCTTAATTACACCTTGTCGGGTGTCGCATCACCAATGCTGTTGCGCATCTTCCTCATGACTTCATTAATCGAAACATTCGTGTTATCGATAAAACAGAAGTAGTGCGCCACAACACAGACAGAATAGGCCTTACCTTTTACCATCCAGCCGCGTGCCGGAGCACAGCCGCAGTTATCGGCAAACTGTCCCAGCATATCTGCCTGCATGTGAACTCCCATCGTCGTGGCACGACACATAATCGAGGCCAGGCGCGCCTGCTCGTTATCCATCTGACCTTCATAATGAAATCTGTCACCACGGTAGGAATATTCCCCGGCTGCCAAGACCCCCGGGGTGGAGGCCAACTCGGATACTAGACTCATATCCACCTCTCTCCTTGTTTGTTATTGTCAATACACCAATAGGCGTGCAAACGCCTACGTACCTAGATAAACGTAGACGGTTCACACGCGCTTACAAGGCAGAGAACAATGATGTGGTATACTGCTGTGTGCCAAAATCCTTGGCACACACGACACCATACTGCTTGTAGTTAATTTAATAGCTGACTTTTACCCACTTTAGTAATAAAAAAATTCAGGGATCACATGAGTAACATTGATAAGCCAGATGCCAGCGTCCTTAAACGCCTGTATGCCTTGATCTACGATGGTCTATTATTGGTCGCTATCGATTTGGTAGTTGTACTGCTACCCGCCTCATTTTTGATCACCTTTAAACAGGTCGATACTCACAGTAGTAGCTATCTGGTTAGCGTAATCGGCGGAATCCTGCTGACACACCTTCTTTTCTATGGCTGGTTCTGGACCCACGGTGGGCAGACTCTCGGTATGCGGGCCTGGAAGTTAAAACTGATCTCTTTCAATGATGGCGGGACAATCAACTGGCTACAGGCCTTGAAACGTTTCCTGCTGGGTTTGCCGGCATGGCTACTGCTGGTATTGGCGGTACTGGATCTTTTTTCTACAGGAAGTACCGTTAATACCGCATTGATATTATTTGGCCTGCTATGGTGGGTAATGGATAATCGTGCAGGTCTATGGCGCGAAACAATCTCTCACAGCCGAATGATACAGTTACCTAAGAAATAGCCTGCTCAGCGAATTCTGCGGAACAGGTACCAGGCAAATATCGCAACAATAAAAGTCGGAGTGGCGGCACTAAGAAAAGCCGGGAATGAATACACAACTCCCATACGTGTAATTCCTTCGTTCAGCAGAAAAAACATTATCCCAACAAGAATACCGTTCAATAAACGCTGACTGATCGCCACACTACGCAGGGAACCGAATACAAATGGTACGGCAAGAAACACCATTAAAGCTGTCGATATAGGCAGGAATATCTTGCTCCAGAATGCCACCTCGTGACGTTGTACATTAAGCTCATTTAACTGCAAATGACTAATAACCTTTACCAGCTCCGGCAGCGAAAGATCTATGGGAGCAATACTTACCACATCTACAATCTGGGGCTGCAAGCTGGATTTCCAGGCCTTGTTTTCAAAGCTTTCTACCGTCAGTCCCTGTTCTGCAAAATGTGTTTCCCTCACCCCATATAGCATCCACTGCCCGGCTTCAAACTGTGCATAGGATGCATGCAGGGTTAGCAGCATCTTACCGGCTTCATCGAGACTATAGATACGAACATCTTGCAGCCGCTCACTGGATTTAACCGTTCTGGCATTCACATAGCTATTACCATCACGCATCCACAAACCTGCCTTGCCACCAACAAACACCTTTTGGTTCAGGGCCACGGCACGCATCTGCTTTGCATATTGCTCACTGATTGGTACCACAATCTCGGAAAACAGGATCATAAACAGCATCATCCAGAAACCGATCTTCATTACCGACCAGGTAATTCTGCCAACGGAAATTCCAGCGGCACGCATCACGGTCAATTCATTACTGTTTGCCAGCATTCCCAGACCCAGTAGACTTCCCACCAGAGCCAGCATCGGGAACAGTTCTCGTAGCACCCGCATATTCGCCAACACACTGTATTCGGCAGCCTTGAGAGTGGTGTAATTTCCATTGATATGTTGCAACTCGGCGACAAAGAACATGAAGATAAACAGAGTCATTAACACGAAAGTTGCGATCACGGTACCTAAGAGTACTGAGCGAGAGATATATCTATCCAGTAACATCATTTGGTTTTCACCCCAGGCATGTTAAAACGCCAGCGAATACCTACCTGAGAGGCCATGGCCATAAGAATAAATATCAGGAACAGAATATGTACCCACCATAATCCCGCTGCCACAGGTATCAATCCCTTCGCGATCCATACCTTGCCCGTACCCAGCAAGTTGACATATACCGCAAAGATAAGTATCGCAACAAACAGTTTGGCGTATCTCCCCTGACGAGGGTTGGAACGGCTCAGAGGTATGGCCAGAAAACCCAGTAAAAAGGTTGCGATAGGCAGCCCTATACGCCAGTGTAATTCGGCAATTTCCTGTGGGTTGTCACTTCCCAGCAGTGACTCGGTAGAACGCCCGAACATACTTTGTTGTTTTCCAATCACCAGCTGCTGATCCAGCCGCAGCGTGTAACGTTCGAACTCTACCGTCTGATAATCGGCGGTGCCGATCTTTCCTGTATAACGCCGACCATTCTGCATCACCAGATAACGGTTATCAGTGTCCTTATCATGATATTGATAGCCACTATCGGCATAAACAGTATAGCTCTGTCCTTTGCTCTCTCCGTGAGCAAAAATAGTCTGGAGTCTGGAGTTATCTGTATCCACATTTTCGATATAAACCACATTCCGACCATCATCCGAGGCACGAAACTCACCGGACTTGAAAGCCTGAACATCGGATTGCTGCTTGGAGATCTCCTCCAGCTTGTGAATCTCGGAAACGGCCCAGGGGCTTACATAGCCCCCCAACACCAGCACGACTATGGCGCAGATCCCACCAACAAATATAGTAGCTCTGACCAGCTGACGATAACCAACACCGCAGGCGGCAAAGGCACTCATCTCTGAATCCTTATAAAGACGCCCCAGAGCCAGCAGGGTTGCCAGATAATATGAAAAGGGGATTAAAAAGCCTAATTGCGAGATGATATTCAAATATAGGATAGAAAAAACAAATTGGGCACTGACACCACCACTTACCGCATCTCCCAATACGATCATAAAGCGATTTCCCACCACCAGTAGCAGCAAGACCAGGCTTACTCCAAACAGGGAGAGGAGGATTTCTTTACTTATATAACGCTCTATGATCAATGCTTCAGGCCTGTAAATTCACTGTAAATTGATAATAATTGCTATTTTCTCTGCTGCTAGACAGAATTACACTGTTTTTTCATAATATTCGACGCTGGCTTCACCACTAGCGAGTGAAGATAACCCACATTATATGGCATAGGAAGAAGCAAAACCCATGGAATTCAGCGTCAAGAGCGGTAGTCCCGAAAAGCAACGCAGCGCCTGTGTTGTCGTTGGTGTGTTTGAACCCCGTCGTCTGAGCAGCGCGGCACAAAAACTTGATGAGGTCACCAATGGCGCCATCTCGGCACTGGTGCGTCGCGGTGATATGGAAGGAAAGCTGGGTCAAACCCTGTTGCTTCACAATCCAGACAACGCCCTATGCGATCGTATCCTGCTTATCGGTTGCGGACGTGAACGTGATCTTGATGATAATGCCTTTCGTAAATTACTTGCCCACACCACGAAGACACTGAATGAAACCGGATCTATGGAGGCGGTTTACTACCTGACCGAACTTCCCGTCAAGGGACGGGACATCTTCTGGCGCCTGCGTCAAACGGTAGAAACCACCCGACATACCCTCTATCGCTTTGATCAGCTGAAAAGTGACAAGGATACGACCCGCCGTCCCCTGCGTAAGGTAATCCTGACCCTGCCCAACCGCCGTGACCTGGCCGAAGGTGAGACCGCTGTCCGTGTTGGCTTTGCGATAGCCGAAGGGGTACAAATGGCCCGAAATCTGGGCAACCTACCGGGTAATATCTGTACCCCCACCTATCTGGCTGAACAGGCGAAATCCCTGACCCGTATCAATAAGCAGCTTTCCGTCGAGATACTGGAAGAGAAAGATATGCAGGAGCTGGGCATGGGCTCCCTGCTCTCGGTCAGTCGTGGCAGTGTCGAACCGGCCAAATTAATCGTGATGAATTACCAGGGCGGTGCCAGGGATGACAAACCGGTAGTGCTGGTGGGCAAGGGTATAACCTTCGACTCCGGCGGTATCTCCATTAAGCCCGGTGCCGCGATGGATGAGATGAAGTACGACATGTGTGGTGCCGCCAGTGTTCTGGGAACCATGGCAGCAATGACCGAGCTACAGCTACCGATCAATCTGATAGGTCTGGTTCCTGCTTCGGAGAACCTGCCGGATGGCAATGCCAGCAAACCCGGTGATATCGTCACCAGTATGTCGGGACAGACCATCGAGATTCTAAATACCGATGCCGAAGGTCGGCTGGTATTATGTGATGCCCTGACCTACGCCGAACGCTTCGAGCCAGCAGCGGTGGTTGATATAGCCACCCTTACAGGGGCCTGCGTTATCGCTCTGGGCAAGCATGCCAGCGGCCTGATGAGCAACCACCACCCGCTAACCAATGAGCTTCTCAATGCCGGTAAGGCCGCCGGAGATCGAGCCTGGGAGATGCCCCTGTGGCCCGAATACGAGGAGCAGCTAAAGAGCAACTTTGCCGATATGGCCAATATCGGCGGCCGTGAAGGTGGTGCGATTACTGCTGCGGCCTTCCTTTCCAAGTTCACAAAAAAGTATCACTGGGCACACCTGGATATCGCCGGTACTGCATGGATCAGCGGTGCAGAGAAAGGCGCTACAGGCAGGCCGGTACCATTACTGGTTCAATACCTGTTGGACAAGTGCAAGTGCCTATGACCATACTAGTGTCAACTTATTGTGGAACCATGCCGGTCACGGATATGCGTTTGTTTCATATTGTTCAGAGAGACACGCTGCTAGCAGACTTCTACACGGATACGGGTATATGACACGTATTGATTTCTATATCCTCACAGATACCAGCGGCGATAATCGTGAACTCTACGCCTGTCGTATCGCTGAGAAGGCCTATCAAATGGGACGTAAAGTCTTTATGCATAGTGAGTCTGCAGAACAGTCTCAACGCATCGATGATATGCTGTGGAATTTTCGTACCGGCAGTTTTGTTCCTCATTCCCTGCATGCAAACGACTGCATCTCTGGCGTTACCATTGGCCATAATATGGAACCGATAGACAATACCGATGTACTGATCAACCTGGCACAAACAGCGCCGGTATTTTTCAGCCGCTTTGAACGTGTAGCGGAGATCGTCGATCAGGCACCCCAAAATAAAGATAGTGCGCGTGAACGCTTCCGTTTTTACCGGGATCGCGGCTATGAACTACAGCACCATAATATTCAGCAATAGGTACTACTATGGCAAATGACTCCATTAACGACTTCTTACTGGATCAGGAATTGGAAGGTGAGCTTACAACCGATGACAATGATTTACCGGATGATATCGATGCCATACTCGATGCAGTAGAAGAGGAAGATCTCAATCTGGCAGAACCGGGCATTGAAGAGTCTGAAAAAATAGCCTTTTCCGATGAAACGGATCTGCTGGACGCACCGGTAGATGCTGAAGATGACGTGGTCACTGAGCCGGATCTGGAACGTGAGCTGAATATGAACACGGAGGCAAATCCTGACAGCATGGATATTCCCGTCGCATTTGATAGCCCGGCACAGGGCAGTGACGATAATATCCCTCTAATAAGTGACGTCATCGATCCAAACGCTCAGCCCAACTCCGCAGAGCTAAACGATAGTCTCAGCTTTGAACTGATGGCCAAGATCCAGTCCGTAGTAGAACAGGCGATCAGCAAGGAGGTAGGGCGTATCACCGCAACCCTGCGTGACAATGTCATTGATGAGGTTAAAAACCAGTTACCTGCCGTGATCAGCAAGGTGATTAAATCCAAACAATAATAGGTATTCCCTGCTCTGCCTTATACAAGCGAGAGTCCACAGGCACCAGGACATCGTCGATACCATCAGACTCGATTACATCTTGCGACGCAAATCGGCGATTGGTGTACCAATCTCTTCTTTTAGTGATGAAATAACCTCGTCCCAGATTCGATATAACAACATATGGCCGGCTCCTGGCACCACTGTCAGGTTGGCATTTGGCAACTTACTTTGTAGATCTCTGGCCATATTTAACGGTACATAATTGTCCAGATCACCATGCCAAAGTCTAACCGGCATCGCAATCTCTGATACAGAAAAACCCCAGTCCCGGGCTATCAACAGTTGCTCAAGCAACATATCTCTCTCTCCATGGCGTACAGATTCATAAATGGAATATATATACGAAGCACGAAGTTCAGGGGTATTGAGAACATCCTTGTCGACCTGGGGGATATTCTCTGATATCTGATTAAAATAACGTTGTGGATTTTTGCGCATACTCCTAACCGCCAGACGCATAAAAGACATTGCAATCGAGGGCGTATAGCGACCAAGCGTCAGGATCATTCGAAACATAGGAATCATGCCATCCAGATCAGATAGCGTCTTAAACTCTCCCATGCTACTAAGCAGGGTCAGATGACTGACACGGTCTTTCAATTGATGT
>Ga0224506_10001103_pt1 | contig 19798 bp, 17 predicted proteins | sample SF_Jan12_sed_USG_2_FD_169108 | JGI IMG/M metagenome (GOLD analysis project Ga0224506, IMG submission 169108) | Sediment microbial communities from San Francisco Bay, California, United States - SF_Jan12_sed_USGS_8_1 | ecosystem: Environmental > Aquatic > Marine > Sediment | place: USA... | reverse complement strand
CGGTGTTGTTTATATTTGAGTAGAACGATATTTAAGAATTCAAAAGTGCAACGATTCTACAATGCTTACCCAAAAATGCAAACAGACGAATAAAACATATACTCCGTACTGTAATACCCTCTAGCAACTGAGATCAAGCGCGAATGTTGCTGGCACTTGACAAGATTGATCATTGAGTAGTGTTGCCATCGTTTTGGCTTATGATTTTTTCATACGTGCATTTCGACCAATCATTTAACACACGAGTATTCTGCACGAAATTCTACACTTAAGAATGGTCAAATTTTGCGATCAAATGAAGTGATAGTAGCTCATCACTCTTGCAAAATTACTATTACGACTTCAATTGTAGAAGCCTTCGCTTTCACGGCTAGGTCGTTAAAAAACAATTCAATCGACAACTTCAGATACCATCAAGACGTTTGCTGTGAAAAAACCTATTTGTTTAAATTCACTTATTTGCATCTTTTGTTTGGATAAGAAAATTCTCATTGCTTTACCATTCATTTTTCACACATCGATACACTTGGCACAATCACTGCTCTAGCCTGCTTGAACTGTGTTTTCTCTTGTTTTACAGGCGAAACTGTCGTGGCTGGCATACGTTACAACAGCCAATAGACGAGAATTGCTCGACGGCATATTATAATTTCTGGAGGGAGTGTATGAAAAAGGTGACACAAATTTTATTCGCATTGTGTACTGTGATTTTGTTTGCAGCCTGTGGTGAAGGTGAAAAAAAGGATTCGAAAACAAGCAATAAAGCCAGCGAGGTACAAACCTATCGCTACCATATGGACTCATTGGGTGATATTTATCAAACCAATCCCAACAATCCAAGCTCACCGAGTATTGTGCGTAAAGATATGGCGACAAACTTTCAAGCCACTTGGCTTGGAAGCGTTAACGCTGGGACATTTTCATCGGGGCAAATAACGCAACTTCATAAAGCAGTGCATATATTCTCGGATGACCATCATTTCTATCAATTAAAAGCACTTGTCACATCGACTGAAAATTTACCTATTCGAATTTCCGCGATTGATAATCTAATTGATCTATGTGATGACTCTGTGAAAATATTTTCGGATTACCATCAATTAAACAACAGCGTTATTACATTCCAACTGGCTACCGGTGGTGGCAATTGCTCAACGCTCACTAGTAGTCATCACGCAATTCGACTAGGTGATAGTGAAACTCAAAACGCCATCGACAATATTATTCCGATAGTTGCGGCTCTGTATGCAACCAATGGACAATTGCAGGGATTTCTTGCCAACAACAATGGCAGTCTAGTGCAATTAGATCAGGACTTGGCAAACCCTCTCGTTTTGAAACACAGTGGTGGCGCTAATGTTAGTGGAAGTCAATTTCTGCTACTCGCGCAAAAGGAACAACACAATCTAATTGCCTTAGCAGACCTTATCGGCAATTGGAGTCTTTACCATTGGAATAGCCAAAGCCAACAATTATCACCACGCTTAACGAGTAGTTTTGACTATGATCTCAATGCTGAATACAATTCTGATAGCACTCACGTATATTATCACGACGCCATCAACATCATGCGTATTGCTATCGACGGTAGTGAATCGGATGAGACGTTAATTGGCACCGCTAGTAATCAACTATCAAACATGTTGCTAAGCAACAACCATGTGGTTTATTTACAAAGCACCTCAATTTTCAGCATTGATAAAACTGCTTCGAATGGCAGCTCATTACAACTATTATTGCCCGATCAATCAACGATTGAGGTGCAGCAACTGATCGCGGTTCAAGGTGACTGGGTCTATTATAATAGCGTAAACTCCAATTCCGTCACACAAGCTGGATTGGTCAAAACCGACAATACTGTGAGCAGAATCTTCTCTGGGCATGTGATCACTAACGCATTAGAACTTGATTTGGGCGCGCAATGGGTCGGCCATACATATGCAACTTCTCAAGCAATGTTTTCACAGCAAATATCACCAGCTACGTTGCTAATGCTGGAAATAAGTTCGATTCATGAAAGCGGTGACTATATTCACAGTTTAAACGCATTTGATGCAAACACGGGGAATAAAACAGCAACACTGGGGCTATTACAAGTGGCCAATACTGATTTGCTTGAGTTTAATAATCTAGTTGCGGACTGGGGTTCATTTCAATTCGCCAGCATCACGCAAGCAACAACAAATCCTCGCCTGTATAGTTATAATAGTACACAAGCCAATTCACTAACTTCAATTGATGTTGATTACAACGGATTAACTATTATTGCGCATTAGGCCTTCCAGAAAATAAACTCGCCGGATTAGAGTATTGTGCTAAACCATCAGCACCTCTCACTGCTCTAATCCGGCTCTATTCCATTAATTCCTATCCGATAAATTAAACAAAAGTTTAACAAATTGATGTCGATACACAGGAAGCCAGAAAGGGGATTTTCTTGTGTCTTGTATTTTTTTGTTTGAAAACCAATGAATACATACAAAAATTTCTTATGAGCTTAGTATTAATAAGTATTCAAAAAATACTAGATACTGAACCCGCTTTCTGCTTGGACATGGTTTGTGAATTTCAGCCACATCAATGATGCGCTGATTATGACGGATAACAAATTAGTTGCTATCGATGTCAACAAACCTCTGACTGATTAACTGGGTAGGAGAGCACAGTGGAAACAACAAATGCCAATCAAAAATATAACTTTGAAGTGGTGCGTTGGTTTTCGGTCGCAGCATGTATTTACTTCGTCGTAGGAACACTACTTGGAGTTTATATTGCGGCAGAATTGGCGTGGCCATTTTTAAATTTCGATATTGCCGAAATCAGTTTTGGCCGTTTACGTCCTTTACATACGAATGCTGTTATATTCGCTTTTGGTGGATGTGTGTTAATGGCCACAGGATTTTATAGTGTGCAACGCACTTGTGGCGTGAAATTATGGAGCGATAAACTCGCATGGTTCACCTTCGGTGGTTGGAATTTAATTATCGTCAGCGCGGTTATCACCTTACCTTTAGGTTTGACTCAAGGTAAAGAATACGCAGAATTAGAGTGGCCGATTGACATACTTATCGCGGTAGTTTGGCTAAGTTTCTCAGCGAATTTCATTATGACCATAGCCAACCGCAAGTCTTCACACATTTATGTTTCCAACTGGTTTTTTCTCGGCATGATGGTTATGATTACTTACTTGCATGTAGTCAACAGCCTAGCCATCCCCGTCGAACTTTTTAAATCCTACTCAATTTTCTCTAGCGTGCAAGACGCCATGATTCAATGGTGGTGGGGCCATAACGCCGTAGGCTTTTATTTAACAGCCGGCTTTCTCGGTATTATGTATTATTTCGTTCCCAAACAAGCGGAACGTCCGATTTTCTCTTACCGCTTATCCGTCATTCATTTCTGGGCCTTAATGTTCGGTTATGTTTGGTTAGGCGCACATCATCTGCAATACACAGCATTACCTGATTGGACCGGTTCACTAGGCGCTGCGATTTCCTTAGCCATGATTATTCCCTCCTGGGGTGGTGCTGTTAACGGCATGATGACCTTGAGTGGCGCATGGGACAAATTGCGCACCGACTATATTCTGCGTTTTATGATTATGTCGCTAGCATTCTATGTTATGTCCACCTTTGAAGGTCCAGTGATGTCATTGAAGACCGTCAATGCCTTATCTCACTACACCGACTGGACCATTGGTCATGTGCACTCTGGTGCATTGGGTTGGGTGGGCATGGTTGCTGCGGGTGCTTTGTATCACCTGGTCCAGAAACTATGGAATCGCGAAATGTATTCCGTGCAATTAGTTAACTTACATTTCTGGATGGCCACCATCGGTATCGTGATTTATATAGTAGCCATGTGGATTTCGGGCATTATGCAGGGTTTGATGTGGCGCGACTATGACGAATTCGGCACCTTAACTTACACCTTTGCTGAATCCGTTGCAGCCATGCATCCTTATTATGTCATGCGTACCGTCGGTGGTTTCATCTACTTCGCCGGAACAGTGGTCATGTTATACAACGTGGTTATGACCATCATGGGTGCATCCAAAGAACGCAGCACACAAACTGCTCATGCACAGGCTTAAAGGAGCATAACCATGTCAGAACAAATACATTCAACCAAACTTCAAGACAAAATGGAACGAAATGTATGGGCCATGTTGCTTATGCTAATTGTCCTACTTTCCATCGGTGGCATAGTCGAAATTGTTCCCTTGTACTATTTAGATAACACCATGGAACACAATGCTCGTCCGGAAATATTATGGCAACGTGGTGCGAATCAAACCATGGATGATTGGAATCCCGGCGACGGAGTTCGACCCTACACCGGATTGGAGCTTGCGGGTCGTGCAGTCTATATTCGTGAAGGGTGTTACTTATGCCATTCGCAAATGATTCGCCCCTTCCGCGATGAAAAAGAACGTTACGGTCATTATTCCTTAGCGACCGAATCGATTTATGATCACCCATTCCAATGGGGCTCAAAACGCACCGGGCCTGATTTGGCGCGGGTCGGCGGTAAATATTCAGATGAATGGCATCGCAACCATTTAATAGCGCCGCGCTCTGTTGTTCCTGAATCAGTGATGCCTAATTACCCTTGGTTAATGCAAAACATATTGGATTCAGCGCGTGTTGCTAGTCATTTGAAAGGCATGCAGCGCCTAGGCGTGCCCTATACCGATAGCGACATCGAAAGCCAAGCAGCAAAAGTTTCAGGGCTAACCGAAATGGATGCCATGATTGCGTATTTACAAGTGCTTGGCACCATGGTGCGCTTAGACTATGGAGTACAGTATCGTGAATAGTATTCAAGAATATTTTCATACCGACTGGGCTGCCATGACGTTTCACGACTGGGTAGGCTTAACAATTACGGTGGTTGTATTTTTATCAATGGTCATCGTATACGCATATGTACTCAACCCAGCCAACAAGGAACAATTCGAATCACGACGTTATATGCCGTTGGAAGAAGAACGTCTTAGTTTGGAGGATCAGCAATGAGTGATCAAAAAAATTCAACTCACGCCAAAGATACCGGTCACACTTGGGACGATAATCTTCGCGAACTTACCAATCAACCACCCCGCTGGTGGATGATTAGTTTCTATTTGAGTTTAGCCTGGGTAGTGGTTTATTTTGTTTTATTCCCAGCATTGCCATTAGCCAATAGTTACACCAAAGGAATACTAGACTGGACACAAATGAAAGAGTTTCAAGGCGACCTAGCGGAATTGGAAAAAATTCGTGCGCCATTTGAAACTCGCATTGCAAAAATGCCGGTTAGCGCCATTCTTGGTGATAAGGAATTAAGTAACTATAGCGTGCAGTCAGCCAAAGTGTTGTTTGGTGATCGTTGCGCACCTTGTCATGGCAATGGCGGCGCAGGTAATCCAGGCTTTCCAGTACTGGCAGATGACGACTGGTTATTTGGTGGCAAAATCGAACAAATTCATCAGTCCATTATGAATGGTCGTCGCGGTAGTATGCCTGGTTTTGCAACAAACTCAACACCTGCTGAAATCGATCTGTTAGCTCAACATGTACTTGCTTTAAGTGAAGGTGGTAGCAATCCTGTGGGTAGAAATCTTTTTGTTAACAAAGGCTGCGCCGGTTGTCATGGCATGGATGGCAAAGGGCTTGAAATGATGGGCTCGGCGAACCTCACAGATAAAATATGGCGTTTTTCACCGGTGACTAAAGACAGTGTTAAACACACCATTTCTCATGGTGTCAATAATGCGATGGACAAAAATACTCGCAACGCAGTAATGCCCAGTTTTGCACAACAACTGAGTGACGCTGAAATTAAGAAATTGGCTGTTTATGTTCACCAGCTTGGCGGTGGCAAATAGTCATATTTGTAAACTTTTGATACAGCGTGCTCGATTCGAGCCGCTGTGTTTCTAATGTTATCAAAGGAGAATGTTTATGGACGCAGTTGCAATTGGCGCTATCATTACGGTTGTTACATCCATCGGAATTATCATTTTTCTTGCCATTCGCATTCGTAATTTAATGAATCAGAAAAAATAGTTTCAATGGAAAGCAAGGATAGCGCTCACATCGATCAAAGTGGAATTGATTCTCTTTATGCAGAAATTGACTATTGGCATGTCAATACGGGTGAACAAACCATTCACGCCAAACGTATGCCGGGACGCTTTCGCACGATCAAGTGGATCACCTCCAGTGTTTGGATACTTTTTTTCCTAGGCCCTTATTTACGTTGGAATGGCCAACAAGCCGTTTTGTTTGATATTGCCGGTCGTCAGTTTCACATTTTTAATCTAACCATTCTGCCCCAGGACATTTGGATGCTCGCCCTGGTGCTATTGTTTTTTTCGTTGTTGCTCGCGGCGGTCACGTCAATTGCAGGGCGAGTATATTGTGGCTATTTTTGTTTTCAAACCGTGTGGACAGATGTGTTTATTTGGTTGGAAGAAAAACTGGAAGGTCACCCGAGTAAGCGCATGAAATTGGACAAAGCGCCGTGGAATTTTTATAAAATCCGCATTAAAACCATTAAACATATACTCTGGTTAGTCATCGGTGTACTAACGGGCATTAGTTTCACACTATGGTTTGCTGATGCATATACCATGTGGGCCAGCTACTTTTCTTTTGACGCTCCTATGGTTGCATGGATCACAGTTGGCACATTTACTTTTTTTACCTACTTATTTGCCGGTCATATGCGAGAACAAGTGTGCTTTTGGTTATGCCCTTATGCGCGCATTCAAGGGGTGATGGCCGATGCAACAACCATTATGCCCACTTATGATTTGGCCCGAGGCGAACCTCGTGGGAAATTGAAGAAAAAAAGTGTCACCGAAGGTGGCCAACAGGGCGACTGTATTGATTGCAAACAATGCGTAGCTGTTTGTCCCACCGGTATTGATATACGTAACGGTCAACAAGAAGGCTGTATCACCTGCGCACTTTGTATTGATGCTTGTGATGCGGTTATGGATAAAATAAGCCGACCTCATGGTTTGATTCGTTATGCATCACTCAAAGAATTGGATGGTGCGCCTGCACTACCGCTTTATAAGCGACCACGCGTCATTGTCTATTTTAGTTTTCTGGCGTTGATACTTGCGGGACTGATTTATGGGATAACCCATTTAGGTTTTCTCGAATTAAAAATTCTACATGAGCGCCAACCGCTATATGTGCAACAAAGCGATGGTTCAATTCAGAATAAATATGTGCTTAAGATTCTCAACAAAACAGATCAAGTCATGTCTGTGAACGTGAGTGCAACAGGATTAGAGCAGCTAGAGTTACAGGGTGTTGAAAGCGCTTTCCAACTCTCCCCAGGACGGGTCAATGCGTTTACGGTGTTTATTCGCGTTGCACCCGAGCATATTCATCAAGGACGTACTGCAGTGGATTTTGTGGTTCACGATATTAATCAGCCCGATATTCGTGTGAACTACCAAAGCATGTTTTTTGCGCCTAATCCACCATAAACCCCAACACAAGGAATGTGAAAATGAGTCGACCTAAAATACTTTGCGTCAGCAAAACCATTAGTCAAGACAATAAAAATGCCTGGGGCAATCCTTGGGTGTTTGCGATTGCTGGAACCATGGCAACCTTTATCATCGTCAATATCATTTTTGTTATTACTGCATTCGTTACCAACCCAGGACTAGTAGTGGAAGATTATTATGAAAAAGGTCGTGAGTATGAAAAAAATGCACTAAAAATGTTGGCCGCAACTCAAGCAACCCGCCACTGGGAAACCAAATTGGATATGCCGAAAATCATCAACCTGAAGGAAAAAATATTCGTGACATTTACAGCGGTCGATGAACTCGGTTTGCCTGTGCGTGATGCACAAGCAACTCTAGTCGCCTATCGCCCCTCAGATGCAGCCGCAGATATTCAACTACCCATGCAAGAAATCGCACCTGGCCTATTTCAAACCGCTTTAACATTGCCGCTAAAAGGTCTTTGGGATATTCGTATTATCCTGCATCATCATTCAGACAAGTTGGAAATTGAAAAACGAATTTCAGTAAAAGCGTAGTTGCGTCAAGACCATGTCCAACACCTCCACTACTTCCACTGACCCAAGCTGTTTCCATTGCGGTCAACGCATTACTAGCCACGCCATTCACAGTGAAGTCAAACAACAAACTCAAATGTTCTGTTGCCAAGGGTGCGCCTCTGTGTGTCAACTCATTCACCAGTCCAAGCTTGAACATTTTTACCAGTTGGCAAAACAACAACCCGCTCGTTCGCCTGCCACGCCCAAGCAAACCCAATTAGGATTTTATGATCTCGACGAGGTTCAAGCCGAGTTTGTTCCAACGTTAACGGATGAACGAGAGATTCAATTGCTTATCGCCGACACTCATTGTGCAGCCTGTGTCTGGCTAATTGAGCGTTTATTGAAAAATACTAAGGGCGTTATTTTAGCGCAGCTTAACTTAAGTCAAAAACGCCTCAAACTGAAATGGCACAATTCACAAATTCAACTGTCACAACTCATGCAGATCTTACAAGATATCGGTTATAGCAGTGTTCCTTATAACCCACTCGATGCAAGCAAACATTATCAGCAAGCGAACCGTCGCTTGTTATTTCGTTTGGCGTTTGCGGGTTTTTGTATGATGAATTTATTATGGGTGTCAATTGCACTTTACAGTGGCGCAGACCAAAGTGAGTTTAGACACTTATTTCATTGGATTGGATTTCTCTTAGCCACACCTACACTTTTGTATTCGGGTTATCCATTTCTACGCGGTGCATGGAAAGGCTTGCTCCGTCGGCAGGCCAGTATGGATTTACCCATTGCGCTCGGTGCATGTACCACCTATCTTTATTCCGTTTATGTTACCCTTACTCAATCAACCCACGCAGATGTGTATTATGACACGGTGGTAAATTTTCTATTTGTGATTCTAGTGGGTCGTTACTTGGAATCGATTTCTAAACGCAAAGCACTGCAGTCCAGCCAACAACTCATCGATTTACAACCTAGAGGTGCTACAGTTTTGACTGAGCACGGCGAACAACAAACACCGATTCGCGCCATTAACATTGGCGATATTATTTTGGTAAAACCCGGTGAACGCTTAGCTATTGACGGTACGGTGAGTCACGGTCAATGCCATATTGATGAAGCGATGTTAACCGGAGAATCTCGTCCAGTAGCAAAAACTGAAGGTGACCAGGTATTCGCCGGCACCTTATGTATGGATGGTGCTATTCAAATTCGTGTCAGTTCAACCTTACAACAAACAGCACTCGGTCGAATTATTAATCTGATTAATGATGGCCAAAATTGCAAACCACCTATTCAACATTTAACCGATCGTTTTGTTCCTTGGTTTGTTTCAATTATTTTAGCACTAGCCATGATTACTTTTTTTTGGTGGTGGCCTACCGATTTGCAAACCGCCATCATGGCTGCCGCTTCGGTACTTATCATTACCTGTCCTTGCGCGTTTGGTTTGGCAACACCTATGACAATTGCCGTTGCTAGCGGAGTCGCTGCACGGGAAGGTATTTTAGTGAAATCTGCATCTGTATTTGAAACGCTACCAAAAATTCGTCATTTTGTGTTTGACAAAACCGGCACTTTGACCCAAGGTAAATTTCGCGTAGAAAAAATTATATGCAATGCTGACATATCTCAACCAGAACTGTTGAGCTGGGCAGCCGCTGTGGAAGCTTATGCTGAACATAGTATTGCCAAAGCCATTGTCAACAGTGCTCGTGAAACCGGGGTCATGCTCGAACATTTAAAAGTTAAACAATTTCATTCGCAAGCCGGCCTCGGTATTCGCGCAGAAATTGACTCCACGCCTATCTGCATAGGTAACTTGCAATGGATGCAATTAAACGAAATCACCATTGATCCTTTATTGCACGCCCAAGCGCAAACCCAAACAGCTAACGGCAACACTGTTGTATACATTAGTCTCGAACAACAACATGTCGGTGTAATTTTTGTATCGGATTTACTACGTCCCGATGCCCTATCCAGCCTTGCACAGTTACAAGCTGCAGGTAAAAAATTAGAAATTCTTTCCGGCGATCAAACGCCCGTCGTGGCGCATATTGCTGACCGACTAGGCAATATTGCTTTTCATGCGCAAATGCTACCACAACAAAAAGAAAAACATATTCGTCATTTAATGAAAACAGGGCCAGGCGTTGTGATGTTTGGTGATGGCGTAAATGATGCGCCTGCGCTGGCACGGGCAAGCATAGGTGTGGCTTTTTCATCGGGCACCGATTTGGCGGGTGATAGTGCTGATGTTATTTTTATTCAACACGAACTCAGTCAAGTGAATAAACTATTAGAAATTTCACAGCAAAGTTTGCGCATTATAAAACAAAATATTGGAATTTCGATTATCTACAATTTGATTACCATTCCATTGGCGATGATGGCTTATGTTAGCCCCCTATTCGCAGCGATTGCAATGCCCATAAGCTCTTTAGCCGTTATAGCGAATGCAGGTCGCTTGCAAAACTTATTTAGAAAAAGCAATAAATTGGCACTTGTAGAAGACACATCAACAAATCTGTTACCAACAGCCCCACTTAATCAATCAATGGAGGTGCAACCATGGAAGTAATTTATGGTTTGATTCCAGGCATGATCATCTTAGGATTAATCATGGTGGGCATTCTTGTATGGTCAGTTAAACAAGGTCATTACGATGATCTAGAGGGTGAAGCCAGTCGAATTTTATTTGATGACGACGAAGACCTAATGCCATTTCACAAAGACAAAATAACGGATTCAAGCACGAAAAAATCCATCAATCTCGACTAACAAAACACTCGTTATTTGCATTTTGACGATGCTATATCAGATCTAATAAATATTGCCTATAAGCCGAAGGATAAACTTACCTTTATATTACAGTTTTTTCTTATAGGTCATTGATTTATTATCGATAAGTAGAATTTCGCATCACCCTGGTGCATTTATGAACTTATGTAATAAAAGTCTATTCCGATAGCAAAGCATAGGCTTGTTCACCATAGGTTCTTCGTATGAGCTTCGAATTTCCAGTCAACGTTGATCAGGAGTTTCTACATCAATTTCGTGAGGAGTTGCAGTGGACCAATCAGGAATTGGAGATGCTTGCCATTGATTTAGAGCGTCATCCAGAAAACATGCAAAATGTCGAAAAACTTAGACTCATTATTCATGAATCCTGGATGAATTCCGTCAAACTCGAACTCACACCACTATCAGAAAGCCTAAGTGACACACTTATGGCGCTAGATTTGCTATTGGATTGGCAAGTGTATCCACTGCGCATGACTGAGTTCTTGCTGAGCATGGTTGATCGCCTCATGCTAATTGCCCACGAGGTCGAAGAACACCAGTTCATCGATATGCGTAAAACCCAGGCCATACTTGTTGCTTTGCAATATATTATCCTAGCCCAAAACAGCCAACAATTTTCTCACGGAATCGAAGATGCAATTATAGCCATCAACCAAGATTTGAATGTTATCCATGAAACCGTGTTTACTGATGACGATATTGTTTTATTTGGAGATGACGAATCCGCGTCACAGATTGATACGAAAGGCCCAGAAATTTTTGTTCCGAATGTTAGCTTAAACCCACTGGAGCAGGCGCGTGATTTTATCAAGAACCAAAGCAATAAAGACTGTGTCATGATGCTCAGTACAATTTCCGACAATGCCACCCAATATCATCAATCGCATACACAATTTGTTCTCGAGCTAGCCTTGATGGTTAACTTTATCGCCAAACAAGTCGTTGACCCAGTTTCAATTTATCGTGGTATTTGCCTACATGATATTGCACTGGCGACCCACCCCGAACTACTCAATAAAAAGACAAAACTTAGCGCAAGTGAAATAAATGAACTCAAACAACACCCGCTACACGGCTCGAAAATAGTACAAGAGCTAAGCTACTCAGATGAAACAGAGCTGTTAGTACTACACCATCATGAGCACTTGGATGGCAGCGGTTACCCATTTGGTTTGCAAAAAGATAATATTAGTGAACAAGGCAAGCTTGCTGCTATTGTCGATTCATTTCATGAAGCTATGGAGAAAAATGCTCATCTAAGTCTGAAAAAACAAATTCTTCGCGGCCTCTATGATATTCATCAACACGCAGGACGTTTCTACGACCCCACGTGGGCAAAACTTTTTAGTGATGCCTTACGCGAATATTGGGTACCGGATTTAGCCAATAGATTTCGTCAAGCAAGCTAGCTTTTTTTAGCGCTCATCGCAACCGGAGTCAGGGTTAACGGTTTGAGAATTTGCTCAAATCTAGACGGTTTCACATATTGCAAAACGTCTTGTTCCTTTTCACTCAATAACACATCCAAACCAAGATCTGGATAGAGCCAATGTGCTTTATCTTCATTTTCATTAATGGTCTGACGAGGAACCCCAAATGCGCGTTCGACTTGTAAAGGTTTCAAACTGATGGATGGCAAATAAGTAATACTTGCGACGGGTGTTTGCCGCGTTAAATGTAAATCTGCTGTGCTAAGGCTTACTTTGTTACTGCCACTGCCCAAGGTGCTAATACGAGCGCCACGTGCATAGATTTCAGCTAACTGTGCTTGACTCATATCCATTACTAAAACCATTTTAGCACTTAAGCCGGCCAATTCGACTTTGTCAAAATAGGCCTCCATGGAATATACGTTCTCATCACGCCGAAACAAACTGACTTCCGCATCACCTTGAAAGCGTTGTTCCGCAACACCAAGCGTTGTTTGTCCTAAGGTTAAGCCAAAAACACGAATGCTATCTCCTATTGGTTCAATTTGCCATGGCAATAAGGCTATCTCGTCAACATCTCCCCTAGGCATTAATAATGCAATGACTATCATGAGCAAACTGACCAATAAAACCCCTAATGCGGTTTTCAATGTTTTAGCTCCCTATAGCGTAAAGACATCATAATTTGTTGCAAAGATAAGGCCCGTGGAAACAAACCTCAGCTATAGCACTGCTTTTATTATCGGCTTACTCGGTGGAGGTCATTGCATTGCCATGTGCGGCGGCATAGTAAACAGTTTGAGTTTTTCTTTAACGGCGCATCAGTCGACATCACGGCTGGCGCTCATGCAATTGCTTTTTAATATCGGGCGTATTAGCAGCTATGTTGGCATTGCTTTATTATTGGCCTTATTATTTTCACCGTTACAAAAACAGTTTTTTGAAATTACCTGGGCGGCAAGAATTCTGGCAGGTGTGCTACTAATACTAATGGGATTAAACCTAATGGGGTTAAGCTCATCAATTCGTCGTCTTGAGCAATTGGGTCAATTTGTCTGGAAACCTTTATCCGTTCTAGCAAAAAATATTTTGCCAGCGAAACAACCTCATCAAGCGTTTCTGCTCGGAACGATTTGGGGCTGGTTACCTTGCGGCATGGTTTATAGTGTTTTAAGTTGGTCGATTTTACAAACTCATTGGCAACAAAGTGCGCTATTAATGTTATGTTTTGGCCTTGGCACATTGCCCAGTATGTTTGCCACTGGTTATTTTTCAGTATCTATGAAAGCCATGATGCAAAAAACGAGTATACGCCGATTTGCCGGTGGATTTATTGTCTTATTTGGTGTTTGGACAAGCTTGGGCTTGTTTTTTGGGCATCAAAACACACCTGAATCACATCTGCCTATGACGCCGCATTCGCATTCTCATAGTGAGCATTAATTTGTCGAAGGCTTATACTTCTAAAGCGCAACACCAATAATAAAGCCGCCAAACTCAATCCTATAATCATTGCAAACCAAAAACCCTGAGCGCCATACGGCCGACCGAAAAATTCGGTCAATGCCAATCCATAACCCAAAGGCAATCCGACACCCCAATAGGCAAACAGCACGACTTTGAATGTATATCGGGTATCTTTATAACCACGCAAAATACCCGCCGCAACCACTTGCAAGGCGTCGGAAATTTGAAAAGCAGCCGCGAAAAAAAGCAAACTCACTGCAACCGCGCGTACTTCAGGATTATTACTAAACAAGGATGATATGGCGTCTGCAAATAATAAAATTGTAGCGGAAAACATAACCGCTGTTGCGATCGTCAATATAAAACCTATGATCGCGACGGAACGTGCTAATTCTGGTTGGTTTTGTCCCACATAAAAACCACAGCGCACAGTTAATGCAATCGACACACTTAAGGGCACCATAAATAAAATCGAAATAAACGACATTGCTACTTGATGCCCGGCAACAACAATGGTGCCAAAACTTGCCAATAATAATGCGATCAATGAAAACATACTGGACTCAATCAACAAGGCGATGCCGATTGGGCTGCCGAGCACCATGATTTCTTTGATAACAGTTCGATCAAACCCCTGCCAACGACGATGCCAATGAATTTGTCGAAGTTGTGGATTTTTCAATGTGATAAAAAGCATTAAACCCGCTTCTAACCAAAGCACGAGTGCCGTCGCCCAACCACAGCCAGCGCCACCCAGTTCAGGCAAACCAAACATTCCATAAATAAAAATATAATTCAAAGGAATATTGATCAACACTGCCACTAGACTGACAAGCATATACGGTCGTGTAAAGTGAGCACCTTCATTCAAACCGCGCAACACTTGGAAGACAGCAAGCGCTGGCAAACCAAAAGAGACGGCCAACACATAACCATGCGCTTGAGCTCGTGCAACTTCATCCATTTGCATATAATCGAATACCAGTGCCAGTAATTGCAGGATGATCATCATTAACACTCCAATTAGCGGCGCTAACAATAAAGCCTGCTGCACATTTATTTTAATTTTTGCATATTGATGACCACCCCAGGCTTGGGCAACAATGGGCGTGATAGCCATAAATAGGCCCATTAAAAATAGAAAGCATGGAATCCATAGACTCGATCCAATAGCAACCCCGGCCAAACTACTCGCATGATGACGCCCCGCCATCACCGTATCGGTAAAACTCATACCCATTTGTGCCAATTGGCTGATAATAATAGGCACGCTTAAACCCAACAAGGCTTTGACTTCGCGGGAAAAGGTTTTAACTGGCGTCTCATTTTCTACTTTTGGTTCATTCATGGTTATATAGGCATCTTTTCATCAAAGGTTTTTATTTGGATTCTGCTAGAAATAAGCAAGCCAGGTTCCATCTTAACAATAACTTGAGCAAGATACTGGCCTATTCAAAATTCTCAGCCATGGCTATTGAAATCGTCGCCAATCACCCCATATCATTCCATATGCACAGCGAGGTTAAGACAATGAATCAACACGTATTCGATAATATCAAACAAACCAGTCCCTGGGTGCGCGGTTTATATATGCTGCTATTCATCTTTATTTATGCCATCGCAGAAGTGGTATTGGGTGCCGTGGTATTCATACAATTTGGATTTACGATTTTCACAAATAAGACAAATCAGGCCTTAAAAGATTTTGGCGCCCAACTCAGTGTTTTCATTTATGACATTTTCCGTTATCTAACCTATAACACTGAAGACAAGCCTTTTCCGTTTAAATCATGGCCCGAAACTCCCGAAGACACTGAGTCTCAGCTTGCCGAGCATATAGATCAATAACAATCTTTGGTTTACAGGTTTGTTGTTGTCTCCTAGAATGGTGTGAAAATTAAGGTACGGAGACAAACCATGAAACTGGAACTTTTAAAATCCCATTTGCAGGATATTCCTCATATGCGTTTACCACAAGCAGAGGAAATCACCCGTATCATTTTGGATAATCACTATCACGATATTTTAGAATTAGGTTTTTGCCATGGAGTATCGACATGTTATATGGCCGGTGCTTTAGAAGAATTGGGCCAAGGTCAAATTACCACAATAGACTTGGAAAGCGCTAAAAATTTTGAACCCGCTATTGAAACATTATTACACGATTTAAATTTAAGTTCCTGGGTGAATGTTTGTTATGAGCCTACCTCCTACACTTGGCGTTTAATGCATATGTTGCAACAAAACCCCATCCCTCAATTCGATTTTTGTTATATTGATGGCGCCCACAACTGGTTTGTCGATGGTTTTGCTTTTTTTCTAGTTGATCGTTTATTAAAACCCGGTGGATTAATTGTATTTGACGATCTCAACTGGACCTATGACACGAGCCCATCTTTAAAAAAGACCGATTTTGTGAAAAACATGCCCGACGATGAGCGCTGTACCCCTCAGGTACGTAAGGTGTATGAATTGCTCGTAAAAACTCATCCTAATTACGGTGAGTTTCTCGACAAAGATGGCTGGGCATATGCGCGAAAACTGAATCAGAATGAATTTGATCAAATCAGTACAGTTCGTCGTGAAGTTGTCTACGAAAAAGAATATGTTGGTTTTTTACCCTATGTGCAGAAAAAAATACGCCGCATTGCCAGAAAATTTCAATAAGCCAAATTGATATAGCTCTCATGCGTAAGTGCTTTACAAAAAGTTACACTTAAACATGTTTTTAACACTTCCTTATGTTTAATCAAATAATGATAATTTGAAGACTACTGCTATTATGGCGTAACATTCATTTTAATTTAGAACAACAAACAAGAAGGTGATTGAACTTGGAAACTCAAGCAGATGCTCAGATTCGCCAGTCATCCTTTGATCACAATTCATTATTGTCTCAAGCTTTATTGCGTACAGTTGCTGATCTCGTTTTCCAAATAGATCGACAAGGTTTTTTTCGTAATTACCAAGCAACCGATAAAACCCATCTTGCCGCTTCACCAGAGAATTTTCTTAACCGTTCGGTTAGTGAAGTATTTCCAAGCAATTTCGCACAAAATATTTTATCAAAAATTGACGCCTGCATTGATAACGATAAAGTGATTCAATTTGAATACGAAATGGAATTAGCAACTGGCTCAATTGGTACGTTTGAAGCTCAGTTTTGCAAAATTGATAATCAAAATGCATTAGTCATTATTCGCAATACCACGCTTTATAAAAAAGCAACACAAGCGTTACTCGAAAGCGAAGAAAAATTTCGTCACATGGTGAATGATGCACCTGCGTTGATATGGATTGCTGATGAACAAAATAGGGGCACTTGGTTTAATCAAACCTGGTTGCAATACACGGGACATACTCTGGAACATGAATTAGGCAACAGGTGGACTCAAAGCATTCACCCACATGATCGTGAAACAGCTGCGACTGCATGCCAATCAGCTTTTGATTTGCGTGAAAGTTTTGAAATAGAATTTCGATTAAAACGTGCTGATGGCAATTACGGCTGGATTGCCGATACAGGGATTCCACGCTTTTCTGAATCGGGAAGGTTCATTGGCTATATCGGCTATTGCTGGGATATCACTGATCGAAAACAAGCCCAGTTACAAATTGAGCTTGACCAACAATATCTAAAAAATTTGGACACTGTTTCACGCATTCTTGCCAGCACCGAAAACCTTGATCAAGTTTTAGAAAATGCAATGTGCGCCATTCTTGATATATTCAACGTGGATCGTGCATGGCTGCTCTATCCTTGCGACCCCAATGTCAAAACTTGGCGAATTCCTATCGAAGCCACTCGTCCAGATTTTCCTGGAGCGTTTGCTGATGGCGCGGAATTTCCGATGACTGAAGATGTAAAACAAATAGTAGTTGATGCTCTCGCTAGTGATATGCCGGTTATTCACCAATTTGTAAGCGAGTTAATTCCCGATCTCTCCAACCAATATCAGGTCAAAACCCAAATGATTATTGCGGTTCGTCCGCGGGAGGACGCCGCGTGGATGATGGGTGTGCATGTATGCGCCAATACACGCACTTGGATTTATAGTGAAAAACGACTGTTTCAAGAAATCGCAAACCGCATCACTGACACGCTATCCAATCGTCTGCTAACACAAAAACTCGAACGTGAAATTGAAATCCGCAAAAACACGGAAGAGGAGTTAATTATTGCGAAAGAAATCGCTGAATCGGCCAGTCGCGCAAAATCTGAATTTTTGTCACGTATGAGCCACGAGTTACGCACACCCATGAATGCAATACTAGGTTTTGCACAAATTCTTTCGATTAAAAACAAAGATGCATTACAACACGAACATATCAACGAAATTTTAGATGCAGGAAAACATTTACTAGAACTTATCAATGAAGTATTAGATTTATCTAAAGTTGAAAGTGGAAAAATAAAAATTAATTATACAGTGGTGGATATTCGGAAACTTTTAGGTGATTGTCAACGCCTCATTCAACCACTAGCAGATTCTCATCAGGTCAATTTACAAATTGACGATTTTGATGCATATCTTATCGTAGCCGATGAAATAAGGCTCAAACAAGTCTTGTTGAATCTCATCAGCAATGCCGTAAAATATAATAGAAAGCATGGTCTTGTTTCCTTATCGTGCAAGCCTGAACAACACTTCTTACGAGTGGAAGTCACCGACAATGGTATCGGTATAAGCAAAGATAAACAATCCGATATATTCACACTGTTCGAACGATTAGGTGCAGAAAAAACGCAAATTGAAGGAACAGGCATTGGTCTAGCCATTTGCAAAGAATTGATAGAACTGATGCATGGCGATATTGGATTTCACAGCAAAGTCGATAAGGGCACCGTATTCTGGATACGAATTCCACTACATCAAAAAGCCTAGGTAGATCTAAGAAAAGCGATTAAGCATTAGTGTTTTATCAAGCGATACACCATATCAGCATCACCAGTCCCCCAGGCACCTTTTTGCGTAACAATATAAATAAAATCATCTGGCCCTTGAATCATTGCGGATATACCATCATGATGAATCAGATGCATACCTGAATCGGTGGCTAAGCCAGCATCATCCACTGTCATGGCGCGCATAAATGCATCCATGTATTCAGCATGTAATAGTTTTGAATTAAGCAAGCCATCATAGCGGGTGCCACGATAAACATCGCCAATCATGACACTGGCATACCCCGTCGCACAATTATTACAGGCAGGATCTTCCTCACGAAAACGACTGGCCGTGGCATCGCTGCGTTGATACGTTAGAATTGGATCTGTAAATTCGCTGTTCATGGCCAAACCATCACGAATTGGCCAGGCAAAATTGATTGTACTATTGCTATAGCTGAAACTATTAATTTCTTCGTAACCCGATCCAACATCACCGAGATAAACAATATCATTGTGCAATACCATACGATAAGGATTGCGCAAACCTTTCGCCAATATTTCAGGACAAGGCATAACACTCGGAATTGAATTAGAGCATTGAGGATTACTACTCGAATATTTATTACCGGATGGAATGGAATAACCGCCCTGGCCTATATTCAAGCTCGGCAAAATTCTAATCACCGCACCCATTAAGTTGGTATCATCTTGTGCGTTGTCATGACTGCCAGAACCGCCATCACCCACCGATGCCAACAAGGTTTTGTCGGGTGCGAACAGCAAGCCTCCACCATTGTGATTGCCCGCTACGCCGAGTTTGCGAAAATCAATGATTTTCTGTGGATCGGACAAAACCAACAAACCCTCCTGATCAAAACCAACACTCATTCGAGACACGGCATTAATTCGCTCGCTCGCCGTCGCTACACGTGTATGATAGAAAAACACATAAGCATTGCTGGCAAAATCCGGATGGAATTCAATATTGAGTAAGCCCTGTTCACCCCCATTGGTGACATCAATGCCACCCGTATTTACATCGCGCAAATCAACCGTGTTAACAACACTACAAGTATTTGATTTAAAATATTTAACTCGCCCGCTTTGTTCAATGACAATAAAATCGTTTACGGAACCTGGAATAAAAGCCATGTCAGTAGGATTATCGACC
>Ga0224506_10001102_pt1 | contig 19801 bp, 18 predicted proteins | sample SF_Jan12_sed_USG_2_FD_169108 | JGI IMG/M metagenome (GOLD analysis project Ga0224506, IMG submission 169108) | Sediment microbial communities from San Francisco Bay, California, United States - SF_Jan12_sed_USGS_8_1 | ecosystem: Environmental > Aquatic > Marine > Sediment | place: USA... | reverse complement strand
GGTTTGTCTATCGTGATTTTCAGCAGGCCTCACAAGAGGCCGCTGATTTTATTGCCGATAAAATACAGTCGAGTATCACTGAAAACGGCGTTTGCCATGTTGTCTTGCCAGGTGGTCAGTCACCGTCTCAATGTCTTGCCTATCTGGCCGATAAGAAACTCGCCTGGCACAAAGTGCACTGGTACCCGGGTGATGAACGCTGTTATCCATCCGCTCATGCTGATCGCAATGATGTGATGCTGCAAAACAATTTATGGTCGCGTATCGGAAAAACGCTGATCCACCAGATACCAGCCGAACTCGGCGCTGAAAAAGCCGCCAGTTTATTCAGTGAGTTAATCAGCAATGTGGATCATTTTGATATAGCGTTTCTTGGCATGGGTGAGGACGGGCACACGGCCAGCTTATTTCCTGATAATGCCGCGCTGCATGATGCGCGCACCGTGGTACCGGTTCATCACGCACCCAAAGCGCCTCCTGACCGTGTAAGCTTAGGCATCAATACACTGAGGCAGGCAAAGTGTCGGCTGGTACTGGCAGCCGGTGATGGCAAAAAAGACATCATCGCCCGGATTAAAAATGCCGAATCACTGCCGGTAAATTCGCTGGGGGATATCAACTGGTTTGTTGATGAGGCCGCTTTTAACTGAGAGGTGAAAAAATCCGTTTACCTGTGCAAAAGCGCGATATATTATGTCAGTACAACAGCTGTAGGGCGCGTGTTTTTTTAACAATAAAAAGCATCTCTTACGTTTTTTAAAAGCGGCTGTTGTCCGTCTGTGTTACAAATATGATCGATTAACTGGCTTGTTTTTTGCTTTTTAAATTTTAAGGATCTTGGTTTTTATCTCGGTTTTTTAATAAAGGAGAAGGTATATGAATATGCAGGAAATACGAGAAGTTGCAAAACATTTTGGAATCAAAACAACACACCTGAGTAAAGCTAAACTGATTCAGAGCATTCAGATTTCTGAAGGCAACTTCAGCTGTTTTTCTTCTGCGGTAGACGGCGAATGTGACCAAACAGCCTGTATCTGGCGAGATGACTGCTTTTCAGCAGCCCAAAAACAGCACAGCTGATATCAAATACTATTCATTGTTGCCAAACAATGCTGCTATCAAATGAGCAGTGATCATGAACTGTTGTGCTGCGATTGCGTCTCCCTGTCTTTAGACCATAAAGACGTTATCTGTTTTGCCGTAACTGACGGCTGTGGGCAATAAAAAAACACCACAGCATCATTAAAAAGATGGCGTTTGATCGATAGTCTAACAATCTGCAGGGCGGCCTGCCTGGATCATCAGGCGTAGCACAGTTTGTAAGCTGTCAGAACCTGGGCGGCTGCATTGTTAAATGCGCACGGCTCAGGCTCATAGTGTTTCGTTCGCGTGTTATCGCTAGAGCCGCTATATCAAAACCATGATTTATTTAATACAACGCAAATTTTTGGCAGATAATAGCTATTACGAATCATAATGCTGTCTTAAGGGTGTGGCTATTTGCAATCACTGGGTATATATTTCAACTAAACAGGCAGGCTTGATCAAGTAATGATTATTTTAGCCGGGCAAACGTTTCAATGCCCGGATTTACGACCTAGGTCGTAGCAGTAGACTGACTGTTTCGCATGACTGTGTAAAAGATCTGAATATTTTTGTTCGTCTGATCTCAGCCATTTAAATCAGGCATGCTGCTTGATGCACTGCATGAAAGTTCATCTTTGCATCTGGCAATATACGACACAATAAAACGGTATTGTTTGTGTTGTCTGGCGACAGTTATCAGCAGCAATGCAATCACTGTGGCATATAGGTGTAGCTTTTTTGTAACAGTTGTAGACGGTTAATTCTTATCGCGTATGTGAGTTACCAGCATACATAAGAAAGCGAGTATAACAGGGATGAAAATACAAAAATCACCACGCTTTGTCAGTAACCTGACCCGAAATACCCTGGCATTAATCATGGCTGGTGGGCGAGGAGAACGTTTAAAACAGCTGACTCAGTGGCGTGCAAAACCTGCCGTACCCTTCGGTGGTAAATTCCGCATCATTGATTTCCCGCTGTCTAATTGCATTAACTCAGGTATCCGCAAAATCGGCGTGCTGACGCAATATAAATCACATTCACTGATATTACATGTGCAACGGAGCTGGGGACATTTACGCGCTGAGTTTGGTGAGTTTGTGGAACTGCTACCGGCACAGCAACGCATTGAATCCACCTGGTATGCCGGTACTGCTGATGCCATTTACCAGAACCTGGATATAATACGCTCACATACTCCTGACTATGTTTTGATTCTGGCAGGTGATCATATTTATAAAATGGATTACGGTGCCATGCTGGCCAAACATGTCGAACAGAAAGCGGATATAACAGTCGGCTGTATAGAAGTGCCGATTGCTAAAGCATCCGCTTTTGGTGTGATGGAAGTCGATAAAAAATACCGTATTCAGGGGTTTGTAGAAAAGCCTGCTGACCCGCAAGCAATGCCCGGCAGTCCGGGTGAGGCTTTGTGTTCTATGGGTATTTATATTTTCAATACGGACTTGCTGTTCGAGCTTTTAATTCGCGATGCCGATTCATTCAATTCCAGTCATGATTTTGGTAAAAATATCATTCCCTATGCGATCGAGAAATACTTTGTTTTTGCCTATCAATTTTCTAACGCAGAAACACAGATACAAAATTACTGGCGCGATGTCGGAACGGTGGATGCCTTCTGGGAAGCCAATCTTGAGCTGATAGGTGTGACACCTGAGCTCAATTTATATGATGATGAATGGCCGATCTGGACACATCAGGAACAGCTGCCTCCGGCCAAGTTTATTTTCGATGACGGTGACAGAAGAGGCATGGCTGTCGACTCTATGGTGTCGGGAGGCTGCATAATTTCAGGGGCCTCAGTCAGGCATTCACTGCTTTTTTCAAACGTTACGGTTGATAACTACAGCAAGCTGGATTCTTCGGTCATACTGCCGGATGTGACGATTGGAAAAAATTGCCGGATATATCACGCGGTGATTGATAAAGGCTGTGAAATACCCGATGACACCATTATTGGTATCGATAACGAAGAAGATAAAAAACGATTTTATGTTTCCCCGAATGGCGTGGTGTTAGTGACGCCGGAAATGATGGGTCAGGTAATACATTATGTCAGATAATAGCGCTCAAACAGCAGCGTTAAACGTCGTACTTTACTGGCATATGCATCAGCCGGAGTATCGTGATCTGCGTAATGGTGAATACCACTTACCCTGGACCTACTTACACACTATCAAAGACTATGTTGACATGGCCGCGCATCTTGAAAATAACCTGGAGGCACGGGCGGTTATTAATTTTGCACCGGTTTTACTCGAACAGATTGACGATTATGCCGAACAGTTGAACGCTTATTTGCACCACGGCAAGGCGCTAAGAGATCCTTTTTTGTCGGCGCTTGTTGACCCTGTATTAACTCTGAATCATGAAAAACGTCTTGATATTATCAATGCCTGTCTGAGGGCAAACAAAGAACGCCTGATAGAGCGTTTTGAAACATTCAATTGTCTGACTGAGATGGCTGAGTCTGCACTCAATAACCCCGAAGCCCTGAGTTATTTTTCGGAACAGTTTTTTACCGATATGCTGGTCTGGTATCACCTGGCATGGACAGCAGAAACGGTTCGTATATCAGATTCGCGCATTAAAGATTTAATGAAGAAGTCTAAACATTTCAGCGTGCATGACCGCCACAGTTTGCTGCAGGTAATTTTTGAACTGGTCAGTGGTGTGATCGGGCGCTATAAAAAACTGGCACTCGATGGCCGGATAGAACTGTCGATGACACCTTACGCTCATCCCATTATTCCGTTATTGCTGGATATTCAATCGGCTGAACAGGCCATGCCAGACGTGGTGCTGCCGCTGGCAAGTGAATACCCGGGAGGTGCCGAAAGAAGCCACTGGCATATGAAAAAAGGCATCGAAGTCTTTAAACACTATTTTGGATTCGAGCCTGAAGGCTGCTGGCCATCTGAAGGCAGCATCAGTGCAGCAACGGTCGAACTGATAGCGGATGCTGGCATTAAATGGCTGGCCAGTGGTGGCACCGTTTTACACAATTCGCTGCAACGCTCTGAGCTTGCTACAGACAAATGCCTGCATGAAGCTTATCACTACCGCGACTGTCGCACGGCCTGTTTTTTCAGAGACGATGGCTTGTCTGACTTAATCGGCTTTAAATATTCAGACTGGCACGCTGATGATGCTGTTGCTAATCTGGTGCACAATCTTGAAACCATTGCCAGTGACTGTGCCAATAAACCAAATGCCATCGTATCGATTATTCTGGACGGAGAAAATGCCTGGGAATATTACCCTCAAAATGGCTACCATTTTTTAAGCGCACTGTATGAAAAGCTTTCTCAACACAGTGCTATCAGAATGACAACCTATAGTGATTACCTTGAGACAACCAGGGAGTATCAAAAAATATCAGATATTGTTGCCGGCAGCTGGGTCTACGGTACATTCTCTACATGGATTGGTGAAAAGGATAAAAATCGAGCGTGGGATATGCTGGTTGAAGCCAAGAAAGTATATGACAAAATCATTGCACAGGGCAGCCTGTCTGCTGATGACTTGATTGCCGCTGAAATGCAGCTGGCGACCTGTGAAAGTTCAGACTGGTTCTGGTGGTTTGGTGAATATAATTCGGCGGAATCAGTGGCCGCTTTTGATGAACAGTTCCGCTTGCACCTGAGCAATCTTTATCAAATATTGGGCACTGAAGTGCCGGATTATTTAACCCATGCTTTTTCATTTGGCTCCGGTGACCCGGTGATGGGTGGTACCATGCTGCCAGGACAACTTTGATAAATGAGCAGGGCAGATGATATCGATTCGCTACAGCGCAGACGTAAAGCGGGTGTCTTGCTGCACCCAACCTCACTGCCCGGGCCATTACTGAACGGGGATATCGGCCATCAGGCTTATCGCTTTATCGAGTTCCTTGCATCATGCGGTTTTAAAGTATGGCAAATGTTACCGCTAGGCCCAACCCATGAAGATAAATCGCCATATCAATGCATGTCTTCGCATGCAGGCAATCCAGAGCTTATCAGTCTTGACTGGCTGGAAGATAAATTATGGCTCGATACAGATAAAATAAATCTTTCAGAAACGCATAAGTCTTACCGTCAGCAATGCCTGCTGCAAGCTGGCAATAATTTTTATCAGGTAAATAATGACGACTGGTTAAAAAAAATCAAACTTTTCTCAGTCAAACATAATGACTGGCTTGAAGACTTTTCGCTTTTCATGTCACTGAAAAAAAAATTCCATAACCAGCCCTGGTATTTATGGCCGGCTGCGCTACGTCATCGTGATAAAAAAGCGCTGGCAGCAGAAACAGAAAAACTGCAGCATTCGATAAAGCAGATTGTCTTTGAGCAGTTTGTTTTTTTTAAACAATGGCATGAAATCCGTCAATACGGCAAACAACACGGTATTGAGCTTTTTGGTGATATGCCAATCTTTGTTGCCAAAGACAGCGCTGATGTCTGGGCACAAAGAGAAAATTTTTTAATGGATGCAGACGGCAACATGGAGTTTGTGTCTGGCGTACCTCCCGATGCCTTTTCCGATACCGGACAGCGCTGGGGAAATCCGTTGTATGACTGGACGTTTATGCAAAACACCCGGTTCAGCTGGTGGAAACATCGGTTTGCTACGCAGTTAGAACTTTTTGATATTGTCCGACTGGATCATTTTCGTGGCCTGGAAGCCTGCTGGCAAATTCCGGATGCTGACGATACGGCCATAAATGGACGCTGGGTAGAAACACCCGGGCGCGAGCTGTTAGCTGAATTGTTTGAATACTTTCACCACTTGCCGCTTATTGCAGAAGACCTTGGCGTGATTACAGATAAGGTCATTGAGCTGAAGAAAGCGTTTAACTTGCCGGGAATGAAAGTGCTGCAATTTGCATTTGATGGCAATAACAATAACCCTCATTTATTACACCGGCATGATCCGGACGAGGTTGTTTACACGGGTACCCATGATAATGATACAAGCCTGGGCTGGCTCAGAGATGAAAATAACTATAACCGAAACTTCTTCATTCAATACCTCGATTTAAAACAACAAACAGATGAAGACAATGTCTGGTCATTGATACGGCATGCCATGTTATCTGTTTCTTTTTTATGTGTGTTACCCATGCAGGACCTGCTGCTGCTTGACTCGTCACACCGCATGAATACACCCGGTACCATCGGTGATAACTGGGTCTGGCGTTTCGACTGGCAACAACTGAAACCGGATACTGTTGAAAGAATATCGCATTTAATGGCGTTATATCAGAGGTGATAGTATGTCTAAAATAAAACCATTATGTAATGTAAAAGTTCAAAAACTGGAAAAGTTGCCGATGGATAGTGAGTCATTGGCCGATGATTTTGAAAAATACCTGACCCGACACCTGGGGCGATTTATTGGTTGTGTTCCTTATTATCTATATGATGCGTTGTCATTAACACTGCGTGATCACATTATGACGGACTGGCGCAACACATGGAAAACCTATGAAACCCAGGGTGTCAGAAAAACATATTATATGTCGCTGGAATTTTTAATTGGCCGCTCGTTAGGCAATCATATACTTAATCTCGATATTAATGCCGAATTAAAACAAGCAATGAACAGCTTCGCGCTTGAGTTAGAAGACGTAATAAGTGAAGAACCGGATGCAGGTCTGGGTAACGGCGGACTAGGGCGACTGGCTGCCTGCTTTATGGACAGCTGTGCGAGTTTAAAACTGCCGGTCATCGGTTATGGCATTCGTTATGAATACGGCATGTTTCGTCAAAAAATATGTGACGGCTACCAGGTGGAAGAACCTGATCACTGGTTAAGGGACGGCAACCCCTGGGAAATTGAACGACCCGAATATACACAGGTGATTCGCTTTGGGGGTCATGTCGAAACAGTGACTAATCACAACCGAAAAGCCCATATTGTCTGGCTTGATACCTCAGATGTGCTGGCTATTCCTTATGATGTCCCCATTTCAGGTTATAAAAACAACACGGTTAACACTTTGCGTTTATGGAGTGCCAGTGCAACCAATGTCTTTAGTCTGGATGACTTTAATGCCGGCAGTTACTCAGAGGCGGTTGAAGCCAAAAACAATGCCGAACACATTAGCATGGTGCTTTATCCTAATGACGCCAGCGAGAATGGCAAGGAGTTGCGTTTAAAGCAGCAATATTTTCTAGCATCGGCAAGCTTGCAGGATGTCTTTAGAATGTGGAGCATAAACGAGGGCAATGACTATAGCGCCTTCGCAAAACAAAATGTCTTCCAGATGAATGACACGCACCCTACCATAGCTGTTGCAGAACTTATGCGTCTGCTAATGGATGAAAAATACATGGACTGGGAGCAGGCCTGGGAAATAACCAGCCAGACTATGGCCTATACCAATCACACCTTGTTGCCTGAGGCACTTGAAAAGTGGTCAGTGCCGTTGTTCGAAAGTCTGCTGCCTCGTCTGCTGCAAATAATATATGAAATTAATGCACGTTTTCTCACACTGGTGGCGAGGAAGTGGCCGGGCGATATCGAGCGGCAACGCAGAATGTCTATCATCGAAGAGGGTGACAATAAGTCGGTTCGTATGGCCTATCTTGCGATTGTCGGCAGCTTTTCGGTTAACGGTGTTGCCGCTTTGCATTCACAGCTCTTAACTGAAGGCTTGTTCAGAGACTTCTATGAACTCTGGCCGGAGAAGTTTAACAATAAAACCAATGGCGTCACCCCGAGGCGCTGGATAGCACACTCTAATCCGTTAATGACAGCGCTGATCTGTGAAAAAATCGGAGATGAATGGATACGTGATCTTGCGCAGATTGAGACGTTAAAAAACTATGCCGATGACGATGCCTTTAAGGCAAGCTGGCTGGCAGTGAAATCAGAAAACAAACGAAAACTGGCAGCGCTTGTTAAGTCAGAATGTAATGTTGATTTTGATATTCACTCTATTTTTGATGTGCAGGTCAAAAGAATTCACGAATATAAGCGTCAGTTATTAAATGTGTTGCATGTCATCCACCTTTATAGCCGGATTAAAAATGGCGACAGTAAAAACTGGACGAATCGCTGTGTGCTGATCGGCGGAAAGGCGGCCCCTGGTTATCATATCGCAAAGACTATTATTAAATTAATCAACAATGTGGCGGATGTTATCAATAATGACCCGCAGGTCGGTGATAAATTAAAGCTGGCATTCATACCCAACTATGGTGTTTCAAAGATGGAAATAATCTGCCCGGGCACCGATTTGTCTGAACAGATTTCAACTGCGGGCAAAGAGGCATCGGGCACTGGTAACATGAAGTTTATGATGAACGGCGCGGTCACCGTTGGCACCTATGATGGCGCTAATATAGAAATACTGGAAGCGGTGGGTCATGATAATTTCTTCCTGTTTGGACTGAAAGCAGATCAAGTGGAAACACTACGTGCTCATTATAATCCTCAAAAATACATCGCTGCGGATGAAGATTTAAAACAAGTCATGTATCTTTTATCCTGCGGGCATTTTAATGCCTGTGAAAACCAGATATTTGACGAGCTCATTGCAACGCTGTTAGATCCTGATGATCCCTGGCTGACGCTGGCCGATTTTCGAAGCTATGTCGATGCGCAGCAAAAAGTCTCTGAGGCGTACCGCAATCAGCAGCAATGGCTCAAAATGAGCATTGCCAATACGGCTAGCAGTGGTCGTTTTTCAACGGACAGAACCATGCAGGAATATAACCGGGATATCTGGCACTTAAACACCTAAACAAATGAAGTCGCTTGCGGAAAAAGTGCTCAATTAAATCATTGATCTGAGACATAAACACCTGCGCAAAATTTAAAGCCATTTGTTTAACTAATCACCGCTTTAACCTGTGATGCCAGCCCTGGCATCGGTTTTTAGGCATTGTGTCAGAGTGTGTAGTCTATCTTATATAAACCGCATCAAAGCCTGCTTTATTGAAACAAACTGCATTTACGCTTTCAATCAACACACGTTAGAGGGCTTTCGAGCATCAAGTACAGGTTGTTGCAAATTATACGTTAATTCAGCGCTTTTCAGCTTTTTGTGCTGTCTGCCAGCGCAGCGAATATGCTGGTCAGGATATCGGCGAAAACTAAAGAAGCGCAGCCTTAATCACTGTGATCTGTTTTAACCGCACAGTCAGAAACAACAATTCAATTCATGATCTGCATTTAGCAGGTAAAATACAGGCTATCAGACGCTATATTTAGCGCTTTTATATACTCTGAGCCACAAAATACGGTATGATTGCGCTCCAAATTTTAACTAAATATTTCTAATAAACCTAAAACCAGCAATGGTTTAGATTCGATCCAGGGGGTTACATGTTTTCAATTCACATGAGTATTGCCGGCTATGACGACGAGCTGGCCTCAGCTATTGAAAAAGAAACGCTGCGACAGGAAGAACATATTGAACTGATCGCATCTGAAAATTACTGTAGTCCTCGTGTTATGGAAGCCCAGGGTTCGGCTTTAACTAATAAATACGCAGAAGGTTATCCCGGTAAACGCTACTACGGTGGTTGTGAATACGTCGATATTGCGGAGCAGTTAGCGATTGACCGTGTTAAAGAACTGTTTGCTGCCGATTACGCGAATGTTCAGCCTCACTCAGGCTCGCAGGCTAATGCAGCGGTTTATATGGCCTTGTGTGCACCCGGTGATACGGTTTTGGGTATGTCATTGGCTCATGGTGGTCATCTGACGCATGGCGCTAAAGTCAGCTTTTCAGGCAAAATCTATCATTCTGTGCAGTACGGTATCGATGAAAACGGCATGATCGATTACGATGAAGTGCAGGCCATGGCCAATGAACATAAACCAAAAATGATTGTCGCGGGTTTTTCAGCTTATTCTCAGGTTGTGGACTGGGCTCGCTTTCGTGAAATTGCCGATTCTGTCGGCGCATTCCTGTTTGTTGATATGGCACACGTGGCCGGTTTAGTGGCGGCTGGCATCTATCCTAACCCGGTACCGTTTGCTGATGTGGTGACATCAACAACGCATAAAACATTACGTGGTCCGCGGGGCGGCATTATCATCGCCAAAGCTAATCCAGAGCTTGAAAAGAAACTCAATTCAGCGATCTTCCCCGGTGGCCAGGGCGGCCCGTTAATGCATATCATCGCAGCCAAAGCCGTGGCTTTTAAAGAAGCACTTGAGCCTGAGTTTAAAACTTACCAACAGCAGGTTGTAAAGAATGCCCAGGCGATGGCGAAAGTGATGATGTCTCGTGGTTACGACGTGATTTCAGGTGGCACAGAAAATCATCTGTTACTAATCAGCCTGATTAAGAAAGGTTTAACCGGTAAAGATGCCGAAGCGGCTTTAGGTAAAGCGCATTTAACGGTAAACAAAAACGCCGTACCGAATGATCCGCAATCACCGTTTGTAACCAGTGGTTTGCGCATCGGCACACCGGCGATTACCTCTCGCGGCTTTGATGAAAAAGACTCAACGGATATCGCCATCTGGATGTGCGATATTCTGGATGATATGAGTAACGAAGAGACAATTTCAGTTGTTAAAGCAAAGGCTGCTGAGTTGTGTGCTCGTAAGCCTGTTTACTCAGCTGAATAACAGGCCCAGATAATCTATGCACTGTCCTTTTTGTTCTGCCGCAGATACTAAAGTCGTCGATTCTCGATTATCCAATCAGGATACTGTTCGCCGGCGTCGTGAGTGCGTATCCTGTAATGAGCGCTTTACGACTTATGAAAAAGCCGAGCTCAACATGCCGCGGGTCATTAAAGGCGATGGTACGCGTGAGCCGTTTGATGAAGCCAAACTCTGTTCAGGGCTGTCAAAGGCGCTAGAGAAACGGCCGGTAGAAACCCAAAAGATTGATGATAGCATCAACCAGATCAAACACCGCTTACTGGCCAGTGGTGAAAGAGAGGTGACAACGGGTTTTATCGGTGAGCTGGTGATGGAAGCCTTGAAAAAACTAGATCATGTGGCCTATATCCGTTTTGCTTCGGTGTATTTGAGTTTTGATGATGTCGACGCATTCCGTCAGGCTATCGATAAGTTAGAGCATAATAAATAACGATGCAAAACACCCGCTTTATGGCCAGCGCCATGCGCTATGCAAGACGCGGCGTTTATACAACGTCACCCAATCCGAATGTCGGTTGTGTGATCGTCAAAGATAATCAGGAAGTGGCTGTTGGCTGGCACCAAAAGACCGGTCAAGCTCATGCCGAAATCAATGCTTTAGAGCGTGCCGGTGAGCTGGCGCAAGGCGCAACGGCCTATGTCACGCTCGAGCCCTGTTGTCATCAGGGAAAGACCGGGCCTTGTGCCGATGCATTAATTACGGCAGGTATTTCTACGGTCTACATCGCCATGCAAGACCCTAATCCGCTGGTGGCCGGGCAGGGCATTAAGCGCTTACGTGATGCCGGTGTGGAAGTCCACGTAGGGTTGCTTGAATCCCGGGCGCGGCTATTAAATCAGGGGTTTATCAAACGCATGCAGCAGGGTATGCCCTTTGTACGCCTAAAGATGGCAATGAGTCTCGATGGGCGTACCGCGATGGCATCTGGTGAAAGCCGCTGGGTCACCGGTGCGGATGCGAGGCAAGATGTACAGCGTATGCGGGCTCGCAGCTCGGCTATTTTAACCGGTATCGACACGGTGCTGGCCGATGATCCTTCACTGAATGTACGTCTGGATAGCGACGCCCTGGGCGTGGTCGGTGAAACACGACAACCCTTACGAGTGATTCTCGATACCCGCGGCAGATTACCGGCCGATGCTAAACTGTTGAAACTTGAAGGCCAGGTGTTATTGTTAACCGCTGATAAGACGAAGTTGTTTGAGCACCCCAATTTAATCGTAGAAGAAGTCGGCATTAAACAAGGCAGACTTGATTTGCGTGAAGTCATGCACATATTGGCACAATATGAAGTCAATGAGCTGCATGTAGAGGCAGGCTCTGTATTATCCGGGGCATTATTAAATGAAAACCTGGCCGATGAAATAGTGGTTTATATGGCATCGCATCTGATGGGTAACGATGCCCAGGGTCTGTTCACACTACCAGACATAGAAACAATGCAGCAACGCATTAACTTAAAAATTGAAGATATTCGAGCGGTTGGTAAGGACTGGCGTATCACCGCTAAGCCCGTCATAACTGACACGCTTAATAATGACCGACTGGAGCAGATGTAATGTCCACGATTGTGGTTGTAAAAAAAGCCGGTAAGGTATGTATCGCCGCTGATAGTTTAACCAGCTTTGGTGACCTGAGAATGGGAGCAACCTATGAAAAGGTCTATGATAAAATCCAGAAATTCGGCGGCAGTTATTTTGGCATAGTAGGCAGTGCCGCACACGCTCTGGTAATGGAAAGCATCCTCAAAGATGAAGCTTTAAAAGAGAATGAAATCGAAATTGACCTGACGTCTCGTGAAAATATTTTTGAATCTTTTCGTGCATTGCACCCGGTTTTAAAAGATAAATACTTTTTAAACAGCAAAGACGAAGAAGATGATCCCTATGAAGCAACCCATATCGATGCGTTAATTGCTAACCCGCATGGTATTTTTGGGGTTTATTCATTACGTGAAGTCAGCGAGTTTAACCGTTTCTGGGCCATTGGTTCAGGCTCTGAGTTCGCGCTGGGAGCTATGTTTGCCATGTACGATCAGCTTGATTCTGCAGAAGAGATTGCAAAAATTGGCGTAGCAGCGGGTGCTGAATTTAATAACGCGACCGCAATGCCAATGACCTCATACAGTCTTGAGCTTAAAAGCTAATGTTTACCGGCATAATTGAATCAGTGGGTCATATTGTTGCCGCTGAAAAAAAAGGCGGCGATCTAAGGCTCACTATATCTACGGGCAAACTGGATATGAGCGATGTCCAGTTAGGTGACAGTATCGCCGTCAACGGTGTCTGTTTAACCGCTGTCGAATTTGATCAGACGCATTTCACAGCCGATGTGTCAAATGAAACGCTTGAACATACAGCAACGGGTAAATTACAGCAGGGTGCTGAGGTCAACCTCGAAAAGGCTTTAACGCCAAGCAGCCGATTAGGCGGCCACTTAGTCAGCGGGCATGTCGATGGTGTGGCTGAGGTGCTTGAACGTTCTGATGATGGGCGCTCTGTACACTTTTGCATTAAAGCGCCTGATCAGCTTGCTAAATACATAGCCCATAAGGGTTCTATTACTGTTGATGGCATTAGCCTCACAGTGAATGCGGTTAACGGTGCTGAGTTTGAGTTAAATATCGTGCCACATACTATCCAGGAAACGGTGATAAAACATTATCAGCCGGGTACAAAAGTAAACCTTGAAGTTGATCTCATTGCTCGTTATCTTGAACGTTTGCTGTTAGGTGATAAAGCAGCAGAGAAAGACAGTGATGGCGTCTCGATGTCCTTTCTTGCTGAGAATGGATTTATTAAAAATATTTAAAAGATAATTTGATTATGGCATTTAATACAATAGAAGAAATTATAGAAGATATTCGTCAGGGTAAAATGGTTGTCATCGTTGATGATGAAGACCGTGAAAATGAAGGCGATATTCTGATGGCAGCAAGCCATACAACGGCAGATGATATTAATTTCATGGCGCGCTACGGACGCGGCCTGATTTGTCTGACATTAATGCGTGACCGTTGTCAGCAGTTGCGACTGCCTTTAATGGTTAACGACACGAATGCCGAACACGGCACCAACTTCACCTTATCGATTGAAGCCGCTGAAGGCGTGACAACCGGTATCTCTGCTGCGGATCGTGCGAAGACAGTACTGGCCGCTGTGGCAAAAGATGCCAAGCCAGAAGACATTATTCAGCCTGGCCATATCTTCCCTCTGATGGCGCAGCCAGGCGGTGTTTTAAACCGAGCCGGCCATACTGAAGCGGGCTGTGATTTTGCGCGTTTAGCAGGTCTTGATCCGAGTGCCGTTATTGTCGAAATACTCAATGAAGACGGTACCATGGCGCGGCGCCCGGATCTCGAAGTATTTGCCAAAGAACATAATCTAAAAATGGGTTCAATAGAAGACCTGATTAAGTACCGTATTGAAAATGAAAAAACGGTTGAAAGAGTCACCGAAACGGATTTTCCTACTAAATTCGGCTCGTATCGTTTATATGCTTATCAGGATAACCTGGATAATTGCCTGCACCTTGCTATGGTTAAAGGCAAGATAGATAGCGATAAGCCGGTTCTGGTGCGAGTGCATATGGAAAATGTATTATGTGATTCACTGGCATCCACTGAAAACTGTGGCTGGCCATTAGACAAGGCCATGCAGCAAATTTCTGATGCTGATGAGCCAGGCGTTATTGTTATTTTGCGCAAGCAGCATGCGGCCCGTGATATCGTAAAACAAATGACAAAACAGGCCATTTCGGACGATAAGAAAACAGAGTCGCTGTCATCTGATTTAAGAACACTGGGGGTTGGGGCGCAGATACTGACTGACCTTGGGGTTCAAAAAATGCGTTTAATGAGTCGTCCTCGTAAGATTCACGGGCTGGCAGGTTTTGGACTTGAAGTGACGGACTATGTTGAAGGTACACATGCTCCTAAGATTTAATGTCGACAGCAATAATAGTAAAAAAATTTATCAGTAATTAAGTCGGGATAGAAAAATGAGTGAGATAAAAAATATTGAAGGTGAGCTGAATTACAGCAGTGGCAAATTTGCTATTGTGGTTGCACGATTTAACAGCTTTATCGTTGAAAGCCTTTTATCGGGCGCTATAGATGCGTTTAAACGCAGCGGAGTACCTGAAAACGCTATCACTGTTTTACGTGTGCCAGGCGCCTATGAAATGCCTGTGACGATTCAAAAGCTGGCTCAAACCGAAAACTTCGATGCCATCGTTGGTTTAGGTGCGGTGATTCGTGGTTCAACACCGCATTTTGACTTTGTCGCTAATGAAGCTTCAAAAGGTATGGCGGCAGTTTCTTTAGATCACAATATACCTGTTATCAACGGTGTATTGACAACTAATACCATTGAACAGGCTATTGAACGTGCCGGTACCAAAGCAGGTAATAAAGGTGCGGAAGCGGCTATTACAGCAATAGAGATGGTCAACTTACTAAAGCAGATCAATTAATTTATGGCATCTCCTAGTTTTGTGAAACAACGCAGTTTAGCCCGGCGCAGGGCTATGCAGGCTATTTATCAATGGCAAATGGCAGGTAACGATTTAAAAGAAATTGAAACACAATATCTGACCGAGCAGGATATGTCTAAAGTCGATGTGGATTACTTTATTGAGCTGATGCACAAAGTGCCACAATCAATAGACGTGCTGGATGCGGCGGCTGAAAAACACATGGATCAAACGATGGAAAAAACAGATCCAATCGAAAGAGCGATAATTCGATTGTCTGTTTATGAATTAATGCAGCGTCTTGATGTGCCTTATAAAGTGGTTATTAATGAGGCCATTATTCTTGCAAAGGCGTTTGGTGGTGAAAACAGTCATACTTTTGTTAACGGTATTGTTGATAAAACAGCACATGATCTGCGACAAACTGAAATAAAGTAAGCCTGTCTGCAATAAATCAGTCACAGTCGTAATATCATACAAAAAAAGAAATTTACGGAACAGCTGTGACTGAATTTGAACTCATATACAAACTGATCAATACGCAAACAGTAGAACGTTCTGATGTGTTAACAGGCATTGGTGATGATTGTGCTGTTTTAGCGGTACCCGACGGCTATTCTCTGGCAGTGTCTATGGATACCCTTGTCAGCGGTGTGCATTTCCCTGATTCAGCCTCAGCCTTTTCTGTTGGCTATAAATCACTGGCTGTAAACCTCAGTGACCTGGCCTCAACAGGTGCTATGCCTGCGTGGATCAGCCTGTCTTTAACCATGCCTGTCGCTGATGAAAACTGGATAAGAGAGTTTGTCAGCGGTATTTTTCAGCTGGCCAGTCAGTACAACGTGCAACTGATCGGTGGGGATACCTGTAGCGGTCCCCTATCCATCAGCATACAGGCACATGGTTTTGTTAAAAAGCCACTGCTGCGTTCGGGTGCCCGGCCTGATGATTTGATTTATGTCAGCGGTCATCTGGGCGATTCGGCTTTAGGCCTGCGAGCCTATAAGGCTGAAGAAAATATTGCTGAAGGCTGCCTGAAGCGATTCAATCAGCCTGAGCCACGCATCGAATTAGGCCTGTGGTTAACGCAGGTCGCCACTTCATGTATCGATATTTCAGATGGTTTAGTATCGGATCTCGGGCATATCTGTGAAAAAAGCTGTTGCGGTGCAGACATTCAGATGGCGAGCATACCGCTATCTGACGAATTTAAAGCATACTTTAATCAGCAGCCCGATTACATCACCGCGATCACTTTCGGTGATGATTATGAATTATGTTTCACTGTTAATGAACAGCATAGCGCTGCTATCGACGCGTATTCAAACCAGTCAGGGCTAAGATTAAGTTGTATTGGAAAGATTCGCTCATCTGGTAGCGTTTGTTTTCTTGATCATGATAATAAAATCATCACAATTAATAATAAGGGGTTTGAGCATTTCAAATGAGACATAAAAAATTACCCATTTCACTTTTGAAAAAACCCGTTCACTTTCTGGCCTTAGGCTTTGGTAGCGGGCTGGCGCCTAAGGCACCCGGTACAGCCGGCACTTTGATGGCAGTACCACTGTTTTTATTGTTACAGTTGTTAGATACGCAATTCTATATTGCAGTAGTGGTTTTCATATCGTTAATTGGTATTTATATCTGCGAGCAGTCATCGAAACTGATGGGGGTGCATGATCACCCTGGTATTGTATGGGATGAGTTTGCCGGCTATTTTATTACCATGATTGCAGTACCATTTGAATGGATCTGGGTGTTACTCGGTTTTGTATTGTTTCGTTTTTTTGATATTGTTAAACCCCAGCCCATAGGCTGGTTAGATAAAAATGTAAAAGGGGGGCTGGGCATTATGATTGATGATGTGATAGCAGGAGTTATGGCGGGCATTTGTTTGCATTTAATTATCTGGGCTTCGCAGTATGCATAATACCCGCAGAGTATTATTTTTAATAATATTGTTGGTGTCAAATTCTGCAGATGCTATCGTTAATATCGAAAAAATTAATACAGTGGATGACAATAAACCGTTTCAGGGCGAGCTTGATTTCGATCTATCAAGGGTTAGTGGTAATTCACAGATTCAATCAACATCCCTGGGAAGCCGGTTTCAATGGAATAATATGGCGACTCAGTTCTTGGTTGTGAAATATGATTACGCTGAAAGCTTAGGTGTTAAGAATACCGATAAATCATTTATGCATTACCGTTTTATTAATAATGCCAAAACAGCCGGCAGCTGGGAAACATTCCTGCAGTTCGAAAAAAACGAGTTTAAAGATTTAAAGCTGCGCTCATTGTTGGGGGGCGGTCTCTGGTTTCAGTTACTGCAGAAGAACCGCCAGAGCCATGCCAAGCTGGGTCTGGGTGTTTTTCATTCTAAAGAAGAATTAAAGCCGAATGTTGGTGAGCTCATATATGAAAACCTTAATCGTCTGAATATCTATTTTACCTACCAGTATAAGGTTAATAACGGCATTAAATTTTTATCAACCACGTATTATCAGCCTGATATTGAAAATACGGCTGATTATCGGGCACTTGAACAGCTGAGTTTTGAGTTTAATGTGCTGACTGACCTTGTTTATTATATTACGCTTGATGTAAGTTACGATAACAAGCCGTTTAACGCGCTTAAAAAAGACGACAGCAGTTATAAAAGTGGCATTAAATTTCGTTTTTGATGGGTAACTCTATGCAGGCTAAATTAAAACTCTTTCTGCTGGCACTCTTTTTCAGCTTTCCTGTGATGGCAGTTGATTCGGTTCAGGTTGTGGGTCTATTTCCCGGAAAGGTTGTTCTGGTTATTGATGGGCAGCAATTTATTATCAAGCAGGGAGAGACTGCAGGCGGAGTGCGTTTTATAAGGCCGATGGCGAACGATGTCATTTTAGAAATTAATGGCCAGCGTTCTAATTATAAAATGGGTATGGCCGTTTCACTGGATTTCAAAAAATCATCAGTCAAAACTAAAACCCTGTACGCTGATAAAAGAGGCATGTTTCAAACCACGGGCTCCATCAACGGTTACCCCATTCGTTTTCTGGTTGATACGGGGGCAACCACGGTAGCAATGAGTGCTGTGCAGGCAAAGAAACTTAATATTAATTACCGTCTCAATGGCAAAGTTACATCAACCCAGACGGCTTCGGGCATTGCAAAGGCATACCTGGTGAAGCTGAAATCCGTTAAGGTCGGCGATATAGCACAGTCGAATGTGCTGGCTGCGGTTATTGATGGGGCTTATCCAACAGATGTTTTGCTGGGTATGTCTTTTTTAAATCAGTTGAAAGTTGAGAAGACAGGCAATGCCATGGTGCTCAAGTCGCGATAACTCTTGCCTGCTGTTTTGTCAGGCCATGATGTCTTTCTTCAGTCCTTTTCTTAATCCCGTTAAAATTATATTGCTGGTCGCCAGTACCGGAATAGCGATTATCATGCCGATAAAACCAAAGAAATTTCCAAAAATAATGATGCCGACAATGACGGTAATAGGGTGTAGGTTGACAGCATTTGCAATCACTGCAGGTACCACAATGACGTTGTCGATCAGTTGTGCGGCGACAATGACACCGATGGCGGCAGCGATTAACACGGGATCAAATACCGGTGTGCCAAGGGCAATGATAATGGGCGGCACCATCGCAAGCAGCGGACCAATATAGGGTATCAGGTTTAATAAGCCGGCGATCGTGCCTAATAAAATAGGTGACTCTAAGCCTGTTATGTAAAATCCGAGAGAGACGACGACCGCCATAATGCCGGACTGCAGCATAATGCCCCGTATATATATTTCCAGCTTTTTGGTCACTCGGTAATAAATCAGCCAGCCTAATTCAAAGCTGTTATTGGGCAGCAGATCTAGTGCCTTGTTACGCAGCTGTTTGTAATCACGAATTAAAAAGAAGGTAAACAAAGGCACCAGTATAACGGTTACTGACATTTCAATTAATAAATTTGAAACACGAAAAACAGCGTCTTTACTCCATTCCGATGACATCTCCATGACAGGTTTTGTGATCGTTGTAGTATCAAATTTGATGCCGTAGTTACTCAGCAGATGACGAATTTGGTTGCTAAGTGCTGTCAGTGATTCCCAGAGTTTTGGCATTTTTGTCTGCAGAATGAGTAACTGTTCGGCCAGCATGGGGAAAAGAACTGAAATGCCGATAATGCTGATCACTAACAACAAAAGTAAAACCAGAAGCGCTGAAAAACTGTTATTGCAGCCCTTGCGTTGCAAATAACCGCTCAGCGGGTCAAACAATGCATAGAGAACAAACGATAAGATAATAGGTATTAGTAAAGGCGCCAGCAAATAGGCACAAAGCCCGCCCAGTGATAAAAACCCGGAAAATATTATCAGGCTTCTGAGTATCGGCTTGTCTGCTATGGTGATCATTAATTACGAATTATCTTTTTCAGTTAACATATCATTGGCATGGCGTAGTCTTCCTGCCAGTACGCGTGATATGTTTGCCATTAACTGAGCACCTTGTCTGGGTGAGCTATGTACCCATTCTTCCAGGTCTGTTCTTAAAAAAAAGATCAGTTCGCAATCGGATTTAGCAATAGCGTCTGCCGTTCTTGGTTCATCGACAA
>Ga0224506_10001101_pt1 | contig 19818 bp, 16 predicted proteins | sample SF_Jan12_sed_USG_2_FD_169108 | JGI IMG/M metagenome (GOLD analysis project Ga0224506, IMG submission 169108) | Sediment microbial communities from San Francisco Bay, California, United States - SF_Jan12_sed_USGS_8_1 | ecosystem: Environmental > Aquatic > Marine > Sediment | place: USA... | reverse complement strand
TAGACTGATTGTCCTTTGTGGCCATGGCAGTCAGACGGACAACAACCCCTACTATGGTGCCTTAGATTGTGGAGCATGTGGTGGTAACCCCGGTGATACCAACGCGCGGGTGTTTGCGGAGATGGCCAACCATCGTGATGTTCGTCGTACGTTACAGGAAAAAGGATTACATGTTCCGGATGATACGTGGTTTCTCGCGGCAAAACATAACACCACGACTGATCGGGTGACGTTCTATGACATGATTGAGCTTCCTCCAAGTCATCGGGAGGATGTCCAGCTCTTGAGCCAAGATTTAGAAAAGGCCGGGGCTCAACAAGCGTTGGAACGATGCCGCCGTATTCCCCATGCGCCGACGAACGTTTCTCCAGAAAAGGCCTTTGCCCATGTGGAGGAACGTGGTATGGATTGGGCCAGCTCTCGTCCGGAATGGGGCCTAGCTGGCAACGCGGCTTTTTTAATCGGGCGGCGAAGTCTCACCAAAGGTCTCGATTTAGGTGGCCGCGTGTTTTTGCATTCGTATGATCCTCTGGCTGACGCTGAAGGGGTTTTTCTGGAAAGAATCATGACGGCACCATTGATTGTGGGAGAGTGGATCAACACGGGGTATTACTTTTCGGGAGTGGACCCGTGGCATTATGGCAGTGGGAGCAAGGTGATTCACAATGTGGTTGGAGGGGTCGGCGTGATGCTGGGAAGCCAAAGTGATTTGCAAATGGGATTCCCGTTGCAAACCGTCAACAATGGTGAGGTTCATTTTCATGAGCCCATGCGATTGCTGGCAATTATTGAAGCCGTGCCGAGTATCATTTCGTCAATTATTCAGAAACATGCAATCCTTCAACAGCTGTTTCATAATGGATGGTTAAACCTTGTCGCCCTCGACCACACCACATTGACCTTCCATCGATATAATCCGAATGCCACGTGGGAGGCCATCTCTCATGAAATGGTGGCAGGGACGCGCTGATTCACCATGAGACCCATTTCTTCACAATTTTTATTGTTGAAAACGGCGGCCTTGTTCGGCATGTGGGTCATGTTGTCGGGTCAGTTTGATCCACTTCATCTAGGACTAGGGTTGGTCCTTTCCTTCTTTGTGGCCTGGATCAATTCCGGCCATTCCCCCTTTGTTCCTCGATTTTACTTATGGGGAAGAATTCTACTGTACCTTCCCTGGTTGTTTTTAAAAATTGTCCAGAGTAGTTTGCATGTCACCAAACTTATTCTGGATCCTCGCCTTCCGATTCATCCGCGATTGATTCGGTATGAATCTAAATTAACGGAACCACCAGCGGTCGTCCTTCTCGGGAATTCCATTACCTTGACTCCGGGAACCATTACGGCGGAAGTGAATGGTCAGGTGTTGCTCGTCCATGCTTTGGATAAGGTCTCGAGTGAAGATGTGACGAGCGGAAGGCTGGAAGCGAAGATTGATTCGATTTTTAGAGGAAGTGGGTCAACGTCGTGACAACATTTTTTCTATTTGTTTTGTTAGTTTTAGCCAGTCTGATCGGTGCCTATTTATATCGAGTCCTTCAGGGACCGACGATCTTTGATCGGGTCTTAGGTCTGAATGGTATTTCGACAAAGGCGATTATCCTCCTCGTGGTGATTGGTGTCGTGTATGACCGGGTCGAGATGTTCGTGGACATTTCAACGGGCTATGCCTTACTGAATCTCGTTGGGGCCTTGGCGGTGGCCAAGTATCTTGAGCAAAAAGGGCTGCCGTAATATGGAAATTCTCTCCATCATCTTTATTCTCGCTGGATTGTTTTTTCTCATTGTGGCCGCGATCGGCATTATTCGCCTTCCCGACGTCTTTACACGGTCTCATGCCGTTTCGTTAACGGACTCCCTGGGCGCGTTTCTATTGCTGATTGGTATTGCGATGTATGAAGGACTGAGTTTGAATGTTCTGAAAATTTTGGCAGTGTTGGCCTTGCTGTATCTTCAAAATCCCGTCATTGCCCACGCGACTCTGCGTGCAGCCATTCGAGCGGGCATGAAACCCTGGAAAGAGGGGGCTCCATGACATTTGCCTATGAAATTCCTCTCTTAATTCTGTTGCTGGTGACGGCGGCCGGAGCCATTATGGTGAAGGATTTGATGAGTGCGATCTTGTTGCTTGGCTGTTATAGCTTTTTCCTTTCGTTGGTTTGGGCATGGTTGGGGGCGGTGGATGTCGCCTTTGTCGAGGCGGTCGTAGGCGCCGGGTTAGCGACCGTCCTGTTTTTGCTCACCCTCTTTGGCACGCAACCGAAAGATGGGCGGCTTCGACGACCTCCACCTCCGATGGCGGCTGTGATTGCCCTCCCACTGTTGGGCGTCCTGTTACTGTATGCGGCGAAAGATCTTCCAGCATTTGGAGATCCGACCTCGCCGGCAAGTGTGCATATTGCTCCGACCTATCTTAAGCAGAGCTATCAAGATACTCACACACCCAATGTCGTCACGTCGGTGCTGATGGACTATCGTTCGCTCGATACCATGGTCGAAACAGTGGTGATCTTTACCGCAGGGATTGCCTGCGCGTTAATCCTGAGGAGGCAGAGCACATGATTCGCCCACATGACAGTATTATTGTGCAGTCATTGGGCCGGTTCCTGGTTCCCGTGATTCAAATATTCGGGTTATATGTCCTCTTTTTTGGGCAATATGGTCCCGGCGGCGGGTTTGTAGGAGGGGTCATTCTCGGGACGAGTCTGCTTCTCACCATTTTGATTTTTGGTCACTCCGCCTCACGAAGTCAGTTAGCCAAAAAGGTGTTACATGGTGATGGTGTGGGGATGCTGATCTATGTCGGGGTAGGGGGTTTGTGCCTGATCGGAGGAGGAGAGTTTCTCAATTATGCCAATTTAGACGTTCCTGGATTGGAGGTTGCGGCCCGGCGATCATTAGGCATCGTTCTCACTCAAATTGGCGTGGCGGTGGATGTGGCGGTCACAGCGATATCGATTATTTTTAGTTTGTCGGCGCAAGAAATTATCGAGGATTCGATTAATGAGTGATATCCTTATTGCCTTATTTCATCGGCCAAATTTCCTCACCTTCGTCATTATTTTTCTTTGGGGCTTCTATATCATGGTGACGAGGTACAACCTCGTTAAAAAGTTGGTGGGGATGTATTTAGTGCAGACTAGCGTCATTTTCTTCCTGGTCTCCATCAGTGCCAAAAAAGGTGCGACGGTTCCGATCTTGCTCTCGATGACGGATCCCGTTGAAGTGGCTGCGTATTCGAATCCGTTACCGCATGTGTTGACCCTGACGGCCATCGTGGTGGGTGTCGCCACACTAGGCGTGGCCCTGGCCTTGTGTTCGGCCATTTATCGAAGCTACGGCAGTCTTGATGAAGAAGAGATTTTGAAGAAGTTAGAATGACCCGCCATTTACCAGCCCTTTTGTTTCTTGTCCCATTGTTGGCCGCCGTTTCTCTGCCGGTGCTCTGTCTCAAACATCGAGCCTTGAGCCGACCGATAGCTCTCACGGCTATGTTCATGATGGTCGGGCTTTCCCTGTGGAATCTTTCCAATGTGTCTCAATATGGAGAGGTCCGCTATGCCTTTAGTGGATGGGCGCCTCCATTAGGCATTGAGTGGGTTGCAGATGGGTTGGCCAGTATCATCCTGGTGACCTTGAGTCTCCTCGGATTGTCGGTCATGGCCTTTGCCGGCTCGATGGCACCCAAAAATCTTGAGGGGCGAATTGTCCATTTTTATACCCTGATCCTTTTGCTCATTGCCGCTCTTACCGGGATTGTCTTTGCAGGAGACCTGTTCAATTTGTTCGTCTTTTTGGAAGTGGCGGCTATATCCAGTTATGCCCTCGTCGGTATGGCTGGAGGACGAGCGTTGATGGCCGCCTTCCGGTATCTCATCTTAGGCACATTAGGCGCGTCGCTGTATTTGTTAGGGGTGAGTTATTTCTATGCCGCCACTGGAACACTCAACATGGCGGATTTAGCTGACAAGCTTCCCCACCTCCTGACTTCGAAGGTGGTCGTCGGCGGCTTGTTGTTTATGTTTATTGGATTGGGTATCAAAATGGCTCTCGTGCCGTTTCATGCCTGGCTTCCAGATGCGTATACCCACGCCCCTGATTCTGTTTCCCCTATCCTGGCTGCACTGGTCACGAAGGTGGCGCTTCTGGGGTGGGTGCGAATTATCTTTTGGGTCCTGGGAGCCAAGGCTGTGGTTCAGAACATTCCGGTTCTGGTACTGGTTGACGTGTTGGGGATGTTAGCGGCGGTGATCGGGGCGGTGTTGGCCTTGGCGCAGCGTGATATTAAAAGAATTTTTGCTTATGGAGGCATCTCCCATATTGGCATTATTTTAATCGGGATTAGTCAGGGCAATCAAACCGGGTTTGTCGGAGGCGTGTTTTATTTAATCAATGACGCCGTGATGCAGGCCTCTTTATTTTTCATTGCTGGAGTGGCGGCCGGTCAATATGGGGTTCGAACTGTCGATGATATCGGGCGAATTGCCAAGCAGACCCCCTGGTTGACGGCTTCGCTGATTGCCGTCGCCATGGGAATGATCGGATTGCCACCGACCGGTGGCTTTTTTGGAAAGTGGTATATCATTTTGGGAGCCTTGGAAGCGCATAATTATCTTGCTGTGGGTGCTGTGCTCCTCTCAACACTGCTCACTCTCGCGTATTTTGTCAAAATTTTCGAACGCGTATTTCGTCAGGCCTCAATGCCTTCATCGGTTGAGCGGATTGAAACCCCTCTCCCAATCAAGTTGAGTTTAGGGGCGACGTCGATGGCCGTTCTGATTCTCGGTTTATGGAGTGATCCCCTGGTGAGCGCATTAATTCGTCTCGCGTTACCACCAGGTTTTTGAGAGTCATGATGTCAATATTTATTCTGATTCCTCTTTGTCCGTTATTGGCCGCAGTGGTGCTGGCTCTTGGTGGACGCCGGTGGGGTGAACAGAGTCACCTCATCGGAATACCGGCACTGGGCCTTTCCTTTGGTGTGTCGGTCTTGGCTTTTTTGGAGGTGGTCAGGAATGGGCCTGTCTCGGTCTCGCTCTACCGGCTCTATCAAGTCGGGTCACTCGTCGTGGACTTGAATCTATATATCGATCAAGTCACCGTCCTTCTGTTGTTGTTGGTCACGGGGGTGAGCAGTGTGGTGCATGTTTTTTCTTCCCGCTATATGATTGGCGACCCTCGCTACAACCGGTTCTTTGCGGTCATCGCCTTGTTTACCTTTTCCATGGTGATGCTGGTCATGAGTGGGAATCTCCTCATGCTCTATGTCTTTTGGGAGGTAATGGGCCTGTGTTCCTACTTGTTGATCTCTCATTGGGCTCAACGGAAGCCAGCGGTTCAAGCAGCCACGAAAGCGTTTATCGTCAATGCGATTGCTGATGTTGGTTTTGGCTTCGGCATCATTTTAACTTTTGCAACATTTGGGACGCTGGATATTCAGACGATCCTGTCACAGGCGGAAAGCTTGCAAGATCACACCATGACGCTCTTCAGTTGGATGGGGATGGAGTATCAAATCCACCCAATCACGATCATCCCGTTTTTCTTGTTTATTGGAGCCATGGGCAAGTCAGCACAATTCCCCTTTCATGTGTGGCTCCCATTCGCGATGGAAGCCCCAACCCCCGTGTCGGCGTTGATTCACGCAGCCACCATGGTCAACGCCGGTCCATTTTTATTGATTCGTCTAAGTCCGTTAATCGTTTTGTCGCCAGAGGCCATGATATTTATCGCGATAGTCGGGGGAACGACTGCGTTATTTGCGGCGATGGTGTCGATGGTTCAATCGGATATCAAAAAAAATCTGGCCTATTCCACCATCAGCCAAATTGGGTTCATGATCATGTCGTGTGGGATTGGGGCCTTTGTGGCCGCGCTCTTCCATTTACTGGCTCATGGGTGCTTGAAAGCATTTTTATTTTTGTCCACGGGCAATGCGTTGAAAGCTGTCCATGCGAACCACCATGAGGCATCCTCTTCACGACGGAATTTCCAACCCCCTGTGATTCTCTATCTCGGGGCCTTGATCTTGGCCTGCTTGCCCCCATGGATCATTTTTTCACGTCCGTATGAAGGGCTCTGGATGGCCAATGGATTTGCCTCAGCGGGAGTAGTCTTTTGGGCCATGGGTCTTGCCACGGTGTTTTTTACCGCAGTGTATCTTTTCCGTGGGATCATGCTTCTCTTTCAACATGGGCCGATGATTCCTGGTGCGGCAAACGGCAGAGCCGTGATGGTCAGCCCACAGATCTATTCTCCCGTCCATCTCGCGGTGTTTGCTGCCGTGGGCGGTGTGATGCTCTATTGGCTGATGATAGTGTGGACGTGGTGGGTCGAGTTTCTTGCCCCCGCCTTGCCTTTACTCTCTTCGACAGGAGCAGGGACCTGGCCTGTCTCGGAAAACTTGGGGTGGATGCTGCTTCCGGTGGGGATGGCGGTGTGTGGATGGGCCTATGCGATTTCCAGTATGAGGAGGGGAACCCAAAAGTCCGCCAAAGAACAGGTGTGGACAAAGGCCTTGTATGTTCTATTTCTCCATAAGGGATATGTGGACGAATGGTACGAGAGGTATGTGGTCCAACCCACACTCGCCTTGGCCATATGGCTTTGGCGGATTGTGGATGTTCGCGTATTTGATCGAGCCATTCACAGCATCGCATCCTTTTCAATCAGTTTTGCCAATTGGCTCTGGCGAGTGATTGATATTAAGGGCATCGATCGGGCGGTGATGGGTTTAGGCGGATCAAGTGTGGGACTGGGGCGCTGGTTGTGGCGAGTTGTGGATATTCGTTGGTTGGAAGCCAATATTGGGCAAGTCTTAAAAAAAGCGGATTCTGCTGGGCTGGCCTTACAAGAAGCGGATTCTCGTACCCTGCAACATCATTTACTGGTCATGGTTTTTTGGCTGGTGTCAGCCATCGGGCTTTTATATTTTTTAGTGTAATGGCTTTCAGAGGATCGTTCCTCTGTGAGCATGAAGAATTGAAGGCTGAGAAGATAAGGAATCATTCTTTATGAGGGACATATGAGCTTCTTTACCGAACATATTATCAGTTGGATGGTGGTTATTCCCTTTTTGGGGATTGCGCTCATGGGTGTCGTTCGTGATGAGGAATGGATTCGTCGCATTGCCTTTGGATGCACCATGATGGAATTTTGTGTCGCCCTCATTCTGTGGCAGAAGTTTGAGTTTGGGAAACAAGGGATGCAATTTGTGGAACGAATGGAATGGATGCCGACCTTCAATATTCAATACGCTGTGGGGGTCGATGGCATTAGTATTCTTCTGGTCTTGTTGACCGCGCTCTTGTGTCCCTTGTGTATCTTGTGTTCATGGAATTCGATCACCACACGGGTGCGAGCCTTTATGTCCTTGGTGCTCTTGGTCGAAGGGGCCATGATTGTGGTGTTTACCGCCTTAGACCTCTTTCTTTTTTTCATGCTGTGGGAAATCACCATGATTCCCATGTATTTCATGATTATTCTGTGGGGCGGTCCAAACCGCATCGCAGCCGGAATCAAGTTTGTGCTGTACAGTCTGACCGGGAGTTTATTGCTGTTAATTGGGATACTGGGACTCTATCTGGAAGGGGGCCATACCTATGACCTGATCGTTCTTAGCGAACAAACCTATTCTGCTACGACACAATTCTGGTTATTCCTGGCCCTCTTTTTAGCATTTGCGATTAAGATGCCAATGGTCCCGTTCCACACCTGGTTACCGGATGCCCATTCCGAAGCTCCGACCGCAGGGAGCGTGATCCTGGCCGGGGTCTTGCTCAAAATGGGTGGATATGGGTTTTTGCGGTTTTGTTTGCCCATGTTTCCAGAGGCGTCTGCGCAATTTGCTCCCTTCATACTTTGGTTGTCGGTGTTTGCCATTATCTATGGAGGGTATGTGGCCTTAGCCCAAACGGATCTCAAAAAATTGGTGGCCTATTCATCGGTGTCTCATATGGGTTTTGTCACGCTTGGCATTTTCGTGTTCAACAGTGAGGGGATTCAGGGAGCCATCCTGCAAATGTTTAATCATGGACTGACGACGGGTGCATTATTTTTAACGGTTGGACAATTGTATGACCGTACGCACAGTCGGGCCATTAGGGACTATGGGGGGTTGCATAAATCCATGCCCAGATTTGTGGCGTTATTTTTTCTCTTCTCGGTCGCAGCGTTTGGGTTGCCGGGGACGTGTAATTTTATCGGAGAGTTTTTGGTGTTGGTCGGGACGTCGGATGTCAGCTTCGTGATGGTGTTGCTCGCTATGGGAGGGATCGTTTTAGCCGCCGCGTATATGCTGTGGATGTTGCAGCGGGTTGCCTTGGGCGAACCGTCGACAAAAGCCGCGGCCCTGCTTCCCGATTTATCCCATCGAGAGTTAGCCACGGTGATTCCTCTTGCGATGATGGTGTTGTGGATTGGGCTGTATCCGGGCCCACTAATGGAAATGATGGATGCCAGTGTGACCCATCTGGTGCAACAGATGGGTTCGAGTCCGTCTCCCCTTCCTCCTCTCGCCGTCGGGCGATAAGTTAACCCCATCTTTCTTCTTTCTCTTGAATAGAGAAAGACTTCTCGATGATTCATCTTATGATAAGATTCTTGCCTTTGATGAAGAATTCTGGTCTTTCCCCGTGGTTACCTCAAGGTTAGACGGGGAGATACCGAAAAGTGGTAAGAGCGCGTGATGTGCGTTCTTCCCTTCTTCCAGTGAGTAAAGCCAGCGCGGTCGAGTTGGCCGTGTGAATGTCAATCTGAAGAGGGAGGCAAGCAGATGCGGACTCATGAGGTAACGTTTCTAGTAGTGGCCGTGGCCATCGTTCTTAGTTTGGGGTGTATGCAAACGATAACGGTCTATTGGGAGAAGCCGGGCGCAGGAGAGGCGGAATTGCAAAAGGATAAGGAAGAATGTCAGTCCCTTCAGCGTGCAGTGGGGTTGGATGAAAATCGGATTGAAAAATGTTTAGAAGTGCAGGGTTGGGTTCCCGTTCGACAGGAAATCAGCGATCCTGTGCCAGCATCCACCTCCAAGTGAGGGACGGAATTTGGCCTGTGGGCCGTCAGAGTTGTGGGTGTGCTTGGGAAATCATGTGAAGGAGTAAGGCTATGAAGACCATTCAATTGTTGTGTGTCATGTTCATGGGGACGATGGTGATAGGGTGTATGAGTCAACAAGCTCATGAACGAGCGATGGAAGAATTAGCCTCCACGCAACAGAATTCGACCCAAGAAGTCGAACGCCTCCAACAAGATATCCGGGAAAAAGAAGTGGCCTTTTCACAACTCGAAGAGACCTTGAACGAGAAAGAAAAGACGGTGGCACAACTTCAAGAGGCTAACAACGATCTCGAGGCTACAGTCGAAGTCCAAGAACAGCTCAAGGAGAAAAATTTAGAGGCCTTAAAACAAGAATTGCAAGCCTTGTATTCGCAAGTCACTGGACTCGGAAAACTGTCAGGGGCCACACCAGCGAGTTATGCCGTCGGTATGAACGAGGATGGAGTGGATTTTGATGATTTAGCCAAAGCATTTCAGAACGTCCGATCGACGCTGGCGTCCCAACTGAACGATTTTTCGCAATTGCGCAAACAGAACGAGCAACTCGAAGAAGAGATGCAAAAGTTGGAAGCGCGGCTTCGTCACGTAGAGCATCTCAAAAAGGAACTAGAGGAAGTCCGTGCAGCACGGGAAGCGCAAGAAGCTCAATTGGCTCGAGTGAAGGGTGAAGTCCAGACGGTTGGCCGGGAAATTGATCGAATTACGAAAGCGCTGGAAGAAAAATTTGGAAAGAGTTTAATGGTGACCCAACATCAGGATCGGTTGGTCTTAACAATGCTCGGACAAGTGCTCTTTGATTCTGGGGAAGCCCATTTGACTCCGCTGGGATTAGATATCATGAAGCAAGTTGGCCAGGTATTGGCCACGCTACCAAACAAAAATATCCAAGTCGAAGGCCATACCGACAACAATCCCATTTATGGGCGGCTGAAACAACAGTATCCCACGAACTGGGAGTTATCGACGGCCCGTGCCACCACCGTGCTTCGGTTTTTAATTGAGCAGACTGGAATGGATCCCCAAGAATTTGCGGCAACGGGGTATGCGGATACTCGACCGGCCGTGCCCAATGATTCGGAAGAGGGCCAAGCGCAAAACCGTCGGGTGGAAATTGTGCTGTATCCCGAACGAGTGGTTCAAGATAACAAAGCCGTCGCAACGCTCGCTCAGTAGTGAGTAGTTAGAAGTATGAAGTGAGACCTAAATTGAAAAGAGTGAAATAAAGGAAAAAACTTTGACTTCTTACATCTGACGTCTTCCTTTTTACTTCTCCCTCACAACTGCTGCATCGCCTCACGCCTTAATGATGGGTTGCGCCCGTTTCACTCGCGACATGATGCTGAATCATATTCATATCGTACAGCCAATTGGTCGTCGGTCCTAGGAAGACATAGGCCGCAAACAGCCCCACCAAGGTCATCGTAATCGTATACGGTAGCGCCATCCAGACCATCTTCCCATACGAGAGGCGGATAATGGGTGCCAGGGACGAGGTCAACAAAAATAAAAACGCCGCTTGCCCATTGGGGGTCGCCACACTCGGAATATTCGTCCCCGTGTTAATGGCCACCGCCAGTAAGTCAAATTGATCACGATTAATCGTTCCGTCTTGAAGGGCCCGCATGACCTCATTGATATAGACCGTCGCCACAAAGACATTGTCGCTAATTGAAGACAAGATGCCATTGGCCAAATAGAACATCCCGATCTGATGGGTGCCATCCAAACTCAGCCCATAGCCGATAATCCCCGCAAACAAATTTTGATCTTGAATCACGGCCACAATCGCGAAAAAGACGACCAATAAGGCGGTAAAGGGGAGGGCCTCTTTAAACGCCTCCCCAATCTGGTGCTCTTCAATGATGCCGTTGAACGCCGTGATCACCACGATGACGGTCAGGCCAATGATGCCCACTTCGGCGAGGTGGAAGGCCAGGGCGAGGATGAGCCAGATGCCTGCCACGGCTTGCACAATGAGCTTGGCCTTATCATCATTATCTCGACGTTTCGTTTGTTCAGCCTCAAATTCCACCAAAATGTGACGGACGGGGTCAGGCAATTGATAGCCATAATCGAACCACCGCATCCGTTCAACAATGAGACAGGTCCCCAAACCCATGGCAAACACCGGGAGGGTAACAGGGGCCATTCGAAACACGAATTCCATAAACTGCCAGCCGGCTTTGTCGGCGATTAAGAGATTTTGAGGTTCGCCGACTAAGGTACAGACGCCGCCTAAGGCGGTCCCGACCGCCCCATGCATCATAAGGTTCCGTAAAAAGCCACGAAAATTTTCCAGATCCTCTCGATTCAGTTCATGGACTTCTTGGTCACTAGTATGGTCATGCGAGGCATGCGAAGATTTGCCCGAGGCCACGCGGTGATAAATGCTGTAGAACCCCGTGGCCACCGCAATGATGACGGCCGTGACGGTGAGGGCATCTAAAAAGGCCGACAGAAAGGCTCCCATCAACGAAAACAGGAGGGCCAGCCAGTGTTTGGCCTGCACGCCCAACAGGATTTTGGTAAAGAGAAAGAGCAACAGATCTTTCATGAAATAAATCCCGGCGACCATAAACATCAGGAGCAAGATCACCTGGAAATTATTCACGGTTTCGTGGTAGACCATGGCGGGAGTGGTCATGCCTAATAAGACGGCTTCAATGGCCAGCAAGCCGCCCGGTTGGAGCGGATAACTTTTGAGGGCCATGGCCAGGGTAAAGATGAATTCCAGGATCAGAATCCAGCCAGTCACATAGGGGCCGACGGTGAGAATCAACACCGGATTGAGCAGGAGGAAGGCCAGGATGGTGAGTTTGTACCAAGTGGGAGTATGGTTGAGAAAGTTCTGGGCAAGTTCTTGAGGAATACTGCGACTCATAGGCGTGTCGACCCTTTCCGTGAAGACGGGTATTAATCGTCAATCAACTCAGCATGCCAGGTGGAGGAGAATACTACGGAAAATGAATAGGTATTATAAGAAGCCGGTCTCCTCTAATGAAAGCATAAAAATGTGGAAAAGCAAGGAACAACTCATGGCTGGAGCGAAGCATCATGAAGGGCACGATTTTCAATGATAAATGTCTATCACATTGCCGGCGTGGATGATCGAGAGAGGGGTTTTAACCGCCAGATACAGATAAATGGAGAGAGTGGAGCCTTTCAAGCTCGGTTGCGGTATGAAGCTGTGCAAATTGAGGTGGAGTGTGTGGAGACGGAAGAACAAGCCCTGCAGCGGCTTATTGCTGTTCTACACGAGCGCGGCTATGCGCAATTACGCACCCAACGAATTTTTCAAGGTGAGCAATATTTGGGGAATCAAGAACTTTGGGTGGATTATCTGGATCCTGAACCTCCAGAAGTGCCAGTTGTTTCCTGGTTCATGCGAATCCGACAGAATTTGGGGATAGGGAAAGCTAAGACGTGAAGCGTGAGGGGTTAGGCGCGAGAAGGGAAAAGAGAAAAACAGAGAAGAGCGAGGTGACCATGAAATTTTTTCCTCATTGTTTTTCGCCTCACGCCTGACGCTTTACGATTTTTGTATTATTATCCTGCCGCGAGGGCTTCGACCGGGGTTTTGGAGGGGAAGTAACTGATCATCCGTCGAGGGTTGAGGCATTCCCGAATTTGTGGGGCCAGGTCGCCAGGGCGGATGGCTTCCACGATCATGAGCGACTCGTCCTCTTCCGCCAAATTCAACACAATCGGTTCTTGCATGGAGGCGTGTTCATCATACACGAGGATAATCGGTCGAAGCCGATTATCGAAGTTGACGCTGGTCACAATTCCGGTCTTGTGGTTATTGAGGTTGACGAGGGAACCCGGCGGGTAGACGCCGAGTTGTTTAATCAACGAGACCACGGCATCATGCCAGAGCGTGTGGCAACACTTCACATATAAGTAGGAAAGGGCCTCGGAAGGGATCATCGATCTCGCAGGGTCTGGGTGATGGCAGAGTTCGTCATACACATCCACGACCATCACAATTTTGGCCAACGTGCTCAATTGGGCATCTTTTTTCCCAGAAGGTACGCCCGTTCCGTTTAAGCGTTCATGGTGTTGGCGAATAATGTCCACCGCTTCATAGGGGAAGTTGGGAATTTTTTCGACCATCTCCACCCCATTCTTGGTATGGGTGCTTAAAAACGTCTTGAGTTCTCCTTTTCCCATGATGCCTTTTCGCAAGAGCGTTTCGGCAGGGAATTTGAGTTCTCCCACATCATGGAAAAACGCGCCTATGGCTAACTTTTCATTTTCTTCGCGGCTCAAGCCGAGGTCGAGCCCGATCATCATGGAAAGAGAGGAGACGTTCGTGGCATGGAAGAAAAACTCTTCGCTTGTCTCATTAGAGCCAATTAAATTGAGGAGTGCGCGAGATTTGTCTGACCCGTCTAATAAGTCAAGTAGATTCCCGACGACTTTTTGGGCCGTGCGGAGCCCCCGTGGTCGGCCGGCCACCACATCCTGAACCATCTGCTTGGATTCCTGCAGCACTTCTTGGAACTGATGTTCCACCTCCTGGAGATGGGATTGATAGACCTGAAAGGCTTCATGTTGCGCGACTTTTCGCTGCATGGGGTCTTCGAATGGTACGTCGACGTCAGGCGGGGATAAGGCATCGACTTCTCCGTCGTTCCCAGGCGCATCGACCATCTGCGGTTCTGGCTGTTCTCGAGGGTCGGCGTCCAGAAGATCCAGGGCTGCGGATGTTTCGGGATCCGACCGATCAAAATCGACGAATAATTTCACCTTCTTAAGACCCAGTAAGGTTTCAAGATCTTTCGTGGCGGCGATTTTAAAGGAGTTGGTCGGAAAGGGGTGGCTGAACCACGACCCTTCGATTTTGATAAAGAGACCCAGGCGAAGAGCGCTTGGTTCTAAGGGAACAAAAGGCATAGTAAAGTATCAGTGAAGATCATGGGTTAATAAAAAAGCTCACAGGCAAAAGCCGCGATCTTCTTGAACAGACCTCTCTGGGTTTTGTCGGAAATTCATTCAGCAATATTAAGGAAAAAGTGAAGGCACATCAGATCAATCGAAAGGAAGAGTCGAGCAATCGTGAGGGGATGCGCTGGTGGATAAAAAGACTATCGATGCGAAAACACGGCTTGTGAGTGTTGTAAAGCCACCGCAACCGACTCATGGAAGGGGAACATCCTCTCCATGTTGGTGAGCAGGAGAATTTGTTTCACGGATTCCTGAAGGCTGGCCAGGCTGATCTTGATTCCGGCACCGGTCAATTTCCGATGGGTTAATGTCAGAAGTCCTAATCCCGCGCTGTGAATATAAGAAAGGTCGGTGAGGTCGAAAATGATCTGGTGAGGGGCAGGGGTTTCTGCCTGATTGACAGCTGTTTTATAGGCCTGCCGTGATTGAAATATCAATGTTCCGGAAAACGTTAAGACCCAAGTGTGCTGGTTCGGTTGTGAACTGGTTGCGACCATTGTTGAGCTCCCTGCTTCTGGCAAGCGCGGCCCCTTAGGTGGGCCGATTCTGCTTTGAAGGGTGAATATAGCCAATCTCAGGCACGAGAGCGGGTCATGACGGGTGGGGTCGAACACCGTGACCACTGCCCCCTCGGTGGCTGGTCGGCGCCTCAACTTGTCGGTCCTGTGAGTGGGTTGACCCGTTTGGCGAGGAAAACACAAGAAATCATACGGCCAGTTGGGGAAGAAAGAGGAGGATCCTCAACTTGAAGACTACTCTGTGCCAGAGGGGGTATCGGTTGAGTCTCTTGGATTCTTGAGGGTGTCGGTTGTCTCACAGAGGACTGTTTCTAAGTATTTCCGAAGACCAGCCAGATCTTTCGAACGAAAGGCACTTTTGGTTTTCTGGAGAACTTGAATCGTATGAAAGACCGACTCGCGCAACCGAAAATAGTCGGTCATAGAGGGCACGGCCGAAGCATCAGAGCCGGGTTGCTCCTGCGAGGAGTGGCGAGGCAGACTGGTGAATTGGGTTAGGGTCGCCTGCGGCTTTTCTGGGAGCCGGAACGTGCGCAATGTCTCTTCCAATGCCGAAAGAGCTTGGGTGCGATTCTCCGCATCTTGGCGAGCGTGAGTGATTGTCCCAAGTGTTTGTTTATGGTGAATGCCACGTTTGACGGCATCCAAGAGGGCAGGAAAATTGACCGGCTTGATCATGTATTCCAGGACATTGAGGCGAACTGACTCAACGGCGGTGGGCACCGAAGGATAGCCGGTCACCACGATGACGGGCATAATTTTCGCTTGCTCTCGTAATTGACTGACTTTTTCCATGATGCGGTTGCCGGGCATGTTCAGGTCAGTGATCAGGAGATCATATTCCGACGAGGCTAAGGCCGCTGACAGTTCCGAGGCATCATGGACACCATGGCACGAATAGCCCTCTTCTTCTAATAGGTCCTTGGTGGCCTCTAAAAAAGTATCTTCATCATCGGCTAATAAAATGGAACCCTGAGGTGTCATGCAGCCCTCCATCGTGAGTTAGGTTAACGGCAACGTAATCCTAAAGGTAGTTCCATGCCCGATTTCAGACTCAAAGTCAAGTATCCCTCCCATAGATTCGACCAGGCTATGGCTAATGGAAAGCCCCAAGCCCATGCCCCCCTCCTCCTCGCCCTGTTTCGTCGTAAAAAATGGTTCGAAAATATGTGGGAGAGTTTCTGAAGGAATGCCCTCGCCTTGGTCCGCCACACAAATGGAAAGAGTCTCCGATCCATTTGCAACGCTGACCTTGATGGTACTGCCAGGCCGAGAAGCATCAATGGCATTATGAATCAAATTGCAGAGGACTTGAATAAGTTCTCCTTGTGAGCCGTGGGTGATGATTGGGCGTGCGTGAGGCAGAACATGGATAGACACCTGATGCCGTTCTGCCCGTTCTTCCATGATCTCGGACGCCGTTTGAATGCAGTGACGGATATCGATCGGTATGGGGGTTGGACTGCTAGGCCGGTAGAGTTGATAGAGGTGTTTGGTGATTGTAGCAATTCGCTCAATACAGTCTTCCGCTTTGGCCATATAGCGAAAATGTGGGTGATCGGATGGAATTGCACGTTTCAGGAGGACCAATGATTGAGAGATGCTCGCCAAGGGGTTATTAATCTCATGGGCGACGCCTGCGGCAATTTGGGCAAGCGCCGCCAATTTCTCGACTTGCATGCGGCGCTGTTCTAATTCCTGAATCCGTTCGGCTCGTGTTTCGACTTCCTTCTCTAACTCCACTGCATGACTCCGCACTTGCTCTTCCATGGTCTTGCGCTCGGTGATATCTTGGGCGATATAGGCGCATCGAGGATGGGCCGAACCCTTGAACAATACGGGCGTCACGGTAGCGGCGACCCATCGTATTTCTTTGACAAGGGGATGTGCATACTCAAAAGAAATAGGTTGGTGAGTCTTGAGGCTGAGCTGGTAATGTTCGATCCAGATTTTCATCACTTCTTGGGGCAGACCTAGTTGGCTGTACCATTTTCCAGTCGTTCCACCATTCGGTTGCCCAAAAAAAACGGCGGTGGCTTGATTGTCCGAGAGATGGTGAATGTCATCGGAAGTTACTTCCACGACACCCATCATCATGGGGGCACTGTCAAAAAAGCTTTTGAGTGTCGATTCAGTCGTGCGCAGTTCTTCTTGGATGCGTTTCTGGTCGGTGATATCTTCCGATATTCCTAAAAGAAATTGGGGTTTCCCAGCCTCATCGCAAATGGGGAGTTTTTTGGTATGGAGGATTCGGACCTGCCCGTCTTTTGTGTGAATGAATTCTTCTGGGATATCGATGAGCTTCCTGCTGTTCAATACGAATTGATCATTCTTGTAGAAAAATTCGGCTTCGTTCTCAGGAAAGAAGTCAAAATCATGTTTCCCAACAAGGTCTTGCCGGTCATAGCCAAGGAGATTTTCACCGGCTTGGTTGATGCGCACGAATTGAAGATTCTCAGCATTTTTGACAAAAACCATATTGGGCAGATTCTCAAGAATGGAATTCGTGAAGATTTCGTTTTCGCGCAATTGCTGTTCAGTTTTCTTGAGCTCCGTAATATCAAAGATGACACCCCGTAATTTAACTGGCCGATCATTGTCGATGACGACGGTTACGTGATCCTTGACCCAGAAAATTGTGCCATTGGCATGGAGGACACGGTATTCTATGACATGATTGTCTTTTCGCAATGTGGCTGCCCGACAGTGGACCGCGATGTTTTGCCGGTCTTCAGGGTGGATCATATTCAAAATAAAAAGAGGGTCATCATGCCACTGTTGCAGGGAATAGCCTAATAATTGTTCCGCATATTGGCTGACGAATGTTACCTGCATGGACGGGAACTCACATTCCCAGACAATACCGTCAATCGTTTGCACGAGATCTTGGTAAATCTGTTGGGACTCTAGGAGTGCCTGTTCGGCTTGTTTGATATTCGAGATATCTATGACATTGGCCACTCGGTATAACACCACTCCGGCCGTATTTTTTACGGTGGAAACGGTCAGCAGGGCAGGAAAGGTTGTCCCATCTTTCCGAATGTGGAGGGATTCAAAAGAATGGAAGCCGCGTTCATGAATGAGTTGGATCATGGCAGAAAGCTTGCTCCTGAATTCTGGCGCAAAGACGTGACTGATTGGGTGACCCTGCAATTCTTGGACGGTGTACCCATGCATGCGAGCATACGCTTCGTTCACCATATCTAACGTGTAACTGTTTGCGTTCCCCACCGCCACACCCCATTGGGTATGTTGGTAGATGGTGGCCCATTTTTGTAATTCCGCTTGGGTGCGGTTCCACTCGGTGACATCCCGGCCGATACAAATGACTCCATAGGGTTGGTGGTTTTCATCAAGGAGACGGTCCACATTCCAGAGGATATCCTGTAATTTGTCGTTCACATCAAGGACGGGATGTTGATAATCGCGCGTGGGCTCTCCTGTCAGAACCCTCTTGATGTCGGCCAGGATGTGTGCCCGCTCCGAATCGGTGATGAATAATTCAAAATAATTTTTGTCCAACACCTCTTCTCGAGATTTCCCATAGAGGCGCTCGGCCTCCCGATTCCATTCCACGATCCATCCATCTGGGGTGAGCCCGATAATGATACTTCCTGCGGTTTCAATGAGCATCCGGAACCGGTGTTCGCTAGCGCGGAGTTCCATCTCGATGGTTTTGCGATGGGTGATATCCTGGCCCATCCCTCTTCGCTCCACGATCTGTCCTAATTCATCGAATATCAGGCGAACGGTTAAGCTGATCCAGATATGACGCCCATCTTTTCTGCGCATTTCTAATTCTTCATCGTGAATCGCCTTTCCAGACTGGATTTGCTGTTGGAGCTCAACCGCCTTGCCGTACCCATGATTTGAGGAGGCGTACAAGGACAAGACTGATGTACCGATCAATTCTTCCCGGGAATACCCCAGCAATTCGCAGGTGCGAGCATTGACCCTCGTAATGGTTCCATCAAGTGCGGCGGAGAAATAGGCTAATGGCGCGGATTCATAGAGATCTCGGAATTGTTCATCGCTACGCTTCACGGCCTCTTCAGCGGATCGGCGGGCGGTGACATCGGTACCGGAAGCCACGATTTGGGTGATCCGACCATTCATGTCTCGTACCGGAACATAACAGGCATCTATGATCAGAAACTGGTTTTCTCCCATTCGGGCCGGGGTATCTTCACGGACGATTTCTCCTTGGCCTACCCGCTGGATGATGTGGTGGACTTGTTCCTGTACGGTCGGGGAATAGTTCAGCCAATAAGTGTCGATAAAGGATTTGCCAATCACGTCTTCCCGAGTGAGGCTAGCTATGCTCAGAGGAGCTTGATTGCAATCGATTACGATGCCGTCGACTGTGGCAATACCGATAAAATTGGTCATGGCATCCAAAATAGTCCGTAACTGTCGTTCGCTAGATTTCAACGCATCCTCCATCCGTTTCCGGTCGGTCAAATCTCGAGAGATCACGACAATCTCTTCGATTTTCTGGTGATCCTCTGTGAGAGGCACGTACGAAACGGACATAAAATGATCTTGGCCGTCCGCGAACGTGAACCATGCTTCATAGTGAACGTCCTCCCCTTGAAAGCAACGATCCAACATCGGTTTCACCGTTTGAGAGAAGGCCTCTTTCCCTAATAAATCTGCGACGGACATTCCCACGAATTCTTGGCTGGATTTGTGATGGGCCTTTTCATAGGCCCGATTGACCCGGCGATATCGATAATTTTTCCCCAGGATGGAGATATGATCAGGAGAGGTATCGAACACTCGAGCGGTGAGGAGGAGGTCGTTTTGAGCCTGTTTCCATTCCGTGATATCTCGTGAGATCTCCACCAACCCGATAATTGTTCCCGTGGAAGTCTTGAGCGGAGATTTTGTGGTGAAAAAGGTCCTAGAATTTCCCCCAATGGTCACCGTTTCCTCTAATTGGGTGGATTGCCCGTGGGACACAATCTTGGCATCAGATTGTTGTAAAATTTTTCCACGGTCCGGTCCGAATGCCTGGATATCATCTAATCCGATGGCGCTTTCCGCTGTGTGTCTCATGACGATAGCGGCAGATTGATTGACCACAAGATATTTGCCTGCAGAGTCTTTAGCGAAAATAGCATCGTGGGAGGAATTGAGGATGGCCTCAAGTAAGGCATTCTTCTGTTGAAGCTCGATCTCGGCGGTCTTTTGCGGTGTGATGTCAATATTAAAATTGACCCCGTAGGCAATATGTCCCTCGAGATCGAATACCGGATACAGACTTCCCGCACGCCAGCCGTGTTCTCCGTTTTGG
>Ga0224506_10001099_pt1 | contig 19828 bp, 21 predicted proteins | sample SF_Jan12_sed_USG_2_FD_169108 | JGI IMG/M metagenome (GOLD analysis project Ga0224506, IMG submission 169108) | Sediment microbial communities from San Francisco Bay, California, United States - SF_Jan12_sed_USGS_8_1 | ecosystem: Environmental > Aquatic > Marine > Sediment | place: USA... | reverse complement strand
CGCACTGCTGCAATCCGGTGTACACGCCACTCTCGCCGGAATTCTGGGCGCCTTGTCGATACCGGCCATACCAAAATATAAGCCTGAGCTGTTCAGCCAACATATGAAGGATCTGATGCAAAGATTTGATGCCAGCCATCAGCCCGGCCAAAGCATCATGACCAATGACAAACTACGTGCGGTGGTACAGACGCTGGAAAACGGGGTACACAGTGTCGAGGCACCGCTGCAACGACTCGAGCATATCTGGCATATGCCGGTGGCCTACTTGATTATTCCGATCTTTGCCCTCGCCAACGCAGGTATCCCACTGTCAGTAGATGCCATAGGGCAAACCATCAGCCATCCGGTATTACTTGGTGTCTCCACCGGCCTGTTATTGGGTAAATTCATCGGCATTACCGGTGTAAGCTGGCTATTGCTTAAAATGAATCTGGCGGTGTTACCCAAGGATACCCGCTTCACCCAAATTGCAGGTGTATCCTTACTCGCCGGTATAGGATTTACCATGTCGATATTTGTTGCTGAACTGGGATTTGCTGGTCAGCCCGAGTATCTGCTGATGGCCAAGACCGGTATTCTGTTCACCTCTCTGATTGCAGGCATTACCGGTTCTATCTGGCTATATCTGGTAAGTAACAAGCCGTCACCGGTTGCCGCGGATTAGTCGAGATTAATTGCAGTAAAACTTCACGGGACAGTCTATAGACTGTCCCGTGCTGCAGCCTGGATTAAACCCGCATCCTGCAGGGCTCTCGGTAATGGCGTGCGAGGTAACGGTTCGTTTAACTGACTCACGAGCTTTTCCTCACATAGATTGATCTCTGCTTGCCACAGATAGCGCATCTCATACAAGCCCCTATACAGTGCCGAAAATGGTGCCATCAGACGTATAACAAACCATGGAAATACCCTCGTTCTTACCGGCATGGAGGTTGCCTGTTCTATAATACTGGCCATCTGTTCCAGGCTGCACTGGTATCCCTTAAAATGAAATTCATTAAACGCGGATAATGACTGCCGTTGTTCGATCAATGCCGCAACCGTCTGCGCCAGATCTGGCAGATAGGCCCAGCTATGCTTCAGATTCTTCGCTCCGGGAAGGCTAAGGTTGTAACCCCGACTGGAACGCTTTAACAGTTGCGGTAACCAGGCGCTTGCAGTTCCTGCACCAATAAAATCACCGGCTCGAACGATGATAACCCGTGCACCATTTTGCGCAGCACATTGCAGACGTTGCTCCATCTGCTGACGTATCTCACCCAAACGACTGACAGGATGCTTGTCACTCTGTTCGCTAAAATTCGGTCCATCCGCCGGATCATAGACATAGACATTTCCAGGGAACACCAGTGTCATCGCCCGTTTTTCTGCCAGCCCGGCAACCACTTCCAGCCAGGCCAGAGCCTTATCTTCCCAGTCATAACCCGCAGGATTCACCGCGTAGACGACAATATCGCAGCCCTCTGCCGCCTGCCTCAATAGCCGTTTATCGCTGACCTCCCCTATCACCTGCTCTATATGTTCATATCCCACATCCACCAATCCCTCCTTGCGCACCAGCGCCTTCAAGGCATAACCCCTGTTGCACAATTCCCTCGCCACATGACGGCCAAAGTTACCACTGATGCCCAATATCAATGCTGTTTCCATTCTATTTTCCTCTTCCAATCAGCTGACACGTTGTCATATGGCCTAGTATTGCTATACATTGATCGATGCGCTACGGCATTAATTCAATAATGGATATACATAAATGAATAGCCTGGATTGGGATCTGATTCGCAGCTTCATTGCTGTTGCCCGACACGGCAGCCTTTCGGCTGCCGCACGTAATCTGGGTGTCTCGCAACCGACACTGAGTCGGAATATTCAGGCCCTGGAACGGTCGACCAGGCTGAATCTCTTTCGTCGTACCACACAGGGATTGTCCTTGACCGAGTCAGGCCAATCTTTAATGCAGACCGCCAACGAAATGGATAACTCTGCCGATCAGTTCCTGCGCCAGGCCTCGGGTTTGTCCGAAGAGCCCAGGGGGACGGTACGTATCAGTGCCAATGACATCGTCGGATTCTATCTATTGCCACCGGCACTGAAAGCACTGCGTGACACCCATCCGGGACTGCAGCTGGAAATTGTCATCAATAATAAACCAAGTAATCTGAACAAACGTGAGGCTGATATAGCCCTGCGCATGTTTCGTCCCGGCCAGCCGGATCTGGTGGCACGCCGCTTGCCGGACCTGTCACTGGGCTTTTTTGCTCATCAGGACTATCTACTACAGCGTGGTGAACCGGAAGATATCGACCAATTTCTACAACACAACATCATTGGCATGGATGATAATCTGGACTTCATCGAGGGAGGGCGACAGATGGGATATAAATTTACGCCGCAAAATTTTGTCCTGCGCACCGACTCTTTGCTGACCCAAATTCAACTGGCCCGCAGTGGTGCCGGTATCGTTGCAAGCCATCTTGGTATGGCTCAACACTGGACTGACTTGAAGCGTATTCTGGAGTGGATACCTCTACCGGCGCTGGAGTTTTGGCTGGTTTGTCACAAGGACGTACAATACAACCATCAGATAGCAACGGTAATGCGCTTTCTTGGTGAATGGTTTCAAACCAATCCCTATCAGCATGCAATGGTCTGAACTGCGTATAGACAGTAATCTCGACATCCAGCGTCGGACTTTCGAGTCGATAGCTAGTTCATATAGATGAACCCATATTTGCTCCTCACCTGCTTTATGATTACTATAAAATTCGACTAATCGAATAAACAGGCACGATTGTGGAAAAACAGTCTGAACATAAGATTTTAGAGTCTGTTATTCAAATGACAAAAGAGAGAAACAAACACTCTCTGGCTCAAAAACTATTACAGACTCTTTCGGACGTTATTCACTGCGATGCGATTGTAATGCTGCGTATTCCACGCAGCAGAAAAGATAATCACCTACAGGTATTGGCTGCATCACCTAACACAGCCATTCAGCATCATTTAACACGGCTTGCGAAAAAAAATGGGGAGACTTCTGTTATGCGGAATGAAGGTGCCTCACATTGCATTGATACGGACACGATCATAACTATAGAGACAAATGATGTAGTCAGAACACTATTTCCCATTAGTGTTAATCACGTAGTCACCGGAATACTTGATGTATATGGAGAATATATCCCTGATGACACTAAAACGCTCGTGGAAAGTTACATAGCAATATACTGCAACTATCTTGCACTAATTAACGATAACGAACATGACACACTAACAGGACTGTTAAACAGAAAAACTTTTGATCACCATCTGGCGGAGCTTGTTTCTGAGTTAAACCCGAAATACAAGACGGATAACGAGCGTCGCAATAAAAAAGATGATACATGCCGATGGTTAGGTATACTCGACATCGATAGATTTAAAAGCATTAATGACAACTTTGGCCACGTCTATGGTGACGAAGTATTATTACTTTTTGCCGAAATAATGAAAGAAAGTTTTCGCAGCAGTGATCTGCTGTTTCGCTATGGGGGGGAAGAATTTGTTGTAGTGCTTATACCCAGCACCGAAGAGGATGCGAGACTAACCTTCGAAAGATTTAGACAAACACTCGAAAGATACAAATTCCCACAAATAGGGCAGGTCACAGTAAGCATAGGCATGGTAAGAATCGATTCAGACACACATTCATCCAGTGTACTGTCGTTTGCAGATCAGGCGCTTTATTATGCAAAACAACACGGCAGAAACCAGCTGTGTGATTATCACGCCCTGATTAAAGCAGGCATGTTAACGGTACGTAAAATAGACTCGGATATAGAAATCTTTTAACCGCAACCTCGTATTCTTACAAATCATCGGTTCATCACCAAATGCTTGGCACGGATAAACTCACTGTGAGACACATAAATGAGTTCAGCTATACGACGGACCATATATTCCTCATACCGATCCAGGTCTCCATCGGCATATGCTATCTCCCACAAATATTCAATTATCTTGAATTTTTGTTGCTGACTAAAATGTTGGTTAATCAGGCTGGTGAACTGATAGTAGTCATTCGCATTTCGCGCTTCCATATAGCCTAGCTCAAACAACTTACCAGTCTCATCTGTAGTCAGCCCAAACTTGCTCTGCAGGGCACGACGTACCGCCTGTTCTTCGAGTTGATGGGCAGTATCATCCTGTTGCATCATTTCTATCATTAAGGCTGCCGTTGCCAACTTTAATTGGTGCTCATTATCGCCAAGCTCACTCGTGGCTATATTTGTCTGAAAAAAGGCTTTTATCTTGTCCAGCATATTTCACCTGCATATAAACGTATCTTTTCATATAAAACCTTAAATTATACAATGGAATATGTAATTATTTGCCAATTATTCACAAATTTTTCCTATGCCATGTCAAACACATATAGCATACTAAATAGCAAGGATATTGGACAATAGCAGGAAACGCTCATGAAAAAGACCTTCATTAATCATATCAGTGTTCGATGGATATTCCCTGCAATCTTTAGCCTATTTTTCCTCTACGGCTGCGAACAGGAACAAAAAAATTACCAACCTTCTGTTACCCAGAAATCGTCCAGCCAACAACAAAAAATTTATATCTTTAGTATCCACCCGTTACATAATCCAACTAGACTACACGATGTGTTTGGCCCCGTGTTAAGTTACCTGAGCAAAAACATCGATAATGCTGAATTTCAGTTAGAAGCATCTCGCAACTATGCCAGTTATGATGAAAAACTCTACGCAGGCAAAAGTCACTTTTCCTTGCCAAATCCATACCAGACAATTAATTCACTTAAGCATGGGTATCGTGTATTCGGAAAAATGGGTGATGACGAAAACTTTCGCGGAATAATTCTGGTGCGCAAGGATAGCAATATCAAAACTGTGGAAGATTTGAAAGGCAAGGCCGTAAGTTTTCCTGCACCAACCGCACTAGCGGCCACCATGCTGCCGCAATATTATCTAAAAACTCATGGACTGGATGTAATGAATGATATTGACAACCGTTATGTTGGCTCACAAGAATCATCCATCATGAATGTCTATCTTGGCAATGTGGCTGCAGGTGCTACTTGGCCGCCACCCTGGAATGCGCTTAAAAAAGAGCGTCCCGAGTTAGCAGAAAATCTCGTAATCAAGTGGCAAACCCAAAGCCTTCCCAATAATGGTCTCGTTGTGCGCAATGATGTTCCTGCTGAACTTGTAGAACAAGTATCAGAACTATTATTCAATCTTCACACGCACAAAGAGGGTCAGAAAATATTACAGAAAATAGAGCTTTCAAAATTCGAACCTGCCACTAACAAAACTTATCAATCAGTAAATGACTTCATAGAGATATTCTCTACCAACGTACGCAAGCTTGACTAGCAACGACAACAACAAACAAAACCATAACAATGACCGACATGATTGATTCTTTAAAAAAATTCTGGACAAAATCTATTACGCGCCAGCTTGTACTTGGCATAACACTTGTTCATGCCGTATTAATGAGCATCTTTATTTTCGATCTTGTTGAACGTCAAGCAGACTTTTTACATCAGCAAGCGGTCAAACAAACCAGCAGTTTGGTAAAAACGCTATCTGCAAACAGCACATCATGGGTTTTGGCATCGGATGTATTGGGACTTGAAGAAATTATTGTTTCTCAGAGTAATTACCCAGGCCTGGAATATGCTGTAGTCATGAATACACGCGGGAGAATTCTTGCTCATAGCGACAATACTCTAGTTGGAAAATATTACGATGACGAGATAAGCCATAGAATAATAGATGCAAAACCAGAGACTATCATTCTTATTTCCAACAAATCATACATAGATGTTGCCTCACCAATATATGCCAACAATACTCATATAGGATGGGCTCGGGTTGCCATCAATCAAAAAAACGCAGTTTCTGGACTTAAAATAATTACCAGAAATGGATTTATTTATACTCTTATAGCAATCGTCGTAGGAGTGATATTTGCACTCTTTATGGCAAAGGGTTTAACACTGGGCCTTACGCATCTTGTTACCGTTGCAGACAAAATCATCAAGGGTGATCGCTCAACCAGAAGTAACCTCCAGAGAAGTGATGAACTAGGCCAGCTCAGCAATAATTTCAACAGCATGCTGGACCACCTGATTTTCAATGAGACCCTGCTAACCAATACGCAAGAAGATCTCAAAAAAAGCGAAGAGCGTTTTGACCTGGCAATGAAAGGCGCAAACGACGGCATTTGGGATTGGGACATGACCAATGATTCTGTCTATTTTTCACCGCGATGGAAAGCTATTCGAGGCTATGAAGAAAATGAACTACCTAATGAATTTTCTACATGGAGCAATGGTTTGCACCCCGATGATCTTGCTGCTGCCATGGACCGCATCAAGCAACACACAAAAGGTCTGACACAACAATATCAATCTACCCACCGTTCATTACACAAAGACGGATCCTATAAATGGTTACTAGAGCGTGGTGTAATAGTAAGGGATGACGCCGGCAAGCCCCTACGCATGGTTGGAACGACTACAGACATAACAGAACGCATTAACATTGAGCATGAGTTGCAAAAATCACGTGACGAGCTGGAATCTCGCGTCGAGAAACGAACCATGGAGTTGGCTGAAATAAATAAACAGCTGGATCAGGCACTGGTAAGTGCACAGGAAGCGGTACAATCAAAAAGTATGTTTCTGGCTAATATGAGTCATGAAATTCGCACGCCAATGAATGGAATCTTCGGCATGCTAAATCTCTTAAAAGACGATGATCTCGACATTAGTCAACTTGAACTGGTAAATACAGCCTACAGCTCTGCTGAAACATTATTGACAATACTTAATGACATACTCGACTTCTCCAAAATCGAAGCCGGAAAACTCGAACTTGAGCATATTGACTTTGCAGTAGCAGAGACCATAGATGATGTCGCAACACTCTTTGCCCAACGCGCACAAGAGAACAACATTGAACTGATAAATGATATCGACTCCAGCCTTCCACATTTTGCAGTAGGCGATCCTACCCGTTTAAGACAGATATTAAGCAACCTGATAAACAATGCAATAAAATTTACCGAACACGGTGAAATTATTATTCGTAGTCGCATGCAAAACAAAACAGATAATGGTTTTGAACTATTTGTCGAGGTATCCGACACAGGCATCGGTATATCGAAGGATAGAGTCGACAATATATTTGACTCTTTTTCTCAAGCTGATGGTTCGACAACCAGAAAGTACGGAGGAACAGGGCTCGGCCTCTCTATATCCACCCAACTCACCCAAATGATGGGAGGTGACATAGGTGTTCAGTCCACCATTGGTCAAGGTAGTACCTTCTGGTTCACTATAGCATTGGATGACTCTACTATACATGCAAACCAGTTCGATTCGAGCGGATTAATCGGTAAACAGAAGTTTTTGATTGTTGATGACAATCATACCAATCGTATGGTTCTTGAGAAACAGCTTACCGCATGGGGAGCACACCACTATACCAGCGACGAAAGAGGCCAATCCGCATTAGAAAAAATCATTCAGGCAGATAGCGATGAACCCTACACCATTATTTTACTGGACATGATGATGCCTGAAATGGATGGCTTGATGCTTGCCGATAAAATAATTCATTCAAACCTTAACCATCTACCGAAAATAATACTATTAACCTCCATGTCTGAAGTAATCTCCAAAGAACAACTTGAGGCTAATAATATTACTGCCTGCCTGAACAAACCTATACGTCAGTCACAACTTTATGACAACATCATAGTTCTATGCCGGCATGAAACAATCACGCAGCCCACTAAAGCAGCTACAACAATAGAAGCCAGCCATAGTCACTTACATCTTCTTCTGGTTGAAGATAACAAGATCAACCAGAAGGTCGCACTAGCTTACCTCAAACCATATTCAAGCAACATTGACATTGCCAACAATGGTCAAGAGGCTATAAAACTTTATACTGAAAACAATTACGATTTTATTCTCATGGATTGCCAAATGCCGATTATGGATGGATTTGATGCAACCAGAAAAATACGTCAGTTTGAATCAGACAATGAATCATCCAGAACAACAATCATCGCCATGACGGCAAATGCAATGAAAGGTGACAAGGAGAAATGTATTGCGGCCGGAATGGACGGTTATATTTCCAAGCCTTACAACAAGGACGACATAGACAAAATATTTACCGACTAGAGATCACGAACAATCTTGATGTATTTAATACTTACTCATCATTCCAAATATACATTACAATATATTTGCAACGCAATTTCATGCAGACATTAAGAATATAAACACTGACCCTTTACCTGCACAGTACGACAAACATCAAGACTCTCACTGTTGTGACGTACAACCAAATAACGCATCACCATGCATGCTTCGCAAACAACTAGACAGAAAATCTTGCATAGCTTTCACGGTCCATATCTATCACCTCGACCGTAGCTACTGACAACAAATAATCTTGCCCACGTATGGCTTTAAGTATCGCCTCACTCAGTTGCTTCTTTTGTTCTCCACTACGACCTGATTTAATTCGCGCCATAACATGCAGGTAAGGATTATCTCCTCCGGCATTGGTATAAAACTTTACCGGGTAGGCCCGGGTCTTGATATGTCCGGCCTCAAACAGACCAGAGGCCACCACCGCATGATGTATAGCCTTTAACATTTCTGGCAGCTGTTCCTCTTTTATGATCTGTTGTGGATACTCTATGATGATATGCGGCATCGCAACTATCTCTTTTTTGTTTTCAACAATACAAATTTTTTATTACTGGCCATGGTCTGGCAGTTGCCAAACAGATGTTTTAACTTAACGTGATAAGCCAGATGACGGTTTCCAATCACCCACAGTTCACCATGTTGCCGCAGCACCCTTTTTGCATCATTAAACATCTGCCAGGCCACATGGTCTCCGACTGCATGCTGTTGATGGAAGGGTGGATTTAGCAGGGTCAGATCAGCCGATGCTGTCGCTACACTACTCATGCAATCGCTAACGATAAACTCTGCTTGTCTTATGTCTTCAAAGACACGCTGAAAATTCTCCTCGGCCGAGGCCACCGCCATATAGGACTCATCAATAAACGAGAGTCTGGCCTGCGGGTTTTGCATCGCCGCCACCAGACCAAGGATGCCATTGCCACAGCCCAGATCGACTATGCTCTGATATTCCCCCTCTGGCATATTTTCCAGAAAGAAGCGGGTGCCTATATCCAGAGATTCTCGTGAAAAGACATTGGCGTGGTTGGTAATCGTGTATTCAGTATCGCCTATCTCCAGCAGATAGTGCTTTGGATAGGGCGACTCACCGGGCTCTAGTGCCGGGTCCTGTTGACAGAAGATCAGTCGTGCCTTTTTCTTCGCCAGAGAGGTTTTCGTCGGTCCCAGGATGCGTTCGAACAGCTTCAGTGTACTCGTATGGATCACCTTGGCCATACCGGCGGCGATGATCACAGCGTCTTTTTTAAGATGGGCTCGTAAACCATGTAACTGATGTTCCAGCATCGCCTGGCTCTTGGGCAGCTTGATCAAGACCAGGTCAAATTCACCCTGCGGTGGCTGCAGGCTATTGAGTATCGTCACGTTCTGTTCCGCCAGGCCATTGTGTTGCAGATTGACCAAACAGCCCTGATGGGCGAGCCAGGAATCGGTACACATCACCGGTGCATACTCCGACAACGCCACCGAAAGCGCACCGAAGCCATCGTTCAGGATCAGGAGTCGACCGCTAAAGGCGTCACTATACTGCTCGGTAAATTGTTGTAGCAGATACTCATCCGCAGCATCCCAGGCTCGCAATGGCTCATTTGCCTGTAGTGGATAACGGGCCAGTTCAAAAGATCCCAGTGGGGACTGCAGTGTTTGCATATTTAGCTTCCTATTGCTTCGGCAATGGCCTTGCCCACATCCTGCGTGGAGGCACTGCCTCCGATGTCAGCTGTACGTGGGCCGGAATCCAATACCTTTTCTATCGCCTCCATAATGGCCTCTGCCGCAGCCTTCTCACCCAGGTGCTCCAGCATCATTGACGCAGACCAGATCTGACCGATGGGGTTAGCGATGTTCCGGCCATAGATGTCGGGTGCCGAACCGTGTACCGGTTCGAACATCGAGGGAAAATCACGTTCCGGATTGATGTTGGCAGACGGCGCAATACCAATGGTACCGGTGGTCGCCGGCCCCAAGTCCGAGAGTATATCGCCAAACAGGTTAGAGCCGACTACCACGTCGAACCAGTCCGGGTGCTGAACGAAATGGGCGGTGAGGATATCGATATGATATTGATCGGTCTCTACCTCGGGATAGGCCTTGCCCATCTCGGCAAAACGTTCATCCCAGAACGGCATGCTATACATAATGCCATTGGACTTGGTCGCCGAAGTAAGATGTTTCTTCGGCCGACTCATAGCCAGCTCGAAGGCATATTTAAGGATGCGATCGGTCCCCTTGCGGGTGAAGCTGCTCTGCTGCATCACGATCTCATCCTCTGTGCCCTCATAAAGACGGCCACCGATGGCAGAATATTCACCCTCGTTATTCTCCCTGACCACGTAATAGTCGATATCGCCCACCTCGCGGTTGGCCAGTGGCGAGGCGATACCGGGCATCAGCCGTACCGGGCGCAGGTTTACATACTGCTGGAACTCACGACGAATGGGGATCAGAAGGCCCCAGAGGGAGACATGATCGGCTACACCGGGAAAGCCCACCGCACCGAGAAAGACCGCATCATGTTCGCGAATCTGCTGCAGTCCATCTTCCGGCATCATCCGCCCATGCTGCTGATAGTATTCACAGCTCCAGTCAAAATGGTCATAGCTGAAGTCGAGATGGAACCTTTTTGCCACGGCATCCAGCACCCGCAGTCCTTCCGGCATCACCTCCTTGCCAATCCCATCTCCCGGTATACATGCAATACGATAGGACGCCATGAAAAACCTCTATATGAAAAGTGGAAAAGCGAATTCTGACCGCTTGCCCTAGCGGGCTCAAGTCAGCTCATATCACATGGCGGTGACTAGATAAAAACAGCGATACCGATGGCCAGCAGAGCCAGACCTGAAATGAACAGGCTAATGATGCGATTATTTCTTACCGCCAGGGCCAGTTGCTGATTGGCCTGTGCCAGCTCCTCTATGACCTCGGCCTGCTTCTCTATCAGCGCCACCAGTTCCCTGAATCGTTCATCATCGACCGTTGGAGCCTCGTTGTTCTCCACCTTGTTTTTCTTGATCATGCCAATAATCTCACTGGCCGCGGAGATGACACCGGGGGCAGCTGCGAGGATGGTGCCTAACGGGATGGCCATAACAAAACTCCTTGGAAAGGTAGGATATCCATGCAGTATACCTCATAGCCAATGCGCATCCTGCACCAACAAAACTCTGGCAAAAAAAAAGGCGGCCAGAGCCACCTGTTTTTTACACCTGGAACTATGAATCAATAGACCAGGGCACGTGCCAGCATGATAGCCGAAACACAGAATACCACCAGGCCAATCCCCATATAGGTCATAGTACGTGTTACTTGTGCATCATCCATTTCACTGTCCTCATATAGATTGATTTCTAGCTGTCGTATTGCCTGATTTAGTCTACGGATTTGCTCGGGAATTGGTATTCGAGAGATCTAATCCATGGATAAATGAATTTTTGAGTAAAATACTATGGTATTTTGCAAGGCTATTCAAACGGCAGCTTTTGTTCGAAGATCAGTACCTTCAGCCCCCTGCCAGGCATCGTCTCTTGATAAACAGCAGGGGTCGAGATGGTTTCGACATATTGATAGCCCGGGCATCCCTCCTTGACGATGTCAAAAAGAAACTCTTCGGTCAGTACTGTAGAGTTCAGGCACAACATCAACTGACTCTCCGCTGCCATGAATTCCGGCAGACGGCGGATAATCCGGATATAGTCCTGCTTTATATCGACGCTGCCCTTTTGGAAAGATGGAGGATCACAGATCAGCAGATCATACGGGCCATGCTTGCGTATACGCCCAAAGGATTTCAGGATATTCATCTGTTCAAAACCGGCGCTGCGTATGTCCAGCCGGTTCAGTTGATGATTGTCGCGGCCCTTTTTCAGTACCGATTTGTTGTTATCGAAATTCACCACATGCCGGGCACCACCGGCCAGTGCTGCCACCGAAAAGGCGCAGGTATAGGAGAAGAGGTTTAACACCCGCTTGCCCTCTGCATGGTGGCGTACCCAGTCCCGTCCGTTACGCATGTCCAGAAACAGGCCGGTGTTTTGTGACTTGCCCAGCTGGATATGATATTTGAGACCGTTCTCGTTGACGATGGTCTCTGTAATGCTGTCGCCCAGCAACACCTCGGTAGGGGCGCCGGCACGACAGCGGTACTGCACCTGTATCGATGCAGATGCAGGGATCCGTACTTGCAGTTCAGCAGCCAGCGACTGTAACCCTATCTCGGTCTCTTCTTTATAGAGCGTGATCAGGACCACCGGCGCCAGCCAGTCGACGCTGACATGCTCCAGCCCTGCATAGGCATGGCCGCGCCCATGGAACAGGCGCTGACATTCATTGATGCCATCACCTTCCAGAGAGTTAAAATCTATATATGCAGGTATGGAAGAGAGTGTCATTGGTTAAGCCATAATGATATGAATGAAAAAATAACGGGAAATATAAATCAGGTGGTTTTCCGTAGCTTGCGACGATGATTAAAGTTCTGTATATCCGGCATGATCTCACTGAAGGGAAATTCAGCCACACTGCCGTATTTTTTCTCTGCAGTGTCCATCATCTCTCGTATCATAGGCACGTCAGAAGACACCAGTCCCATGACGCGCTGCATACCCAGCAAACCACCACACCGAATCTTCATCAGCTGTGCATGGGTCAGCTCCGCATCCAAACTACTGATACTGAGTACAAAATGGGCCTTCTGCTTGAACAGATCTACCAGCTCTTCACAGCTGGCACGGAACTCGGCATCCCGTGAACAGACCATTTTTCCGGAGCAACGCTCTGCCAGAATGGCATGGGGGCAGCGGCAATAATCACCAATGATGGGTTTTGAAAAGGGACATTGCAGCTCATCTGTCATACATATAGTATATAAAATTCGACGAGGTTAGCACAGCAGTGATTCTTTCCGCTTAAGATAACCGAACCTTTCATCTGGAATATATCATCCTCCTTGCATATGCTTGTTCGTAATGGATCTTCCATTCAATACATAAGGATATGTGTATGCGAACCTTGCTCGTTCTCTGCCTTTTCTGTGCTCCATACATTTATGCCAGTGATACCTTGCCACCGGATTTAACCCTGGCGAATATTTACCATCAAAACATAGATATCAGTGAATATTGGATCAGTGAGAAGCTCGATGGAGTACGCGCCTACTGGGATGGCAAGAATCTTATCACCCGCCAGGGAAACTTCATCCATGCACCGGACTGGTTTACTGCATCACTACCTGACTCTATAAGGCTGGATGGAGAGTTATGGATTGGCAGAGGGAAGTTTGAACAACTTTCTGCCATCGTGCGCAGTCAATCGGCATCTGAACAACAATGGCGCAGTGTCAGTTATCAACTGTTTGATATGCCTGTTGCAGGAAAGACTTTTACCCAACGCCTACAAATACTGTCCGAACTGTTTGTAGATAAACCGCAAACACATATACACGTAATCAAACAGTTCAAGCTACAATCCCATCAGGCACTTATGGAAACTCTTAATGTATATGTCATGCAGGGGGCCGAGGGGCTAATGTTACACCATGGTACAGCCTATTATCGTAGCGGTCGAAACAATGATCTATTAAAACTCAAACCCTATATGGATGCAGAGGCTCGGGTAATAAAACACTATTCAGGAAAGGGCAAATATGCCGGCATGATGGGTTCGATACTGGTGGAGGATGAGCTGGGTCTACAGTTTCGTATCGGCAGCGGATTTACAGATAAACAACGACACGATCCTCCTGCGCCAGGCACGCTGATCACCTATAAATACTTTGGTAAAACCCGCAAGGGAGTGCCACGCTTTGCCAGCTTTGTGCGTATACGTAAGGAGCAGGTCTCTGACTAATCAACCTTTCTATAGACAGACTCTTTGCCACTGGCACTGGTAACGATACGCAGCTCTGTATTGTCATTATTATGAAAAAAACTCAGAATCAGATCCCTGTCGTTTATCGTCAGCACCGCCTTGACCATACCATGTGCCGCTACATAAAAACCCGCAACCTCACCCTGTGGCCCGCGACTGATCACATCACCATTTTCCATAAACTCCAGATAGTCGGTCTCACCACCATCGGGATCATAGGTCAGCTGCCATTTACCCACTACCCAGTCGTATTCATCTGCCATCAGTTGTGCGTGATAAAAAGAGAATAGAAAAACAACTACAGCAATCGGAGGAATCGTTCGCATACACTTAATCCTGATATATGTTTACAGCCATTCAGGCCGGTAACACTTCCCTGGCCTCTCGCTCGCCCATCTCAAAACCATGGTGATAGGCCTTCTCCCACTCCATAAACGTCTGGCCCTGATGCAATTGCATGTCATCCAGCTGGATCTGTAGGCTTGCTGCCTTAAGCAGGTCTTTGCTGCGTAATGTCGATACAACTCCGTTTGCATAGCCTCGATTATACCAAAGCTGAATATCGGATTGATCATTCATGTAACCATCCGTCTCACTGTACAGTCGCACAACAATTCTGGTCAGTGTATTTAATGTATCCACAGCACACCCAAATCATTCAAATATAAAAGTGTTAAACCGGCAGAAAGTTCTTGTCCCGCCAGAGAAAAAAGCTTGCGTCGGTTTCCAGATAATCGGTCCGTACACCGGTATATGCTGAGAGCTTGTCTATTTCCTGTTTAATCATATCAGGCTTGTACGCCTGCAAGGTATATTGCTCCCGCTCCGTCCAGGAATAGTCACCATTCAAGAGATTGAAGGCCAGCCCCTTGCAACAGGCGGCATACAGCCGTGGCAGCATCTCTTTTACATAGGCGCCGTCGTCCTTCAGTGGTTCATTCATTGCCCCGGACAGGATCACCCAGTCATAGCTCTGTTGCGGCGGATCGAAATCGAACAGCTCACCCTGGAACAGTGTAAGCTCCGGCGAGCGACCAGCGGCTGCCTCGATCATATCCGGAGATAGATCGATGCCGGTATACTCCACATCCAGCCCCAGATTACGCATGTAGTGATACAGATCGGCAAATCCACACCCTACATCCAGCACACTGTCACCGGAGCGGATGCCACAATCCAGCAGGACATCGAAACGCAGCTCCTGCACCTCCCGGGAGCCCCAGAAAAGCGCCTCGGGGCTATGCCCATACATAACTATGGAGTGAGCATGACGTTTAATAATACGCTCTCGCTGATTTTTTTTCATACAACAATAATACCATTTCCTGCCAGCTGAAAAATCATGCCTGCCGTGTGTTTTTCCAAAACACTGGCTATAATGAATGGTTAGTTTTAAGCTAATAAAAGAATCGCCAGCGATATACCTACATAATATATGTCTTCACATACACGACACATAATTACCCATAATATTTTCCGGCTTTACTTACATCTACAGTATCTTTAAGACGATAATAATTATTCGAAATATCCAGTGCATAATAAATGACACCATTATTTGACCCCGCCAATTATTCTTTTGATTTGATAGATGCGCTGTATCTAGTCAGTGGTATTTTGATACTCGCACAGGGCATGGTCGTTAGCTTCCGTGAACGTGGCACCTCTATCGGTTATGTCTACTTGCTATTTACGCTGAGTATTTCTAGCTGGGCATTCAACAATGGACTATTAATGGCCAGCCAGAATGAAGCTATCGCCAGCCAGCTTATAGTATGGAGCAACCTTCCTGTCATCTTCATACCAGCAACAGTATTCCACTATACCCGCATACTACTGGGCCTACATCAACAACAAACCTATGCCATTCGAACAGCCTGGATAATCTCTTCCATCTTTGCCCTGGCCCTTGTCTTCGAGCTGGATTTTGCTTCAGCCCATCTATATTCATTTGGTTATTACAGTATCTATGGCATTAGCGGGTATTTATTCCTTATATACTTTGGGTTGTGTATTGGTTGGGCATACTATACGTTTATTAAAAAGTCATATCAGATGGAACACAATCCGGACTCACAGAAAAGATTTCGCTGGCTCACTAGCGCCCTCGTTCTCTCTCTGTTTGCCACAACGGATTTTATAGCTGTTTTCGGTATAGACACGCAGCCTGTTGGCGTATTTTTCGCATTACTATTATTCACGACAACCACTTATGTTACCTGGCGATTTAGACTGACCGACATATGTTCAGAATACATCACAAACAACCTGTTAGAGATTATACGTAACCCTATAATCGTCATTGATCGATACGCAACGATAACCTTTCAAAATAAAATAGCTATAAATATATTCAGTCCTGAGCACCTGACGCGGATACTCGATTTCTTAGTACCGAAGCTGAATTTCCAACCAACAAATTCACATCCAGTCCCGGACCAGCTATTTACTGAATTCAGTATTGAACTGGAAGATTTCGTCCATACGTACGAGATTGCCATTTCACCTATCTATTCAAAACAAGGCGTTCTTCTGGCCTATACCTCCCTGTTTACCGATATATCAGTGATTACGCAATATCAAAAGTCGCTGGAACAGTCACGAAACGAACTTGAACTGAGGGTCGTAGAACGTACGAAAGCATTGCATGAAGAGATCCAAAGCCATAAGAAAACAGTAGAAGAATTGGAAATATCCAGACAAATAGCAACAGAGGCCAGCCAGACAAAAAGTGTTTTTCTTTCTCGCATGAGTCATGAGCTACGCACCCCCTTAAATGCCATTATGGGATTTTCACAACTTATCCAGATGGATGCAGAAAACATCTCCCAAACTGATCAGCAGAATTATATCCGCCACATTCATGAGGCAGGTACACATCTAACATCATTAATTGACGACGTACTGGATCTGTCACGCATAGAATTGGATAGGCTAAAACTTCAACCTGAAGTAATAAACATTCCAAATATAATCAATGACTGTGTTTCCTATGTGGGACTTATGGCCAGCACTAAAGGCGTCACCATTGATGTCGATACCGAAAGTTGTAGCAACTTAAATATACGTACTGACAAAACCCGTCTAAAGCAAATAATAATCAACATTTTAACCAATGCCATAAAATACAATAAGCCCCATGGAAGTGTAGTTATAAAATGTTCAACGAATCATAAACATGTTCGGATCTCCATAAAGGATACGGGTATAGGAATACCTAAAGATACTGCCGAGAAAGTTTTTATACCATTTGAGCGTTTGTCAAATGTGTTGCACGACAGTGATGGTGCTGGCATAGGCTTGTCTCTTTCAAAGCATCTGGTAGAACTACAGGGTGGAACAATAGGATATGAAAGCGAACAAGATATTGGCAGTACTTTCTGGTTTGAATTGCCGGGCTTGATAAAAAAACCGATTAATCATTGATAGTCTTGTAAATTATAATATATTCCGTATTGGCAACAGTTAGTGCAACTGAACATATACACGAAATATTCTCTTTTCTTACAATATTACTCCGTTCTTCTTGCCAAAAACGCCAAATCATCCTGAGTATATTTGCGCTGTCCAATACAGCCATTCTAGCCTTTGCTTAACACAAACGATGTCATTTTCCCTGAAACCATCACCAGACAGTCACTAGATGTCACGACGAGTCGAGCCCACAGTAAAGGCCATAAATACATATGACTCTTATCTCCAGCACAATCATTCACATTGACACACCATAACGCCCACACCCACGCAAACAGGACCGCTCAGCTCAAACAGACGATATATCCTGTAATTACATTCTCTCGTCTGTCACGATGTGCGCATTTTGATTTTCTGAAAAATCAGGTGACTATCTTTTTTATCTACAATCTGCCAATCCCTTCAATGGAAGAAGATATACACAGGGTATCAAAATAGTATGCAAATCGGGGTACGAAGATATCAGCTACCAAAACGCGTATTTCTGAAGGGTGAATCCAGTCTTGCGGCTTGGAAATAAGTGTATATTTACGATTTTTCAGCGTTTATCCCGCCGATAAAGGCATACCGCTGTCGATAGCGGTGTCTAAACAGGCGTATAACTGTTATTCTGGCCATTCATACACTGATACCAGCAGGTGCAATAACCGTGCTACGTACACCTCCCGATTATAAGGTTACCTCTGTTGAGAAAACCACTTCGCCCCTGGACACAGCCAGCAGCGATGTGTGGTATGAGTATGTAATTTCTAATGAAGACTCCACCATTACCGGAAAGCGCTGTGGAAGCCTTACTCAGGTCACCAGTTACGCCAACGAATACTCTGAGCAGCTCAATGAGCGAATGAATAATGGCGGTTCCTATTACCGGCCGAAAAAACCGGTACCCGCAAAAACATAAGATCGGCGAACCCCCAAGTAAATCTCTATCTTCGCCAGATACTACCTGGTATTCCAGCTCACAGGCTTCAGAGTATCTTGCCTGCCAGAGTCGGCAGTTTGTCCGTACGTGTTTCCAGCTTGATATTGCTTAGCACCCGAATCGTCCCCTGCTCGTGCAAAAGGTTGTGAATTCTTTCCACCAATGCCAGTAACTCGTGCAGATTGCCTTCAATATTGGTACCGGATGCATGCCTTTGGGTGATAAAGCCCTGTTCCTCTATTAACGCCACCACTAGTTGAATCTTGTTTCTTACCGAAATGCCATTCCCCATAGGTATAATCTGTAGATCTGCCGTAGCTTGCATAGTCTGATCCCATAATCTGCCATTCCGACCATCATATAGGCTGGGAAGCCATTTCGTCACGGCAGGATTTCATCGATTGGCCCTCAATGGCCGCATTGGTTTAAAATACGCCACCAAAATCATTACCAGTGCGGAAATTTAGATGTTTTTACGCGATTATTATCACGAAAATGGCGCCCTGCTTATCTCTCGTCAACAGGCCAGCGATTTCGCCAAAAAGGTGGCTGGGGACTTCAACCCCATACATGACGAAGATGCCAAACGTTTCTGTGTCCCTGGCGACCTGCTTTTCTCTCTGGTGTTAAACAAGTACGGTCTGAGTCAAAAAATGAATTTCAACTTTGGCGGCATGGTTGGAGACAATACAGAGCTCTGCTTTCCTGAGTTCGGCACCGAAAAAACCCTTCACATTAACGATCTGGCAGGCAAGCAATACCTGAGCATCGAACGCGAAGGGGCCATTTCTAAAGATCCCAAACTGATACATGACTTAACATGTCGGTATGTTGAATTTTCCGGTCAGACCTTTCCGCATATCCTGGTACCACTGATGGCAGAACATAATGTTATGCTCAATCCGGATCGTCCTATGGTGATCTATGAAAATATGCGCATCGATATGCTGTCACTCGACATTCTGGATCCACAACTGGAGCTGACAAACTCCACACTCAGTGTGGATGGTAAGCGAGGTAATGTAAGTCTGGTTTTCAGCATAAAATCCGCCGGCAAGATCGTCGGTACCGGTCAGAAAAATCTTATTCTTAGTGGACTACGCCAGTTTGAACAGGAAAACATTGATCAGTTGGTAAATAATTACAGTGACCGTAAACTGGCTTATGGAGCTTAATCCAAGCACAAACCACTTCACAGGTTTGTACTATGAAATACAACACATTTATAAGCGGATTTCTCCAATACACTTCAAGATAATATTATTTGCAAGGTGGATAAATGATCGTCAGTCCTGAAAAGATTCATCGTGGTA
>Ga0224506_10001098_pt1 | contig 19838 bp, 22 predicted proteins | sample SF_Jan12_sed_USG_2_FD_169108 | JGI IMG/M metagenome (GOLD analysis project Ga0224506, IMG submission 169108) | Sediment microbial communities from San Francisco Bay, California, United States - SF_Jan12_sed_USGS_8_1 | ecosystem: Environmental > Aquatic > Marine > Sediment | place: USA... | reverse complement strand
ACCTAGTTGCGCGACATCACTTTGCCATTGTGCAATTTTTGGGCTACCACAGTATCCAAAATATGAATCATTGTTGTCTGAATAAAATATTTCACCCTGAGTTCGAGCCTGAGTAAATATTGCTTTTAAATTTGCCTCTTTTGCTTTTTGCCTAGCGTCCCCTAAACTAACAATAATCATAGAGGCCAGAATACCAATAATAGCAATCACTACTAGTAATTCAATTAATGTAAATCCTTTTGAAAGTTTTTTCATATCTTTATTATATCAAATTAGTACTATAAAAAGATGCCCATAACTCCCATAATAACAACACCTAAAACAAAAGCAGTAATTGTTTTAGGTCGATTTTTTGATTTTATAAGCCCAGGCAACAAATCATGAACCACAATAAATAAAAATGCTCCGCCTGCTAGCGCCAAAATAAAGCTTTCTATATTTTGCACACCAGACAATAATTGCCACAGTAAAATTCCGAAAAAAACTGTAGATGCGGACATAGCATTCATAAATAACGCCGAGGTTGTAGAATACCCAGCCCCACGCAACACAAAAAATTCCGAAATTTCTTGGGCCAGTTCGTGAACAACAATTCCGACTGTGGTCGCAACACCAACCCAAACATCAAAAGCAAAAGCCCCCGCCAACAGTAACCCATCCGCAATATTATGAATTCCGTCAGCGATAACAATTCGCCATGCGCTGGATTTGCTGTGCACGCAATCCTGGCAAGGGTCATGATGGTGATGTGATTCGGGCATCAGGCGGTCAATAAACGCAATCCCGGCAAAACCACTAATCATTCCCAAAATTGGCAAGATCAAGTTATCAGACTCTCCGAATGCTTCGCGTGATAGTCCAATAATCACCACAACAAAAACACCGGCGGAAAAATATGCCAAAGTTTTCATGTTTTTTATCATCCACCCCCGCAAAACCGAAAATGAAAAAACAATTCCAACCAGCGACGTCAGAACAACGACAAGTCCCGCAATCAAAGAAATAAAAATGGGTGACATATATGCAAAGAGTAACAGAAAATCGGTAAACAAAAAAGCCACTCAATAAATTGAGCGACCTTACAGCATTTTTCAGTTTTTTATTTCTTCCTGGCAATAAAGTTTAAAGAGAGTGGCTGAAACCACGCTATTCGTTGTAATTTACCAATCCAACGATAAACTTTTAATTTATTAAAAATCTTTTTTATGAAAACTTTTAATCGTGAATTTGAGACAGACATTGTAAGAGGTATTGTGTGGTACTGAAATTCAAAATCATCATTAAACTCGGTAAATATAGATTTATAAAAACCTGCTCTGTAGAAATTTTCATTATTACCGCGGCTCTGATGATGCATCTGATGTCTTATCCATTTTTTATTCTTTTTTGTTGGCAAGCAAAAATTTGAAACTGCAGGCTCCGAAATACATATTATTTTTCCATATTCTTTTAGCATATCGCGCCAAAAGTTTACCTGATATAGCGGTAAAAAAACATGGTGCAGTGCAGAATGAAACAGTATCACATCATATTTTTTATCACTAAAAGTCGACGATTTGTGCATATCAGTCACAACAAAACGGATCTTGCTTATATCCCCTCCTAAATGCAGAACGACTCTTGGGGCGACTTTTGTTAACATGGCCTTGCTAAACTCCACCGCTGTTATGCTTTTTACATCTTGAATTTTTGATAATTCGGCAGAAAATTTACAGGAACCAGCCCCTAGCTCAAGAATATCTCCTTTTAATTCTGGCTTTATGTTATCTGACAAAATAGTATTGTCCACAACATTTTGGAAATCTTTGAATTTCGAATGCGAGAAATATTCATCATATTCATATTCTAAATATTTACCGAAAGTATTTTCACTGTTTAAGTATTCACGTAAATTTAAAGGTTGCTTGTGATCAGGATCGATAATTACTTCTATATTTTCAAGCTCTTTAATAAAAGATTCACCTAATTTCATAATATGATATACAATATATCACCATCAATAGATAAAATCAAAGAAATAAAAATAGGTGACATATATGCAAGCGTAGCAGAAATTGGGAAATAAAAAAGCCACCCAAAAATACGGGGGGCTTTAATTTTAAGGCTAATGTGTTTTTCTTAGTCATTCGCCTCTTTAGGTCTTTCAACCCATTCCTCAACCAGTTCCCTGTTTCCTTCATACCACGAACCATCACAGCTACAGTTTTCTTTCTCACACCATCTTTCAAAAGCGATAATTTCACCATATTGATCTAAACCAATAGATGAAAGCATGCTGTTCCCTTCTTCGTCGTTATCTTTCCACCACTGAAGGTTATTAATTTTTTTAAGGGTTTGCTCATTTTGAGCTACCGTTTTAATTTCTACTATGTACTTTGTATTTGTATCAGATAGTTTCATTTTTTTCGTTTTTTTCGTTTTTGGATTATTTAAATTTAAAGGTTATTATACATAGTATATCATTATTTAGGTGATTTGTCAATACCCTACCAATCCAAATATACGGTCTTTTCGGGGTCTCCACCCCCTCCAAAACCCTGTATTTCAAACAATTTATCGGGAATATCAGACAAAAACTCGCTGGGTTCCTGAATTCGCTGTTCACCGAAAATACGGCGAATTTGGGCGTGGGACATATATAATTTCTCCTTGGCTCGGGTTATCGCCACATACATTAAACGGCGTTCTTCCTCGTCGTCTCGGTTCTCGTTTCCACCAATATCACTGGGGAATAATCCCTGTTCGAGCCCAACGATGAAAACATATCGAAATTCCAACCCCTTGGATGCATGTATGGTCATCAGACGAACAGCATTTAACCCCTCTGGGCCGTCTTTGATTTTGTCTTGGTCGGACATCAACGCTACGTCTTCTAGCATGACTGTTAAAACCTGCAACATCGGGTCACCCATGTCGGGATCAACCGCAACCATTTCGTAACGCGATGCGAACGTTACTAGTTCTTTCAAGTTTTCCAATCGCTCGATATCATCGGCTGAACCATTTTTTAGCATGTCTTCGTAACCGCTAATCCGCATGACATATTTAATCGTGTCGGCCGGAGTATTTTTCCTAGCATAATCTGAAATATCAGATAATATTTTTTGATACTCGTCATATTTTTTTGCCGCCCCCGGAGACAATTGTTCCAACTGGTTTGCAAAAATTTTGGTAACACTGGCTTTGCCCAGTCCACGTTTTGGTTCGTTGATGGTTCGCGCAATGTCGGGCAGTGAATCTGGATTCAGTGCAGCGCGCAAATATGCAACAGTGTCTTTGACTTCTTTGCGGTCAAAAAATTTTGTTCCCAAAACCTGATACGGAATTTGTAATTGCAAGAACGATTCTTCCATGACTCGTGATTGAAAATTGGTTCGAAACAAAATTGCAATATCACGAGGCTCGGTCCCCATCTCGATCAGACCTTGCACATGTCCGGCAACCCATGCCGCCTCGTCTGTTTCAGAAAATGCAGTATAAATTGTAATCGCATTCCCCTGTTCATTGTCTGTTATTAATTCTCGGTCTAAACGTTTTTTGTTTTTGCGAATAATTTCATCCGCAGCGGATAAAATAGTTTTAGTTGAACGATAATTTTTTTTCAGCGCGATTGATTTTGCTCCGGGAAAATCTTTTTCAAAATTCAGAATATTTTTTATGTTTGCTCCGCGCCATGAATAAATATTCTGATCACCATCACCAACGACACAAATATTCATGTTGTCCCCCGTCAGCAATTTTGCCAATTTATATTGTATTTCATTGGTATCCTGGTATTCATCAACATGGACATAGCGCCAATATTTCCTATATAAATCACGGATATTCTTGTGGTCACGTAATAATTCATACGCTTTTACTAACAAATCGTCAAAATCAAATGCGCTAGCTCGTTTCAACATTTCCTCGTACTTGGTCCAAATTTCTGCGACAATATTTCCCAACTCGCTGTCAGCCCCACCCGCAAAATCCAGATGTGAAATTGCATTTCCCTTTTGACTGGAAATCATATTTCGAATACGTTTTGGGTCCCACTGTTTTGGATTAATGTCGCGCGCCTCCATTGCACGTTTAACCATAGACAATGAATCTGCCGAGTCTAAAATCGTAAACCATTTTGAATATCCCAACACGTCAGCATGCCGACGCAATAGATACACACCCAGCGAGTGAAATGTTTTCATCATGGGTTGGGTGTCGCCCTCGCTGTGCATTGCTCGGATACGTTCCAGCATTTCTGCAGCAGCTTTGTTTGTAAATGTAATCGCAAGTATTGCACGCGGATCGACACCCGATTGAATCAAGTGGTAAATGCGATGAGTAATGGTTTTGGTTTTTCCTGTTCCCGCCCCGGCCACAATCAAAAGCGGTCCATCAATATGCAGGACCGCCTGTTTTTGTTCGTCATTTAATCCATCCAGATAGTTCATAAGAGATTGAATTGTACCACACCCCAAAATTCATTTTGACCTCGCTGTTTTGCATATAAATAATTAAAAAACTGCCCGGAGACAGTTTTTTAATTACGCGGCGATGTCTTCTTTTATTTCTTCTCCTGTTGGCATTTGCCCTGCATCTACGGCATCCATAACCTCTGCATGTGTAGCTTCCGGAGCAAGACCCAAGTCACTTTTTAACTCATTGGCTTTTTGCTCGTTAACATTAGACCGATGAGTTGCTAAATCTGCTGGTGTGTCTTCTGTTTTCAAATCTGGTGTTCCCTCTGCAACGTTTGCTGTTGCCCCACCTCCCACGTCTTCTTTGTTTTTTCTAAACCCGAGCATTTCCATGAATCCCATAAAATATATTTAAAATTTAAATTTCTAATCATCTTCAACCCATTTATTCTACCATTTTTTTACTAATTTTGACAAAAATCACCAATGTTGCTATCCACATTTTGCCCATTGACCCCTCGCGCAGGACTGCTACCATTATAGATATCACGGTGTGCGCATTCAGAAATACTGAAAAGCTTGCTTTTTGGTCCAAAATCTGGATAATGCTGTGTCTATTGATAAAAACAACCAGGATCACGGATGTAACGAGCGGTTGGTTTTTTCTTTAAAATACTAGGGTTTATAGCATTTTAAAGGGAAAATTATATCAATCAAGTCTTACGGCTTATCACAAAAAACCAACAAGATATCGAGGGGGAAAGTCCAACCTCGAAGGAAATATTGAAACGAAACGCGCTGAAAGCGAGCATTTCCAACCTTTTTAATAAAAAGGTTGGTTTTGTTTTACTGATAATTACAGCTATTGCTATCCCAACCACTGTATCCGCCAGAATTATCGCCAGAACATACAGTCAAAACTCTGCTTTTTCACAAAATGTTGATAATTCTCAGTCAATGAGACTATTATCTGCCCGCACCAACGCCCAAACAAGCGCTGGTGTTGGTGGCCCAGTCGTTCCTTTGTCTCCGTCTACGTTCTCGCCCAGCTCGCTCATAGCCAGTGTTGGGCCTTCTGGGACACCAAACGAGTCATATCTATTACCATCCACAAAAGACGACGAGAGTGTCTATACCGTCAGAGACGGAGATACTTTGGGGCGTATTGCCGAATTATTTGATGTCAGCACATCAACCATACGAACAGCCAATAACTTGTCATCTAAATCAGTAATAAAACCAGGGCAAAAGCTAACTATCCCACCTGTTGATGGTGTGGAATATTCTGTTGCAAAAAATGACACTTTGACTTCTATTGCCAAGAAATTTAACGTCAGCGAGGGTGACATCGCCAGCTTTAACTATATATTAGACACATCAAAAATCGCCATAGCCACAAAACTGTTTATCCCAGGAGGTAAAACAATCTCGGCGCCAAAGCCGCGAACAACCACAACAACGCAAATTCGGCCTTCTTCTGCTGTTTCATCTTCTTCGTTAACAGGAATGTTCCGACGACCTATTCCAGGTAAATTAGTCAGCGGGTACGGAATGCGTACTCATCCTGTTACAGGAAAACGAAGTACCCACAAAGGAATCGATTTGGACGGATATACCGGCGAACCAATCTATGCTGCTGGGTCAGGAACTATTAAACGTGCGGTGAAATCAGGATGGGGTGGAGGTTACGGATTGTATGTTGTTATTGATCATGGGGCAAATGATACTTTGTATGCGCACATGTCACGCGTTGCAGTTTCATCAGGGCAATATGTTAACGAAGGTGACGTAATCGGATATGTTGGATCAACAGGACAGTCAACCGGACCTCATGTTCACTTTGAAGTCCGTCGAAACAATGGACCCGTTGCCATTAGTTCAAGTATTTTTAGATAAACAAAGAGCAGGGCGATTATGTTTATCTTATGCGGAGGATATTATAAATAAAGAACAAAGTGATTATATTTTAAAGACGATAGTTAAATAAATATATAAATTTTAAAAGCCCAAACAAAGGGGCTTTTTTATTTTCTTGACACTCTGCATTGGAACAAGTAAAGTTAAAAGGAACTTAAAAGATGAAACAAATTACAGCTTTTATGATAATGCTTGCGTTATCAATGTTTGCCGCCGTTCCAGGAACAGCACAAACACATGATTCTTATGACTTAGCCATGACCATGGAGATTCACAAAAATCAAAACACCGAGATGAAACAGAATCATCCAGCTCATGAGTCTGGAGATAGTAGATATCCTGAATGTAAATGTATGGAACTAGAATCAGGAAAAGTTATTATTGGTGATGCGCAAGATTGCTTTTGTGATATTGCAAACCATAGCCAAGATGGTTGTACAGATGAATATGTTACTTTGGCGCTTTCGATGGGTAAAGATTATCTTCCTCCAACCGGAAATAACCCAACCGATAATATGGTTGGGAAAGATAGCTATACCAGCAAGCCAGTAGTCCTGACAGGACTAACGCTGGATATGGATTCTATTAGAGGTCTTGAATTAACTTTTGAAATGTCCTTGGAATATCAAGTGAAAGAATTGCAATCCCTTGTCCAACAACAGGGATCCAGGATTGAGCAGCTAGAAAAGGACTTGGCAGAATTAAAAAAACCAAAGGTAAAAGCTTTTAATACTCATTAAAACCTTATTCCCTAGGTCTATAACTTAACGCCTCCAATATGTGGGGCGTTTTTATTTTGTCTGATTCATCTAGATCGGCAATGGTGCGTGCCAATTTAATAACGCGGTGGTAACTGCGGGGTGACAGTTTTAATTTTTTTGCACTGTCATTCAAAATCGTAGTGACCTCGGGATCAATATCAAATTTATCTAATTCTTTGACTGACATCTGGCTGTTTAATTTTACACCACTGTTCATGTCTGCAAAGCGCGCTCGCTGACGCTCGCGCGCACCAATAACACGATCGCGTATGGCGTCCGAATTCTCGCCTCGTGCAAAATCCCGGTCGGACAATTTTTCATAATCAATATGTTCGACAGCAAACCACATATCTATGCGGTCGATAATCGGCCCAGATATTTTCCGCTTGTGTCTGGCTATCTCGGCGGCGGTTGCGTCATGAACGGGTGGATTCAGAGCTGCAACCAAAATAAATTGTGTGGGAAATGTCGCAGACCCCTTGGCGCGAGAAATATTCACCACGCGGTCTTCTAATGGTTGACGTAAAGATTCCAAGACTCGTTTTTCAAATTCAGGGAATTCGTCCATAAACAAAACCCCTTTGTGTGCCAATGTTACTTCGCCGGGTTTTGGTGTTGCCCCACCACCAATAATAGAAACGTAGCTGGCCGTATGATGAGGCGACCGAAATGGCGGAGTTGTAATAATAGACGAATCCAAAGTCCCGGCAACACTGTGAATTCCGGTGACCTCCAAGGCATCATCCAAATCCAGCGCTGGCAGAATATGCGCAAAGGCCTTTGCGAGCATGGTTTTCCCTGTTCCTGGTGGTCCATGCATGGCAACATTATGACCGCCTGCGGCGGCCATTTCCAATCCACGTTTTGCGGTTTCTTGTCCGCGAACATCTGCAAAATCAATCATCGAACGCGTCGTTTTGATCTCCTGACCGACCATAGTCTGGGGTTGTGGTTCGATTTGTTTTCCACGAACTGATTCCCCTGTTTCTGGATCAGTGTCCAATAGTTGCTCGTCCAAGTGTTTAATAAGTTGATCCAAAGATTCTATCGGGTACACGGTTATGCCGTTGATCAATGCTGCCTCGACGGCGTTGCCAACCGGAACGAATAATTCAGTGAAACCTTTTTCCTTTGCAGACTGAGCGATAGGCAACATTCCACGAACCGGCAGAACGTCACCGTTTAATGATAGCTCGCCAACAAATAATTTTCCCTCGGGGTTAAATTCTATTTCGTTTGCCGACAACAGATATCCCATCGCGATTGCTATATCGAAAAATGGTCCTTCTTTTTTTATTTCTGCTGGTGCTAGCGACACGACCAGTTTTTGATTTTTGGTTTTAGGGGATTTGAACCCGCTGTTTTTAATTGCCGAGCCCACGCGGTCGCGAGCTTCCTCGACGGCTTTGTCTGGTAGCCCAACAATATTGAACGAGTGCAGTCCGTTGGTGATATCTAGCTCGACGGTAATTATTTGCCCTCGCAAATTAAAAGGTTGCGCAGAATACACACGCGAAAAAGTAGATGCCATAGAGTTTTATTATACAAAAGTTTTTTTGAAATCCCGAGGGTAAAACAAAAGACCGGCGCCTATGGCGCCGGTCTTTTGTTTATTTTTTACTGAGTACCTATTGTGCTCAAGATATAATTAAAAGCCTGTCTTACTTCGATTACTTCGTTATCTGTTGCGTCACCATCAAAAAATGCCATCACGATGAAACCTTTTTTAGTTTCCATCTGCGCTACACCGCGAAAAATATTTGGATTATAACAATCTTCGGGGTAAACCGCGATTTCACCACTTTGACGATGTCCATCTGATGGTTGATTTACCACATACCCACCGATACATCCTGGGTTTAGAGTAACCTCGCTAGCCACCAACCATTCGTCTGGTACATAAATAATTGCACCATTTTGCATTGCAACCATTTTTGTATTTTGATCGTTTAGCTCAGCTAGTTCGGTTGTTTGGGTTGTTTCATTTTGTATTTCTGGGTGATTTAGCAACCCCACAAAAACAAACGCCAATATTACTATCACAACCACCACAACCCCCATCATTACTTTTTTGTTATTCATATATTACTGGAGACGGTTATGTTGATGCTATCTTACAACTGATCGGGTTAATTACACATTTCCGCGGGCTGCTGGGTTTGCAGTCATGCGATCCATTGGAATTGGCTCTCCTGTTGTTTCGTCGGTACCAAATTTTTCTGGATTGTTTTCGATTTTATCCAACGCGTGGATGACATCCATCAATCGTGGCTCCAAAGCATTCAATGTTGCGATACGACCTTCGAACTCTTCTGTTTCGTCAGCGTTCTCTTGCTTGTCTGCGCGAAATCCGTCGGCTTTCATTTCGGCATCTGGAATAGCTTCCCAATCGTCACCATGTCCTGTTTTGTGAGCAATTTTTTCTAACTGTGATTCGATCTCGGCTTTTTCTGCTAATAACTGAGTTTTGAATTCTTGGATTTGTTCTGATGTAATATTCATATATGTATATGCTAACGTACCAACGCCCGATTGGCAAGTCTGGCCGAGACTTCGTCTATAGCAACCGTGTCTGTTGTTATGATGAGTATGTTTTCTCGGATAAAGCTGTATATAATCTGGTCTCCCTCGGAACCATCTGCGTGATATATTTCATAATTACTAGAAATATCCCTAGCAAAATCCACATTGTGAAATTGCCCTGTGTTTTGTATTCCCATCAGCCCAGCCAAATCAAACGTAATGTCTTGTTGCCATTCTATCATCCCATCAAAGGCATTATTAAAATCATCAGTAACAAGCAATAAAAATGGCGCACGAGTTGATGAGTCACCAGAATACCAACCGTACATAAAAAATGGGTTCAACGTCCTTTGCAAGGATTTTGGAATAGACGAGCTTGTTAGTTCCCACAAATCATTACTTTGTATTTGTGTTTGCCCTCCGTTATTTTTCTGGACAAAAAAGATATTTTCAATGGTGTCTTTGTCGTGCACCTCTGTTTTAAATACAGATGTCGCACGTATAATATCAAAATCTGCTATTCCCGTTATGTCTATGCCCTTGTGTTCTTCGGCGTAGACCAGAGATTCAGGGTTTTTACCCGGGAGTATATCAACCAAGCTACTTTTTACAGAGATACCCCATAATATAATCGCAACACCAATCAGCAAAAGGACTCCGGTTCCAATCAGAAAAAATAAATTCTTGCGAGACCCTGGTGAACGTCTTTCGTGTTCTGCCTGTTGTCCACGAGCTTCGTCAAAAATCTGCTGCGCAACAACTGGATCATTGGCGTTGGTGGTCTCGGTAATATCAGAGAAAAAAGTTCTGTTCGCTTGTGGTTTTGGTTTTTCAGGAACAACTGTTTCTTGGGATTTTTTCCCAGCAACGCTTGCCTGTTCTGAATTATTTTGTTTCGGTGTACCATCTGTCATGTGATTAGTATACCAAGAAAAAATCCCAAGTCTTTCACACCCACATCAAAATGTTTGACAAACACAGCAGAGAGGCGTAAGGTAAAGAAAAAATTAAATCATGGGAGCTGTACAAAATAATACTAATAGGACAAAGAGCAATAACGTCAAAAATATGATTTCCGCAGAAGAGGTCAATCTTCGGTCAATCAAATTTTTTGGAATACTGATGCCTTTGTTTTTTATCATTGTTTATATAGAAGGAGAGCAATTCGTAGGAAACGATTTTGTGTCTCCGATATTAACCCTAACTGGTTTTGTGGTGGTGCTATCCATAGTGATAGCCATTTTATCACATCGAAAATCCAAAGCCCGATTAAAAGAGCTTCGAAATATAGAGAGGTCTTATCAGGAAAAATAAAATAAAAAATACTCAACCCCCTGCGCATGCGCAGGGGGTTTTTAAATGCCAATAATGAACGTAGTGAATATACCCCAGGGCACCCTCTCTTGCTTCGCAATTCACCTTGTACCCCAGGGCACCCTCTCTTGCTTCGCAATTCACCTTGTACCCCAGGGCACCCTATCTGACGATGTCATTCACCTTGTATTTCATCGGGTGTTTGTCCTTGAGATTTGGTTTCATGTTTCGCGTGATTTTCAGTTTCACATCACGCGAAACCAGATCTACAGTGCAACAGATCGTAACGGTGGTGACACGTTCGGCAGGGTGGGTGACGGATTCGAAAAACAAGACTATCACCTGAATAATTTCCGCGTGTAACACATTGCGCTCAACAATGATTGCTCATGTCATACATCTATGCGAAACAGATCCAAAGGACATTGCAGGGAAACAGACTGTGTCCTTTATGAAAAATAGAATGTCCTTTACAGAAAACCTCTGCATTTGACAGATTGAAATAAAAGTGTAGAGTTATAAAAAATAAATAATTCTTTTAAATCTCATAAATCTCAAAAAATGAAAAAACTAATCTTTTCTATTGTATTTATTTTCGCTGGGTTAATTTCCTACGGGCAATGTGAACAACCATTTGGGAACAATGAAATCAGTACGGCCGAAACAACGGCGTGGCTAGCATGGCAACCATTTTATGTATTCGATGACGAAGATATAGATATCGGTGGAAACGGAGGCGGTGGCGGAACTGTTACTTTTCCTGGAAATGGAGGTGTCTCCCCTGGCGATTCGTCACTAGCGGGAGGATCTTTACCTACCGGATCTTGGATTCCCCACTCTTATGAAATAGAGTGGACCAGCATCAGCACAGGAATTTCGTCTTCTGCGATATGGACTGGAGTAACGAACTACACCATAACAGATTTATCTCCCGGGGAATGCTATGTCTGGCAAGTGCGCGAGATTTGCGATATCTTATCAGGAACATACACCGCATGGTCTGGACTAGATACGTTTTGCACGACACCGTGTACGTATCAGCCACAGACAATGACATCTGATATATCAGCTAGCAAAAGTGGTTTATCTATTTCGCTAAGCTGGACACCGGTTGTGATTATCAATGGTGGCCCTCAGATGGAATATGATATTCGCATTCAACAAGTGCCCGATACGTCTTGGTCTATTTTTGACCCTCTGTTGCCAACGCCTGCTGGTTTTCTAACTGAAAATGAAACATATATTTGGCAGGTTCGCAGAGACTGCGGACAGTGGTCACGTAGCGATACGTTCACCACAACAATGCCAGACACATGTGGATTAGAAATTGAAAATACGTTTTCACATACTGACGGCAAAGATGTCGTATTGGGATTTGGTGAACCTGCAGGTTTTATACTTGTCGCACCACCATCTCCTGGGACAATAATCATTTTTGCAAACAATGCTCGTTTTTTTATTCCAAAGCAATATAGTTTTGTTTTGGAAACCAGAAATCTGGGAAAGAAAAAATGGAAGAGTAGTGTGGTGACCAATTATTATAACTGTGTTGATCCAAACAGCAGTTTCATAAACCAATCTTATTGTTACCTGCTAGAGAAGCAAGCAAAAAAATCTTTCGAGTGGCGGGTGCGATATGAATGTGGTCCATGGAGCACTATTGATACATTTATTGCGGTGCCAAAACAGAAAAACGGACATCACAAAATGGATGAATCTGATTCTGTTTTAGAGCCAGAGATTGTAACCCTGCCCCCACTGTATCCAAACCCAACAAATGGTTTTGTGATACTACGAGGGTCTGCGGAAGAAATCACGGTCTATAATATATCCGGACAGAAAGTTCTGCAGAGGATCATTACAGACACATCAATGAATCTTGATTTATCATCTGGTATTTATTTATACCAGATAGATGATGGACGAGTTCACAAAATTATTATTACCAAATAATTAGGGGTAATAATTAAAACCAGCAGTATCAACTGCTGGTTTTTTATTTAACCTAATGTTTGACAGATTCAAAACAAAAGCGTAGTGTTAAGAAAAAAATTAAATTATGAGCGAAAGTAAAAACAAGCAGTACAGATTGATATCTTTTACACTTCCAGACAATCTTAATAGTTTTGGCAAAATTCAACACTTTACCCTGCCAATGGTTTGTTCTGATGATTATTTACCAATTGGTAGAATACGATTACTCCTACCAACACTATGGAGAATATTTGTATGTTCAGGTGAGCCAAAAACAAGCGATTGTCACGACTTCAAGACGATTTGCGTATCAAGTAACAATGAAATTTCTAAGCTTGATTATGATAGTGAAATTATTGGACTGGTTCAAGAAAGAACCCAAGAAGCACTACTCTTTAATTTTCAAACAAGCCCCCCTGATGATTTCTTTCTAGAGGATGATGAGATTGAGCTTATTCTTAAAAAACTTACTTATCTTTTGTCTAACTACGATGGATATGAAAAGACATATAAAGAAGTGGCGAAAATAGAAAAAATATTACTCATTCCCCTACAAAGCCACGGTGTCTTTCATTAATCAAATAATTTTTAAACCAGCAGTAATTACTGCTGGTTTTTTATTTGCCTGATAGTTTGACGTAATTTGAATAAAAGTATAGAGTAAAGAAAAAAATTAAATTATGAGCAAAAATACACCTAACGCATCCTTAAAGAAAACTATTCATGGATGGAGTGATTGGATTTCAGATATGTTACTACACGGCTTTGCCAATCCAACAATACCCAACAACGATGGTCCACAAATGGAGGTAATGTTTGATTTTCTAAATAAATCAGAAAGTTTATCTGTAGCAAATTATCAAACGGCCTTAGTAATAGAGCTAGATACACAGGTATCAAAATTAAAGTATCTAAAAGAAGAAAGGGCTTCTGGTTATATCCGTCAAATCATGAGCACTCTTTGGCATTGTTCTGACCCAACCCCAGACAAAGAGGCTTTGATAAAAATGTTTTTTGATCAAAGATTTGATGATTTACGTCTTCAGGGAGATAATATTGAAATAAAATCTTCCCTGTTACAGGTTCTCTCAAAGGGTAAGTTTGACCAGAACGAGAAAGAAAAGATTTTGGAAAAATCTGTTTGGTATATGTATAACAAAATTGACGACTCTGTTTTCTACAGCGGGGTCTTACGTTTTTGTCACCGTCAATATTCAGTCAAAAAGTTCCTTGATATGTTTTTTGAAATAATAGACAAGACCACCAAAGACAATCTTAGTCAGGGGATGTCTGTAATGTTGATTGATAAAATCGAAGAGGTTAACTATCACTACAAGGAAGTATTTAACCAGGAGTTTCCATCATTTTTAGAAAAGCTTAAGAAATATAAAAATCTTCCAGAAGGTTTTGTAGCTAAAACTGAAGAGGTTAATACATAAATTTATAATGCGGTACCAAATTGGTACCGCATTTTTAATTCCCCTCTTGTACACACAATGTGTGTACAAGCAAATACTGGGGCAAAATAAAAAAGGCCGAATAGGCCTTTTAAAAATTAAATGAAGTTTTCTATACAGAAGCCAGACATCCTGAGAACAACTGGCAAGAAAAGGAAGAATCCATACCAAATCAAGGCAGAATATCCAGCATCATGGTGGCTCATTCTTTTGTTAAAAATAAACCAGATGCAAACCACCAGAGCCACGAATACTATGCGGATAGCAATATCGGCTTCACCCTGTGTTGAAATAAATTCCAAGGCTATTCTCATGATGGTTAAAAAAACCAGCAATATAGACTCGTCTTCTCTGTAAATGCGTCGTGTATCTTCGACAAATACTCTTATATGATTCATATTATATAGTTTTATTTGCCCACAATATACTCATCCAGCCACGCAAAGTCAATCTACCTCTCTCTTTTCTACCCATGTTACAATACACCCATATGGAAACATTTATACAAGCAGACATATTTTTCTTTATTACTAGTATCGCCACCGTATTATTAACTTTGATCCTTGTGTGGGTTTTGATTCGCATCATGCTCATTTTGCGAGACATAAAACGTATCGCAAAAACATTGCGACGTGGTGCCGAAGGATTCGAATCAGTCGCCAAAAAAGCCTCTATCGTGTCCGCGGTATCAACAATATTTGGCGCTCTTGCCAAAAAGATGCACGGGGATGATAATACGAGCGACGAATAATTATTTATAACTTTTAACTTTAACTCATGAAACCAAAAACAAAACTAGGTTTAACCGCAATTGCAACTGCCGCCGGAGCATATTTTCTCTATGGCAAGGACGGTGATAAAAATCGCAAAAAATTAAAATCCTGGATGCTCCGCGCCAAAGCAGATGTTATGGAAAAGATTGAAAAAGCAAAAGAACTAGGCAAAGAAGATTACGATGCAATTGTTACCACAGTAGAAGCAAAATACAAAAAACTAAAATCAACTGATGATGTCGAGGTGCAAGCATTGATGAAAAAATTGAAATCACAATGGACCAACATCAATCGTGAAATCAAAAAAGCCACTGCCCCAGCGACAAAAAAAGCCGCAAAGAAAACTACAAAGAAAAAATAATAACCCAAACAAAAAACCGCCATGGCGGTTTTTTGTTTGGGTTATTATTTTTTTGCAATCTTCTTTTCGACTTTTTTTTCGATCTTGCGTTTGATGGCTTTGACCTCGAGCAATTCTGTCTCCCCTTCGCTACCCAATAAATATGCAAATGGATGCAATTCTGGAACATGTGTAAATACAATTTTCAACATCGCCAAGAAAGGAATAACTATAAACATCCCGACAGCTCCCCACATGGCTCCCCCAGCCACGATTGCCAAAATAGTCATCAGTGGATTCAGTTTTACTTGTGAACCTGTAATCATGGGTGTCAGAATATTATTCTCCAAGAACTGAATGATAACGAATAGAATAAATACCCATCCGGCAGTCGTGGGATCCTGCGTGGCAAACACAACAACAATAACGAACAGATACCCCAACACCGTTCCCAAATATGGAATCAGGTTTACCAGCGCCGCTATAACTCCCAAGAATATAGCGTTTTCAACACCAATAACCCAAAGCCCCAGCGAGTTTAATACCATCAGAATAGACACCACAATCGCCAATCCGCCGATATAACGCGGGGCAACACGCACCATGTCATGTAGGATATTTTTCGTGCTGGTGCGGTAACTTTTGGGTGTTATATCTAGAAAAAATTTGCCCAGCTTGTCACGATAAAACAAAATCAAAAACACATACAAGGGCAACAATGCATATTGTGCCAATGCGCTCCCAGCGGTAGAGAATAATTGCCTAATTGAATCTCCGGATAAAATACCAGAAAAACCATTTTCAAAGGATAAAAATGACAAATCCATTCCAAACCGAAACATAATCCAATCGCGGAGCTCGTTAATGTTCGAGAAAAATGTGTCTTTGATAAAAGGAATATTCTCGGCAAAATCACGAGCAAAGAAAGAGAACAAAACGCCAAACCCAATCAACACAACCAGCGCAATCATCAAAACGATTATGTTGGCCAAAACACGCGGGACATGCATTTTTTCAAGTCGTTTTGTAATAGGATAAAAAGCCAAAGCAACCAAAGTCGCCACAGCAAACGGTAGCAAAATTTTCTTTGCGACAATTAAAACAAAAACTGTTCCAGTAACAGCAACTATTCCAGCCGCCCACAAATACATATTGTTCTGTATTTTTTTATCAACCATAATATGTTTCCATTGTACAAGTATTAACCAACGCAGTACAGAACTTGTGTTGGGTATAAATATTGTCTTGTTTATTTTTTGCCAAGAAAAAAGAAAAGAATGAGAATACTCTGGATTCTGAATCCTGCGTACCCCAGGGCATCCTCTCTTTCCCTAAAGGGAAATTCACCTTACATTGCAGAATGACGCGTGAGTGACTGAAGGAAGGTATTTACTTCATCATCTCTTCTGCATCAATCAAGATTTGCCCAGCGTGATTTGCAGGATCGACTTTGGGATAGACACGCGCAATAATTCCGTCTGGGTTTATCAAATATGATCCACGATTTATTCCCATGAATGTTTTTCCAAACATTGATTTTTCTTTAAAAGAATCATATGCGCTGATCATTCCCCCGCTTGGGTCGGACAACAATATAAACGGTAGTTCATATTTATCGGCAAATTTTTTGTGTGATTTTGGTGAATCCTTGCTGATCCCCAATACCACAATCCCCTGTTTTTCAAAATCGTTATACGCATCACGAATGGCGCAAGCTTCGGCGGTACATCCTGGCGTGTCGTCCTTTGGATAAAAATAAACAAGAACCCATTTTCCGGCGTAATCTGCCAAAGTGTGTGTTTGCTCGTCTTGATCAAGCAGAGAAAACGCTGGTGCAATTGTGTTGTTTTCAAGCATAAAATTATAACTCAGGAAAATGTAAGTTTATAACAGGCTCTTGGTCAGAAATAGTTACGTTGGTAATCTCTGGGAATTGTAATAATGTCTGGGTGATTTGCGCTAGACCAGCATCTTGTTTACATTGTGTGCCCGCCAGAGGCTGTTCAAGTGTTACGTGTACGGATCCGTCTTCAAAAAAGTCCAAAGACTTGAATGAATTTTCAAAAGACCCCAAAGCTGATACATATCCCATGTCCCGATCTTTTTCAGACGCCCCACTAAACAATGCATCTAATGCACCCTCTGGAGTATTCTGACCATATAACACCGTGCGTGTTACAGGGAAAACCGCTGAACAGCTTGCGCCAGATTCCAAACTGTCTGTTTTTGGGAAAAACAAAACCACTGAATAATCTGGATTAAGCTTGTCTCCAATATCTACGCCGACTCGCCAGAACAATGATATCAAAGCTCCCCCAACCAACAATACGACCAGAACAAGAAATATCTTTTTGATCATGGGTTTATTATACACAAAAACCACAGCTTGCTGCTGTGGTTTTTGTGTATGTCGGGGCGCCGGGATCCCTCTTCCTCCACTCACCTCATATTGTTCCAAGTATTCACAGTATACTCGGGTGGGTTCCTCCATCGCCGGCCACCCTCGCTGCCCTGCTTCGCACGCTCGGGTTGGCTTCGAATCCCGGCGACATCTAATGTGTTAAAAAAACCATGACCAAAGTCATAGTTTTTTCATATTGTCGGGGCGCCGGGATTCGAACCCGGAGTCTCCCGCTCCCAAAGCGGACATGTTAGCCGTTACACCACGCCCCGATGCAACAAGAGCATGCTAGCATAAAATGGCAAATAAAAAAAGCGCCAACGGATTGTTGATGCTTTCATAAAATCTTTTTTTAATTTTGCCTAGGCTCTATTTGTGTCCAAAATGCAAATTCTAGCTTACTCCTCTCTATGCCACAATTTTCTTCTGTTGCTTTATAGAAAAGGTCATCCAGCTTCTCGAGTAAAAACTGATAATATATATCTTTTTTCAACGCTATTATCGCATTTTGTAATATAAAGCAGATTTGCTGAATTCTTTTATCGACAAAATATGCCCATTTTTCTAAAAAAGAAAAAAATTGGTCCAATATGAATTCTCTTTCAAATGCCTTGTTTTTTCTAAATTGATTGGCAAAACTGGCCCGAACAGGACAGTATGGGAAAAACAACTGGTCGTTGATAAGATTACCAATTAAAAGCTTCAAGCTTTTTAACTGCTTGTCACCTATTTTTTCAGAAATCCAATTAATTCTATTAATATAACAATCCAGATGCACATCAAATAAATAATTAATGTCATCATCCTCCAAACCCTTATTTTCAAGCTCTTTGGGGGTTATAGCCAACATAAGACTTCTGTTTTCTTTATTCACACTCATAATTGTGTTGATTTTAAGTTTAAAAAGTATTTTTTTTATTCACATACATTAAAGCAAATTTCAAGGATTAGTCAATAGTATTCCACAATATCTCTATTTTTGCCTTTTTTGTTTCTAGATCCAGAAATACAGAAATTACGTCAATTTGCCATAATGTTTCTTGTGAAACGTTATTTTCCGCCAAATAGGTCGCAATCGTCCTATGCATCCTCTCTATTTTTTTATAATCAACATTTTGTGCTGGGTTATATGTTTCACGTGAAACATACTGCTTCCCTGTTTCATGTGGAACATCTGCTATTTTTGTCTGAGCTGTTTTGACTTCCATAAAATGAATTCCTGGATCAACAACATCGCCACGTATTTTTGTTTCACGTGAAAGTTTTCCAATTATATCTATTTCTCCAACTCTTTTGCCATAATTTCTGTCCATAATAACAAATCCTTGTTTCACAAGAAACTTTTCAGCCAATTTCTCGCCAATTTCACCAATTTTCTGTGTTTCAGAAGTAAATTGTTTCATATTTTAATACCACAGAGGTTCAAACTGTATATCTCGGGCAAGATTAATCAATAAACAAATGGTAGAATTCCCTAGATACCAATGCACTGCGTTTCATATGAAACAATTATACATTACTGCTGACAGAGGTTGAACCCACAAGTTGTGAATTACTTATTTGGTGTGGCTCAGAAAACTAAGTGTTGATAAAGAAAACTTGTTTCACGTGAAACATATTTAAAAAAGCTGGGTTATATGCACAATAATTTTTGATGTCCTTGATAAAACACTGATAAATAAGGGTTTCAGAAAAGTAATGGACATTTACGCGGTGGATAAAGGACATGAATATTGTGTCTTATACACCTTATACCCGGTTTTATCCACAGGTTTGGATAAAAAGGTGTTTATATTGAATGTTCTTTAAGGACATCAAAAAGAGCTTGTCCTTTAGGCGGGTATAAAGGACAACTACCATGTCTTTTAGAGAACATGTTTATTAATCAAAACAAAGACACAACCAGATCAAACATCACCCTAAACAACGCCATATCATAATAGCTATTGATTTTTATGCATTTTACAGTATACTTTGCTCT
>Ga0224506_10001097_pt1 | contig 19843 bp, 16 predicted proteins | sample SF_Jan12_sed_USG_2_FD_169108 | JGI IMG/M metagenome (GOLD analysis project Ga0224506, IMG submission 169108) | Sediment microbial communities from San Francisco Bay, California, United States - SF_Jan12_sed_USGS_8_1 | ecosystem: Environmental > Aquatic > Marine > Sediment | place: USA... | reverse complement strand
GGGGGATGATGTAGCCGTCCCAGACTGACCTTTTGGGAATGAAGACCTTATGACGGGCAGACCCCTCTAAAAAGAATACTATTTTTTCCAGCCGAGTCGAATCTTCGAGCACTTTTCTGTTGCTCTCTCAACCGCCCTCATCAGTGCGGTTCTTATCTCGCTTCCTTCCAGCTCATATATTCCCTCTATAGTGATCCCGCCGGGTGTGGTGACCATGTCCTTTATCTCGGCTAAGTGCTCTTTCGTTTCTAAGAAATGCAGGACGAGCTTTCCTGTTCCTAGGACCGTCTGCGCTGAGCTGTAGAGAGACAGTTCTCTGGGTAAACCGACTTTTAGACCAGCGTACATCATTGACTCTATGATCACGGAGAGGTACGCTGGCCCGCTCCCGCTCAGCGCCGTTATAGCGTCCATATACTTCTGCTCAACTTCCTGACATATTCCCATAGAGTTGAGGATTTTCTCAACTTTCCCCTTGTCTTCTGAGGTTACATCGCTGTCGCAGCAGTAGGCGGTGAAAGCCTCCTGCACCAAAACAGCCACGTTGGGCATGGTTCTAACAAATCTGGCTTTTGGAACTATGCTCTTATAGAATTCTAGTGGAATTGTGGCGGCTGTGGAAACCACCAGTTTCCCTTCGATTTCCTTTTTTACCTCTTTTAGGATGTTTCCAACGTCGTTTTGTTTAACGCATATGAAGACGATGTTGGATTGTTCGGCGGCTTTCCTGTTGTCTCGGGTTATGACTGCTCCCAACTCTTCTAGTTCCTTCAGTTTTTCCACTTTTCTTCTGGTGGCTGTGATCTTTCCTTTGTATCCGCCTTTGAGCAGGCTTTTCACTATGGCTCCGCCGATCACTCCCGCACCTATCACGGCAATATCGTCTTTCATTGTCCTCCCTCTGCCATTGTAACCAAATATTTCTCCAGTGACTCACTCTTTAATCTTGCCTTTTCTTATTGAAACCCGTTTTGCTAGAAGGAAACTAAAAGCGTGGTGGACCGGGCGGAATCCGCATAAAAATTTATTCCATTTGATTTGGTTAAAACATCAACCGCTTAAGGTGGGATGCCCTAGCAAACCCCCCTTTCTGTTTTTAAAGGCGCCTAAAAGAATAGAAACGGAGCACATTAATATGTGTTTACCGAGACTTGCCACCTTAAAATCAGAGCTTTTTGTAGCATCCCTTACAGTAGTAATCCGTTCTGTTGCTACGCTTTCGGGATGAGTAGTGCTTCCAGACCTCTTCCCCGACCTCTAACTTCCGCCCGCACCTCCGACAACGCAGGCGATCCCCCAACCTTGTGACCAACATCTGTGCCACCGTGATCAGCTCCCAAGCCATCGCTTCTAAACCTCCCTGCTTTCGCATTTCGGGCATTTCTTCATGGAGAACCTCAATCTCCTCCAGCCTTCGCCGAAGATTTTCCACAGCCTCATAGACATCCTCCTCCTTCTTTGCACCCACGCACACGATCTTGCCGGTGGAGAATATCAGAAAAACAACGCTTGGGCTTTCCATCCGGTAAATCGCAGCTGGAAACTGCTCCGGCTCGTACATGAGGCTTCCGCCCACGCGGGCTCGCTCGCACAACTCTTCGAGATCAATCGTGCCGCCGAGGCTTCCAGAGGCAACAATGTTCTGAATCTTTATCTCAGGCTTTCCGGTGATGATTATGCCAACTGCTCTCAGCTCTCTGGCGACCTTCATGATTGCCCTTCTAGCCTCCCTCTCTGACTTGGCGCCTGTACACACCATCCTTCCCGAGTTGAAGAGGAGGGTGCACGTCTTTGGCTTCTTAAGCCTAAAGGGGAGTCCAGGAAAACGTTCGGGTCGGTACTCGACGTGTGGAAAAGCCTTGGCTATGGCGTCTATGTCTAGCGGTTGGTTGAAGTAGGCTGTGGCCACCACGTTCTGAATGCGAATTTCCTTCTCCTCGACCTTCAAGAGCTTCCATCCTCAGTTTTTCCCTCAGCGCGCTTCCTCAGAAATCCTGCACAAACTATTTTACGCGCACGAATTACTAGATATCCCTTCTCACACTCGTTGTCGGTAAGCAGAAACTGCGTTTCCCACACAAACTCCTTATTTAACTTCTGGTACAGCCTCCGGCTTCGCTTTATGCTTTTTAAAGAGTCTTTTAAGGAAGCTCAACCCAATTCATCCTCGCACTATCACGGTTATAGCCTGAGACGTGTCCCCACGTAAGATAACACGTGAAACGATAACTGTTTCGGTTCATCTTAAGAAGTTCTTAAATAAACCGCGCCATTTCTTAAGACAAGCTTTCGGCTAAATATCGGGAGGAAAGAGCCGTGAGGGAAGAAGAAGAGGAAGAATGGGAAAAGGAACCTGAGGAATAAGCAAAACCATTTCGCCTAAAAAAGGTGGTGGACCGGGCGGGATTTGAACCCGCGTCCTCCTGAGCTCTCGGCCTTTGCTTGCAAGTCAGGCATTCATACCAGGCTGAACTACCGGCCCCAACAATGATAAACATAACACGCAACAAAACCTTTTCTGTAATTTTAGACTGCAAGCTAAAGAAAGAGTCGCAAGATGCGTTAAAACTTGAAGCTTTTCAAACCACGTAATAATCGATGACCTTTCTTAGCCGTCTCGGCGGAGAAGGAAAATCCCGCGCAGAGAGCTTCTTCAGTATACTCATCATCTGGGGCTGGACCCGCACAAGATCCGTCAACGTTACGAGACCGAGAAGTTTCTCGCTTCTCACTATGGGCAGTTTTTTGATCTTCATTTTAAAAATGAATTTTACGGCGTCTTCAATGTCCATCTTGGGATCCACAAACATGAGGGGCGCTGACATAACTTCGCAAATCCTAGTCTTTTCTGGGTCTCTAGACTCGGCTAAAACTCTCTTTAGCAGGTCTCTTTCCGTCACGATTCCGATGGGCTTACTGCTCTTTGTCACGATTAAGCACCCTATCTCATGCACGTTCATAAGTTTCACAGCCATCATCACGGTTGCATCTGCTTCCACAGTTTTCACCTCTTCAACCATAACGTCTTCAACATTTAACATTGCAGATTCCTCAACCTACCTTAGCAGTAGTCGCGTTTTATATGTTGTGAATTCTGAGTAATCCTCCCCGCTTAGGATTAAGAATATACGACGCACAAATTTGCCTTAAACTAAAACTGGATATTGCCCATACTTTTTTGCGGCTGAAACCATGGCCTTGATATTTTCAAAAGGGGCGTTTAGAGGAGCCTCATCACCAGAGCTCAGTATGAAGCCTCCTCCTCTAGCAGCCTTTTCAATACACTCCCTAGCTTTTCTTTCCACATCGCTAGGCTTTCCGTATAAAAGGATGCTGACTGGATCAATGTTTCCCTGAATACAAACTCTCTCACCGACCATGTCTTTAGCGAGTGTAAGATCCACTTTATAGTCAAGTTCAATTATGCGCGCTCCAGTATCCACCATCCTTTCAAGGATAGGTATGGTGTTACCGCAAATATGTAATGATGGAATTCCACCTGCGTCGCTAATGGACTTGGAAACATTTTTTATAGGCGAGAAGGCAAACTGGTCAAACATCTTTGGGGAGATAACGCTAGAGGAAGCTATAGGGTCTGCCACAACCGCTATGTCTGCTCCATGTTCCACCGCAGCTGCGCCATACAGCTTTGAGGATTCGGATGCTGGTTTCAAGATGTCGTAAACAAAGTCGGGGTTTCTGACGAGTTCCATCAAAAGCTGGTCTGGACTGCGCAATACACTCGCAAGGGTGAGTGGCCCAGGCACGTATTTGAAAATCGGCGTGTCTGTTCCAATTTTTTCTTTAACCAGTTCAATTGCCTTAAGGTGTATGGGCAACCGTCCATCTCTTTCAGGATCTGGGACCTCAATCTTGTCTAGATCACTCGGTTCCTTTATCATTTGATCCCTAACAAAAGCAACGCTGTTCGGTTGGATTTGAAGTTTGCAACCCATGGCTTCGGCCATTAGATTGAAGGAGGATTCCCAGCCAACGTAGATTCCGTCGTATCCAGCAGACTTGTAACCGGCTATAAGGGCTTTTGCCATCTTTTCAGCGCTGTATAGCGCTTCGGAAAACTGGATGCCTGTGAGTTGTGCCGTAGCGTAGGTTATCATGGGCACCACCGGAACGTAATCTGGCTCTTTCAACTCGATAGCTGCCATAACCCGTTGGAAGCGTGTTAGCATCGACATGGGCATCCTCTCACATCTACACAAGTATGTCTTACATAGTCCAAGCTTTAGAAAAACCTTTTTGCTTCACGATCTAGATGCGACAAATTCATCTTCCAACACCACGTTGAATTGTAATCCCCGTCCATTGAGCAGCTACGTATCCTCCTAATATTTTCACCCACACAGTTATGATTCTCGTCAGTATGGTTGCGGATGCGCTGATGCCCAGTGGGACGCCAAGTAATGAGTAAAAAGTAGCCATTGCCACATCTGTAATTCCAACTTCTCCAGGCAGACCTAGCGGTATTGCTTGTACCGCATCAACGATTGTATAAACAATCAATACCACACTTAGAGAAACAGGAAAACCTAAAGAAAACAGAACGAGAAAAGATATTGACAAGTCGAAAAGGAATGCAATTACAGAATACAGGAAGGGCACTACGAGGTTTTTTGGTTTTTCAATTAAGAGGCGCATCCCTCGATGGAACGTTGTGAGTGCCTTCTCCATTTCAGTTTTCAAGTGGGTCAGCTCCCAGTGTCCTCTAGAAATGAATGAGAGAAAACGTACTATCCATGTTGTTATTTTCATGGTTATCCGTGGTCTCAGAGACAAGCAGCACATTAGAGAGAGCGAAGTAGTGGAGATGGCAGTCACAAGTAGCATTATATAGACGACGAGTTGAGACGTTTGGTATTCCAAGAAAAGAATGGTTAAAGCAGTAATTGTGCCGATAAGTGCTGTGGCAGTCGTTAGGATTCTGTGACTTACCACTGATGCCGCCACCTTTCCCATGTCTTCACCCGAATTCTTAGACATCAGGTAAACTTTAGACAGTTCACCACTGAAAGACTCGGCGGGAATCACCAAATCAATAAAGCTAGCTATCCAAACGAACGAGAAGGTTTTATGGAGTGCACTTTTTATCTGTAAAAGTCCTAGAATATGTTGCCAAGCCAGTGAATAAAATGTTGCACCTAAGAGAAGCGACATGAAAGCCAACGAGTAATAGACAGGATGTGTTTTCTGAAGAGCCTCAACAAGCTCCCGTATTCCGACAAAGAAATATAAATAAACAAGAAAAATTGTTAACCCAAGCACCGGAAATAGAATTCCCTTTTTTATCAGCACCTTCTTTCACTTTCCACTACAACTTCTACCACTTCATCAAAACTCATATTTTTCGTTTTTCGATAGAATTGTGCACGCATACCTCAGAGAGTAACGAATATGCTATGTGCTGAAAGAGGCTTTAAGGCATCTGAATAAGTCTCGGAAATCGAAACTAGCCCCAATAGCCATCTGCACTGTGAGGGCCGGGGCCGGGATTTGAACCCGGGCGCCAGGCTCCACAGGCCTGTAGGCTAACCAGGCTACCTCACCCCGGCCGCATTTTCCGCCTTTAGGCTACACGCTCTGTTCGATTTAAAAGGTTCTCTCCCTATATCAGCTTTAACATGGATGCGGCTGGATTTGGCGGGTTTCATGTCTAGGTTTTCTCCACATGTGTCGGTGGTAATTGAGTTTCAGCTGAAGGGAAACCTCTCCTAAGTGCCAACCACGTGAAGAAGCTTCTCTTATTTGCGCTGTGCACGTATATAACAGGGAAAGATAGCTCTGCCTACGACATGAAGTAAATTGTTAAATAGACAATGTCCACCATAACTAAAGTTTGGAGTGGATGCCTGTGATGAAAAAGAAGTTAAGCCTGATGATGGTAATCTTGCCGACGCTGACCTTGATATCATCGATGTTTATAGGCACTGCTAAGGCAGACGTAACGTCTTATAGCTGGCAAGGATACACATTCAATGGTATTGACCCCTTCTACGGCGCCACCTATACTATTTACGCTTATGAAACCGGTTCCACTGCAACCCTTATCGTAAGGGTGGAAAACGACTACATGGAAGCTGGTATCCCAAAACCGATAAATGTTTCAGCCGTTGGAGTACTCTTTGACTGGAACGATGCATACAACTCTACAGAATGCAGCTTGGACGATCCAGTTACGCTTGAATTCGGCAAGTTCCGCAACTTCGCTGTGAGCTTCTCTGTTCCCGATACAGCTAAGGCCACAAACCAATACTTACACGGTTATAAAGTATATGTAGAGCACGTTAACAGCACCACTGGACCCAAAGAAGTCGTTAAGCCCCCTTGGGAAGAATCCCAGACGCGGTTCCCTGATTTCGCTGTATATTCAGAAGACCAAGCTGACGCCCAAGACCTAGCTCAAGTACTCGATGCCATGCCACTTCCTACCTTTACAAGCGCTAGAGCAAACCTATTAGTTTACAGAGCTGAAAACGAAACAACCTATGGTAGCACACTCTACATGAGAGGAGATTTTGCTAGAGCAGAGAATCACTCTAGTGCGGCTTTATCTCTGTACAATGACGCCTATCTCGCCGAAGAAGAATACGGCGTGAAATTGGAAGACCTTGACATAACTCTTGCTGAGGCTCAGGTAGAATACTTTGAATCTCTGGGAGCCGCTGTAGCCGGGCTGCCCATAATGTTTTCCCTGTTCGGAGTGTCAGCAGTGTTGTTCGGCGTAGGATACATAGTCAAACAATTAGCAACACTAAAATCTGCAGAGAGATAACCGAATAAATTTCCCTCCATTTTTTTGCTTAATCAAACCGCCTCACGCCGATTTTAAGTATGCAATTCGCCTCATTCTCCGAGGGCTTTTCGCGCGAACGTGATGTAGCCGGTGTGTCCGGTCATCAGAGTTTCCGGCCGGGTTTTCCCCCTCTCCGTTTGCATTCTTCGCATGATGCACTCTATGGTTTGAACGTCTACAAACCCGCTTTCCTTCAGAGCCTCAACCGTTTTCACAACTTGGTCAATGGTGGGGCTGAAGGAGACGAAGGCTCCGCTTCCCTTCAGCGCCTTGCAAGCGTGGGGCACGACCAGCCAAGGCGTGGCCATATCTAAAACCACGGCGTCCACATCCTCCTCGTCGATTTCCTGCGTCACATCCTTGTTTTTGACATCCACGTACTCGGACGCTCCGGCTCTTTCCAAGTTTTTGAGCGCAGTTTCGATGAACTCTTTTCGAAACTCGTAACTGTACACGTGTCCAGTCGGCTTCACGTAGAAGGCGAGGGCGCTGGTGAGCGCTCCGGTTCCAGTTCCCGCCTCTACCACGCGACTGCCGGGTCCAACTCCGCTGAACATGACTATGAGGGCGATGTCCTTAGGGTAGGTTATCTGAGTTCTCCTCAACATCTTGAACACGTGGTCTCGCAGGGTTGGCTTGAGCGCTACGAACTCAACTCCCATGCTGCTCGCTGTTCGAGTCCCATACTCTTTGCCGATCAGCTCGTCCAGTTGAATGAATCCCTTGTGGGTGTGGAAGCTTTTTCCCTTCTCCACCTTGACCAGATACGTTCTCTTCCGATCTAAGTAAAGCAGAACGCTGTCTCCCTCGCTGATAGTTTGTGACAACACGAAACCTACCGTGTCCTCTAAAAAGGTTTGCAGAATAATAAAGTTGCGGAGTCTCAACTAAAGGAATTATCGGAAACTGTCGTCTGAGGCGGTTAATCTAATCAGTTTTATATCGCAGATACATACAGTGATTAAGCATGACGCGTAAAAGAAGCCAACAATAAAAGATGGTGGAAAATGTGACCAAACAGGCGACGCAGTTCCTTCTCCCCTTCGCAGTCTCTTCCAAGGATCGTGAAGAAAAGTTCACGAAAGATATGGAGAGGGCAACCATCCTTTGCCTAGCCGAATCAGAGAGGGGAAAGGGCGAGGGCTTCATCTTAAAGAAGCCAGCCGAGAAACTGATTTTCGTCGCTGAGATATGCTATCCCGTTTGGTTGGTTCCGTGGAGAGGAAGAAGCCTGCTGTTTGACGGGTTCGGCGTCGAGACACACACGTTGACGTATGACGTACTGCCCGACGTCAAAGCGTTCATCAACGACATCCAAGGAAGCGCTGGAAAACGCGAAGCATACTCCGCCATTCTCTCCGACGCCCTCAACTATTTTCAAGGTTTCACGGGACAAGAAGAAAAGACGATAGAGGGTCCTGTCACAAACCACGAGTTCATCCGAGACTTTGTTTTCTATCTTCAAGAAGCGAAGCCGGTTCGGAAGCCTGTGCTCGGCAAAGCGTTTTTGTCTCCCACCATTGATGAATCCACAATTTCATCCTTTGTCCAGGACTTCTCGAATCTCAGAAAAACACTTAGAGATGACATAGGAAACCTACGTAAAAGCATGAAAATGCTGAGCATCACAACAAGAGAACATTTGAAAGCCATCCGCGGGGAGATTAGAGAAATTCGAGAAAAATTCAATAAAGAAATAGCAACCCTCAAGCCTTCCATTTTAGAAAAAGTACAACAAATCCGGAAGAAATACGATGAGAAAATCGCTAAACTCTCCAAAAAATTCGACAGCCAACTCCACAGCCTCCACCAAGAACGCGTCAAACTTGAAAAAACAAGGAAAAACGTAACAACAAAAATCGAAAGTAGTGAAACAAGAATAGAATCCTGTAAGCTTAGTAGAGACGAGACTGGTGAGCTGAAGTGGAAGCAGGAACTTGAGAAATGCAAAAAGGAGCTTTCCGTTCTGGAGAAAAAAATCGGGAGTGCAGACAAAAGAATAGAAGAGGCTGAATCCGCTAAGAGAGTTGAAATATCCAAAATCAGATCAGAGTACAACACACGAGTCGAAGCAGCTATGAAAGATCTGAGGGAACTGGAGTCTTCTCGCGACGCCAAAATTGAGATGAGCCAGCAAGAAATGAATTCACTGGAAGATACGACCTCCAAGATCATAGATCAGATTAACAAATTGGTTGGGTTAAAGAAGGCTGCATTAAACGAGCTTGAGTGGATGGGCATGTCACAGCGACGAAGAAAATACGCACTGGCATACTTGCCTCTTTACCTGGCTTGTTTCCAAATAAAGTTGAAGAAGAGATACGTGTTGTACCCCCCTTCAGTTGTAGGTAGCATGGGTATCCTAGCAAGATTCAAGCGTGTTTTTGGGGTTTCAAAGATAAAGTCGCTTCTCCAACAGCGTTCAAAACCCATCACAAGTCTCCTCAATCAGCTTCTCACCGTGATTGAGCACAGCCCGGTGTTTGAGAAAGAAATAAGTGACGCTGGAGCTAAAGCAAACATTTTGCGAACGAAAGAGTCACGTGAAAGGATAAAAAAGGGGTTAGAAGGGTTGAAGACCGAGGGATGGATATCGGAAAGCGAGTTCCAAACGTTCAGCAAATCTCTGACAAAAATCTAACTTCAACTCGATTCTTATCATGTGGCATATTCACATCCCTTTTCAACAACTAAGATTTCGTTGCCGATGTTTCCAATAAACCTGCTCAACAACTCCGCATAGTCTCCGTGTATCGGAAACACCTTCTCACATTGTCAAATCGCGTACTTTTTTCCGTATTCAACCAAGTGCGCGTTTTTGTCTATTGTTCTGAAGAGTTCGGGGTTCTCTGTGTGTACTGGAAATATTCTCTTCGGCTTGATGTGGTTGATTAAGTCTGTTAGTTGCCGTCTGTTTAGGTGACCAGAAGCGTGAAGTTGGTGGAACTTGATTTTGAAGTGGTCTAGCCAATTGTGCATAATCACGTCTTCGATGTCTTCTTCGCTGTAAGGTTCGCTCATGCTGTGTATGAAGTGACTACCGGGATCTGGCCTTATGTCGATGAGTTCTGCAAACTGGTAAAAATCCAAGTCCATAACTATTTCGCTTTGATGTTCATGCACGAACTCGTAGTTCACCATTCTTTCCATGAACTCCCGTTCCCAAACGTAGTAGTCTCTCTCTAGAAAACCTCCCGTTTTTTTCCTCTTGTAATAAACCAAGATGTTCTTGTCTTTCATGGGATCTGGAAGGTGAAGGTGCTTGTCCTGCACAAGCCTACTCACTAGATGAGCGGTTTTCGGGGATATGACGATTTTTCTGTCGTTATTTTTGGCTACGTTGTAGAACGTTCTGAATCTGTCTACGTCTCGCCCGTAATGGGTAACGAATACTATCTTTTTTGTTTTAGAAACGATTTCGTTACTTAGCTTCTTTACTTCTAACTCGGAGTAGTTCTTTCTCCGTTCCATCTCGACCATCCTAGTTCCTTCACTTATCATCGCTACAGGCTCAGATTCGCATGCCTTCTCCGCAAATTCTTCCGTCATGTCTTTCCGAGGACCATGCGCTCTAAGGTCTCCAGTATACACAATTGCGCCTTCAGACGTATGAATTATGAAACCGTAGGCGGCGGCAATAGAGTGGTCAACATGAATAGGCTCAATCACCAGATGCTCGATTTCTATTTTGTGCCCTGTTCTGAACGTTTCATACGGGTGTTCTCCAAAATCAACGGTGCTGGTTTTCTCCATTGAGGAAATGAATATCTTTGTTCCGTAACCACAATGTATAGGAATTCCTTCGTCAAGAAAAGCGATGTGCCCGATGTGATCCACGTGGGCGTGAGAAATAAACACAGCATCAATTTTCGGTTTAGTATAAGGAAGGTCAGTAAACGCCAATTGTTCTCTACCGTAGATTCCTTTTATCTTTGGCAATAGATTAAACTCAAAATGGTCTCCCAAGCCGTTTATTGCTCTGGGTGTAAGCCAACCCGTGAAATAATCTTCACCCGAAGTGAAGGACCGCCCAAAATCCAAAAAGATCCTAACTTTTTTGTCTTGTAAAAGAATCTTGTTTCCGCCGATCTCGTTTACTCCGCCATAAAAGGTGAGGTTCGTTTTCCGTTTTTTCATACTTGTTCCCCCTGTCTATTTAGTGGCTATTAACTGTTGAAGTTTGTCCAGTGTCATTGTCATTTCTCGCCGGTCTTTTTACAGATGTTAGAGACGGCTAGGAGGACTTGTGGAGGGGTGAAGATGCTGAACACCTTGGTGTATCTTGCGGATCCCGCCTTCCTCACCGTTTCTCGCTTCCCCCCAGCTTCTAAGTATCCCATAATAAACTCTTTAGCGATGAATACCGCGGCGTTTGCAGGAGAGACCGGAGAGGCGTAATGACCCGAATAGTAAAGGAACTCCGCCACATCCCACGCCTGATTCCCGTTTCCGTCTCTTGTTGCCTGCTCAAGGTCTACAAAAAACGTTTTTCCATCCTTCGTGACAATAATGTTCTCTGGCTTGCAGTCTCCAAGAGTAACGCCCAGCCTATGAGCCTCTGCGATTTTCCTTCCAACCTCCCTAACCAATGCAGCTTCCTCTGTGACCTCCTCTCTTTTACGTGAGATGATTCGCTTGATAAGCTCAGTTAGCTTTTCTCCCTCAATAAAATCTTTAAAAATCAGGCTTTGTCTCGGGCTGAAGTGGAGAATTGTTGGAACGGGAAAACCTTGACTGTGCAAGAACTGGTTTACGGCGCATTCTCTCTCCAGCCTTGATCGTCCCATCACAGCAAAGGTCTTGGTACCCAGTGCCCATAATGCCAAGGGAAACCACTTGAAACCGTACCAATCCTTAAACTTCTTCACTATCACCTTCTGCTCCTCTCGGTTCCTCTGGAAGGTGAGCAAGTAGACAGAGTTTAAAACTCCTCCCACTTCCTCGATCCTCATGTCTAAGACCTCCCCAGCCGGAACGGCTTTTCTTACAAAGTCTTCGATGCCAGTTTTATCCGATAGCGTCGCGAAACCGAAGGGAGTCGGTATCAACAAGTACTTTTTCGGATCTTCAAGCTGGAACACCAGCTCCTCAGCTTGAATCCCACGATTAGATCTAATGAAGACCTCTTCGTCGTACGCGAGAGGTCTCATCATTTTGGGTAGAACGCTGAGAATGTGAAGAAGAGCTGCTCTCTGAAAGGATTTGAGGAAGAGGGGGAGTCGAAACTTTCTTCCTCTGACTGTGTTCATGAGATTGTTTGTAATTTTGATGTGCCCGTTCGAAAAGGTTATCTGGTCTTCTTTTGCGAGTTCATCGAGGGCTTTTGAGTAGCCCTTCATCATCGATTCTACATTCTTTCTCCTCACGTCTCTCCTAAGCATGTTGAGAAAGCTGTATGTGACTGGCAGAAATAACCGAGCCCTTCGCATCATGGCCTCATACATGAAGTATTCCGCCTGAATGAGAAGCTCACGAGACAGCTCAGGGAACTCCAAAACAATGTTTTCTAGAAGCTCCAAAACAATACGCTTCTTCGCCTTCACTTCTTGGCGCTGAAGATACTCCTTGTTGATTAGGGGTTCGTAGGGAACCGTTATCTTTTCAGCCGCGAACTCTCCCAGCAGTCCCTGTTCAACATCTCCTTCAAAGGCTCCCTGATCCACCGCCAAGATGAACACGTTGATTCCGTTTAGAGGCTTGAGGTAACTCCTCGGTCTGGAACGAAAATTGCCCAGCACCAAAAAAACGTTTACGTCGCTTTTTTCGTCGGCATACCCACACACCCGAGGACCGTGAAAACAAGCAGAAATGATCTGGCTTTTGTGAGAGCCAGCGATACGCTTGCAGATTTCCAACACGCTTCCTCTTAAATTCTTGCTCGAAAGTCTGGTTGCCATCACTTCTTCCTCAACAGACGTTTCAGCTACAAGGAGCTTCCTACTCATTCTTATGAACTTAATCTTCTTTAAAAACATCTTTTATTTTTTAAAAAAGGCTCTACTGTAAAGGATCAAGACGAGCTTGCTCTCAGCTTCCAGCAATTCTGTGATATGTTCTTAGCACTCTTAACGCCCTTGCTGCTTTTTCAGGTAGATTGTAAACGGGTATGCTTGTGTCCCGCAACACCTCATAGACGAGCATAAAATCTTCTCCACCAGCTGGAACATCAACCACAGGCTTTTTAGGATGCTTCCTTGCGGTTTCGGCAATTACTGCCGCGTCTTCGGGCTCGAAAAAGCAAGACTTAAGCATGTTTATGACCATGACTCCGTCCACGTTAGGGTCTGCCAAAACCAGATCCAAGACGGTGGAGTACCTTTCTGTTCTAGCGTCGGCAATTAGGTCCACAGGGTTTACGGCGTCCACTCCTGGATAGCGGTGCTCTATCTCCTTCTTGGTTTTCTCTGAGAGCATGGCTAGTTTTAACCCGTTTTTCACCACAGCATCCGCGGCGAGTATGGCAGGGCCTCCCACATTGCTCACGATGGCTATGTTGTCCCCGCTCAGTGGAGGTTGTTTCGTCAACGCGATGGCTGCGTTGAAAAGTTCCTCCGGGTCTTCAACTCTAACGGTTCCGGCTTTTCTGAACGCAGCGTCAAATATGATGTCTGATCCGGCTATGGAAGCGGTGTGTGAGAGGGCTCTTCGAGCCGCTTCTTTTGTTGCTCCGCCCTTGAGGACTAGGATCGGCTTTTTCTTCACCACTTTGCGAGCTACTTCTATGAATTCTCTTCCGTTCTCAATTCCCTCCATGTACAGGCAGATCACCCTTGTTTGCTGGTCTTCGCTAAGGTATAGAAGGAGGTCCACGTCGTTGACGTCGATTTTGTCTCCCATGAAGGCGAACTTGCTGATTCCGATTCCGTAGAAGCACGCCCAGTCGAGGAGGCATGCGCCCACGCCTCCGCTTTGGGATATGACGGAGATGTTTCCTCTCCTCGGCATGAGATCCCTCTCAAACGTGGTGTTCAATCCCTTAGCCGTGTTTATGACTCCCATGATTGTGTTTGGTCCGAGTATTCGAGTGCCGTACTCCTCTTTCAGGTTTGTCAATTGTTGCCGTTGACGGCCTTTGTATCCACCAGTGATTGCCACCAGCGCCTTGACCCCCATCTTGGCGCATTTTTCAGCTTGCTGTATGGAAAGTTCGGGTGGAAGCATGATTACTCCGAGATCCGGGGTCTCCGGCAGTTCCTCAAGTGTCTTGTATTCCTTTTTTCCGTTCACGTCTAACACGTACGTTTTTCCCTCGAAGAACTTAGTCATGTTGTGGATGACGCTTTCGAAGAGCCAAGGAGAGGTCATCCCGATCTTTTCATGGATCTTACTGGATCCAACGAGCACAGCGCTGTCCGGTTCAAAGAGCGACTTCACTTCACTCATATCGCATGTTCCCACAATTTTCGCGGGTCTGAAATAGAATAACTGAATACAAAACGTTCTCCCTTATATAATAATGGCGAAATTTTTTTCATCAAATCTTAAATGGGTCTCCTCGTCTCATGACTAGCACAGCCACAGAGATTTTCAGATTTCTACATGTAGGCTTGTCGAGGCGGCGTACAAATCCTTTGGCAGAGCGCGCTACGACCTAGTCGACTTCAACGAAAAGATTATCTGTGAATAAACGTTAAAGGCAGAACCCGACAAAGTGTAGTGTTCGCGAGATGATCCGGAATGTCGATTGAAAAAGGAGATTTCATTCTTATCGACTACGTGGCTAAGGTTAAAGAAACCGGCGAGATCTTTGACACCACCATCGAAGAAGTGGCAAAAAAGGAGAGGCTGTACAAAGAAGGCGAAATCTACGAGTCAAGGCTGATGGTTGTCGGCGAAGGGTGGATGCTGAAGGAACTAGAAGAAAGCCTGCCCAACTTTGAGCTTAAAAAAACAGCCTCCGTCGAGATACCACCAGAAAAGGCTTTTGGACCCCGAGACCCAGAAAAGGTCAGGCTAGTTCCGCTTCGACGACTCACCACCCGCGGAATCACACCGCAACCGGGTATGCGCATTGAGCTTGACAGAAAATTCGCCACCGTGAGAACCATGGGATCCGGAAGGGTCCAGCTGGACTTCAACCCTCCGCTCGCGGGTAAAACTCTAATCTACGATGTTACTGTACAGAAAAAGCTTGAAACAAAACTGGAGAAGATCACCGCTCTCATCCACCGAAGGATTCCAGCGGTTGAGGTGGGGGAGTTCAACTTGAAAATAAGCAAAAAAGGTGCGGTGATAAACGTGCCTGAAGAAGCTTTCTACGTGGATGGACTGCAACTCGCGAAGAGAGGCATCGCCACCGACATACAAAAGTTCTTTCCGGAAACCACAACCGTAAAGTTTGTTGAAGCGTTCAAAAGAAAGGAAACAGGCAGAGAACAGGCATAAAAGGGTAAACGCTAACTCGAGCTTTTAATCTATCACACCCGTGGCTCTTGCAAGCTTTTCAGCCGAATCGTAACTCAGCGTTCTTTTCTCCAAAATTGTGTAACGCTCAGGTCGAATTGCGCTTGCCCGCAACAAAGCCTGTACAACATGTTCAGGTTCTATTCCTAACTCCTCCGCCGTAGTGGGGGCACCCACCTTCTCCAGCGTCTCTTTGACACGCTTCCAATCCATTCCGTGAAGACACGCCATCATTATTGTTCCCACACCACACTGTTCCCCGTGCATAGCGGGCTTTGGCGCGATAAGATCGAGGGCATGGCTAAACAGGTGCTCCGAACCACTGCAGGGTCGGCTACTTCCCGCAATGCTCATGGCCACGCCGCAACTAATCAGGGCTTCCAAAAGAACCCGCACACCCTCTTCCACTCCGGGCTGAATCATTTTCGCGTGTTCAGCAACAAGCTTCGCGCTCATCAGGGATAAACTCGCTGCGTACTCGCCGTAATACTCTTTTTTTGTGTTATGTGCCAACTCCCAATCGCGAACCGCCGTAAACTTGGCCACAACATCTCCACATCCGCTAGCCGCAAAACGATGGGACGCCTGAGTGATAACACTGGTGTCCGCGACAATGGCCATTGGGGACTGCGCCATCTTAGAGTAGGGTTTGTTCTGTCCTCTAAGGGAGACAACACAACTCGCAATTCCGTCGTGTGACGCTGTGGTCGGTATGCTCATGAACGGAATCCCTTGAAGCGCAGAACCAAGCTTTGCCACATCAATCTTGGTGCCGCCGCCGATTCCAAGCACCACCTGCGGTTTCAGTTTCATTATTTTTTCCTCAACTGTCCTAACATCCTTTACAGTGAAGGAGGGCACGATGAACTGGTTGACATCAATTCCAGTGTCATGGAGGAGATCGGTAATTCTTTGGCCCGCAATATGACGCGTGTGAGGACCCGTTACCACAAGTGCGGATTCGGAAAAGCCGAGCCTTTTACAAATGTCGCCTATAAGCTCTATGGTTTCGTTTCCCACGATGACTTCTCTCGGGAGTTGCATGCGGTGTAGCTTCAACCTGGATCACGTTTTAAGATGGTTTGACCAATATTAATGGGCTTGAAACGCTTTTAAATCTAACTTGATTTTGCTTACTGCTTTTCTAGAACAGAGTGACACAAAAAACTTATTACCAACATCTCCGTCTCTACATGTCGCTAGCTTCTCCCGAGAAGTTATTGTTGGCACATTCAATATTCGGGAGAGACCGAAAATGCGTGAAATGTTTGATCATTCAGCTTTGAAAGGGACAACAACGATTGGCGTGGTTTGCAAAGAAGGGATTATCGTAGCCTCTGACACCCGCGTGACTATGGGAACTTTTGTAGCCCACAAGAGGGGGAAAAAAGTGTACAAGATCGACGACCACTTGGCCATGACCATTTCAGGCAGTGTTGCAGACGCGCAACGAACAGTGGAAATACTCAAGGTAAACGCGCAGCTGTACAAACTGAACAACAAACGCCCGATACCAGTAAGCTCCGCAGCCCGGCTCATTGCGAACCTCTTTTTCTCAGCTCGGCTGGCGCCGTTGATAGCCAGGGTTCTCGTCGGAGGCGTTGACAGCTCAGGACCCCGCGTGTTTTCACTAGATCCCTTTGGTAGCCTCACCGAAGAGAAGTGCGTCGCCACGGGCTCAGGTTCTCCCATTGCCTACGGAGTGTTGGAAGACAAATACAAAGAAGACATGACGATCAACGATCTTCTGTCCGTGGTTGTGCGTGCCGTTGACTCTGCTATGAAAAGGGACTCCGCGAGTGGAGACAGCTTTGACGTGGCGGTTATAGACTCGGAAGGGTATCGTGAACTGAGTGGCGATGAAAAAAAGGGTATCTTGGGAGGCTCGTGAGAAGCGATAAGGAAGCGTGAAACCCATCGACAAGACAAAGGTGGAAATCAGCCAAACAATTTTTGAGTACATCCCTAAAGAGGCGGAGATCACCCGCATCGAATTCGAAGGTCCAGCCTTAGCGGTTTACACGAAGAAGCCGGAGTTTCTTATTGAACAGGGTCATGTAATTGCAGACATCGTCAACTTGATTAGGAAAAGGATCGTTTTGCGTTCCGACCCCTCCGTAAGATTGCCAGAGAAGGATACAGAAAGGATTATGCACGAGATTGTTCCAAAAGAGGCGGAGATCACCAGCATAAGTTTTGACCCTAGCTTAGGCGAGGTTATCACAGAAGCGAAAAAGCCCGGCTTAGTTATCGGGAAAAACGGAGTAATCTTACAAGAGATCATTAGACAGACACGATGGAGACCCCGCGTTTTAAGGAGTCCTCCAATACCTTCAAAAATTATGGCACACATGCGGCATTTTCTCCACACCGAAAGCAAAGAGCGGGACAGGATACTCCGTACGGTGGGTGAGAAAATCTTTAGATCTATGGTCTACGAGATTGGAGACATCCGGATCACCGCGTTGGGAGGCTTCCAAGAGGTTGGGAGATCCGCTATTCTTGTGCAAACAAGAGAAAGTCGGGTGTTGCTGGATTGTGGCATCAATCCAGGCTCCGCAAAACCCCTTGAAGCCTTTCCTCGACTTGACGTGCCTCAGTTCAATTTAGACTCTTTAGACGCCGTGATCATAAGTCACTCGCATCTGGACCACTGCGGGTTCCTCCCATTCTTGTTTAAGTATGGCTACGATGGACCGGTTTATTGCTCGGCTCCCACCTCAAGCCTCATGACCTTGCTTCAGCTTGACTATCTTGACGTTTTGGGTAAGCAGGGAGGGATGCGGCCCTACGATCAGAAAGACGTGCGAGAAACTGTTTTGCACACAATTCCGTTGCGATATGGCGCCGTGACCGACATAGCACCGGACATCCGTCTAACCCTACACAACGCAGGACACATTCTCGGGTCATCCGTGACGCACTTGCACATCGGAGAGGGCTTGCACAACATTGTTTATACAGGCGATTACAAGTATGGAAAAACCATGCTTCTCGAGCCTGCAGCCACAGAGTTTCCAAGGGTGGAGACCATAATAACCGAGAGCACGTATGGATCTCCACAAGACGTGATGCCGCCTAGGATGGAGGCAGAAGAGAGACTTGTGTCCATGATAAATGGGACTTTAGATCGAGGGGGCAAGGTGTTGATTCCGGTTCCGGCTGTCGGTAGAGCTCAAGAGATCCTGTTGATTATCGACGGGTATATGCGGCAGGGGCTTTTGAAGGAGGCGCCGGTGTTTATTGAGGGCATGATTTCCGAGGCAACCGCCATTCACACGGCTTATCCAGAGTACTTGGCAAGAGAAGTGCGGAGCAGCATTCTTCATGAGGGAGTTAACCCGTTTCAATCGGATTACTTCACTATTGTGGAGCATCCCAGCGCAAGGGAAGAAATCGTTGAGGGGACAGAGAGCATCATCATTGCGACTTCAGGCATGCTGGAAGGCGGACCCGCGATTGACTACTTTAAGTATCTGGCGCCAGACAAAAACAACAGTATGATCTTCGTTAGCTACCAGATTGAGGGAACCTTGGGGCGTAGGGCGCAGAAGGGCTTAGCGGAAACACCTATGATAAGCAGCGAGGGAAAGATCGAGATTGTGAAGGTTAACTTGGATGTTAAGTCCATTGGGGGCTTTTCTGGGCATTCGGACAGGAGACAAATTGTCAGCTACGTCCGTCGGGTCACGCCGAAGCCCGAGAAAGTGATTGTGTGCCATGGCGAGAGGCAAAAGTGTTTTAACATAGCTAACATCTTTCAGAGAAAATACAACATTAGGGCTTGTGTGCCGGATATACTAGAAACAGTTAGGCTGCGGTAGGCATTTGATGCTTAGATGCCACTGTTTTTTCTCGCCAGATTCGAATGAAGGGGGGAGTGATAACTACACGCTCCTCACCTAGACGGGCGATGTCTCCTCCAACCACTGTGGTGAACTCGTGTAGCTCGCTTACTGCCCTTTTGACATCTTCAATATTCTTTCTAGCAAGTGGGCCGACTCTTAAGATGAGTATGTTCCCTGATTTTACTTCGCGTTTGATCACGTCTACGTCCTCAAGGTCGCGCAAAGGTAGGGCTTTCAGATAAGCTTTAGTTGGAGGACCAGTTGAGGCTAGGGCTTCCTCGGTCTCTGCTGGCTTTTCACCCTTCTTAATCTTGTCGATTACTTTTCCAAATTTTTTTCCTAAGCTTGACAAAGTTCTGCTCCCCGATAAACAAGCTATCCCTTAAACTTTAAGCTTTGTGTACTAGAGATATTTCTACGTAACATGCAAGCTTCCAAAATTTTGGGGGAGAATCGCACGGACGGATGGGGGGACGTGAATGAACTAGCTTTTTCATAACGAGGCTCTTTTCCGCGTTTACATGAAAATGTCTAAAGTGCCTGAAAATCACCCAAGCAGAATCATTGGACGCTTCGAATCATTGAAGCATATTCCTTATAAAAGTCTAGCCGAGGCACCAAATTAAAGCATTAAGGCCACGGTGTCCTGTGGGCTATAAACTCTTAAACAATGCGGGCGAAACTCTTTTTTCCTTAGTTAATCAGAATGCTAGGAATCGAGGTTGAGATTATGAGCGAACCCTTACGGTCTCAAGGACTTAAACTTAATCTGCTCAATAAAGAC
>Ga0224506_10001096_pt1 | contig 19844 bp, 17 predicted proteins | sample SF_Jan12_sed_USG_2_FD_169108 | JGI IMG/M metagenome (GOLD analysis project Ga0224506, IMG submission 169108) | Sediment microbial communities from San Francisco Bay, California, United States - SF_Jan12_sed_USGS_8_1 | ecosystem: Environmental > Aquatic > Marine > Sediment | place: USA... | reverse complement strand
TGGCAATTACTGCTGCATTAGTAAAAGAACTTCGTGAGCGTACTGGCTCAGGCATGATGGAATGTAAAAAAGCATTGGTAGAATCTAACGGTGATATTGATGCTGCAATTGAAGCGATGCGTAAAGCAGGCTTGGCAAAAGCAGATAAAAAATCTGATCGTGTTGCGGCCGAAGGCGTTATCGCAATCGAAACCAGCGCTGATGGTAAGCGTGCGGTAATGTTGGAAATCAATGCTGAAACTGATTTTGTGGCTAAAGCAGATGATTTTGTTGAGTTTGTGAATAAAGTAGCGAAAAAAGTACTTGAGGCACAACCTAACGATCTTGATGCGCTGATGGCATTGGCATTGAATGATGCAGGCGACAGTATTGAAACAGTACGTCAGGCATTGGTTGCTAAAATCGGTGAAAATATTCAAATTCGCCGTTTTACTTTGATGTCAACAGATGATGGCGTAATCGGCTCTTACCGTCATGGTGATCGTATCGGTACTATGGTTAAACTGACTGGCGGTGATATGGCATTGGCTAAAGATTTAGCGATGCATGTAGCTGCTAGCCGTCCTCAAGCAGTATCGGGTGCTGATCTACCTGCTGAGTTATTAGAAAAAGAACGTGATATTGTTGCTACTCAAGCGAGAGACAGTGGCAAACCAGAAGCGATTATTGAAAAAATGGTCGAAGGCCGCATGAGTAAATTTGTTAATGAAATCAGCTTGCTTGGTCAGGCATTCGTTAAAGATCCTGATGTGACGATTGAAAAATTGTTGAAGCAGGCTGATGCAATGGTTGATGCATTTGATTTCTTTGAAGTAGGTGAAGGTATCGAGAAAAAAGAAGATAACTTTGCTGAAGAAGTTATGGCTCAAGCGAGAGGAAACTAAGTAATGTCAGAAACGGAAAATCAACCAGTCTACAAGCGCGTCCTGCTTAAATTAAGTGGTGAGGCGCTGATGGGCGATGCTGATTACGGTATCGAACCTGAGGTGATTTTCCGTTTTGCCAAAGAAATCTCCGAGCTCAATGCCCAAGGTGTTGAGCTCGGAATTGTCATTGGCGGCGGTAATATTTTTCGTGGCGCTGGTCTGGCAGCGAGTGGTATGGATCGCGTGAGTGGTGATCACATGGGAATGTTGGCAACCGTTTTGAACGCATTAGCTTTACAAGATGCACTTGAGCGCCAAGGGACTTATTGTCGTGTAATGTCAGCGATTCGCATTAATGAAGTCTGTGAAGATTACTTGCGTCGCCGGGCGATTCGTCATCTGGAAAAAGGTCGTGTGGTCATTTTTGCTGCGGGTACCGGCAATCCGTTTTTTACCACTGATTCAGCAGCCAGTTTGCGTGCTGTTGAAATTGGTGCTGATTTGATGCTGAAAGCAACGCAGGTCGATGGTGTTTACAGTGCTGATCCTAAGAAAGATCCTGATGCGGTTCGTTATTCTGAATTGACGTATGATGAAGTGATCAATAACCGTTTGGCAGTGATGGATACTACCGCAGTTGTGATGTGTCAGGAACAAAAAATGCCATTACGGGTTTTTGATGTACATAAAACCGGTAACTTGACTAAAATTATCTATGGTGAAGATATTGGTACTCTTGTTAGGTAGGATTTGGAAGAATGATTGAAGATATTAAAAAAGACGCAGCAGATAGAATGCAGAAAAGTGTGGCCGCACTGACAGCAGCAATGGCAAAAATTCGTGCAGGACGAGCGCACACCAGTTTATTAGATCAGGTAATGGTGCCGTATTACGGTTCTGATGTGCCGTTGAGTCAAGTGGCTAATGTTGGTGTTGAAGATTCACGTACATTAACGGTGACGCCATGGGAAAAACCGATGTTATCGGTAGTGGAAAAAGCGATCATGAACTCAGATCTGGGTGTTAATCCAAATAGTGCAGGTATGACTATTCGTATTCCTATTCCACCATTAACAGAAGATCGCCGTCGTGACTTGGTAAAAGTGGCTAAATCTGAAGCAGAAGGCGCACGTGTTGCTGTTCGTAATATTCGCCGTGATGCTAACAGCACACTGAAAGAATTATTAAAAGAAAAAGAAATTTCAGAAGATGAAGAACGTGGCGCAGAAGAGGCTATCCAGAAGTTGACAGACTCTGTGATTGTTCAAATTGAAACGGTACTGACGGAAAAAGAAGCAGATTTGATGGAAGTGTAATTCTACACAGCTATCTATAAATACAAGTAATGACTGAGGAAGACCACCCAGTTCCACAACATATTGCAATCATTATGGATGGCAATGGTCGTTGGGCAAAACAACGCCACCAACCGAGATTTATGGGGCATCGTGCAGGGGTTAAATCAGTCGAAAATATAGTTCAATGCTGTGTAAAACACGGCATTGAAGTATTGAGCCTATTTGCTTTTAGCAGTGAAAACTGGAGGCGACCATCAAAAGAAGTCAGCTTGTTGATGGAATTATTTGCACTGGCACTTAAACAGCAAGTCAAACGGCTACATAAAAATAATATTCGTCTACGTATTATCGGTGATATCAGAAAATTTTCTGCCAGTCTGCAACAACAAATCACACAAGCGCAACAATTAACACAAAACAACACTGGTTTAACCATCAATGTGGCTGCTAATTATGGTGGTCGCTGGGATATTACACAGGCTGTTCAACAATTAGCGGCAAAGGTCAAGTCAGGCGAAATAGTACCTGAGGAGATTACTGAAGACAGTATTGCAGAAGGTTTATCCACCGCATCATTACCAGAACCCGATCTGTTTATTCGCACTGGCGGAGAACAGAGAGTCAGTAATTTTTTACTGTGGCAGATGGCGTATACCGAGTTTTATTTTACTGATACATTATGGCCAGACTTTGATGACAAAGAACTGGATAGGGCGATCACTTCATTTTGTCAGCGAGAGCGCCGCTTTGGAAAAACCTCTGAACAAATTAAGGGTGAACACGATGCTTAAACAGCGGCTACTCACTGCAGCGGTCTTAATCCCGCTAGTCATAGTGTGTGTTTTGTATTTACCAACAGTAATCTTCCAGTGGTTAATGATAGGTGTTGTCGTACTTGCAGCACTGGAATGGTTTTCAATTATTGGATATAAAACACGAAATACAACGGTATTTTCACTGGTGGCGCTGTTATTTATTATCGTACTTGGTTTTGCTTTACCTGCTAATGTTCTCTCGATTAGCAGCCTCATTATTTGGGCTACTGTTTTACTGCTTGTCAGTCGATATGCTCATACCGCTTTACCAGCTGTAATACGAAAATTACTGATGCAACCTTTAATTGCATTAGCTATCGCTTCCTTAATGTTGGCTTTGTTTTGGCATAGTGCAGTCCAACTTCACCAATCAAGTGATATGGGACCACAACAGTTACTTTATGTGATGGTTTTGGTGTGGCTTGCTGATAGCGGCGGTTATTTTGCAGGTAAAAAATGGGGACAGTTGCCATTAGCCAAAGCGATCAGCCCGAACAAAACATGGGAAGGTGTCGCGGGTGCTTTAGTATTTGGACTGCTCTGGGCCATTGCCGGTCATTATCTTGAACTGGCACCATCGTTAACGTTAACAGCATGGACACTATTATCAACAGCTACTTTGTTGATTTCTATTGTCGGTGATCTATTTGAAAGCTTATTCAAGCGTGGGCATAAGATAAAAGACAGTGGCAACTTATTACCAGGGCATGGCGGCATGCTAGATCGGATCGATAGTCTGATTGCTGCTGTGCCAGTATTTAGTGCTGGATTATTCTTTTTGGGAGCAGGATAAGTGCAAGCAGTAACGATACTTGGTTCAACAGGTTCAATTGGTGTCAGCACGCTTAATGTACTGGCTCAACACCCTGATAAATACCGTGTTGTTGCGTTGACAGCCAATCATTCTGTCGACAGTTTGTATGAACAATGTCAGCAGTTTCAACCTGATATCGCTGTCATGCTTGATGTGCCATCAGCAGATCTTTTAGCAACAAAGTTAAAAACAGCCGGTTTACGTACGCAGGTATTATCTGGTGCGCGGGCATTAGAGCAGGTTGCAGCAAGTGACGGCACGGACTATGTGGTAGCCGCTATTGTCGGCGCCGCAGGACTTTTACCAACATTAGCAGCAGCACGTGCGGGCAAAAAAATCTTGTTAGCCAATAAAGAAGCTCTGGTCATGAGCGGTGGGCTGTTTATGCGAGAAGTTGAAGCTAATGGCGCTACGCTATTACCTGTAGACAGCGAGCATAATGCGATATGGCAGTGTTTACCGGTAGGTAAACAACAGCAATATCATTATGACGGTAAAGGTGTTCGAAGGATCATGTTGACGGCTTCCGGCGGCCCATTCAGGGATTTTGATCTAGCAGATCTCGAACATGTCACCCCAGAACAGGCTGTTGCCCATCCAAATTGGTCTATGGGACAGAAGATCTCTGTCGATTCTGCGACCATGATGAATAAAGGTCTGGAAGTGATAGAAGCACATTGGTTATTTGGCTTGCCAAGTCAGAAAATTGATGTGGTATTACATCGTCAGAGTATCATTCATTCAATGGTCGATTATGTGGATGGCTCGGTATTAGCACAAATGGGTAATCCCGATATGAGAACGCCGATTGCCAACGCGTTGGCATGGCCGGAACGGATTGATTCAGGAGTGGAGCCTCTGGATTTGATTTCGGTTGGTAGATTGGACTTTGCTGCTGCAGATCACCAGCATTTTCCTTGTTTGCGACTTGCCTATCAGGCATTAGACGCGGGCGGTACCAGTACGGCAATTCTAAATGCAGCCAACGAAGTAGCAGTAGCGGCTTTCTTGAAAAAACAGATTAAATTCACGGAAATACCCCGGACGATAGAAAATGTACTGTCCAGAATGACACCGAATGATGGAGCAACCATCGAACAAATATTGGCCGATGATACTCAGGCAAGAGTGTTAGCCAAAGAATTTATAAAATAATATGCAATCACTGTTTTATTTTTTATTTGCACTGGCGATATTGATCATAGTGCATGAGTTTGGCCATTTCTGGGTCGCTCGTCGTTGTGGAGTGAAAGTCCTTAAATTCTCAGTCGGGTTTGGTGCTCCACTGTGGCAAAAAAAAGGTCGTGATGGTACTGAATACGTATTAGCGGCAATACCACTAGGTGGCTTTGTCAAAATGCTGGATGAACGTGAAGGTGATGTACCTGATGAATTGTTAGATAATGCATTTAATAGAAAACCATTGCGTTCACGGATTGCTATTGTTGCAGCTGGCCCTATTGCCAACCTGATATTTGCTGTCATTGCCTATTGGTTTATTTTTGTGCTGGGCATTCCAGGCATACGCACCATTATTGATGAAGTCGTACCCGATTCGCCAGGAGAGATTGCACAGTTAATCAGTGGTGATGAAATCAAAGCTGTTAATGGTCAAATTACACCTACATGGTTCAGTGTACATAAAGCCTTAGCTAAACAATCACAAACAGGTGGAATTGCTGAATTGACTATTAATACCAGTGGGGTTGATATTCAACGCAAAATTGAGGTGCCTAAGCAAAAGATTGATCTGGTTAAGCCCGTGTCACTTTTCCAGGAGCTTGGAATTACGCCGGTGCGCGTAGAGTTAAAACCGATTGTTGGTTCAATTGTCGATGGTGCTGTGGCAGATAAAGCTGGTTTAGAAGTGGGCGACAGGTTGTTGTTTTGTGATGGCAAAGCCATCAATAGCTGGATAGACTGGGTAGAGTTAATCAGAGCAAGCCCAAATCAACCATTAAAAATTACTGTCGAACGCTCAGGACAGAGAAAAACCTTAGAGTTAACGCCAATAAAAACAGCAGAAAATATTGGCCAGATAGGGGCAGGTGTTGATGCTAGTCAAACAGTGGTCCCAGATGAGCTACAAGCAGAGTTACGTTATGGACCAGTAGCAGCGATAGGTCAGGCAATACAGGAAACCTGGCAGTTTTCAAGCGCTACCGTAAAAAGTCTATTTGGCATGCTGACAGGGACAGTGTCCACTAAAAATATTGGGGGTCCGATCAGTATTGCTCAATATGCCGGTGCATCTGCAGACAGAGGGCTGATTTCATTTATTAGCTTTTTGGCAATGATCAGTATCAGTTTGGGCATCTTGAATTTACTACCAATCCCTGTCCTTGATGGGGGGCATTTGGTGATGTATATGGTGGAATGGTTACAAGGTAAGCCTGTTTCAGAACAAGTTCAGCTACAAGGGCAAAAATTAGGTATCATCCTGCTTTTGATGCTGATGTTTTTAGCGTTTTTCAACGATTTATCGAGACTGTTTGGATAATAGGAATATTGCAGGTAAACTTACTCCTTCGATGTGTAAAAATATGACAAAAATAATAATGAAAAAATTACTCACTGCCATTACGTTATTGTTACTGTCCAGCTCAGTATTAGCAGAGACTTTCAAGATCAAGGACATCCGTATAGAAGGTTTGCAGCGGATCTCTGCTGGTACGGTCTTTAATTTTCTACCTGTTAAGGTGGGCGATGAAATGACGGATAAGGATGCAAAAAGTATTATCCGTGCATTATTTAAATCTAAATATTTCAATAACGTTGAAGTTGAGCAGCAAGATAGCGTTTTGATTATTAAAGTCAGTGAGAGACCCGCTATTTCAAGTATTGAATTTGTGGGAAATAAGGATCTGGATAGTAAGGAATTATTAAAGTCACTGCGCCAGATTGGTTTTGCTGAAGGCCAGGTGTATGAGCAGGCAAAACTGGAGCAGGTTGAGCTTGAGTTGCAACGTCAGTATTTTAGCCGTGGTAAATATGGTGTGACGATAGAGTCTGATGTGACACCGTTATCTCGTAACCGTGTTGCTATTCGCATTACGATGGCTGAAGGTGTGGTTGCGACAATTGGAAATATTAATATAGTCGGCAACGTGATTTTTGATGAAGATGATTTATTAGAAGAGTTTCAATCTACCACAGGTGGCATGTTGTCGGCATTTACACATGATAATCAATATTCACGTCAAAAACTGTCTGCTGATTTAGAAACCTTACGATCATTCTATCTGGATCGAGGTTATGTCGATTTTACTGTTGAATCTACCCAAGTTTCAATTACCGATGATAAAAAACAGATGTTTATTACCATCAATATTTCAGAAGGTGAGCGATACACGATTAAAGAAGTACGCCTTGCTGGTGATTTGATAGTGCCTGAGAATGAATTATTTGACCTGGTGACTATTCGAAATAATGCCATTTTTTCCCGCAAGGCCATTACTGAAAGCACGGAATCGCTAACAAATCGTTTAGGTAATGATGGTTATGCATTTGCCAATATTAATGCCGTTCCAGAGATTGATCGCGAAAATAAAGAAGTCACACTGACGTTTTTTGTAGATCCAGGCCGTCGTGCCTATGTTCGCCGTATCAATATCTCCGGTAATAGCAAAACTCGTGACGAAGTATTGAGACGTGAGATGCGACAACAAGAGTCATCATGGATTTCAACAAAAAATGTGGAACAATCCCGTGCACGTATTCAACGCCTCGGTTATTTTGAAGATGTAAACGTTGAAACTGTGTCAGTGCCAGAAACGGCAGATCAAATTGATCTTGACTTTAATGTTTCAGAATCACCATCTGGTAGTTTGTCAGCTGGTTTGGGTTTCTCGCAGTCAGATGGCTTAATTTTTAATGCCAATATAGTTCAGAAAAACTTCCTGGGAAGTGGTAAACATATTAACTTTGGATTCAATAACAGTAGCGTTAATACAGTATACAGCTTCGGTTACACCAACCCTTTTGTGACAGTTGACGGCATCAGTCAAGGATTTAATGCTTTTTATCGCCAAAGAGATGCAAATGAGGCTAATCTTGCCAACTATAGTACAGATGTTTGGGGTGGCGATATTAATTTTGGTATCCCCATCTCAGAAAATAATCGTATCCGTTTAGCATTAGGTTATGAAAATACGCAATTAAATCTACCTAGAGATAATACAATACAGCGCTATAGTGATTTTGTTGCAAAAGAAGGCGATCAGTTTGATACATGGTCACTGACACTTGGCTGGTCTAGCGATAGTCGTGATAGCGCTATTTTACCAACCCAAGGCATGGCTCAGAGTGTATCAGCAGAAATAGCGATTCCAGGTGGTTCGTTACAATACTACAAATTGCGATATAAAAATGATTGGTATCATCCACTATCAGACTCTTTAACCTTAGCTCTAGGTGGAAATCTTGGTTATGGTGAGGCTTATGGTGATACCGATGAATTCCCATTCTTCCAGCATTTTTATGCTGGTGGTATACGTAGTGTTCGCGGTTATCAGGCTAATACGTTAGGCATTAAAGAAGATGGACAACCGTTGGGCGGGAACTTATTAGTTGCTGGTGGTGCGGAAGTTATATTCCCAATACCATTTTTGAAGAAAACGCTCAGGTCATTACGTCTTAGTGCCTTTACGGACATTGGTAATGTTTATGATGCTGATGAGAATTTTGATGCGGGCATGTTACGATATTCTGCTGGTATTTCAGCGATATGGATTTCACCAATGGGTCCAATTTCATTGAGCATGGCACAACCGTTCAATGAACAATCTGGTGATGAAACGGAAACTTTCCAGTTCTCATTAGGTTCAACATTTTAGTTAAATAGTTTTGGAGATAAGTGTGAAGAAAATGAAGTTTGTTGGATTGTTTTTAATTCTGGCTCTAACTGGAGCATCAATCAATGCAGCTGAATTGAAAATAGGCGTAGTTAATGCGAGTGCAGTTCTGGACCAATCACCACAAAAAGCACAGGCATTAGCGCGACTTGAAAAAGAGTTTTCATCACGTAGTAAAGGGCTAGAGAAAAAACATAAAGACTTGCGAGCGCAGCAAGAAAAATTATCAAAAGACAGTGCGATTCTGGGTGCGGATGAACGTAAAGCTAAAGAACGAGAAATTTTAAGTGAACAACGTGAGTTAAAACGCCTACAAGATGAATACAGTGAAGATTTGTCAATTCGTCGAAATGAAGAATTACGCAAACTGGAAAAAGACATTGCACAAACTATTGTAGAACTTGCGAAAAAAGATTCCTATGATTTGGTTCTCTATCAGGGTGTTATCTATGCGAGTGAACGAGCTGACATGACTGCCAAGGTATTAGAGCTTCTTAAATCAAAATCAAAATAGTGGATTAATCTTGTGTGGACATTAGCGCAGATTGCTGAATACATTGGGGGAGAGGTAATTGGTGATGAGCACTATGAAGTCGATAGTATCACCACATTAAAAAATGCAAGTGCGGGGCAGATTAGTTTTTTAGCCAATACAAAATATAAAAAATACTTGGCTACAACTCACGCTGGAGCAGTAATCGTCACGCCTGAAAATGCTTCTGCTGTTCCCCATCACGCTATTGTTGTTAATGATCCTTATGTTGCTTTTGCCAAGGCTGCTAGACTGTTCAATCCCGTTAAACAGCATCAGCCGGGGATTCATATCAGCGCATCGGTTAGTCCTGCTAGTATCATTCATCCAACGGTATCAATAGCTGCTCAAGTGGTAATTGAAGATGGTGTCGAGCTGGCAGAGGATGTAGTCATCGGCCCAGGATGTATACTCCAACAAGGGGTAAAAGTAGGTAAAGGGTCAAGACTAATAGCTAATGTCACTGTTTGTGATTCCGTACAAATTGGTCAAGACGTTATTATTCACCCAGGTGTGGTTATAGGTGCTGATGGATTCGGTATCGCGAATGATAAGGGCACATGGATTAAGGTGCCACAAATAGGCAGTGTTATAATTGGTGACGATGTCGAAGTTGGGGCCAATACAACGATTGATCGTGGTGCACTTGAAAATACGGTGATTGGTAATGGTGTTAAGCTCGATAATCAGATTCAGATTGCGCATAATGTTATTATTGGTGATCATACCGTTATTGCTGGCTGCGTGGGGATTGCCGGTAGTACTCAGATAGGAAAGCATTGCGTAATTGGCGGTGGTGTTGGAATTAGTGGGCATATTTCTATAACTGATGGGGTTCAGTTGACGGGGATGACGATGGTAACCAAATCTATTACTAAACCAGGCATTTATTCTTCTGGTATTCCGGCTGAACCCACTCAGCAATGGCAGCGGAATGTTGTTCGTTATCGTCAAATGGATGTACTTGCTGATCGTATTAAACAACTGGAAGATAAAAATAAGTAAAGCCGTTGTTTCATGCCAGAAGCGCCCAAGGTAAAATAAATGCAACTTTTTAAGTGTTATAAAACTAAGGATATAACAATTGAACACTATTGATATACACGAGATTCAACGCTATCTTCCACATCGATATCCTTTTTTATTAATTGATCGTGTTATTGACTTTACGCCAGGAGAACACCTGGTTGGGATCAAAAATATCACATTTAATGAACCACAATTTACGGGACATTTTCCACAACGAGTTATTATGCCCGGTGTTTTGATATTAGAAGCTCTGGCTCAAGCTACTGGTTTGTTAGCATTCAAAACAGCAGATGATATACGCTCAGATGATGCTTTATATTACCTTGCAGGTATAGACAATGCACGATTTAAAAAGCCTGTTGAGCCAGGTGATCAATTACGGTTAGAAGTAAAGCTAGTTAAAAATAAACGTAATTTATGGAAGTTCAGTGGTGAAGCGAGTGTCGATGGTGAAGTGGTGGTCAGTGCAGACATCATGTGTGTTAATCAAGAAATGCCTAAATGATTCATAGTTCTGCAATTATTGATCCTACTGCTGTTATTGCTGATGATGTGTGCATTGGTCCGTATTCGGTTATAGGGCCAGATGTCAAAATTGATGCTGGTTGTGAAATTAAGTCACATGTTGTTATAAATGGCCCGACAAAAATAGGTAGCAACAACAAGATCTACCAATTTGCCTCTATTGGTGAGGATCCACAGGATAAAAAATACGCCGCTGAGCCGACATTGTTGGAAATTGGCGATAACAATTTAATTCGTGAAAACGTCACAATAAATCGTGGAACAGTACAAGGTGGAGGTGTCACAAAAATCGGCGATAATAACTGGATCATGGCCTATGTACATATTGCCCATGATTGTATTGTAGGCAATGACAATATTTTTGCTAACAATGCCTCATTGGCCGGACATGTGATTATTGATGATTTTGTGATTCTGGGTGGTTTCACCTTGATCAGTCAGTTTAACCATTTTGGATCGTATTCGTTTAGTGCAATGGGCAGTGTAATTTCTCGTAATGTACCGCCTTATGTACTAGTCTCTGGACATATGGCAAAACCGGCTGGAGTTAATGTCGAAGGGTTGCGACGCCGTAATTTTTCAGCCACTCAAATTAGGAACATACGTCAGGCATACAAGTTGATTTATCGCTCAGGCTTGCGTGTTGAAGAAGCTCAACATGAGATCGAAAAAATTGCTCAGGAACAGTCAGAACTGGGTATTTTTATCGATTTTCTAAAAACACAACAAGGCGGCATTATCCGGTAAGCAAGCAAGGTAATGTTACCGGATAATGCTGTTTGCCATTTAGTTAATCATTAGTTGGTGTTGCACTGATTTTATGAATACTCAAGTCTGCACCGTTATATTCTTCCTCTTGTGATAGACGTAGCCCCATCACTTTCTTAAGCGCGCCATATATGATAAACCCACCTGCAAAAGCGATGCTAACGCCAAGTGCAGTACCGATAAGTTGAGATGGCAGGCTAACACCGCCAAGGCCACCCAGAGCAATCTGGCCGAAAATACCAGCAGCAATACCACCCCAAACGCCACAAAGTCCATGTAAGGGCCAAACCCCAAGCACGTCATCAATCTTCCATTTGTTCTGTGTTAAGGTAAATGCATACACAAATAAACCTCCGGCAATCCCGCCAGTAATAAGCGCACCAAGAGGGTGCATCACATCTGAACCGGCACAGACGGCAACAAGACCTGCTAGTGGGCCATTGTGTACAAATCCAGGGTCATTTCGACCAACAAGACAAGCAATCAACGTTCCGCCAACCATTGCCATTAAAGAATTGACGGCAACGATGCCACTGATTCCCTCTATTTCCTGTGCTGACATGACATTAAAACCAAACCAGCCAACAGTAAGGATCCATGCGCCAAGTGCAAGAAAGGGAATATTTGATGGTGGATGGGCATATACTTCGCCTTGTTTACCATAACGTCCGTGACGTGGGCCCAAGTGTAATACTGCTGCAAGTGCTATCCAGCCACCAACAGCATGCACAACTATTGAGCCAGCAAAATCATGAAAACTAGCCCCAAAACTCTTTGCTAGCCAATCCTGAATACCGAATAAACCATTCCAGCTTATGCCTTCAAATAGCGGGTAAATGAAACCGGCTAGAAAAAAAGTTGCTATCAGTTGAGGATTGAATTTTGCTCGTTCAGCGATGCCACCAGAAACGATAGCCGGAATGGCGGCAGCGAAAGTCAGTAAAAAGAAAAATTTAACTAAGGCGTACCCATTGCTTTCAACTAGAATGGGACCAGTTTGTAAGAAGTTAATGCCATAAGCAATGCTGTAACCGATAAAAAAGTAGGCAATGGTCGAAATGGAAAAATCCATAATGATTTTGACTAAGGCATTAACCTGATTTTTTTTTCGAACAGTACCTACTTCAAGGAACGCAAAACCCGCATGCATGGCAAGAACCATGATGGCACCCAGCAAAATGAATAAGACATCAGTTGAACTCTGCACAATTAATTTCCTTTGATAAAAAAATACTAAGAGCAAAAATTGCACCAAATTCGGTCGACAATCAAAAACAATGACTTAGTCAAGAAAAATGGGTGCAATGACTATGATGTGCACTATTAAGGTGCAATAGCTAAGAGTCTCTAACCATGATGGTGCAAAACGACTTTACTGTAGATGTTTGATCATATCCACACTAATTAGCGACTTTAACGTATAATTCACGCATTAAATTTATCACCATTTATGGGTGTGTAGTTATTGAATTTTAGGAGATGGTTGTGGATATTTACGCATCAGATGACGAAAAAGGCGAAGAAATAAAACAATGGTGGCGTGATAATGGCACTGCTGTCATTGTTGGTTGTATATTGAGTGTTACGATAGTACTTGGAGGTCGATACTGGATAACGTATCAGCAATCGCAAGCAGAAAATGCCTCTGGCATCTATCAGCAGGTGATCACCTCCCTAGCGGAAGATAACATCACAGAAGCCGAAACTAAAACACAGCAATTACTCAGTGAGTTTGCTAAAACGCCTTATTCGGTATTTGCTGCACTTGAAGTGGCAAAACAAACTGTTGACCTGACTTCATCAAAGACATATCTGGAGTGGGTTATGGCTAATGCCAAACTTTCTGGACATGTGGAAATTGCACGTTTACGTTTGGGGCAATTATTACTTAATGATGGTCAATACCAACAAGCATTAGTATTGGCAGAACAATCACAATTAACAGCTTTTGCATCACTGTTTGCTGAATTGCGCGGTGATATTTATGCGGTTCAAGGTCAAGAAGAACAAGCGCGAGCAGCATACCAAAGTGCTTTGCTAACATTGAGGACAGGTGAGCCTCGTCAGCAACTGTTGCAACTAAAACTGGATGATATGGTTGCTACACAGGATGGTTAATATGTTACGTAAAGGCATAATGTTGGTGAGTGTGTTTACGCTTACAGCATGTGGCACAGTCAGCGAATGGTTATCCGATGATGTTTATGAGGCTCCGCCAGCAGAGTTGATTGAGTTTACTCCAGAGTTTACTCCAGTTGTTGTGTGGTCAACAGATACAGGCGATGGTGCCGGAAATGATTATAGCGATCTTGCTGCTTGGATACAGGGAGGCTCGGTAGTTGCTATTGATAATGAAGGTAAGGTCAGCAGTTATGATCTTAAGACTGGACGCCAGCTTTGGCAAGCCGATTTGGATGTGTCTGTTACAACGGGAGTGGGTGGTGGCGATGGTTTGATCATTGTTGGCACACAGGAAGGGCAAGTCCTTGCACTTAACGAAAATAATGGTGAGTTACGGTGGAAGCATCAATTAAGCAGTGAAGTCCTAGCACCACCTAAAGGTGCTATGGGCGTGGTGGTAGCACGTACTGCTGATGGCCGAATGAGTGGTTTATCCTCTACTGATGGTCAAGTGCTATGGAGTTATCAACGATCTGTGCCACTTCTAAGTCTACGTGGCGCCAGTGCACCTGTTCTAGCCGATGACAAGGTGATTGCAGGTTATGCCAATGGAAAATTAGTGGCATTGTCACTCACAGACGGTAAAGTAATTTGGGAACAAAGTGTTGCCGTTCCACGAGGTAGAACTGAGCTGGATCGTCTGGTTGATATAGACTCAGAACCAGTTGTTCGCGATGGAAAAATCTATGTGGTTGCCTACCATGGACAGATTGCTGTTCTGGATTTATCCAATGGTAGAAAGTTGTGGTCACGTGATATGTCTTCACGTTCGGGACTGGATGCAGCTGAAGGTAATGCGGTTTATGTCAGTGATGACAGTGATTATGTATGGGCATTACAGAAAGGTTCAGGGGATGCACTATGGCGACAAACACGTTTATTGCGTCGTAAAACAACTGCACCAGCTGTTGTAGGTAAACATGTACTCGTCGGTGATTTTGAAGGTTACGTGCACTGGATTTCACGTGATGACGGTCGATTTGTAGCACGCTTGAAAGTGGCGAATGACAATATTCGAAGCAAACCGCTGGTGAAAGAGGGTTTGGTATTTATTACAGCAGCTGATGGCACGTTAACCGCGTTGCGAGTTCAATAATTCATGAAACCAATTATTGCACTTGTTGGTCGCCCGAACGTTGGTAAGTCGACATTATTTAATAAACTGACACAAAGCCGAGATGCTTTGGTGGCAGATTTTTCTGGTCTGACACGTGACCGCATATACGGTACAGTCAAGTCAGAAGACTGTTCTTTCATCTTGATCGACACAGGTGGCCTAACAGAGCAATCTGACAATATGTCCGATTTGATGCGCAAACAAGCAAAGCTAGCAATTGAAGAAGCCGATCTTATTTTCTTTCTGGTGGATGGTCGTGCTGGATTAACGGCATCTGATCAAGTGGTCGCCAAGGACTTACGCAATGTTGGTAAACCGGTCATATTGGTAGTGAACAAGAGTGAAGGCGAGCGGCGAGAAATGATGGCGGCTGACTTTTATTCCTTAGGCTTGGGTGAGCCACAAGTGATTTCTGCATCACAAGGTCGAGGCATCACAGATCTGATAATGACACTGAAAGAAAAACTCCCCAGCGTCGTTGCTATTGAAGACGATGAGGAAATCGATGATCAGGATGACACGATTCGTCTGGCAGTATTAGGGCGTCCCAATGTGGGTAAATCAACGTTAATCAACCGTATTATGGGTGAAGAACGTGTAGTGGCTTATGATGAACCAGGCACAACACGTGACAGCATTCACATTCCATTCGAGAAAGATGGTACTGAATATATCTTAATTGATACCGCAGGTGTCCGCAGACGATCTAAGGTATCTGAGATGCTCGAGAAATTCAGTATTGTCAAAACATTACAAGCTTTAGATGATGCCAATGTGGTGATATTGGTACTGGATGCTCATGAAGGTATTGTCGAGCAGGATCTTCATCTCGCCGGCTTGATTATAGAAAGTGGGCGTGCGGTTGTTATTGCAGTGAACAAATGGGATGGACTGGAAAAATCTGAACGGGAGTGGGTGGCTGCCAATATTGAACGTCGCTTACCTTTTTTGAATTTTGCAAATACCCATTTTATTTCTGCTTTGCATGGAAGTGGCGTTGGATTATTATTTAAGTCGGTCAAACAGGCTTATGCTTCAGCAATGGCACAGTTGCAAACCCCAAGACTAACAAGAGTATTGGAAGATGCAGTTGCTGAACATCAACCCCCTTTAGTAAATGGTAGACGTATTAAGTTTCGTTACGCTCATCTAGGCGGTAAAAATCCACCGCGTATTATTATTCATGGCAATCAGACAGATGCGACACCGAATAGTTATCGTCGCTATTTGGAAAACACTTTTCGAGATGTACTGAAGTTGCAAGGTACACCGGTTGTGATCGAATTCAAGAAAGGGGATAACCCGTTTAAGGATCGGAAAAATAAATTAACGGATAGGCAAGTGGCTAAACGTCAACGGATGGTCAGGCACAAATAACGGACTGCCGGATAACTACAATATACCTTCATCATCTCCCATCAAATTTTCGAGGCTGTTTAGATGGCCTCGTATTTTTTCACGGCTTGATAGTTTTTCTCTTGCTGCCAGTGGTAAGTCGGTAAATAAAATAACCTTCTTATCAATTAATGTATTAATCAAGTCTTCCAAAACCCGGATTAAATTTATATCGGAAGTGGATAATACTTTGCGCGCATCTTCTGTGCTGTCTGAATGAATTAAATACTCAAGTAGCTCAGGGGAATCAAGAGGCAAGAACTCCTGAGCATTATCTTGACGTGAATCAAACACAGCACTAATTTTTCCTTGTGAATCACGTTGGATATAAGCCATGATGAGTTATCCTCTATATACTTAGATTTTGTTTGACTATATTACACATAAATTGTGTGATTTAGGCTTTACAGTAAAGCAAAAAACTGTGAGACTGTTCAAACTTTATTTTTATGACTACCCATAAATACATGGACACAGCGAAGACCGTCGATTCAAATCACAAACAGCAGTGGGATGCTGAAGACAGTCGCGATACTCTTGATGATCCCTTATTGGGATGTTTGACACTATTGTCAAAAATACTCAACAAGCCTCACAGTGCAGACAGCTTGGTTGCTGGTTTACCATTGGTCGACAACAAACTTACTCCCAAATTATTTTCGCGAGCTGCGGAACGCGCGGGTTTATCTTCAAAAACGGTCAAACGTCCACTAAGAAAAATCTCAAATCTGGTCTTGCCAGCAGTACTACTTCTTGAAAACAGTACTGCATGCATTGTGCTTGAGTTCAAACAACATTCCGCCAGAATTATTTTTCCTGAAACGGGTGATGGTGAAACTGAAGTCTCATTGTCAGAACTCAATGAGCAATATTCGGGTTTTGCCATTTTCATTAAGCCAGTACATCACTTCGATCAGCGTACGGAACATAGTGAAATACCTCGAACACGACACTGGTTCTGGGGAACAATTATTCGTTTTTGGCCGATATACGCTAAAGTTTTTATCGCCTCTATTCTGGTTAACAGCTTTGCGCTGGCATCACCATTGTTCATCATGAATGTGTATGACCGGGTAGTACCTAATAATGCGATTGAAACTTTATGGGTACTGGCTATCGGTGTTGCTACAGTGTTTGTATTTGATCTGTTACTGAGAACATTGCGCGGTTATTTCATTGATATAGCAGGCAAAAAAGCCGATGTTATTTTATCGGCAACGATTTTCGAAAAAGTGATGGGCGTTAAGATGGCGGCACGATCAAACTCGGTCGGATCTTTTGCCAACAGTATGCATGAGTTTGAATCTTTTAGAGAGTTCTTTACTTCAGCAACATTAACCACATTGATCGATTTGCCTTTCGCCTTTTTATTTATTTTTGTTATCTGGAGTATTGCAGGGGAGTTAGCTTATGTCCCTCTTGCTGTCATACCATTGACTATATTGGTCAGTCTGATTATTCAGGTGCCACTTGGACGGACTATTCAGAACTTGTTTCGTCATTCTGGTCAGAAAAGTGCCACATTGATTGAAACATTAACAGGCTTGGAGACGATTAAAAGCATTGGTGCAGAAACACCCATTCAAAGAAAATGGGAACAAACAACTGGATTTATCGCTAAATATGGACAACGTGCCCGCATTTTATCGTCTACAGCGGTGAATTTTACGGCATTTCTGCAACAGATGGCTTCGATCAGTGTGGTTGTGTTTGGAGTGTATAAAATTTCTGAAGGTGACATCACGATGGGGGCATTAATTGCCAGTACCATTTTGACTGGCCGAGCATTGGCGCCTATGGGTCAAGTAGCAGGTATTCTGACGCGATATCATCAATCCAGAGCGGCATTAAGTTCGTTGAATAATTTAATGAATTTACCGGTAGAGCGTCCCTCTGGTCGTGAATTTCTGCACCGTCCTGATTTTAAGGGTGGTATTGAGTTCAAAAAAGTGTCATTTCGTTATCCAGAACAGCCGATGGATGCGCTGTCTGAAATTTCATTCACTGTTCAGCCTGGTGAGAAAGTTGCGATTATTGGTCGTATTGGTTCGGGTAAAAGCACAATTGAAAAATTAGTATTGGGATTGTATGAGCCTGAGGAAGGATCGATTCTGCTGGATGGCACTGATATAAGACAGATTGACCCAGTGGATCTGCGCCGCAATGTGGGTTATGCACCTCAAGATGTTGTTCTGTTTTTTGGCAGTATTCGTGACAATATTGCTATGGGCGCACCGTTTGCGGATGATGCCGCTGTGCTTAAGGCCGCGGATACTGCGGGTGTCACCGAGTTTGTTAATCGTCATCCGTCAGGATTTGATATGGCTGTCGGCGAACGCGGAGATGGATTATCAGGAGGTCAGCGACAAAGTGTTGCCGTTGCACGTGCATTGCTACTCGACCCACCTGTGTTGATACTGGATGAACCTACTAATGCGATGGATAACAGTACAGAAGAGCAGTTTAAAGCGAAACTAGGTACGACATTGAAAGATAAAACATTATTGTTAGTGACACATAAAGCATCGTTGTTAAGCCTAGTTGATAGATTGATGGTTCTGGATCAAGGTCGATTAGTTGCAGATGGTCCGCGTGAACAAGTGCTTGCAGCGCTCAAGAAAGGCCATATTAAAGTGTCAAAAGGATAATGCAGTGCCCTGGCTAAAACATACCCACCCAGATGATGCTGAATTTATGTCTGAAGTCAGTGCTGCGACTCTAGATTCAGCTCATCGACTTGGACACTCACTGCTCATACTAACTATTCTCTTTTTTCTGGTGGCTGGATGGTGGGCGCATGTGACAACCCTTGATGAAGTAACGCGAGGCGATGGTAAGGTGATTCCATCAGGTAAAATTCAGGTCATTCAAAATCTTGAGGGCGGGATTTTAGCGGATGTACTGGTCTCAGAAGGTCAAATTGTTAATAAAGGCCAAGTATTATTGAAGATTGATGACACACGTTTTGCTTCATCATTTCGTGAAACACAACTTAAGTATTTTGAATTACTGGCAAGAAACACTCGCTTAGAAGCAGAAAGTAAGGGTCACGAATTAGTTATGCCGGAAGAAGTGTTGCATGAAAATCCGACTTTGGCTGCAGGGGAAATGGCTTTATACAGATCAAGGCAATTAGAGTTAGAAACAACTATCCGGGTATTAAAACAGCAAGAACAGCAGCGAACTCAGGAGCTAATTGAAATTCAGGCCCGGCAAGAGCAGTTACAGCGTAGTTATGAGTTTAGCAATGAAGAGTTAACTATGTCTGAACCACTGGTAGCTGAAGGAGTGATGTCAGAAGTAGAGTTGTTACGCTTAAAGCGTACAGTTAATGATTTAAAGGGTGAAATGAATGCTAATCGTTTAGCCATCCCACGGATTAGATCAACATTAAATGAAGTCAGACAAAAGATTGAAGAGCAAACAATACGCTTTAAAACAGAAGCAGCAATGCAATTAAGTGAGGTGAATGCCGAGCTAGCCAGAACAAAAGAAATAATTTTTTCACTGCAGGATAGAGTGACACGTACCCAGGTTCGCTCGCCAGTGAAAGGCACAATCAAGCAACTCAAAGTCAATACGATTGGTGGCATTATTCAGCCAGGAATGGACTTGGTTGAAATTGTTCCTGTGGAAGACAATTTGTTGGTA
>Ga0224506_10001094_pt1 | contig 19851 bp, 20 predicted proteins | sample SF_Jan12_sed_USG_2_FD_169108 | JGI IMG/M metagenome (GOLD analysis project Ga0224506, IMG submission 169108) | Sediment microbial communities from San Francisco Bay, California, United States - SF_Jan12_sed_USGS_8_1 | ecosystem: Environmental > Aquatic > Marine > Sediment | place: USA... | reverse complement strand
AATACAACTATTACCTAAAACAGCATCAACATTAATAACGGCTTTTGGCATCACAACACTACCGATACCCAACGTGACATAGCGACTCATGACAGCTGATGGATGAATGATATTCACTAACTTCGCACCTTTACTGGCAAGTTCAGTCGTTTTTTTAAGCCGGGTAGCGTTATCACCAATGGCAACAATAACACCATCATATTGAGATAACTCTTTCAGCAGCGCATCAGTATTACCGACCACAGCCCAAACCCCATTAACCTTGTACTCCGGCCAGGCATCATCATAAAACACAACCTCTTCCCAGCCGGATGCGACAGCGCAGTCAGCAACAACCTTACCATGACCACTTGCACCAAGAACTGCCAGACGCTTCATCATGTATTGCCTTTAAATTTTTGTGCCGTTGCCTGACCGTGTTCGGATATACCTTCACGGGCAAAAACTTTTTTAACTGTCATTAATAATATTTTTATATCCAGCCAGAATGACTGGTGATCAACATACCAGACATCCAGTTTAAATTTTTCTTCCCACGATATTCCATTACGCCCATTCACCTGTGCCCACCCAGTAATACCGGGCTTTACATCATGGCGACGATTTTGCTCAGCACTATACAACGGCAAATACTCTACCAGTAACGGTCGCGGCCCCACTATACTCATGTCACCTTTTAAAACATTCCATAACTCTGGTAATTCGTCCAGGCTACTCGCTCGCAAATTGACACCAAATCGAGAAAGCCTTTGTTCATCTGTGCTTTCATACCCATTAACATCAGCAGCACTTTTCATGCTGCGAAACTTAACGATTTTAAAAACCTCACCATTTAAACCCGGTCGTACTTGGCTAAAAAATACAGGAGCACCCAATTTCCAATAGACAAAAAAAGCAACGACAAACATAACAGGTAACAGCACTATCAGGCAAATAACGGATATCAATATATCTAAGCCACGTTTAATCATTAAACACTCATCTCTCTTAACAAAACAGCATTTACCTTATGTACATCGTATTTATCTTCAGCTATCTCGCGAGATACAGCGCCCATCTTTTCAATAAGTGATTCATCATCAATAAATTTTTGCATTGCAGCGACAAGACTTTCGACCGACTTGACTGGAATTAAAAAGCCATTTTCTCCATTAATTACAGTTTCACGGCACCCCGGTGCATCTGTAGTAATAATAGCACGTCCCATCGCCATCGCCTCAAGCACGGTTCTTGGCGTACCTTCACGATAGGATGGAAGTACATAGACACTGCTAGCAGCAATGGCAGACTGAACATTGTCCAAGCGCCCAAGAAAGTCAATAACACCGCTATTAACCCACTCATCTAATTCATTTTGGCTAATTGCATCCGGGTTACTGTCTATCCAACCGGCAAGCTTAAAATCAACATCAGGGTATTTTTGTTTAACAACAGCAGCCGCTGCAGTATATTCCCGAACTCCCTTATCACCCAGCAAGCGAGCAATTAATAAAAACTGCATTTTTTTTGGTAATGGCACAGGATAGAAAGATGCCAGATCAACTCCCGACCCATTAACAACACAAGACTGCTGATTTGAATTTATAATAGCTAAGTCTTTAAATAACTGTTCATCATCTTTATTTTGGAAAAAAACCTTATGCACGTGGCTTAATGAAAACCGATATAAACGGCGAATAAGAATATTTAATAATTTACGCACACCAATCACATTACCCGTAAAAGCATAACCCAGACCTGTGATTAAAGCATAACGATGAGGCACTCTTGTAAACCATGCTGCCAATGAACCATAAATAACCGGCTTAATAGTGTAAGACAAAACAAACAAAGGTCTGACTTTTATCATCAACCTGCATAGTGCTAATAACAAGATGATATCCTTAAATGGATTAATACCGGTACGCGCGAGTGGAATAACATGAATTTTCACACCTTTTGTAACAAGCCATTGATAGATCGGAGAATCAGCATAAAGATCCGGTACGGCAACATGCACCGTCATTCCCTTCTCTAAAAGCGCCTCAATTAAATGCCCACGAAATGTAATCACCGACTCGGGAAAACTAGCTATTAACAAAAAATTCTTCATTCAGAAATTATCTATTTTTTACTCGAATCATCTTCATCTGTTCGTAATATTTCATTTGAGGCAATACACACTAAGAACTTTCATACAGATCTAAAAATAGATGCTGATATCTCTTAATCATTAATCCAAGAGAAAATTCATTTTCAATTCGCACTCTCGCAGCATCTTGCCGTTTTTTAACTGTATCTCCCGGAGACAATAATATTTCCTTCCAGGCACTGCATAACGCACGAGAGTCATGAATAGGAACAACCCACCCATACCCCCCCAGAAGTTCAACTGGAGCCGGGATATCTGACGTGACACAAGGTATGCCTGAAGCCATCGCTTCACCTATTATCAAAGAAAATGATTCTCCAAATGACGATAATGTAGCAACATCCAGAGCAGCCGTCACGCGTTCAACATCGCGCCTAAGCCCCAACAAATGAAAACAGTGATGGATTCCCGCGCTATTAATCCAGTTCGAAAGCCTTTCGTTATCCCAGGTAACTCCACTACCACAGAATAAGAAATGGACATCAGGATAATCAGCATGAAGTAATCTCGCTGCATCCACAAAATTAAGATGATCTTTTTGTGGATCAAATCGCGCTACCATTCCAATAAGCAGTGTACTCTCTGAAACACCCAGTTCCTTACGGATGCTTTTACGCGCCATCGCATCAGGCTTGAATACCGATAAATCAATGCTATTTGGAATAACAACCATTTTATCCGAAGCGTATCCCAGATTCACATGAACCTGACGTGTAGCCTCTGAACAGCAGACTATCTTTTCAGGAAGCCAGCGCGAAAGTCTGGCACAAAGTTTAGCAGTCCATATAGTGCTCCGTTTATTGTATTGACTATCAAGATTAAAGTGGTGAATTCCCCATGCGACAGGAATTCCGCCTGCCAACTTTGCGGCAATGCCTCCGAAAAGATCAGCATGATACATCCAGGTCTGGATAACATCTGGTTTCGATTGTCGAAGCCAGTTTACCAATTTCAAAACTGCCAATGGACTGGGTACCCCACGAGACATGCCCAAAGCCCGCACAGGCACGCCCAGAGCTTGAATATCTTTCCCTATTGAGCCTATATCAGTCAGAGATATTACCTCGGGCATGAATGAAGACCTATTCATTGAAGAAAGGAGATTATAGAGCATCGTTTCAGCACCAGCAGGATTTAGACCCGTGATTATATGTATGACTTTAATAACTATTCACCATAAATGTTTTATTTTTCACCCCTAAAAAGAACGTACTTCCTTTCATTGTAGTAGTTAATTCGTACCCAACAAAGTCGGGGCACAGACTAATTGCAGAATAACCTCTCCGGTTATGAATTTAACTTTTATAATTCTCAAAGAAAGACCTATAACGCAAAAAATTATTTTGTTGACCACGCCTATCATTTAAGCTGAAGCGTGATTCTGAATATAACAACAACAAAAACATCCATGCACTCCATATAAGCTTTGTATACCCATAAAATAATGATATAACCATCACAAAAATAATAATAGACAGCGCAGAAAACATCTTCCGATGATTACAAGCCAACTCCTTTACAGAGAAGTAAAACATGGAGACCAAGAATAAAATTGAAGCAATAAAACCCAGCATCCCCATTGTAGAGAGCGTTCTCATGTATTCATTATGAGGATTAGTTGTCATAAAACCAGAGCCAATGAGAATAGTTTTAGTATCAGATACAAATACATCCCATGCATTAAGCAGCAAATAAATTCTGATAGAGTCATCATTGCCACCTAGCATACGACTGCTAAGTTTATCTATAATTGCTAGAAACATAGCGTCTCCAAAAACAACAACAACCGGAATGGCCACCAGGAGTAAAGTAGATAAAATGATGAATTTTTTATTCCTTATAAAACGTTTATTAAAATCTATCGCACTGACAAAAACTATTAGCAATGAAAATAAGATAGCAAAAACAAAGCCAATCATAGCTGACCGTGAAAGAGTCACCAGGCTAGCTGAAATAATGCACAAGATACCCAGAAAATCTAAACTATAGCGCCTACGGATTTCAAACAAATTGGGGAAATATACAATTAAGGATAACAACAGCCCTGCCGCCGTCATGTTCGGGTCAACTGTAGCCACCTCCTCAACCCTAGCCGCACCTTTTGACATATCAGCCGCACCGAGTGCAAACCTATGGTCCTGAGCAAATCCTTTAAAAATATAAAGGTATATAATTACAACAGATACTAAAGCACCGAATAAAAAAAACCACTTTCTTATAGTGTCACCCCGATTCGAAAATATAACGGGTACCAACAAAGCAATAATCGAATACCCAAACATAACAAAAGCATTACTAAATGAAAGCGCGGTGTCTACCGAAAGATATGCCGATACGAATACAATGAAAAAATAAAATACCCATGTCGCAATAAAAATATTTGCATATAACTGAATCTTTGAGATGTAAATAATAACAAATGCAAGCAACAACATTCCGATAGTCACATCCAAACGTAACTCTGCAACAATATAAACAGGGAACGGGCCTATTGGAATAAATACAATATATCCCAGCAATAATAAAAAACAAATTGAATTATAACTAAAGCTAGTTTTCAACACACGCCCTCTTATAAAGCCACCCCCTCAGTGAGGAACAAAATAATTCATAATCAACAAGCGACACTAATACAACAGCAAACATCATTGCATAATAACCAATCCCTTTGTAGTTTTTCGCCCTGAGCAACAAAGTATTTCGCCACCTATAAGCTAATAAAAACCTAACACTCACCCTCTTAGGACCACCACCAACACTTGCTAGCACATTAGAATCTTCTCGCCCATACTTGACTCTTTGCCTGTGAAGCTGTAACGCAATCCTGGTCAAAAACATTTGGTAATAGTCTCGATCTGGACGAGAAAAACTTGTATTTATGCGATAACATATCAAATATCGGTCTATATTTATTATTGAGTTTCCTTGGTCAAAAGCTCGCAACAGAAAGTCATAATCCTCCCCACCAGAAAAACAAACCCTATACCCTTTAAGTTCTCGATATACATCTGTTCGCACCATATAAGTTGGGTGATTCAAGGGACAGGCATACTCGATTGCCCGGTTAATCACTTTTGATGAAGTAGGTTTTAGCTTCTCACCAATAACTCTACCCTCAGTATCTATTAAACGCGCATGCCCCCCCAGTATATCAATATCATTATTAGCTCTCATATATTCATACTGGTACCTAAACCGATCTGGATCTGAAATATCATCAGCATCCATTCTGGCTATGTATTTCCCCTTGGCCAGCGTTATACCTCTATTCAAAGATTCCGATATACCTACATTATCCTGCTGAATAAAGTGAATTCGTGAATCCTTGTAACTATTAATAATACCCGCACTGGAATCTGTTGAGCCATCATCTATAATAATGAACTCAAAATCTTGAAATGTTTGATTCAAAATACTGTCAATCGCTTCGCGCAGATATTGTTCACCATTAAATACAGACATGAGCACGCTAATCATTGGGGGCACATGCTTAACACCCACTTCAATATATTCCAAATGACTTATTTTTCATTTCTTTCTTTATCTTCTCTATGAACTTAATATCGCTTTCAAGCAAGGCCTCGATACGATGAAGCAATTTCTTATCACCGTAAATATAATCTTGAACCTCAGCTGGATTAGGTATTCGTTTCCGCTGTAGAGTTCTAACAATATAATCCATTAAATAATATAATGTGCGACGAGCATAAGCTATTTTAATCTTCCTTTTAAATTTATTTGCAATACCTACGCTTCGCTTCACGCCATGTACATTCAAACGAGGTACTGCAGGCAAATTAACACCATATTTATCTAATACATCAGGAAGCATTTTGGTCAAGTATTTAATATCAATATATGTATCAATCAAAAACGGCTTCCCTCGATAATCTGTGAGAAAATAATTCTGAGGAAAGAGGTGCGCATCAAACAATTCCTTTTCCAGTTCATCCAAAAATTTATAAAACCGTTCCTTACCTTTTTCCCAATAGAAGTCCTTTGAAAGAATATGAGGCGAATCTCCGCTAGCCCTAGCACATACTTCAATGTAACCTGATAAAAGTCTCTTTATGGGCTCCCTAATGATGGCAAAAGCACGGTATTCACCTTCTTTTAGCGCTTTCTCATATGACATGATGTTGCTCGTATGAAAGCCGAATTCATGAATATTTCTAATGCTAGTTGATGCGTTTTTTGGGATGGGAACAAAGATCACTTTGTATTTCTCACTTACATAGCACAACCCTTTAGGGTGCTGCCATCCAATTGATGAATATTTACTGCCATTTTTCATTTAAGATCCTTTACCACACGGTCACAAGATCAAATAAAAATCGACGACAAGCCTTTAAATTTTTCAAAAACAACAAAGGCTAATTCAACACGATTTTAAACAAAGCCCAATTAAGGCCAAGCACAGTTCTATTTGGCTTTGTTTCATTCGTGACTAACTTAATATGATCAAGTATAATTTCAGCATAACGTTTGGAAGTAAATTCATAATATTCTGGCGTTACAACAAAGTCCTTAACAGCGTCCAGAAAGGTTTGATACTCAGCCTCTGTCATTTCTACAAGATAGCGATAAAGCTCCTCATAGCCACCAAAGTCACGAAAGTCGATAAAGCAAGTATTAGGAATATACTCCTGCACATTAGGTGCACCATAATAAATTGGCACTGTGCCCGCAGCAAAGCAGTCAAATATTTTCTCGGTGATATAACCAGGATATTCTTTCGCATTTTCAAAACAAAGTGAAAACTTGTAATTTTTTAAAACATCCTTTTTTGTTTCACACTTGCCCTGATACGAAGCCAAGATTGAAGAACGTATAGATTTATCCCAACCCACTCCGTACAAATCCAAACCTTCAGGTTGCTCAGAAAAATAATCGAACGCCTTTAACCGTTCTCCATATAAGCTATTTTCATGCTTAATAAATTTATTTGAATAAATGGCGACTAAAAACCTCCTCTCATTGAACGAGACTAATGGAATTACATCCGGATAAATCACCGCCTCACCAATATTAGCCTTCACAAAAGGAACATTTTTTTCTGCCAGCTCGTCATTCCAAACCATAATAATATCAAAAGTAAGAGCTGACAGCATCTGCTTATTATGAAAAAATGATACGACAGGAGGTTCAAGTGGAATATTGATTAATATCACCTGAGGATTACTTTTTACTGTTTTGATCAACCATTTTAAATCTGAAGCGATACCATAAAAGATAATTACATCAACGTCAGCCAAACCACACAAATCGACTGTATTACAGATATAATCATTTTTAGCCAGCAATTCGTTTGCTTCGACAAACCGTTCTATTGCCTTATCCCTTACTGAAGATAACTTAAATAAACGATTTCTCGATAGATCAGAATTACAGAGAATCCTGGCAATGCTTCGTAACACTGCTTCTTTCACTACTCTTTAATCTCCCAGCTTTCCCAAATGAACGGAAAATCCCACATCAATTTATGCGTATCAGAAAGTTTTTTCCGAATTTCATCTCTCATTTTCTGTGCATTAGGTACAAAATCATGGAACTGGATTTGAAAGTATCTAATCTTCTTTACCAGATCATGGTTATCTAAAATAGAATTTAATAACTCATATTCACCGCCTTCGATATTAATTTTCATTAGATCAACCATTGGGTAACCTTGCGACATTATATAATCAACGGCTGATATGACCCTGATTTTTTCCTTAGTAGCTGCTCCACCCTCACCACCAAATACACTGGACCCGAGCCCTTCGACATTTATGAACTCATGCTTTTCTGATACACCGAAACCAGCTTGCACCACACGAACCTTACTATTAGAGCTAAAGCGTCTCCTTATTTTTGCAGAATACTCCGCTACAGGCTCGAACACGTCAACTCTGCAATCAAACTTCCGTACCATTTCGGCCACAAAATCACCAATATATCCACCGACATCAATAACTAGCGCTTCCTTCGTCAATCGATAATCAGATCGTAGTAACTCGCCGCCCTCATCAAGGTATTTGTAATATGTAATTCGCTTTTGATCATGCTTTATATAAACGTCATACCATTTTCTCAGCTTGCGCTTTATTGCACCTATTCTATCTTCCAATCTGCTTTTTAACAATTTCTGCCACATTTTATCCACTCCAAGTGAAAAAGCATTCGTAAACCTCTTGTTTAAAATGAGCTCTTTAAGCAACTGCCGTGGATTCCGATGATGACAAAAGTAAAGACGTAACTTTCGCGACTGGTAATATGACAATTTAAGCCAAAATGAAGGATACTCAATATAAGACACTCTATGTTCACTAGTATCAGACATTAGCTTACAACCATATTTGGCAACAAATATTCCGGAAAACATCAGGCACTCAACTGGTAATTTATGAATAAGTGATCTTTTTCTTTCCATTAATATGTCTCGGAATCTGATCCAGTAGCGATTGTTTTCAGAACCTACATAAAAATTTGCGGCAATCACATCAGATTGATCTGAAGATAACCCAAAGGCCATCATATAAAGAGAATTATTATTTACAGTTGAATCATGATTCAAGCACATTACACCATCCATATCAGCAACTCCATCTGCCCATCTACTGTTTTTGTCAACAATTCGTATATCAAGGTACTGATGATCAAGCGTGATTTGGTGGTTAACCCCCTGTCGTACAAGCACCAGAATACGATAATTACGTTGGCGTTTAAGAGTTGCCGCCCCATTATTATCCAAGCGGCCAAAAACCCCATGAAATCTCTTTTCCCATGTATGGTGTTGCAATACATGCTCATAAGCCTTATAGCGAATACTTTCACGTTCATCATCATGATTGAGGTAATATTGTATTTTCTCAAGAAAATCTTGCTTATCATGAAAAACCGCAATATTTACACCATCAACGAACCCGTAATTAGCAAACTCATCGCTATCATTGGAAAGCTGAAATCCACGGCACGCGGAAATCTCAAGCGTTCGCGCCTTAATCATGCATCGTTCTTTGTCAGCACTCGTCCATAAAAAATTTAAGTTAATCTTGCTGCCTGAAACCACCTCAAGCATTTTTTCATTTGAAAGAAAGCCTCCCCAATTCTTCTTGATTCCTGGGTATTTACCCCAACCTCTACCATACACTTGCAGGTTTATTCCATTGTCAATGAGGAATTGGATATATTCCAATCGCGGACCATAAGGTGTACCAATAAAACTTACGTCAATTGTTTTACTCTGACCAGATAAAGGGTAAAACATATGCGGATTACAAGCCCATGGCATATAAAATGGTTCAATACCGTATTTCTTATAGACTTTAATATTTCCCTTAACCGCTATCGTAAAGAGATCTGTATATAGAGCCAAATAACGGTCGTAGTTGCCATGTCGCCACTCATCGTCGGAAAATACAGTGATAATCTGAAGTCCAGGAAACTGGCTTTTGAAACCAATAAAAAAGTCCTCATCCTCATAGGCATTGTATATCACGATGTGTTCATCATGAATCCGTAGATGTTCGGTAATCTGTTCATATAGCTCTTTCTTGCTTGTAACTTTGTACAGATCAATGACCAAATCATCACCTTCGCCAATACAAGCGATAATATTCGTGACAAAATGCGCGTGAGGATCACTGAGTTCCGGGCCGATAAAAATCATCTAATTTAATTTCACTATTTCTTGATGACCAATACATCTAAGCTCATTAATCGCTCCATCATCAAAATATAAATGGGGCATATATGCACGACTATAATCTACAGAAATAAAACCCTGCCAGTTATAACGACTCACATCAGAAACCCCCGCTCCTTCCAATAACACTGTCCGCATCGAATACTCAAATACAATATGGTGGAAATTATAATCATATGTTTGTACCCCAAATAGAAGCACCTGAAATGATATTTGATTCATCTTCTTCTGATACTTCTCAACACTGGATTCAAGTTTTGTAACTACAGTTCTGATTACTCCACTCGATTTCAATACCGCCCCCCCATTCACGCAATATCTTAGCAACCTCATTACACTCTAGATATCCAAAAATATGGCGTGAGTATATTTTGGAAACGGACTCGATCATTTTTAAATTCCGAGCAGCGCAAATAATGTCTATATGACCGTAGTCGATCAAATCAAGACGTTTATAGTCTAGAAGATATTCCTTACCATATCCAACATGTAATTTCTTTTCTCTTTCCAGTCTTCTTATAACCGGCGCAGGCACACCACCCGCGACACAATCAGGGAGGTACGTCCTTGTTGACAACTTCTCCTGCAGCTACAACACAACCATCGTGAATAGTAACACCGGGCAGAAAAATGGCTGCTATAGCAGTTCAAACATGCTTGCCAACCATGTATTGCCTGACTTTTGAAATCCAATAAGGAAAACCAGTTCTTTATTTTTCACTTCCATCTCACTCATGTGACGATACTTCTGTAAATCTCACGACACCTGGTCCAATTCATCAAAATAAACATTACCATAGCACTTGCAAGAACTATAATAAGATATAGTACGAAACTAACCCATGAATCAATCTCAACTTGTAACATGCTTATACTGATTCCAAAAAGCACAGTCCCTGAAAACAGAAATCTAGCTATTGCAGAGTAACAGATATTCATCTTAAGCTTTGTTCGCAGGAAAAAACCAAGTACTACTATCGCCACTACACAGGACAACATGAAGGCAACCGGCACTCCTATTACACCTAGCACACTTAACAATCCAATTGCCAGGACTAGCCCCAATACACCTTCCAAAAAAATTACCATTGAAGGATAAAAGAAGTCCCCCAAGCCATATAACATTTGCCCTAATAATCCCCGGAATGTACGTGCAAAAAAACCCAGTGCAATAAAAAGAATGACGCCTTGATCAAGTACAAAAGACTCTCCCGCCCATATAGATACAAACGCATGATTGGCTGCAACATATGTTGCGAAGCCTATCGCACCTAATGAAAAACTAATAACGACTAGTGCTTTTACTACTTTCTTTGTTTTATCTCTATCATCACTACCAGCAAGATGAGAAAATGAACCCATAATCGACCCGACAATTACGTTCAATAATTGCAATACGATATCTGCGGCTCTTCGACTGACCATATAGGCTGTTGTCATTTCTGGATTAAGGAATATCGTAATCAATAATGGCTGAGACTCCTTAGATACTGCATTTCCTACTCTTGCCATGAGTAAGGAAGGACTGGTTCGCAAGTAGCCCTTAATTATATCTCGGTCTAAACGCATGTTAACTTCCAACTTCTGATATAAAGCAAGCGCATACAACAGATTTACACTAAAAATCACTCCTTCAGAAACCAATAATCCTACTGGGATTGACCATAAGCCAAAATCATTGAGTAACATCCATACGATCACGCCAATACCTAATATGCGCCCCATGGCCATAGTAACTGCAGGAATCATTGGTCGCAATAGCGCCCCGGAAAAACTCCTTAAACATTCATTAAGAATACCGATGACCATTGCCAGAACTGCCACCTGAAAACACTCTCGCAATAACTCAGCATCATGCCCCGTTATATTCAATATATCTGCAATCCAATGCGAGACGAACAAACCTGCCGCGCCATACAGCAGACAAATTGCAAGATAAAGCACTGCACCATTAATAAAGTAGGCTCCTGTCTGAACAAGATTTTTCTGAGCATACGCATGAGAAATTCGCTGAATAACCAAGCTACTAATACCAAAATTCATCAAAGCTAGCATACCAAGTATGCCGCCTGATGCCAGCCATAGGCCGTAGGTATGAGCCCCGAGGTAATATAAATACAGGGGAATTAACAACAAGCCTTGAACAATTATGATACCAGTATTCACATATCCGCCAGTCGCCTGTAATACTGTTGCCCGCTTGCGACCTGGCTGGATATTGAGGTCAATCGTCTTAAATAATCTGCTGATCAATTTACATCATCCACTTACGAAACCAGGATGTATAGATATATAACAACCAAACACGAGTAGAATTTCCACCGATTTTAAGACTGATTTGTAGTTCGCGCCTTACCATCGCTGAATTCAAACCAGCCTGTTCGCATACTTGAAGTATCTCTTCTCTCATGGCCTTACCAAACTCACCTTTCAGCCATCGATTTACCGGCAGAGCAAAGCCTTGTTTGGGTCTATCGATCATTTCTTTTGGAATATATTTATAAAAAATTTTTCTGAGGATGTGCTTGCTACCTAAACTACCCAAACGATATTCAAGAGGCAACCTGAACGCAAATTCAATTAAACGATGGTCCAGAAAGGGTTCTCGCCCTTCTAAACTAACTGCCATTGTTGCACGATCCACTTTAGTTAAAATATCATCTGGATGATAATTTTTCATATCCCAAATCATCATCTGTTCTGCAAAGCCCCGGGGCAATCCATGCCCTGTTTATGCGGATCTTGATAAGCTCCTAATAAACAATCAACCTCTTTGGTAAACCAATAAGAATTAGAGGCACAAAATAATTGTTGCATGGTGCACTCCGGCAAAAGCTCTCTCAACTGCGAAACATAACGAGTCAATTTACTACTATCCAATGAAGTGATAGTGGCTATCAAAGAACAAAGTGTAGAAAACGGGAGGTATGAAAGAACGGGAGCCAATGCTTTTCTCAAACCATAGGGAAGGCGCTGCATCATTACATAACGCTCTGGCATGCCTGCATAATAAGCATATCCGCCAAACATTTCGTCGGCACCATCAGCAGAAAGCACGACCTTGACCTCAGCATGATCTAACTGTGCCACTAAGTAAGTCGGTAATGCAGAGGGATCACCAAAGGGCTCATCATATATATCAGGCAACTTTAGCATCGGTAACAAATTCAAGACGCCCGGCATTATAGTTAACTTCAACAATAGAAGTTAAACCTGGCTCATAAATAGGGACTATTCCTTTTTTAAGATTTTCGATTTTAGCCTCATCCACATCAACACAGATAACATGATGACCAGCGCCAGCTAATACAGCAGCCTGAACCAGGCCAACATATCCAATACCAAATACAGTAACATTCATATTTACTTCTACTTTATTTGTTTATACATTACTCATGTCGAGTAGCTCAACTCAACAAGAAAATACAATATCCTTTTATGAAACTTACCATAATTCTAGGTTTAATTAATGGATACAGCTTTAGCAATTTAATCATAGCCATAAAATAAACGACACTTGATAGACACAACTTCCTAAATCCCTAGTAGCTATTTACTCACCAACAATATGTGTCGTTAATTTTCTATCACCGACATACCCAAACAATACTCTCCATTTCGAACACAACCTTGACTAAAGACTCCTCTAAAACATGACTTAGGAGAATTACAGATAAGACCTGAATAATTCAGTACCTGTTTTAAACTTCAACACATCAATCCATAACTTTAAAAAACTGACTTACAACCATTCATGCTTTCTTTCCCAGTTCCAGGCATGCTGAATAATCGTCATGAGATCCGGGTATTTCGGTTGCCAGCCAAGTTCTGCTTGTAACTGCTTTGAGTCTGCTACTAAACGAGCTGGGTCACCATCTCGCCGTGGTGCTTCAATCACTTCAAAATCTGTTCCTGTGACTTGTTTTACGGTATCTATAACATCACGTATTGAATAACCCTGTCCATTTCCCATATTATAAACCCGACTACCTCCACCATTAACTAAAGACTCCAGCGCCAATAAGTGGGCGCTGCACAGATCTTCGATGTGGATATAGTCACGAATGCAGGTACCATCCGGTGTGTCGTAATCTGTACCAAATACCGAGATATTCTCTCGTCGACCCGACGCGGCCTGCAATACTAAAGGAATTAAATGTGTTTCTGGGATGTGGCGCTCACCCAGCTCGCCACTCGCATCTGCGCCTGCAGCATTAAAGTATCTCAAGCAAACTGATTTCAAGTCATAGGCATGGTCAAAGTCTCTGAGAATTTGCTCTACCATTAACTTAGAGTGACCATAGGGATTGATAGGCTGCATCTGATGCTTTTCATCAATAGGCACGTACTCGGGTTCGCCGAAAATAGCTGCTGTTGATGAAAAAATAAATGATTTGATGCCTGCAGCAACCATAGCCGATAGTAATGTTAGTGTATTGCTGACGTTATTTTCATAATACATCGATGGTTTCTCTACGGATTCACCGACCTGAATAAACGAGGCAAAGTGCATAACCCCATCAAAGTTATGCTCACTAAAAACCTGATCAAGTAGCTGTCTATCCGCTATATCACCTTCAACAAATTCGCCAAACAGCACCGAATCACGATAACCGTTCGACAAGTTATCAAGCGTCACTACATCATGCCCCGCAAGGTGGAGCATCTTCACCATATGCGAGCCTATGTAACCTGCACCACCAACGACTAAAACTTTCATAAACACCTTTTTTGAATATAATTTTTACTGCTTGAACAGTAAATTTTTCTTTAAACCCCTATTTTATTTAAACCCCTGAGAAAGTAACTTTGCAAGCTCAAATAAACTGATAGCAGTCACATCAGTAGTAACTGAAAAACGTTCATTGCCAGGGTAGACTACAAATTTATAATTCGGTCTCATATCATCACATGCATGATAGAAGCCTTTCGTTGGTTTAGGATTTAAACTTCGCTTAATTTCAACTGCACAAATACGATTACCTGGTAAAACCAAGACTAAATCAACTTCAGCTCCAGCAGATGTTCGATAAAAATATGGCTCTGTACCATCTGGCGCTACAGCTATAAGATTTTCAATAATATGAGCTTCCCAGCTCGCTCCAGCGACAGGGTGCCCCAGCAAATCCTCTTTATCTTTCAAACCCAGAAGAGCATGCGTAATGCCACTGTCCCTGATATAAACTCGCGGTGATTTCACCAGACGCTTACCATTGTTTTTATGCCATGGCTGTAAACGCCGAACTAAAAGCAAATCAACCATTAAATCGAGATATTTTGCAACTGTCTTACCATCAACACCTAAACTACGTGCCAAAGAAGCCGCATTTAATAACCCACCCTGTGCGTGAGCCAACATCCCCCAAAATCGTCGTAAAGTTTCAGCAGGAATACGTGGCCCCAGTTGAGGTACATCTCGTTCTAAATACGTGCGAATAAAATCCTGTCGCCATCTCAAACTTAAATCATCATCAATAGCTAAAAAACTATCAGGAAACCCACCCCGTAGCCATAATTCATCCAATTTACCCTGATCTATTTCGAGCACATCAAGCGGCGATAACTCTAAATAAGCAACCCGACCCGCCAGAGTTTCACTGGATTGATGCAAAAGCTCAATTGAAGCAGAACCCAATAAGAGAAATCGACCTGCTTTTGCACCATCACGCCGGCACTGATCAATCATTCCACGCAAATTCTGGAATAAATCAGGAAAACGCTGCACTTCATCAATAACAACCAATTCATTCACATGGTCACTTAAATATAGCTCTGGATTAGTTAACTTTGCTCGATCAACATCTGACTCAAGATCAAGATAAATGGATGAAATAGCAGTAGAAACTTCCAATGCAAGCGTCGTTTTACCCACCTGACGAGGCCCAAGCAATGCAACAGCAGGATAATGCTGCAACAAATAGACTAACTGATCATGTATTCTACGCTTTATCATCCTTGTAATTATGGACTTATACTCCGCAATTACAAGGCAAAAATAAAAGGTTTAGTGAGATTTGAACAGGTTTATTGCAACAATAACCTATAAAAAAGATTGATACACCTGTAACTTCTGACTTACGACTATAATTTCGCCTTTCACAGCTACTAACAACTGCAAACTGCGCACTTTAACTAATACGCATTTTTATCCACAAAACCTTTAAATACCGTCAAAAAAATGATCTTCAAATCAAACCATAATGACCAGTTTTCAATATAGAACAAATCAAACTCGACACGCTTTTGCATTTTCTCGACCGTATCGGTCTCACCACGCCAGCCATTAACCTGCGCCCAGCCTGTGATACCCGGTTTCACTTTATGCCGTAACATATACTGATCAACCACTTCTTTATAATGCTCATTATGAGCCACTGCATGCGGCCTTGGCCCTACGATTGACATGCGCCCCTGCAGGACATTATAAAACTGAGGCAGCTCATCCAAACTGGTTCTACGAAGAAACGCACCCATTTTTGTGATACGCGGATCTCTTTTAATAGCCTGAGTCACAGAGCCATCAAACTCCTGATGCACCTTCATTGATCGAAATTTATAAACATTAATAATACGCCCATCCCACCCATGTCTCTTTTGCTTAAAGAAAACAGGGCCTTTTGATGTTAATTTAATACCGGCAGCAATAACAAAGAGTAACGGACTAATAAGTACCAGGATAATAAAGGCCAAGACCTTATCTTCAATGGATTTAACGACCCGATTAAAACCCGTCATCGGTGAGGTACATAAATCCACAACCGGCATACCTGCAATTTCTGTAAAGCCATGATTGAGAATAGAAAGCCCAAAAATGTCAGGTATCAGACGCACATTCACAGAGGTGCTACTGAGCTGATTCACTAAATCATGCATTCTTTCTTCAGCATTCAACGGCAAAGCAAACCATACCTCATCAATATGATGCGATGAAACATAGTCAATAATATTTACAATATCTGTCCGTACCAAGACACCAAAAATATTCCCACCAGTCAACTTTGTATTATCATCAAACAAGGCCACAACCTTAAAACCAGTCCAGGCAGACAAACTAACACGCTGCAAAACTTCTTTTCCTAAATCACCCGCACCAATAATAACAACTGAACGATAATTAAAACCTTTAGAACGCATGAGGCGTAAAAACAAATAAGCCAGTAAGCGAATCAGTAAAATCAATACAACACCCGTAGAAAACCAATAGGCCAGCCAAATACGAGAAAATTCCTCACTATATTTCAGTAAAAACAGGAATATAATCACACAGACGATAACCGTGCCCCAGGCCATAATAACTAAACGAATCTGATGAAATAAACTTTGGCCACGCCACGAATGATAAAGCCCAAATAATGGGAAGATAATTAGACTTAAAATAGCACTGGCAATTAATAGTGAAAAATAATTCTGAGGAAGACCGTTTAAATCTGGCACATAATTAAAACGTAAAGAATACGCAATTAAACCACTGAAAAAAACTGAAACAGAATCAGTAATACGGGCAAAAAATGTACCCTTTACCGAATAGCTTTTAAAGGTTTTAGCTCTATTATTTATAATACTCATCAAATCCAACCTCTTTACTTTCTTTAGAAAAGAAAGCTTGGGTATAGTCGCACCCAATAAACTGAATTATAAGCCCGATGTATTTAGACTTTATGACTAATTTTACGTCGTTAATTTCTACCATAAGTATCATCAAAACGCACAATATCATCTTCACCCAAATAACTACCTGATTGAACTTCAATTATTTCTAAAGGCATCACGCCCGGATTATCTAATCGATGTTTAACGCCCAATGGTATATATGTCGACTGGTTTTCAGATAATGTAAATACCTCTTGTCCCTTAGTAACTTGCGCAGTCCCTTTAACAACAATCCAGTGTTCCGCACGATGATGATGCATTTGCAACGATAATGATGCCCCAGGTTTCACAATAATGCGCTTGACCTGAAAACGTTCTCCTTGATCAATACAATCATAACTACCCCACGGTCGCGATGCCTGACGATGAATAATTGTTTCTTGCCTATCCTGTTTGTTTAGTTGTTCAACAATTAACTTCACATCTTGAACACGGTCTTTAGTTGACACCATGATCGCATCAGGCGTCTCTACAATAACCAGATTGTCTACACCAACTGCAGTTACTAGTTTACTAGTGGCATGAAAGTAAGTGTCATTCACATCATGTATAACGACATCACCGACAATAACGTTCCCTGAATCGTCTTTAGAGCAAATATCCCATAAAGCAGACCAAGAACCAATATCGTTCCATTTAGCATCTAACGGCACAACTACTGCTTCCTGAGTGTTCTCCATAACCGCGTAATCAATCGATTCTGAAGGACAGTTTGAGAAAACTTCTTTGTCTAATCGTAAAAAATCAACACTTTTATCGATTTTATCAACCGCGTCCTTGCATGAGGAGTAAATTTCAGGATGATGAATCTTTAGTTCATCTAGATAGCGACTTGCCTTAAACAAAAACATGCCGCTATTCCATAAATAATCACCACTTAATAAATATGACTCAGCCGTTTGTAAATCTGGCTTTTCTACAAAAGAGTCAACCTCATAGCCTTCAGAACCGAGTTTTTTGCCTCTTCTTATATACCCATAACCCGTTTCAGCTTTGTCGGGAACAATACCAAATGTCACTAGCTTACCTTCATCAGCCAAAACCTCTGCCTGAGAAATTGCTGTATGGAAAGCAGCTTCATCTTCTATGACATGGTCAGCCGCCAAAACAAGCAAAACAGCTTCTTTATCCTTAGATAAGGCATTAAAAGCAGCCACGGCTATCGCTGGAGCCGTATTACGCCCCACTGGCTCAAGAATGATATCCGCATCAGATATTTCTAATGCTCTTAGTTGCTCAGCCGCAATAAACCTGTGTTCGTCATTACAGATGATCACAGGAGGCTGCAAATCAAGGCCGGTAAGCCTTGTCAACGTATCCTGTAACATAGTTTTATCACTTGAAAGAGGCAAAAACTGCTTGGGATATAATTGACGAGAAAGCGGCCAGAGGCGTGTGCCAGAACCACCGGACATAATTACGGGTACCATAAACGATCCTGTTAATTTATTTAAAGTATTTTTCTTGCTGAAAATACCATTTAGAATGCTGGTGTACTTTATCAGATTCCAACAACTCAGTCACAGTAAACCAATGATAATTATCGTTTGATTTATCAGAGATTCATCAGATTCTGAATTAAATAATTTAGTTTAATACATGCAAAACAGCTATAAGTTTAAATCAGATTATCTGAATAAGTCTGTAGGTGACAGTACTTAAAAAACACTATTAAATTGACTACAAAACCCCATAAGTAACAAACTATCAGCCTTCTTCAAATACATCAAACACCGAAAAGCGCTGTCTTTTAAAAAAAGAACTCAGGCGCAGTCATTGATAGAATACCACAACATCCTACCCTTTAACTGCTGATAAGTATAATTAAAGTTAAAGAATTTGTGTCAGCGAAGCATCTGTCATAGCAATTATTAGTAACAGTAAAAAACTTGACATCAAGTAAATTAGCACTACTATTATTTTAGTTTTCAACCCCCCCCTGTAATCTGGTGTATTGCGAAGGTAGTAATAGCAGAAGACCGAAACCCCAAAGTTTATGCGTAGTCGTTAAGAGCAGTAACCTGGCAGTGATAATGGCATCTTCTGTACTCAGCCAAGTTGATAGCGGCAACTGGTTTCACTGATGGTAAATACTACACAGGCAAGATGGACTGAGTTCAGCGTACATGTGTTTAAGACGTCGGTTTTCATCTTCTAATTCTTTTTAAGAGACTGTACTAAATTCTGTGTAATTGTTTATCTGCTTCTACCCTGACATGACGGACATCTCATTAAGAGTGATAATACACTCAGAGCTGGAAAATGCAAAAACGAAGAAAATACAGTCGGGAATACAAACAAGAGGCTGTTCGGTTAGTCCAACAATCAGATATTCCTGTTACCCAGATAGCCAGCAATCTGGGTATTAATGCCAATATGTTAA
>Ga0224506_10001093_pt1 | contig 19863 bp, 20 predicted proteins | sample SF_Jan12_sed_USG_2_FD_169108 | JGI IMG/M metagenome (GOLD analysis project Ga0224506, IMG submission 169108) | Sediment microbial communities from San Francisco Bay, California, United States - SF_Jan12_sed_USGS_8_1 | ecosystem: Environmental > Aquatic > Marine > Sediment | place: USA... | reverse complement strand
ACTGACTTAATTGACCACCTACGCACCCTTTAAACCCAATAAATCCGGACAACGCTTGCACCCTCCGTATTACCGCGGCTGCTGGCACGGAGTTAGCCGGTGCTTATTCATACAGTACACTCAGTTTGCCACGCATGGCCTTTTTGTTCCTGTATAAAAGCAGTTTACAACCCAGAAGGCCGTCTTCCTGCACGCGGCATGGCTGGTTCAGGCTCTCGCCCATTGACCAATATTCCCTACTGCTGCCTCCCGTAGGAGTCTGGTCCGTATCTCAGTACCAGTGTGGGGGATCATCCTCTCAGAACCCCTAGACATCGTTGCCTTGGTGAGCCGTTACCTCACCAACTAGCTAATGTCACGCATGCCCATCCTTAACCAATAAATCTTTAATCATATTCTGATGCCATCTAATGATACTATGGAGTATTAATCCGGATTTCTCCGGGCTATCCTCCAGTTAAGGGTAGGTTGCATACGCGTTACGCACCCGTGCGCCACTGTCATTTATCCCGAAAGATAAAATCTCGTTCGACTTGCATGTATTAGGCCTGCCGCTAGCGTTCATCCTGAGCCAGGATCAAACTCTCCATTGTAATATGTATTTAAGACATAAGAACCAAGATACAAGTATCAAGACTTATGTCTCAGGTGAATCGGTTAAACCATCCACCTAATGTTTGTTCGATCACTGACCTATTAAACTCTGATGAAATAAATTCCATCTAAAAAGAAATCTCAACCTATTATCTAAAATAGTGTCGAGAGGTCCGCTATCAATTTACAATAATTCAAAGAACTTTTTAATTAGTTATCGATCCTATAAACCCTTGTTAGTAGTAAGTAGTTTGGCTTTAATTACTAACCGATTCTAAAATCCTAATTAAGTGCTGTTTTATCTGTATTTATACTTCTAAAACTCTTGCTTTTTCTTGCCAAAAATCGTTATTCCTGACTCCTTTTATTTCCCCTTTTCCTAAAGCGAGTGCAAAGATGAAAGTTTTAATCTTAACCTCCAAAACTTTATCGAAATTAATTTTAAACTTTTTTAACTCTAAAATTAACCCCGCTTTTTACTCAACTTTTCAAGAAAAATTCCCTTATTCTCCTGCCAAAAATCGTTCTCCTTGACACGTCTGTTTTCCCTTATTTCTCAATGGGAGCGCAAAGATGAAAGTTTTAATCTTAACCTCCAAAACTTTATCGAAATTAATTTTAATTTATTTCTAATAACCCAAAATTAATACTCAATTACCCCCTCCCAACACTTCAAAAATCTCCTCTACTTCTCCACATGTTCCCCAAAAGGATTGCAAAGGTAAAAACACTATCTGGCATCTACAATCTCTTATTGAAAAAAATATGAAACTTTTTATAAACAACTCATTGTCAAATAGTAATCACACTCTACTTCTGCACCTTATACAATGGTACTGTACTGCAAGCCTCTCCGTACATCAAACTAGATACTAATGGATGCAACATGGAAACCAACTCTACATAAGCAAACTCTGGAATTGGCAAATTACTACATCCCTTTATCACTACCTTCTTATCACGGTAATTCTCTAAATTTATTTTAGTGAAAGCTTGTTGAAAAAGTGCTTGCTCTAATGCTTCTAAATTTCCGAAAACCACCTTATTGGCAAAGGGATTAATTTTAATTGCTAAAAGCATATAAGCCCAAGTAGGAACAATTGCATCTTCCGAACAGTATAATGCGACATTTTTATTTTTATATACAGACCAATCATGTCCCTTAACAAACAAGCGAAAATCCTTTTCCTTTAGCACCAACCCTTGAAAAAGGTTGTCTTTAATATCATATACTACTCGTTCCCCATGATGATAGTATTCTTCTAAGTCCAAAGTAACCAATGAGCTATTGGCTACTTTGTTAATAATAGGAAGTTCGTTGTTCATGATGTATGATAGTTATAGACATTAAACACTAAATCTAGTTTATTTCACTATAAAATGTGAAACATTTGAACTCAATTTGTGCGTACCAAAGAGTAATGTAAACACAATCAAGATCAAAACGGTTTCTTTCTAGGTGTTGTGGTTTGAAATTCTTTTAAATAAAATGGCTCAAAATAGGCTATATCCTCGAAGTATTGTCCTAAATATTTTTCAATTGCTAGTTCTCCTATTGTTGTAGCTGAAGGAAAAATTTTATCAATAAATACTGCCTTTTTATTTAATACCCCTTTGCACTTCTCGGACCCATTTCCAAAAAAAATCAATTTATGATCATTAAAGTAGTCATTAAACGAAGACTCATCTATTATTACTGGTTGTACTGACAAAACATTTTGATATTCATAATTATACAGTGATGCATATACTTCCATTCTACGTGCATCTAGCATTGGACACAACAGAGTGTTTTCGTTAATAGGAATACGAATCTGTTTTGCCATTCCTCTCAATGTAGATATAGCTATTAGGGGAATATTCAATGCATAACAAAGACCTTTAGCTGTTGAAGCACCTATTCTTAGCCCTGTATAAGAACCTGGTCCTTTTGATATAGCAATTGCTTCAAGATCGTTTTGATGCTTGCCACAATAAGCTAACAAATCTTTAATAATTGGGATAAGGTATTCTGAATGAGATTTATCAAGATGTAACTCTTTTAACCCCACTAAATTGCCATTACTATGTAAAGCCACAGAACATACAGTTGTTGATGTTTCAATACTTAATATTAATGCCATTATTGTTTTCCTAATATCATATGGTAGTGTGTATTGTCTGACAATAATTCAACGGCTTTTTTGATATCATTATCTTGATGTATAGTTGCTTCGATATCACCTCTAACTAAATAATACCTAGAAACTATTTCTTTTTGAAGCATCAGTTTGATTTCTTCTTCGAATTTCTCGAAATCGTTTTGTTTAACTTGTTGTATGTCACTTTTTAATGCTTCAAATTCAAGTTTTATCTTATCATAAATCATTTCCTTCTTGGCTACATTTTCCAATAAATTCAAATTATTCCCTATGGGGGATGTATATTCAAAATTTTGTTTTATAATCCACTCTTTAAATTTATTATACTCCTCATCAGAAATCTTAAATTGCTTAGGTGAAGTAATGCTTTCATGATTATGACGATATATATTTGCATACCTGAATACATATCCTTTCATAACTAACTCCTTGGTAACTGGAGCTATTTTTCTTCCTTTCACTTCTATGTCAGGTGTTAAACCACCACCATCGTACATTAATCTACCATTTTTCGTTTTAAATCCTAACTTTAAAGAATCAATTTCATCAAAATGCTCACCTCTATTATTATCTGAATAATTTATTTTTTGAATACATCTACCACTAGGTGTATAATATTTTGCTGCTGTTACTTTTAGTTGAGTATTATATGCAAGAGGTCGTGTAGTTTGAACTAACCCTTTTCCAAAAGTTTTTCGTCCTACCAATACCCCACGATCATAATCCTGCATAACTCCTGCTACAATTTCTGATGCTGAAGCACTAATCTCATTAATAAGAACTACCAAAGGTATTTTTATATCAACAGGCATGTTTAATGACTTATATGATTTATTCCACTCTGCAGCTTTTCCTTTTGTAGAAACAATTTCTTTCCCTCTTGGAATAAAAACATTAGACACATTAATTGCCTCATTTAATAACCCTCCAGAGTTATTTCTAATATCCAGAATTATATTTTCAGCACCTTTTGCCTTCAACTCATTCATAGCTTTTGTCACCTCTTTAGCTGCACCGAAAGTAAAGTCTGAAAGCAAAATGTATCCAATATTATTATTAATCATTTCTGAATAAGGTACATTACTGATAAAGATTTTTTCTCTATTTAATTTGAATGAAATTGATTCTGACTCTCCTACTCTTTTTACTATTACTTCTACTTCTGTTTTAGGAGAGCCTTTAAGTGATTTTGCAATAGCTTCAGTGGTTTGATTCAAAACCGATTTTCCGTCAATTTCAATAATTTCATCTCCAATTCTTATACCTGATTTATGTGCGATGAAATTTTCATGGATCATAGTAACGTATACCATATCGCCTATGTTACCAACCGAAATTCCTATTCCTCCATACTGCCCTGTAGTCATTGCTCGATAAGAATCTATTTCATCTTCAGAAATAAAATTGGTGTACGGATCGAGAGATGCCAACATTGAGTCGATTCCTTTACGGATTAAAGATTTTGGATCTACTTCATCTACATAATATGCATTTACTTCCTTAAACAGTGTGGTGAAAATATCGAGATTTCGGGTGATTTCGAAGTACTTGTTATCAGTAGAAAAGCCAAGTAAGATGGCTACTAGCAACAGTGTTAAAAACGAAACTAAAAAAGGCTTACTTCTCCTCATTCTTTTATATGCTAATGTCTTTTTCTAGCAAACGTTCTAAGGAGATTTTAAGTTTTTTTTCAATTTGATGATAGTCTAATATTTCCTTAGGCGTATAAATATAGGCAATTAACTTTGGTTTGCTATTGTTAATCGTTTGTTTGTTTAGTCTATAAGCTTCACGCATTCTCCTTTTAATTAGATTACGATCTACTGCTTTTTTAAAGTTTCTCTTAGGCACACTAAAGAGAACTTGATGCAACTCATCAAGCCGTTTATTTGGGTTATAAAAAACCTTGAATGGGTATATATAAAAAGAGGAACCCTTATCAAAAAGTTCCTTAATTAGTTTTTTACTACAAAGTCGTTCTGACTTTTTAAAGGTATTCAAGCCCATTGCATCGTATTTTTCAAAGAAATATTTTGAAAAATAACAATCTCAACCGACAAGTAATAGTGAACTATTACTTATGTGTTTTTTCGTCAGAAACTGTTAATTTCTTTCTTCCTTTAGCTCTTCTTCTAGCAATTACAGCTCTACCACTAGCCGATTCCATTCTAGATTTGAAACCATGCTTATTTTTTCTCTTTCTTTTCGAAGGTTGAAACGTTCTTTTCATCGTGCTTTTTATACTTTAGGGGTGCAAAGATAAGTAGCTTTTTTCTTTTTACAAAAGTCCTTTTTTAAATAAATTGTGTTATTTGTTATAATGCTGTTTAAAGGCACTTAATTATACGGTAAAAGTAATTATAACTTCTAAATATTCAGAGTTAATTATCGTAAATCACCAAAATGTTGCTACAACAGTTAATTGAAAAACAATTATTTGAACTATCTTATTAACATTTTGAGAATTATAATGATAAGCTAATCAAAAATGGATAAACCCTCCTTCTTTCAAGACGTTTATGAAGTTGCCAGACTGATCCCAAATGGGAGAGTGACAAGTTATGGTGCTATAGCAGCTTACTTAGGTGCAAAAGGAAGTGCCAGAATGGTAGGCTGGGCTATGAATGGTTGCCCTCCAGATGTACCTGCTCATAGGGTTGTAAATAGAGTAGGTCTTCTGACTGGCAAACATCATTTTTCTAACCCAAACAGAATGCAGGAATTACTTGAGTCCGAAAATATTAGTGTGATTGAAGATGAAATTCAAAATTTCAATAAACACTTCTGGGATCCAATTGTTGAATTAGGATTCTAATACCAATTCTCGATTTGAGAATATTTTCTTATTATAAACATATCTGATTATTGAAATAGCTCTAAAAACGTCATAAAATAAATATTAAGAAGCTATACAGACTGGCACGCCTCTTGCCTATAGTGTTGCAGGAAGTAATTTAGTTGATAAAGTAAGCAGGAGTGTGGGAATCTAATCGTCTGGGGATTATTTTTTCACCCCTGCTTCTTTTATTAGTAGGAGACCCAAAAAAGTGATCAGACCATTCACTACCAAAATAAAAAAACCAAACCACCCCTCACTAATTTCATTTATTCCAAAACTCAATACTGGAGACAATAAACAAATCCATGGCACCCATTTATCTTTCACTGAAAAATTGGTAAAAAGCCCAAAAGCATAAAGCCCTAACAGTGGTCCGTACGTGTATCCAGCTGCTTTAAATACTAAACTAATAATACTATCATCATTAATTAGTCGGAAAATAATGATTACTACAAAGAGAATAATTGAAAAAGCTAGATGTACTTTTATGCGGGTTGTTTTATTATTTATTTTCTGATCTTCTTTTTCAAATCCTAGAAAATCAACACAAAAAGATGTGGTAAGTGAAGTTAGTGCAGAGTCGGCACTAGAATAAGCTGCTGCTGTAATCCCAAGAAGGAATACTATTCCGGAAAATAAATTAAAATGATTCAAAGCTAACATAGGAAATAAATCGTCAGATCGAGAAGGTATAGTAATGCCATTTTGATTAGCATATATGAAAAGTAATGCTCCCAAAGATAGAAAGAGGATATTTGCTATTACTAAAATAATACTAAACCAGAACATGTTTTTTTGTGCTTCTCCTATATTCTTACAAGTAAGGTTCTTTTGCATCATATCCTGATCTAGTCCAGTCATTACAATAGCAATAAAAGCCCCTGCAAAAAATTGCTTAAAAAAATTATTTCCAGACGACCATTCCCATTCCCATAAATTTGAATATTCACTATCGGCAACAGCATTAATTAATCCTGAAGTAGATAACGATAGTTCATCACTGATATATATTATTGTTGTAGCTACAGCCAGTAGCATAAATAAGGTTTGAAGCGAATCAGTCCAAACAATGGTTTTGATTCCTCCACGGAAAGTATAAAGCCAAATTAAGGCTATGGTGATCATCACAGTCATCCAAAAGGGCACTTCCCATGCATCGAATACTGCTATTTGTAGTACACCAGCTACCAAAAACAATCGGAATGATGATCCCACTACTCGAGAAAGAAGAAAGAAAAAAGCTCCTGTTTTATAAGACCAAAAACCAAATCGTGTTTCAAGGTAGGTATAAATTGAGACTAAATTTAAACGATAATATAAAGGCATTAATACTGTAGCTATCACTAAATACCCTAGCAAATAACCCAAAACTATTTGCATATAGGTGAATTGTGTACTTGCTACCCAGCCAGGCACAGAAATGAAAGTAACTCCTGAAAGCGATGCGCCAATCATTCCAAATGCTACTAAAAACCAAGGCGATTGCCTATTAGCAGTAAAGAAAGTGTGATCATCTGTTTTTTTGGAGGTAAAAAAAGAAATTAGAATCAAAATTAAAAAATATCCTCCTATTACTAAAAAAGCTATAAATGGTGTCATTCAGTCGATTTTATACTTTTGCTAAAATTGCTATTTTTTTTACCTTTGCCAAACTATTTGTTTTTACTATGGATTATAATTTTCAAGAAGAAGAAATATTAGAGGTTTTAGATGAAACAACTGATTTAAAAAATCTTGTTGTTTTTAATGACGATTTTAATACTTTTGATCATGTGATTAACACATTAATAAAAGTTTGTAAGCATACTAACGAACAAGCTGAACAGTGTACATGGCTAATACACTACAAAGGAAAATGTTCTGTAAAAAAAGCTGAAATGACTACCCTAAAGCCTATGAGACAAGCTATTTGCGATGCGGGTATTGACGCTCAAATTCTATAATATATTTATCCCTCTGTTTTTTATTGAAATTATATACTGAAAAATTCCAAACCTTATGATTCAGTATCCTTCAAAACACATTGAAAAAGCAGTAGAAGAAATTTCCAAGTTGCCAGGAATTGGTAAAAAGACCGCACTCCGGTTAGCTCTTCATCTATTAAAAGAAAAGGAAGGTACTTCACATTTACTTGCCAACTCTCTGATTGATCTACGAACCAAAACGAAGTATTGCATAAAATGTCATAATATTTCAGATGACGATATATGTGGCATTTGTGCAAGTCATAGGCGGGATAAATCAATCATTTGTGTAGTGGAAGATACTCGCGATGTTCTTGCTATCGAAAATACTGGACAATATTCGGGTTTGTATCATGTTTTAAATGGTGTGATTTCCCCCATGGATGGTATTGGTCCATCTGAATTAACCGTTGAATCTTTATTAGAAAGAATCAAAACGAATGAGGAAGTAAAAGAGATTATTTTTGCTTTAAGCCCGACAATGGAAGGTGACACTACCTCTTTTTATCTCACAAAAAAAATGAAAAATCTACCACTAGAGCTTTCAACAATTGCAAGAGGAGTACCAATTGGAGGGGAGTTAGAATACACAGATGAAATTACTTTGGGGAGGAGTATTATTACTAGAACTAAGAACGAATAATAAATTATTTGTGATAACTACTGCACTAAGCAGCAAAAACACTATTTTTGCTGCAAATTTTAAAACCTACATTTTATTTTTGCATGACAAAATTATCCAACAGAATTAACAGTTTAGCTGAATCAGCTACAATTTCTATGGCTGCAAAAGCTAGAGAAATGAAAGAAAAAGGTATTGATGTAATTAGTCTAAGTTTAGGAGAACCTGATTTTCCAACCCCAAAACACATTCAAGAAGGCGCTAAAGATGCGATAGACTCTGGAAAATATTTCGCATATCCTCCAGTGCCAGGCTATGCTGATTTAAGAAAAGCTATTGCAGATAAGTTTAATAAGGAAAATGGTATTCCATACACTGCTAATAATATTGTTGTTTCAAACGGTGCAAAACAATCCATTGCCAATGTAATGTATTCATTAATCAATCCCGGTGATGAAGTAATTGTGTTTTCTCCATTTTGGGTGAGCTACTCTGCTTTGATTGAACTCGCAGAAGGAACACCTGTTTTCGTGAAAGGCACAATTGAAAATGATTTTAAAGTAACAGCTGATCAAGTTGAAGCTGCAATTACAGATAAAACCAAAGCCATAATTTATTCTTCTCCTTGTAATCCTACAGGGTCTGTCTTCCTTAAAGAAGAGTTAGAAGCTATTTCAAAAGTAGTACTAAAGCATGCCAACATAATGGTATTGGCTGATGAAATATACGAACACATCAACTTTACTGGGCAACATGCTAGCATGGCATCATTACCAGGTATGTTTGAAAGAACAGTAACTATTAATGGGGTAGCGAAAGGTTTTGCCATGACAGGTTGGAGAGTAGGGTATATTGGTGCTCCAGAGTGGCTTGCAAAAGGATGTACTAAAATGCAAGGGCAAATTACTTCTGCCAATTGTTCTATTGCCCAACGTGCTACATTAACTGCTTTAACAAGTGATTTAGGTCCAACTAAAGAGATGGCCGAAGCATATTTGCAACGTAGAGAAATGGTATATGGTTTATTGAAAGAAATACCTGGCGTAGAAATTAATATGCCTACTGGTGCATTTTATTTTTTTCCTGATCTAAGTAGCTTTTTTGGCAAATCTGATGGTAACACAACTGTACATAATGCTTCCGACTTATGTATTTACATACTTGAAAATGCACACGTTTCTCTTGTAACTGGCGAAGCTTTTGGTGAGCCTAATTGCGTACGTATTTCATATGCTGCTTCGGAAAATAACTTGAAAGAAGCCATAAAAAGAATAAAAGAGGTATTAAGCAAATTGAATTAAAATATCAGTCTCAAAAAAAATATTAGCAAATACATTTTGGGTATTACAATTCTACAGAATTACGTGGTACTTTTTTGAGACTGTTTCTGATTATTTTACTAAAAAAATTCAAGTCAAATGAGTAACACTTCATTACCGTCAATTTTTAACAATTTTAATTCTATTAATGCCTTAATTATTGGTGATGTAATGATTGACTCCTACATCTGGGGTAGTGTTGAGCGGATGTCTCCTGAAGCACCAGTTCCTATAGTTCGGGTTGACAAACGTGATTTTAGGCTAGGGGGTGCTGCTAATGTTGCACTAAATATTCAAGCACTTGGTGCAACACCAATCATATGTGCTGTAGTTGGTCATGATGATGAAGGTAATCGATTTATTGAAAGGCTTGGGGAAAGAGATATTAGTTCAGATGGTATAGTACTCAGTGATGAGCGACCAACTACCGTTAAAACGAGGGTGATTTCAGACAATCAGCATATGGTTAGGATTGATGAAGAATCGGATGCTGAAATAACTACCAAAGAGACTATCTCCTTAAAAGAAAAAATAAAGTCACTTATTATTAAGTGTCAAGTAGTAATATTTGAAGATTATGATAAAGGAAGCATTAGTCCTGAAATAATAACTTACACCGTAAACCTTGCAAAGCAACACAACATCCCCACGGTAGTAGATCCTAAAAAGAGAAATTTCATGGACTATCATGGTGTAACACTATTTAAGCCCAACCTAAAGGAGCTCAAAGAAGGACTACATGTGGAATTTGATGTAACCGATCAAGAACAGCTAGAAGAAGCTGTAAATACGCTTTTGAAACATTTATCTTGCGATAGTGCTTTAATCACACTTTCGGAACATGGCGTGTATGTATGCAATCAGGAAAGTAGACATCATTTTGCTGCACACATTCGTGAAATCGCTGATGTTTCAGGTGCTGGTGACACGGTAATTAGTATTGCGGCATTATGTGTGGCTCTAGGTTTGTCTTATGATTTGGTAGCACAACTTTCCAACTTAGGGGGCGGGTTAGTTTGTGAACATGTGGGTGTAGTTACCATTAATAAACAGTTATTATTAGAAGAAGCACAACAAACCATTTCTAATTTTTAATTTACTCTTCAATTATTCTTACGTCATTACAATGTTTTATCTAATTCCCCATTAACATGAAAATTTGTGATTGGACTTAGTATTATAGAAAAATTGATTCCAAATGGATCAAAGTTAAATATCAAAACACATACATCACCATCATAAGGTAATGTAATAAACTACCAGCCATAACAAATAAATGCCAAATAAAGTGTGCTAATTTCATTCGGGTATCAATTACATAAAAGATAATACCAGTAGTATAGGCAATGCCACCAGAAAAAAGCAACCAAAAGGCTGGAGTAGGAAGTACAATATATAATGTTTCCGCTTTAAAAAGTGCAATCCATCCCATAAAGGCATACATTATTACCGAAATAGCATGGAAGCGACCAATAAATAGCACCTTTAACAAAATACCAAATAGGGCTAATCCCCACTGAATGCCAAAAAATATCCAGCCTAAATTACCCCCTATACTAATCAGTAGTACGGGGGTATATGTACCAGCAATAAGTAAATAAATCCCACAATGATCAAGAATGTTAAAGAACCGTTTCGTCTTTTCATGTTGGATGCCATGATATAAAGAAGAGACTGTGTATAGAAGAACGAGGCTAATTCCATAGATAAGAGCACTAAATAAACTCCAGTCCTTATCACTTTTAGCCCCAAAAACGATAAGCACTACTAAACCACCTATGGTCGTTAACATAGTGATACCGTGAGAAAGGGTGTTAAACCATTCTTCTGTTATAGTCTGTTTTGTTCTTCTTTTAGCAACCATTAATTTGGTGTATTATCTACTTAAAGTATCTCCAAACATATTTTAACTTATTCTTTCCAAAATTCGACATTAATATTTTGATACCATTTTCTTGAAGTTTCAGGAATATCTATATTCAAAACATACCTTCCTTTATTAAGATCAAAGATTTCTAACTCTTTTACCAATGTATATTGATTAGTTTTTTTATAATATTGAAATTTCCATTTTCCATTTACAACTTCGTCTTTAATTGTGATAATAATCTTACTGTTAATTAATTCTTGAAATTGACTTTCTTCCAAATCAGAAGAATTTGTATTCGGGAATAATTCATCTATTTGTTTGTAATTAAAATACATTTTTAAAACATCTTTGTCTGCATAATCACTTTCAATGGCTAGGAATATTATTCTATCATCCGATTCAAATTTATCAAGATACCACAGGCTTGCCACCGTTCTTGCATTAGTAATAAAGCCACTATTATCATAAAATTGCCATTGCTCCTGAATTAGATTTCCAATATTAAGCACCTTAGCAGCATTTTTTTGAGTAAGTGGCAAACTTAAAAGTATCATGCTAAAAATGAGACCTATGATTCTAGCTTTAGAATGATTAGCTAAAAGAGAATAATGCATCGAACGATAAATAAAAGAAAATGTAGTAGCTGAAACAACTAAATAAAATGGATAATATATACTGCTTACTATTTTATTTCTTTTCAACAGTCCAAATGACAAATTATCAAAAAGATAAAGGAGTAAAGGAAAAAGGAAATAAGAAAAATAATGCTCTGGTAAACTAGTTAGATAAAAAAAGGCCATCATTAGTGATATGTGAATAGCAATACCTAGAATAGATATCAAAAGAAATACAGAAGTACCAAACATCAACCCTGCTATTCTGTTAATTCGTAAAACATAGTCCTCAAGTGACCCTTCATTGTACTTATTAAATAATGCTGATAGTTTAATTGAAGATGAAGTCAGGTTTTTTCCGTGAGAATAATTAAATGCATTCATCCCTACCCAAATAGTTTTAATGATTAAGTGTAGAACGAAACCAATAGTAAGAATAGCAAAAGCTAAAGACAAAATTGCAAGTAATTCGTTAATACCAGCTATTCCACCAGTAGGCTCAAGACTAAGCTTAATTGAAAGAAGCCAAGAGGGAATTTGAAATAGTGTAAAAACCAGACCACCTGAAATAAACATTTCAGGCTCCCAGCTTAATCTCGAATATTTTAGCTCCTCACTCATATCTTAACTTTAGATGTGTTATGAAAAAAGAATTTTTTCATTTCTAAATTAGTTATTTTTTGTTCTCAAACATAAAACCCCCACAGGAAATAAAGTTTTCCTGTGGGGGTTTTATTATCATAATAATGTAACCCTTACTTACTATTAATTGCTTCCATTTCTAAACTCACTATTTCCAATTGGAAATTAGTTAGTGTAGTGTAAACACCATATAGAGGTTTATCCATAAAATGTGTTTCTAACCAAGTTTTTCCTTCATCTCGATTAGACAATATGGTCATTAATTCTGGATTTTGATTTTGAAGCGTACTTACAAATTTTTGTACATGATTCTCAAGCTTTTTGCCATTTGGTGAGCTACCATTATTGTACATCAAAATATCATTTAGTTGCGTATCAAAAATGAAGATATTGTAAATGTTTAACTTGTCGTCTATACTTTTCTCGTCAACTGTTGACACTAAATGTCTCTTAAGTTCGTCAATATAATTTAATGTATTAGACGATACTTCTGACAATTCTGATTTGGCATTACGAGTTTTAATTAGGCGATCATATTTTAGATCGTAAGCCTTTTCCATATTACTATTAATGGCAAGAAGGCTGTTTATATATGCCGTACTAGGTCGCCTGAGACTAAATGCAAAGAGCGAACTTACTATGGCAATTAATAATACCGATAGTGTGACAGGCTGCACTTTCATCATTGCATCTTTGCCAACAGACCTGAAAAATAACGGCACAAAAATGATTAAGAAAATAAGGAAGCCTGCAATGAGTAGTTCTTTACCATAACTCCAATGCAAGACATGCAGAACAATACCTATTACAACTAAATTGGCGCCAGCGTACCCACTTATATTTCTAAACTTTCCCATAGCACTATCAGTTTGTTTCAAGGATAAAATAAGCATCAGAGGGAGGTAACCAAAAACTATTAATGCTGCTCCTAAAACAAGCATTTCATTAGAAGCTACTAATCGCAGTAATTTCATGATAGAACCGACAAGCAAAAGAGCCGATCCGGTTGTTCCTAAAACATTCATTGATTTTTTCATTTTAAAATATTTTTGAGTGATTAAATAATTTGTGGCTTCCTGAATTTCACGATAGCCATTTGGACATATTTTCTTTTTAATATTTTGATAAAGTTCTTCGAACGACAATACTTTCAAGTCTTCCTCCTCCATTGTACAGCAAATATGATCAAGTAAATCTTCTTCAAGGTCAAGCAGCTCAACCCCATTTTGACGAATATCACCACGGATTAACTCTATTTGAAATTGTGTTAAGGCACTCATGATGGCTGAGGTTTTGCAATTAATATGCTTTGTAGTGTGGATATAAATTGATTAAGCTCATCCACTTTTTCAAGAGTTGAGACTCTTCCTTTTTCAGTTAAGAAATAATACTTCCTCATTCGGTTTCCTACCATTTCTTTTTCTGTATCTACTAAGCCATCATCCTTAAGCTTGTGTAGAGCCGGGTACAACGAACCCTCCTTTATTAAAATTTTATCTTTTGACAAGATTTTAACACGTTGGGCAATTTCATAACCATACATTTTATCATTATGTGTTAATAATTTTAAAATGATAGTAGATAATGTTCCTTTCAGTAGTTCTTTTGAATACATAGTAGTTATATACATAGATGTTAGATGCAAACATACATAGAAAAACTATGTATACAAATTATTTTTAGATTTTTTCGATAAGATTATCTAATTGACTAAAATTAGTCTAGTGAGGTAAGTGATGGAATCTGTAAAAGACTATTGATATTTATTAAGAAAAAAGGATTGTTTATCTCAATTATGTTATAAAACGTATCCAGTAATTGCCAGTATTTTATGAATGGTTTTCCACTTCTTTCTTTGTGTATTTCCAGCGTTTGTGTGACCAGAGCCATTCCGATGGATTTTCTTGTATTATTTTTTCAACAGCATCTACATAGTTATCCAGTATAGAGTGATCCTCTTTTTTATATGGAGGAACACCAATAGGAATGACTTCAACTTTATAATACCCTCTTTTTACCTTAGTGCAAGCAAAATAAAAAACAGGACATTTTACTAATTTAGCTAGAGACTCAGCACCCATAAAAAAAGATGTTTCCTGATTTAAAAAAGTTGTCCAATACTTCCTTAATCCTCGCTGTGGTATCTGGTCTCCTACAATAGCAAAGCCTCTTCCTTCTTTACTCCCTTTAATAACCTCACGTGCTGCATGCTGAGTACTAATGGGTTTAGCTCCAAAACGAGAGCGAAGTTCAATCATATATCTATCAAAGCTTTTATTAGTAAGAGGCTGGTATATAAAATCTAGATTTTTTGCGAAATCTAAAGCTGCTGATAATGACATCCATTCCCAGTTGAACTGATGACTCGCTAAATACATAATTGTTTTTCCCTTGAATGGAGATAATATTTCAGTATTAGTAAACACAACCCTCTCTTTTATTTGTTGGGGCGACATCCTATTAGCTTTCAATAATTCCATTGCGAAATCAGCCAATGAACGGTAAAACCCCCTAGCTATTTTTTTAATTTCTTTTTCAGATTTATCAGGAAAAGAGTTATAAAGATTGGAGAGTACTACTTTTTTTCGATAGCCTACTACATAATAAGAAACAAAAAATAGAAAATCAGCTATTAAATAGAGTGACCAAAGTGGTAAATAGGCAATCAGTTTGAGGATGAACATTATGTTTTTCCTTTATCTTCTACTTTTGATCACTTTTTATTTCAAATAATTCGAAACTCTTTCTCATAAAAACCGATCTTTTTTCAATTTCATGATTCGTTGATATGACAGATTAATACGCTCTTCAGTTATCTCACCATCTTCAATAAGTTTTTTTACAACTTTATAAACAGCATCTACTGTTCTGTCCTCGCTCCCTTGGATGTTGTTAGAAAAAATCATCACATCTACCCCTGCCTTTAATGTTAATTCGATTGATTTTTCAAATCCGAAATGTTTTGTAATTGCATGCATTTGTAAATCATCAGTAAACACAACTCCATCATGTCCCATTTCCTTACGTAATAAATCATCAATTACTTTTTCAGATAATGTGCCTGGATTGCCATTTTTATCTAATTTCTTATTTACAATATGAGCAGTCATAACTGCATCAATCTTTCCACTATCAATCATTATTTTATATGGCTGTAATTCTTCTTCTTGCCAATATTCGGTTACATCAGCTATCCCTAAATGCGTATCTGCTTTAGAACTACCGTGACCTGGAAAATGCTTAAGAGCCGTTACAACTCCGTACTTTCGATGTTGTTCCACAATAATAGAAGCATGTTTAGCTACCAATGTAGCATCAGCACTAAAAGCTCTCCCATATTTTGTGATAATGGGATTATCAGGATTAATGGATAAATCAACTACTGGGGCAAAGTTTACATTAAACCCCAGCCCAGCTAAAGTAGAAGCCGTTATTTCCCCGTAAAATTTTGTAGAATCTACATTGTCTAGTGATCCCAAATATTCAGCAGTAACTGATTTTGGAAACTGATATTTTGTTTTCAATCTATTTACTCTGCCACCTTCCTGATCGATAGCTATAAAAAGAGGGATAGTAGCATAACTTTGCAATTGATAAGTAACCTGTTTAAGGTTAATATAAGAATTATTGGGCATAATATTTTTTTCAAATAAAATAATGCCGCCTATTTTACCCTCTTTAATTTCTTGAAGAATAATACTAGTACTGTCTAGCTTTTGTTCAGCTACACCTACCAAAATCATTTGTCCAATTTTTATATCTAGACTATCAATTTGTGCATACAAAAAGGATTGAACAAGCAATAATGTGATAATAAATATTTGTCTCATACTAGAAATTTAATACTTTTCATGAATTGCCCACAGAAATCTTTCCATGGCAGGTTTAATTTCGCTTGAAGATACAGGATAATTGTTATTCATATAGCTAAATATTAGAATTTTGCCAGTTTTTGTGATTAAAAACCCACTAAGGCTATGGTTATTACTTAACGTACCTGTTTTTCCATATATGTATGGAGGATCGGCTTTATAGTAATTTTTTAAAGTGCCAGATTTGCCACCAACAGATAGCAACTCGAATAACCTTTCTTGTCCCGTTTCTTGATAAATTTTCTCCCATAAAGCTACTACAGACCGTGGTGTGAATAAATTGTACCGTGAAAGACCAGACCCATCTCTCCAAATGGGTTCATCAGGCAAGTCGAAAAGATAGCTTTCTTTAATGTGTTGTATAGTGAAGGTTGTTCGTAATGAATCACCAATAGCATCACTGCAAAGTAAAAGAAGTTGTTCAGCTAAAAAATTATCACTCTTCTGCATCATTACTTTATAAATACTATCAGCAGGAACACTATATAATGTTTTAGTATTTTTTGGTTTCTGGAAACGAATAAGATTCACAGGCTTATTCAAAGTATCTCCTAATAATTGCGTAAATAAATAATCGGAATAGTGAAAAGGGGTTGAGTAGTCAAACTTATTCCTACCAGGATAATAATGCAAAAAATTATCACCTATATTACGAACAATCGAGCGAGTATCATAAATAGTATCTGCCAAATAAAAATAACGCTTAAAATAAGGGATATTTATTGAGATAGATTTACTTGTTCCTACCTTTCTAGCTTCTAGTAAATTACCATAAATAGGCATTGGGCTTCGTTCTGCTGAATAACTATATTTATAATCATCCCAAGCCCAACCTGGTCCAAAATGGCTGTCGTAATAATTGTCTGAGGAAAAGTAAAGTTCGAAGTTGTTATTGTTAAGAAAATCTAATACCCGTAAATTTGTGTGTACATTTTTATTCAATAAAGATGGATCACCCGTTCCCCAAAAAATTAATGAATCACCCTGTATAAGATATTTTAAAGCAGGTATTGAGTCTCCAAGTGAAAGTAGCGAGGCATAAAGTGTAAAAATTTTAGTGTTAGAAGCAGGAGTGAAATACTTTTCGGCATCATGCTGATAAAGAAACTGTCTTTCTTCCAGATCATAAATCGCAAAACCTGTATGATGATGATATTGACTCTCTTCAAATAGGAAATGTTTATTAAAAAAGCTTTTTTGAAAAGGGTTACAAGCAATCAATAAACTACAAATTATACTATAAAAGATAGTCTCTTGCCACTTCATGATGACATGTATCTTTCATTCAGTATATTACCATGGTGTGTTTCATGCCCTGCAATAATGTAACCTAGATTAAGTACTGAAACAGTTGATCCATTAGCTTTGCCTGTATTAAGAAGCATATCAACTGTTAAACTTTTAAAAAAATTGATAGTAGAATTACTAACATTTTCATACTCCTCGATAAGCTCATTTAGATTTCTTCTATCTGCTTGAGAGGCTGATGTCCAATCATTAACCTCAAAACCTGGCAATTCAGTATCATCATTTCTAGCAAAAGATAATGCCCGATATGCAAAAACACGTTCAGTGTCAATCACATGGTTGATTAATTCTTTAATCGACCATTTACCTTTATCGTAACGAAAATCACCATTCTGATCGGGTATTGATTTTAAACGTTTAAGAAAATTTTTCTTGGAATTTTTCAGCGCTTCTATCACATTTTCCTCTGTTATAAGGTTTACATAGCCGTGATAATATTCTGGTATGGTATTAAAATCAGGTTTCATAAAGTTTCTCAAGTTTGAAGTTAAAAGTATACTGCCTCTTTAGCATAAATAATATTTTAGCAGGCTAATGCCATTTATGCTTTCTGAACTAAGGTATTCCTCCATTTACTACACACTATAATTTCAATTAAAGTTATCATCAAATTTATAATTACCTAAAAATAGGTGTAAGTTTTTTCTTCTATCTACTTAGCTACAAGTCCCAAGAAAAAAATAACTGCTTTGGGATCAGGTAATGTGATGAAAATAAATTCTACAAATTACAAAAAACCAAATTGAGATGTAAAAGATGTATTTTTTTAATCCTAAATACGAACATGCAATTTATTTGATTTATAATTAAAGTAAAAAAGTCGCTTACTACAAGTAAACGACTTTTTACCAAGGGTGGGAGACGGGACTCGAACCCGCGACCTCCTGAACCACAATCAGGCGTTCTAACCAACTGAACTACAACCACCATTTCCCTAAGGGAGTGCAAATTTATACAGTATCTTTAATTTGTAAAAACTTTTTGAAGCTTTATTTTTTTAGTAATAAATAACCTTAACTTGTATGGGTGGATCAGATAGAAAACTATATTCAAAATCAATCAGAAAACCATAGGATTATTTATTACAAATTGAGAGAATTAATTTTGAAAGCATCTCCAAAGATTGTTGAAAAATTTTCATACCAATGTCCTTTTTATTATTACAGAAAGCCACTTTGTTATATGTACACTTCCAAAAAGAAAAAAGAGAAAGTACTATTAGGGTTTTGTCAGGGTGTACAATTAAGTAATGAGCAAGGAATACTAACGGCAATTGATAGAAAGCAAATTCGAATTTTAGAAGTTAATACAAATAAAAAAACAGATTGGTTATTAGTACGAGAAGTGCTAAATGAAGCGGTGCTATTACAGGAAATATTATACAATTAACATTTTATTATATTTTTTTAAATGATTTTTTGTAATTTTTGAGATTATGAAAACTGAGAAATTTAAATTGTTTGAATAGTTAATAAGCTAATGAATATTTTTACTGAAATAAAAAGACGTAAAATATTAAATACTTTTGTTTTATATATGGGCGCCAGTTGGGCTCTTATTGAGGCAATAAGTTTTTTCATCAATCGTTATCACTGGCAAGACTCTGTATTTAGCTATTCGATAGCCTTAATTGGCTTTGGTTTATCTGGCACATTAATTTTTCAATGGTTTAGAGGAGCAGAACAGGGTGCTAAAACAACTAGAATAGAAATAATTTTACAATCTGCAAATTTTCTGGTTGCTAGTTATTTTATATATGGTATTGCTACTACTCCTATGCCGATCAAAGTTGTCGAAAATGTGGATGCAATTGAAAATTCGATAGCTGTGCTGCCTTTTCAAAACCTAGGATCTAATAATGACACAGACTTTTATGGAGATGGGTTTGCTGATGACATTATTACCAGTTTATCTAAAAGTTCGGATTTCATGGTTATATCACGAACTTCCTCATTTCAGTATCGTGATACAAATAGATCAATTAAGCAAATAAGAAATCAATTAAAAGTAGAAACTATTTTAGAGGGAAGCTTTCGAGTTCATGAAGATAAGATTCGACTAAATGTATACTTGGTGCA
>Ga0224506_10001092_pt1 | contig 19881 bp, 18 predicted proteins | sample SF_Jan12_sed_USG_2_FD_169108 | JGI IMG/M metagenome (GOLD analysis project Ga0224506, IMG submission 169108) | Sediment microbial communities from San Francisco Bay, California, United States - SF_Jan12_sed_USGS_8_1 | ecosystem: Environmental > Aquatic > Marine > Sediment | place: USA... | reverse complement strand
TTCAGGCAAAAAAAAGACCAACCTTTCGGCTAGTCTCTTCTTTGAAATGTGCTCGTGGCGGTGCGAGATTTGCGGTCTGATTTCTGGCGCTCGATATTTTACTTTCTTTCAGGCAAAAAAAAGACCAACCTTTCGGTCAGTCTCTTCTTTGAAATGTGCTCGTGGCGGTGCGAGATTTGCGGTCTAATTTCTGGCGCTCGATATTTTACTTTCTTTCAGGCAAAAAAAAGACCAACCTTTCGGTCAGTCTCTTCTTTGAAATGTGGTAGCGGGGGCCAGATTTGAACTGACGACCTTCGGGTTATGAGCCCGACGAGCTACCAGGCTGCTCCACCCCGCATCATCTTTCGTCGCCACCTCGTGACAACGGAGCGGATAATAGTGTCTGAACCTGATCTTGTCAACAATAAGTTATTGAAAAAAAAGACTTTTTCAAAATTCACCTCGTTATCTGTACAGAAACGGGCTTTACGGGTTAGATTAATAGCATACTTAACGGTCTCAGGAGCCAACAATGTCTAGAACAGATACTTTTTTATGGTATGACTTTGAAACTTTTGGAGTCGACCCACGCCGGGACAGGCCTGTTCAGTTTGCAGCAATAAGAACAGACATGAATTTAAATGTAGTTGATGATCCAATCGATATTATCTGTCGTCCGGCGGCAGATTGTCTTCCCGACCCTACCGCTTGTTTAATTACGGGTATTTCTCCATTGAAGGCATTAGAAACCGGTCTGCCTGAAAAGGAGTTTGCTGACCAGATTTTTAATCAAATGAGCATGCCAAGCACCTGTACTCTTGGATACAACACGATTCGATTTGATGACGAAGTCACTCGTTTTATGTTCTATCGCAACCTGATTGATCCTTATCAGCGTGAATGGAAAATGGGTAATAGCCGATGGGATCTTTTGGATGTGGTCAGAATGACATGGGCATTGAAACCGGAAACATTACATTGGCCACTAAATGAAAACGGGCAGGTTAGTTTTAAGTTGGATCGTTTAACGCCGGCGAATGGTATTGGACATGAAAATGCCCATGATGCACTTAGCGACGTAAGAGCCACTATTGAGCTGGCCCGCATGATTAAAACAGGGCAGCCGGAGTTGTTTGATTATGCGTTTGGATTACGTAACAAGAATGTCGTGTCCAAAAAACTTGACCTGTTGAATAGAAAACCGGTATTGCACATATCGGGACGATTTCCGGTAGCGCAGGGATGTATGGCCATGGTGGTTCCTATTGCGAAATTGCCAGATAATGCAAATGGCATTATTTGTTTTAATCTGTCTCAGTCGCCAGATATTTTAACGCGGCTTACGGTTGAGGAAATTCAGTATCGATTGTTTTCTACGCGTGATGCATTGGAGGAAAGCGGCCTTGAAAGAATTGGGTTAAAAGTCATTCATATTAATAAAAGTCCAATGATAGTGCCTGCGGCAATGTTAACCCCGGAAATTGCGCAAAAGTTTGGCCATGACCTGGATGTGATTCATTCAAACTATGAAGCTATTAAGTCGCTGCCGGATTTGTCTCAGAGATTATCACAGGTTTTCCAGCGGCAATTTGATGAAGATAGTGATGTTGATGTTCAGCTGTATCAGGAGTTTATATCGAATCAGGATCGGGCAAGGTTAAATGATGTTAGGGAGTGGTCACCTTTTAGTGCCAGCATTAAAGATATAGGCTTTCAGGATAAGCGATTACCGGAGCTATTATTCAGATATTGGTGTCGAAACTGGCCAGAGCAAATTCCCGAACAATTTAGACCTGTTTGGCAGGAATGGTGTCGAAAGGCATTAACTGAGTCGAATTTTGGTGCGCCAAGAACAGTAGCTTCGGTAAAACGAGAGCTTGAAGTTCTTAGGAAAAGTCACTCAGAGTATGAAAATCTATGGAGTGACTTTGACAAATTTTTAACTATTCAGCAGCAATTGATCGCTATTTCTTGAGGAAAGCGGCGAATTTTTCTTTGGCTGCAGGACTGACAAGCAGTCGTGAAAACACAGATGCTTCTTCAATTAGTGTTTCATTGATAGCGGCGAGTACCGGTCGTTTAAGCAAACGCTTTGATTCCTGTACCGCTTCTGCTGGCAGTGCGGCCAGATCCAGGGCTTTTTGTTTGGCGGCTGTAATATAGTGTTCATCTTCAAGAACTTCGTTAACCATTCCAATTTGTTTTGCAGTTTGCGCGTCAAAAGGCTCTCCTAAAACTAACAGCTCGAAGGCTTTTACGTGTCCTGTAAGCCTTGGCAGCAGGTAGCTTGAAGCAAATTCAGGTACCAGTGCCAGACGAGCAAATGGAAGCTGGAACCTTGAGCTTTCTCCACAATAAATGAGATCGGCATGTAGGCATATCGTCGTGCCAATTCCTACAGCTGGGCCATCAATGGCCAATACGATGGGTTTTACAAAGTTTGCCATGGTGCGCAACATGACAAATGTTGGGGCGTCATTGGTTAGGGGAGGGTTTTCTACAAAGTCTTTTAAGTCGTTTCCTGCCGTAAAACAGAAAGGTTGACCGTATATTAAAACAACGCGAACCTCTGGATCAGCTTCTGCCTCGAGAAGTCCGTTATTGAGTTCAATGTACATGGACTCAGTTAGAGCATTCTTTTTTGAAGGTCGATCAAGCTCTATTTCATATACTCCATTTTCTTTTCTAAAAACAATGTCACTCATTATCGGATAACTCTTTATGGATTTAATCGCTACAAGATATGAGAAAATGCCCGTCTTGCCAAGATAACCGTAAAATTCTTTTATCTGAAGATGTCTTATTTGGCACTTATCGCCCCACTAGGAAAACAATATCGCTATCAATCAAAAGTCAAAATGTCATGGAGTAAACATTGGTGTAGAATCTGGGGTTATCTATAAATAAGTAGTTTTTATCTATGGGTTAGTACCGTTAAATTCGTCGGTATTGATCGAATTTTTAACCAGCCAGGAGCCTATCATGACGGTTATACGCCAGGACGACTTGATTCAGAGTGTCGCCGATTCACTACAATATATTTCTTACTATCATCCCGTTGATTTTATTCAAGCCGTTCATTCTGCATATGAAAGAGAGGAGTCTCAGTCAGCTAAGGATGCAATGGCTCAAATCCTGATCAACTCTCGCATGAGTGCAGAAGGCAAACGACCCATTTGCCAGGATACTGGTATCGTTACGGTATTCTTAACCATTGGTATGGATGTTCGGTTTGAGGGAAGTATGTCTATCACCGATATGGTCAATGAAGGTGTAAGACAGGCCTATATGCATCCAGACAATATTCTGCGCGCCTCTGTATTAAGTGATCCAGATGGAAAGAGACTCAATACCAAAGATAACACTCCAGCCGTTGTTCATATGAATTTGGTGCCGGGAAATACAGTAGAAGTTCATGTTGCTGCCAAAGGTGGCGGTTCGGAAGCTAAATCAAAATTTGCTATGTTAAATCCGTCTGACTCTGTCGTAGATTGGGTACTGGATGTTGTGCCACAGATGGGTGCTGGTTGGTGCCCGCCAGGAATGCTCGGGCTGGGTATAGGTGGAACTGCCGAAAAGGCGATGTTGCTGGCTAAAGAGGCACTACTTGAGCCTATTGATATTCAACACCTGATTGCCAAAGGTCCTTCGTCCAGATCTGAAGAGTTGAGGATAGAACTGTTTGAAAAAGTTAATAAGCAGGGCATTGGAGCCCAGGGGCTTGGCGGTTTGACGACAGTGTTGGATGTGAAAGTGCTAGACTTCCCTACGCACGCCGCTAACAAGCCGGTAGCCTTGATTCCAAATTGTGCAGCAACCCGACATACCCATTTTATTCTTGATGGTACCGGACCTGCTGAACTGGAAGTTCCCAAGCTGGAAGACTGGCCTCAAATCACCTGGGATGCAGGCCCAAATGCCAGACGGGTCAATGTTGATGAATTGACTGCTGAAAAAGTGACTGAGTTTAAGCCTGGAGAGACTATTCTATTAAATGGCACCATATTGACAGGACGTGATGCTGCACATAAGCGTTTGGTGGAATACATTGACGCGGGCAAGCCTATGCCGGTAGATTTTAATAATAAACTCATTTATTACGTTGGTCCGGTCGATCCGGTCCGTGACGAAGTGGTCGGTCCGGCTGGTCCAACCACCGCAACCAGAATGGATAAATTTACCGATGCTGTGTTGGCCAATACCGGATTGATTGGCATGATCGGTAAGGCTGAACGTGGTCCGGTAGCCATTGAGTCCATTAAAAAGCATAAATCAGTATATTTGATGGCGGTTGGTGGCGCAGCTTATCTGGTCTCAAAAGCCATCAAGAAAGCCAGAGTTGTTGCCTTTGAAGATCTGGGAATGGAAGCCATTTATGAATTTGAAGTTGAAGATATGCCGGTCACTGTGGCGGTAGATTCTGAAGGAACTTCTGTTCATCAAACCGGCCCAAAAACCTGGGCTGCTAAAATAGCAGCAAAAGAAGTGTAGTCAGTCTTAATAACCCCCTTTTTGTGCCCAATCGAAGGGGGTTATTTCTTAATTACTATCTATCAATTAATGGCTTGCATTAATTGATTTTCCCTTCAAAATGAATGTAGTAGATTGATACCGCATTCGTCAAAATACATCTGATTGATATGCCGATATTGAAAATTAAATTTTCGATAAAGATTTAACCGATAAAAGGATTGTTCATGCTTCAACGACAGTGGATTTTTTTAGCGACCCTTATTCTTATTGTGGTTTTGGTTGCAACCAGTATCTACTCCGGTTATCTCTGGTATCTGAATCAAGATCTTCAAGTCTTGGTGTATTTAAGTTCATCGGTTGTGTCATTGGTTCTTTTTTTATTTTATAAACGTCAGTTAGATCAGGAAAAAGAAGATATCCTGAAGGAGCAGACGCGGCTAAAGCGCCAGATAGAAGAGCATCATTTAGTTACAGAAAAGCACGAATTTGATTCGAACTATGCATTTGAACAAGTTCGAAAAATGAAAAAAGAAATCCAAAAGAAAAATACCACCCTGATTCAGTTAGCCAAAGTCCTGTCCGAGTCAATGGCTGAGCAAATCAGTTTGTTGGATCAGGATAATCCAGATTTGGGTTCGGTATTGCAGCGTTCAAAAATGATGTTGAAGTATAGTGTCGACCTGGACACACTGGCACAATTGAATTTCCCCACCAAAGAGCAATTTTTTTCTGTTGAGCGTTTTGATCAAATGCTTCAAAAAAGCATAGATGAGTTTCAATTGCATCACCAGGGTTCAGGAAAGTTTTTCCAGATAAAAACAGAAGAAGAGCAGATATTAATCCAGAAAAATCCTGAGCATTTAGATAGTTTGTTACAGAATTTATTTGAAACCATCTATCGACTAAGTCAACCAGAAGTCATTGAAGTGGCGCTTATTTGTTATATAGACGCCGAGATCGGTGATGCGGTCCGTATTGCGATTACATTTAAGCAGGTTCCCGAGTTTTCTGGAGACTCAATGGAGTTTTTTAATCAGTATCAATATTTGCAAGATTCGTCTGGAAGAGATATTAGTCCTGGTTTAGGGCCGGTTATCATCAAAGTTTTGACCGGTTATCTTGACGGGTATATTTCACACAGTATGAAAGGCAATGATGATGCTGTCATTGTATTGGTATTGCCACTAGGTCATGGCAAACTGGAAGATATTTAATAGGTTTTTCCGTTCGCTAACTGCAGTCGTTTTGGAGATTTTGGTTTTCTTTATATTTCTTACCGATTTTTAATTTTGTATTACCAATCGCCTCGTAGGAATACATCAGGTCGAGATTAATGCTCTAACATGTTGCTCGGAACAGGCTGCCAGGGCTCTTAAATCATAACCGCCTTCCAATATTGATATCACGCGACCTTTTGAGAAGCTATTGGCTATACCGCAAATCTTTTCGGTAATCCATTTATAATCCTTTGCTAACCAGTTTAACTCAGCCATAGGGTCATCTCTATGTGCGTCAAAACCTGCTGAAATGAATATAAATTCTGGTTCGTGTGCAATGAGAGCGGGTTCCCACTGTTCCATCCAGATTCTTTCCAGCTCGCTGCCATCACTAAATGCTTCAAGAGGGCTATTGATGATGTTTTTACGGTCAACGTTCCAATGACTGTGAGGGTAAAAGGGATGCTGGAATGAAGAGCAAAACAAGACGTCTTCGATTTCTTTAAATGCTTCAACGGTTCCGTTACCCTGATGCGCATCAAAGTCAATAATAGCTACTTTCTTGATATCGTAGTTGAAACGTAACTCCTGAACCGCTATGGCAATATTATTATAAAAACAAAAACCCAGTGTAGCATTGGGTTCAGCGTGATGACCAGGCGGCCGGCCGGCGCAAAATGCTCGTTGATACTCGCCATTCATAATTCCTTTTACTGCCTGAATGCCAGCACCAGCTGAATGCAATGCTGCATCATAGCTGTTAGGACCAATAATGGTGTCCTGGTCTAGCTGAATTTTACCATTAGTATCTGAAAGCCGTTCAAGTTGTTCAATGTGTCGCGGATGATGACATCTAAGCAGAGCGTCTTCATAGGCCTGGGTACTTGTTATCTGAATCAGTTGTTTATCCAGTCCAACGTTTGAAAAATGTCTTAAAATTGCGGCAAGGCGCGCAGGACTTTCAGGGTGCTCTGGCCCCATGTCATGTTTCATGCAAATTGGGTTTGAAATAAATGCAGTTTCGATCATTATAGAGTGTAACCTGCTAGCGAATTTATTTTTAAGCAGAGTATACCCAATTTTTTATGATGTATTATTAGCGGATGGTCTTCATGAGTAAAATATCAGATTTTTTAGAGCCAGAATCGATTGCGGTGTTTGGAGCATCTGAAAAAACAGATAGCATGGGAGGGCTAGTATTAAAAAATCTGATTAATTCAAAGTATCCAGGTCGCCTGGTCGCCATTAACGCGAAAGGCTATCCAAATGTATTCGGGGTACCTTGCCAGCGAAGTTTGAATTCCAGTGATGCTGTGTATAAGCTCGCTATTGTGTGTACTCCACCTGAATCTGTCGCCAGCGTCATTAAGCATTCCGCACGCCACGGTGTAACGAGTATTATTATTATGACCGGAGGAATGTCTCGCCGTAAAACTCTCGATTCAGCTAATCATGTCGATGTTAAACAGATGGCTGGCGACTGTGGTGTTCGAATTATCGGTCCTAACGCGCTGGGTATTATTGTTCCTAACCTTAATTTAAATGCATCCTATTCCCATATTTACCCTAAGCAAGGGTCAACGGCTTTTGTAGGTCAATCTGGCGCAATGGCGTCTGCTTTGTTGGACTATGCCGCAGGTAAAGGAATTGGCCTGTCTCATGTTATTGCCGTAGGGTCAGTTTTGGATGTTGATATTGCAGAGCTTGTTGATGCTTTGGCAGCTGATCGAAGGGTTAAGTCGATTTTAGTTAATATTGAACAGTATAATGACCCTCAAAGGCTGATGACGGCGCTAAAGGCAGCATCAAGAACCAAAAATGTCGTTGCCATAAGAACGGGGCTAAATGATAAGGTACCGGCGGGATTGAAAAGTCGAGAGAAAGTTGATTATCGGTTTTTCCGACGGGCTGGTGTACTGGAAGTGAATTCACTAGACGGAATTTTTAACGGATTAGAGCTTTTGTCTCGTAAAAAGCCTTTGTTTTTTGAAAGCTTGGCAATCATGAGCAATGGTCTAAGTACTGCAATGCTTGCCAGAAATACACTTTCTACCCGTCATGGCAAGCTTGCTGATTTGTCTCAACTAGAACATCTTAATGTTGAAAACTATCCCTATCTTGATGATATTGGCTGCAATCCTCTAGTGATGTCCCCGCGTTCTGAACCTGAGCAATATTCTGAAATTTTGCTTCAGCTTGATAAGGTGAAAAGTCTGGGTGCTATTCTGATTATTATTTCTCCCAATATTAAGACTGATATGGATGTGCTAGCCAAGCAGTTATTACCTGTTGTGAAGAAGTGTCGTCATATGGTGCTGACATGCTGGTTAGGTAGTCAATCGGTAAGTGAGGCTCGAAAACTGTTTGATGAGCATGGCTTGATGAACTTCGATTCGCCTAATGATGCGGTAGCAGCGTTTATGACCATGGTTCATCATGAGCGAAACCAGGAAAGTCTGCGTGATACTCCACCTTTTTCAAAGCCGGTACATAGCCCTGAACTTTCCCAGGTTAGGGAATTAATTTCGGGAGTAAAAAGTGATAATAGAAGCTATATGACTCTTGAAGAGTCTCGTGATGTTATGCGTCATTATGGCTTTAAGCTGGTCGCTTCACAATTTGAGGAAAATGTTGAAGACCTGTTACCGGATTTGCTGGACAGTGACTTTCCAGTGTCACTGCGATTGGTTCATGAAGCCTATTGTTTTCCCTTCGCCTATGATTTAAATCCAAGAATGAGATGGCGCGCTGTGTCTATTGAATTGGAAGATCTGGATCAAGTCACTCTCGCAGCCAAGCGTTTGGCTTCCGAGCAAGCTGAAAAGTTTCCTGACAGTAAGGTGCTGGGTTATAGTATACAACCCATGCGAAGAAGAATGGATTCACTGGTATTTTCAATGGGAATTACTCGAGATGAGTTAGTAGGTCCCCTCATTTTATTTGGAGAGGGCGGCTCAACCGCCGATGTGCTCGCAGACAGGCGTTTTGCATTGCCTCCTCTAAATGCCAATCATACAAGAAAGATGATTTACCGTAGCCATGCATTTACTGTGCTGAGTGAGCGGAGTAGCGATCTGGAAAGAGATATGGATGCATTAAGTGATGGGTTGAAATCACTGAGCCAAATGGTCGTTGATCAGCCTGAAATATCGGGATTAGAAGCCAATTTGTTGTTGTTACCCACTCACGAAATAATCGTGCTTGGTGTCGCCATTTCTATTGGTGAACGTGTCCCGCCAGCGATTGCACCCTATCCGTCTTACCTTGAAACGCCAATGACGCTAAAAAATGGTGAAACTCTTGTTTGTCGGCCTATAAAAGCAGAAGACGAAATGCCCTTGAAAGTCTTTTTTGAACGCATGTCTCCTGAAGAGCTTAGATACCGTTTCTTTGGCAGTCGTTTACAATTTGAGCATCGTGAACTCGCTGCCATGTGTCAGATTGATTACGTCCGTGAGATGGCGTTTGTGGCGGTTGATGAGGATGGTCGTGTATGGGGCGAAATACGAACCTGGAACGATGTGTTGCACGATGAAATAGAGTTTGCAGTAATGGTTGATCCTTCTACGCAGGGGCAGGGTTTCGGTACTCAGCTGATGCAGCGAATGATTCAGTACGGGCGTGATAATGGAGTAAAGGCGATAACAGCCGAAGTTATGTCAGACAATGAACCTATGATCCGGTTGTCAAAGGGTTGTGGTTTTCATGTTGTGAATAATGAAGATGGTGTTGTCTCTGTTAGGCTGGATATGAATTATGAATCATGAATTTCAAGAATCATTAAACTGGAATCTGGATTGGCCAACTGAAGTTTCAAAAGACGCTAGAGTGATCACCGTTTCAGATGGAAAGGTACAGATGGACGCTGATTTAAACTACCCTGATTTTAAATCAACAGAGGTTTGCTCAACTGATCTTTTTGTCGCTCAGACTAACGAAACAAGTTGGTATTGTCGTCAAGTCAACGCTGAACATGTTGATGTGCAAGCCCGTCTTGTTGGTTTGCGTGAATTGGCATCAGTAAATCAAAAGTTGTTTTCGCTGGCGAGTCGGTCAGTACAGCTACTTCGCTGGTCGCACTCTCATCAATACTGCGGAACCTGTGGTCGCGCTACAGAGTTAGGAAAGGGTGAACATGTATTGAAGTGCATTAACTGTCAGGCCATGTTTTATCCCAAAATAAGCCCCTGTGTGATTGTTCTGATTCATAAACAAGACAATATCTTGCTTGCTCGTAATTTTGTGCATAAGGATAGTGCTATGTTTTCTTTAATCGCAGGATTCGTTGAAGTAGGGGAGACTATCGAACAGGCGGTTCACAGAGAAGTAAAGGAAGAGGTTGGAATTGATGTTGACACTATTACTTACCAGGGAAGCCAGACATGGCCCTTTCCCAGTCAGCTGATGTTGGGATTTTATGCTAGCTACGTTTCGGGGGAGATTAATATACAAGAAGATGAGTTACTGGAAGCAGACTGGTACTCTATTGAACGTCTTCCTGAAATACCACCTGAATTAAGTATTGCCGGCTGGATGATACGCTCATTCATGCAGGCTAGAGACTAGCCTGCATCTAATTGAACTCATTAATCCTGACGCAAGGCTATTAAATTAAGCTCAGAACGTTCACTTTCGCTGAGCGCTGCCAAATCCCATAGTGCGGCTTGATTAACAATAGCGATTTCCTTGGCGTTACCCGTAATATCTATCAGCTCCTGCTTTTGGAACCTGGTAAATACACGAGAAACTGTTTCTACAGCTAAACCCAAATAGTTCGCCATATCCGCTCGTGACATGGATAGTCGGAACGTTTTATCAGAGTAGCCTCTGCGTTTAAATCGTGCTGCCAAATTTAACAAAAAGGATCCAATACGTTCTTCAGCACTCTTCTTGGATAACAAAAGCATCATTTGTTGATCATTCCTGATTTCTTTGCCCATGGTGCGTAATAATTGACGGCGCAGTTCAGGAATATCGCCAGACAGCTCATCAAGACGATCCAGGGGTATTTCACAAACATTGGTGGTTTCGAGTGCTTTTGCAGAGCTGGAATAAATTGGAGATTCAAAATTAGACAGGCCAATCAGTTCGCTAGCAAGGTGAAATCCGGTGATTTGCTCTTCACCATCATTTGTTAGCGTGTAGGTCTTTAGGGTGCCAGTTCGAACCGCAAATACAGCATTGAAGGGTTCACCTTGTCGGAAAAGATGTTCACCCTTCTGAATTGGCCGGCCCCTACGTATCAGTTTTTCAAGTTGGTTTATATCGTTATCAGACAATCCCATGGGCAGGCATAATGGGTGTAAACTACAGGAATCACAGTGGGCAGTACTAACCATTAACGTATTTCTCATTGCAGTTTAATCAAACAAGCCAACATTATGATCGCTTCGGAAATGGTTGCAACTATTTCCTTAGCCGGCTTGATAAAATAATGCCTTGTCTTGTGACAAGGATTCGCTAGATTTTTCTAATTTTAATTGATCTGAGTCAGGATTCCAACTAGTAATTTGCGACTGATTTAACGGGGAGCGTTCTCCGTCGAAATTGGCTGTAGGTATACCATTAATTTTTAAGTCAGTAAAGTTGAATAGATTCTGATCAGCCAGTTGCGATGGCGAAATATTTTGTAATGATCTGAAAATATTCTCTGTCCTGCCGGGCTGTATTTTCTCCCAGTCTTGTAACATTTGTTTAATAAGTTGCCGTTGCAGGTTTTCCTGGGTTCCACAGAGGTTGCAAGGAATTATAGGGAATTCCATGAGTGCAGAAAACTGTTCGATATCTGTTTCTTTACAGTAGGCCAATGGACGAATCACGATATTCTTTCCAGAATCTGCTAGCAGTTTGGGTGGCATCGCCTTTAGTTTTGAACCGTGGAACAGGTTCAAAAATAATGTCTCGACAATATCATCTCTATGGTGGCCTAGTGCAATTTTGGTTGCGCCGATGCGCTCGGCAAAGGCATATAATGTTCCTCTACGCAATCGAGAGCACATGCCACAGGTCGTTTTTCCTTCAGGCACCAGCTCCTGTACAATGCTGAAGGTATCTCTTTCTACTATGTGAAATGAAACGCCAATAGATTTTAAATAATCAGGAAGAATATGTTCGGGAAATCCTGGCTGTTTCTGATCCAGATTCATCGCCACAATTTCAAAATTAATAGGCGCACTCTTTTGTAAGCCAAGTAAAATATGAAGTAACGTAAATGAATCCTTGCCTCCAGACAGGCAAACCATAACCTTGTCGCCATCTTCGATCATATGGTAATCGGCTATAGCTTTACCGGTTTCTCGACGAAGTCGTTTCTGGAGTTTATTAAAGTTAACTTTCGCTTTTTTATCTAAATCTTGCATAGAGGCGGCACGTATTCTTGAAAACGGGCTTTCTATCACTTCTAAAACCCTGTGTCTATAAGAATTGGATTCTCGACATCACGCCGCCAAATCTTTTTGTAACAGAAATTGTTCAAAATGATCGGCGAATCGCGGTAATTGACTGGAAGCATCTCCGTTGTGAAATTTCACATTCCATAATGTTGCAGCTTGTTGAGATGATAAGAAGCACAATGCTTTGTTTTGCCCCAGGCAATAATAAAACCAGGTAATAGCGGTCGCATAGGGAAGGTTTCCTACCAGTTCACTGTCGGGACTTTTCAGAAAGTTGTGTTGGCTCGCAAGTCCTCGAACAAGGCTTGCGGCGTCAGGATGATGCACTAATTCTTTATCCCATGCCGCCTGGTGCATGTCTGATGATATTTGATAGATACCAAAACGATCATTCTTAGGTTTGTCAGGCAGTATATTAATACCTGACTCCATGACAGCCGTTGTAACAAGTAACGACAATGCAGGCCGAGAATAGCAGTTGAGTTGCTCCAATACAGGTTTGATAATCTGACTTCCAAACAATAGAGGTTGCATGGCGCTGTACTCCCAATGACATATTACTGACCCTAAATTGAAATCTATCATTGCTCAAGCAATTCTGGTCTCAAATTCAATCAGGGTCAGCCTGTATTCATTTACAGAACAAATTATTGCCAAAAATCCGGCAGATAGTATTAATAAGCAATATTCGTGACAATTGGAGATGTTAACTACGCTTATTTAACGCTTCGGATATATGGGTTTTCATTAATTCATCATGAAGGCAGGCATCAATTTCAGGGTTATGTCGGGGGTAACGCGGATTGGATCTGTCATTAAGTATGTGTTGCCAATTTTTTGTCGTTGAGAAAAACATTTCTACAAAGTCAGTACCGTAAGAAAGAGCACCATTAATGATGACATCGAGATAGGATTGGGCAATAGGAAATGATTCGCTGGGTTTCTGAACCTGGTGCCCAACATAGGTCCAAATGTTACCCGACCCGGGTAGACGCTCAGGGTGTTCAAACTGGTCTCTAGGTAGCAAAATTTTATCGTATTCAGCTTCTCTCTTATCGAATTGTCGCAAGCTCTCATCAGACACTTGAAAGACCACACCGTTGCATTGACCAGAATGCTTTTTAATTGCACCTACAGCAGTTACCTGTGAGCTATGCACTGGAACAGACCAGCTACGCTCGATACCGTTGACCATAGCGCCATGAGCTTCTCCCGTTTTACCAGTACGAGCACGGCTATCGGTACAAATTAAACTGCCATAGCCAAAAACATAATTATCCATGTTCTGCTCCGTTTAGTAATTTATAGATTAACCAAAGTGCCATCAAAATCAGCATTATAGCGCTATATCTTTTAGTTTTGGGATTATTTAGCCAGTACTTTAATTGCTTTCCGGCAAAAGAAACTGAAAACATTGCAGGAAGGGTACCCGCGCCAAATGACAGCATGATCAAGCCGGATTGATACGCTGATCCTTGAAGTGCAGCGATGCCGAGTGTTGAATACACCAGACCGCAGGGTAGCCAGCCCCATAGCAGGCCTGCAATATAGTGTTCAATACCATTGGATGGTTTTCGGAATTTCTTTGCTAGCGGAGACGCCAGTGTCCAAACAGGCTGGCCAATCAGTTCAAGTTTTAAAATGAGTTGTGACCAGCCAGCAATGTAAAAGGCAATGACGATTAAAAGCCCAGCTGAAACCAGTCGAAGGTAGAATAAAAACTCGATCGGTAGCCAGGCGCCGGCAAAACCGATAGAAATACCGGCAATGGTGTAGGTAGTAATTCGGCCCAACTGGTAAAAAAGATTGCCTAATCTGTTATTGGCATCAGTGAGTCCGAGAGCCAGTGCGATGCCACCACACATACTCAGGCAATGGCCTGCGCCTAAAAGACCAAGCAGGAAGGCTGATATAATTAACTCATTCATTTCTTATTATGCCACCTCTGAAAAATTACCTGCATCGCTATGCATGCGTTAATAACCGTCTCAACATGCTCATAAATTCTTTCCAGAAGAATTTACACAGCTTTATCTGGGCCGAAAGGACGGAGTCTTTACTCATGTAAACTGCGCTTTTTCGTCAGTTTTTGCCTTGCCCTAACTTCTTCGGTTGCATTTTGTAGAGGTGCCTTATCTGTTTTTTTTGCGTTGTTACCTGGCATCAGGTGCTCATCGTCGTCGAACAGGATTCTATGTGCAGGGCTGTCCATATCGTCATATTGACCTTTTTTAATCGACCAGATCAGCCCGGCAACTGCCAGTGATAAAAACAGAATAGAGATAGGGATGAGCAGATAAAGAATATTCATTTCTTGACCGTCTTGGTTAATCGCATTGCATTAAAAACTACGAGTAATGAGCTGAAGGACATGCCAATTGCAGCAATCCACGGAGTCACGACACCTGACATGGCAAACGGCAATGCAATAATATTGTATATCAGTCCCCATGATAAGTTTTGGTTGATAATTGTAGCGGTCTTTTTCGCAATCTTTATACAGTAGAAAACAGGTATTAGCTGGTTGTTGAGTAAGATGAAGTCAGCTGAATTTTTACTGAGCTCAGTACCTGAAGCCATCGCTATAGAGGTGTTTGCAACAGAGAGTGCCATAGCATCATTAATGCCGTCGCCAATCATTAATACTGACTCACCGGCTTGTTGAAGTTGCTGAATATATAAAAACTTGGCTTCTGCCGACAAGCCTGTTTTTACCGTATCTATTCCAAGCTCTTTCCCAAGCCTTAAACCTTCGTTGGAGGGGTCTCCTGTTACTAGTTGTATATTTAAATTCATATTGTTAAGTTTGCTGATCAGGGCATCGGCATCCACTCTGATGACATCATTTAGTTGAAACCACGCAAGTAATTTTTGATTAGTTGCATCGGCCAATGCAATCCATTGGCGATCATCAGGGGTGTTGTAAAATTGATCGAGACAAAAGTCTATGGCTCCTATACGATATTCAGTCGCACCGTCAAAACCCAAAACACCCTTATTGCTCCTAACCTCTACCCTGGATAATGGAAGTTCCGTATCCGTATTAAATGCAGCTGAAATGGGATGTTCACTACGGGATTCCAGTGCCGACGCTATTGCCAGTATTTCTGTTTCTGTCTTGTCGCATAGGATGATCATTTCGGAAAGGCTGAATTCACCCTTTGTTAACGTTCCTGTTTTATCGAAAATGACGGTAGTAACCTTGTTTAGCTCGGTTAGTGCCTCACCTCTGGTTAACAAAATTCCGAGTTTTCTAAGGGCAGTAATACTGGATGTGATTGAAACGGGTGTTGCTAGCGACAGGGCACAGGGACAGGTGATTACCAGCACAGATACAGCGATCCAAAATGCCTTGTCTGGTTCAATAAATAGCCAGAATATACCGGTAGCGAATGATAAAAAGAGGACCATAAGTACAAAGTAACTTGCACCCTTATTGGCGATTTCTGCAATTTTTGGTCGTTGTGACGCGGCTTTTTCAAGCAGGGTTAACATTTGTGAGACGGTTGATTGTTGTCCTGCTTGTGTTACTTCTAGTTGAAATAGTCCATCAGTATTAATAGTCCCTGCTCTTACCATGTGTCCAGGTTGAATGTTTACCGGATTAAATTCTCCAGTAAGAGATGCTTCATTGATTTGACTTTCACCCGAAATAACTATGCCATCTGCGGGTATGTTTTCTCCCGGGCGGACTTCGACAATATCACCCGTTTTTAGTTTAATACTGGGGATGTCGTTTGGTATTGAGCCTTGAAAGACGTGCGCAACAGCGGGAATTAAATCATCCAGTCCATCTCCTGATTGATCCAGACGTAATCGACTGCGGAATTCAAGGTATCTACCTACCAGGAGGAAAAATGTAAACATGACAACCGATTCAAAATAGGTGTCTCCAGACTGGGTGACCGTTGCCCAGACACTGGGTATGAATGCGAGTATTAACGCAATGGAAACCGGAACATCCATACCGAAATGTCTGGATTTTATATCACGTAAAGCTGCTCGGTAGAAAGGTACGGCCGCATAGAAAAACACCGGCAGTGTTAAGATTAAACTGGCCCATCGTAGTAATGATTCGAACTGAGGTTCGATGTTGCCCAGATAGATGGCAAACGTATTCATCATAACCTGCATCATCCCGATGCCCGAGATACCAATACGAATGAGGAAGTCTTTTTGGGTTTTTTCCAGATGTTGGTGATTGCCAGGTTTCCAGGGCTTGGCGCCGTAACCCAGGCCTTGTATCGTAACGAAAATATTCGAAATTTTGCTTTCCGGGTTGGTAGACTCAATCGACAGTCGGTGAGTTGAAAGATTGAGGGACGCATTTTTGACATCAGGCAGTTGATGTAAGCTATGTTCGATGAGCCAGACGCATGCGGCGCAGGTAATGCCTTCAATCTGTAATGAAAATTGCTGAACATTATCGGTAGTAAACACAAATTCAGACTGTATTTCCGGGTCGTCATATACGCTGTATTCATCGGGATTTCGTTGCTGAAAACCTTCAGCGTTCTCGCTAAATTGATTCCGGTAGGTATAGAAATCAGACAGGCCGGAATCACTAATAGTCATTGCAGCCAGTTTACAACCTGTGCAGCAAAACCACTGGGTATGTCCCAGTAGTTCAGCCTGATAACGGGTATATTTGACTGGTAAACCGCAGTGGAAGCACGGTTGTTTCATGTCAATTCGGGTTTAAATCTAATTGGTTTTCCAAGGGGAGTATGGCATCTGCATGCAAACGCCACATCTTTGGATCACTAGGCACTAGATCTGGAGTAATCATGATTGAATACCGGCCACTAAGGACTTGGGGTAACGCCCCGGTATATAGCTGTCCTGATTGCTGCAACGGGATTCGAACATCCATTGATTCTTGGGTAGGGTGAATAAAGTGCAGCCACAGCTTATAGTGTTCGTCCTGGATATTACCTTTCAATGTTAAATTAGCCCGTCTATGTTCCAGAACCAGTCCGCCATGTAAATTCAGGCTTCGAGCATTCAAGTCTTGCTGTTCCCGAGTTTTGATCGCCAAGCCATCTTTGTAATAATTGTCAACAATGACACCATCATTACTCACAATACTTAAATAGAGTATTGTGAAGCCCATACAAAATACAGCCACCAATGGTGCCATAATGAACCAAAACCATGGGTGTTTATATCCGGGTCCGGAGTTTATGTTTTTTTCAATTATCATTTGAAGGGTCCAAAAAATCGACTTTCTTCAGCCACTTCCAATTCAGGATTTGACTGATCTGTGAGTGTAAATAATATTTTATTGCTGGGAAACTTAATGGCCTCTTTAGGGGCTGTTAGTCTAATGCGAACGGATCGACTTTGTCCCGGACCTACTATAAGTTCTGGTGCCCCGGCGATGGTTAGTTGTTCTAGTCCGCTTGCTTGTAAGCTATACAATTTTTGCTCGTTGCTCATGTTGATGACTTTAATTTCATAGCTGTTTTCAATATCGCCTGAGGCGGTTATTCGATGGAGGACATCACGGTCCCGTATGATGTCCATTTCTAATGGAATTCTTTTGGCGATGACATTTGAGAACAGGGCAATCATGATTGCGATTATTATACCGTATCCCAGAAGTCTTGGCCGCAGCCAAACTGTTTTTTCGCCAGACAGATTATGTTCAGTTGTGTAGCTAATGAGCCCAGGTTCATAACCCATTTTATCCATGACTGAATCACAGGCATCAATACATGCGGCACAGCTGATACACTCATATTGTAACCCGTCTCTGATATCAATGCCGGTGGGACAAACCTGAACACAGAGATCGCAGTCAATACAGTCGCCTAAATTCAGAGTGGATGGATCTACACCTCGTTGTCTTTTTCCTCTATTTTCACCGCGTTCAGGGTTGTAGGACACAATCAGGGTATCCTTATCGAACATGACCGACTGAAAACGAGCGTAAGGACACATGTATATACATACTTGCTCCCTTAACCAGCCTGCATTGCCATAGGTTGCTAATGTGAAAAAGCCGAGGAAAAACAGTGACCAGCCCGACATGGCACCTGATAAAATAGCGGGTACCAACTCCTTTATCGGATAAAAATAGCCGACAAAGGTTATTGCTGTGATGAAGGCGATCAGTAGCCATAGCGTGTGTTTGGCTATTTTTCTTGTTGCTTTGTTAATACCGAAGGGTAGTGAATCCAACTTGATTCTCCTGTTTCGCTTCCCTTCGGTCACTTCTTCAGCCCAAACAAATATCCAGGTCCAGGCGCTTTGAGGGCAGGTATAACCACACCAGATTCTTCCGGCAAATACGGTAATGAAAAACAGTAAAAATGCGGCGATGATAAAAAACCACGACAGAAGGGCCATGTCTTGTGGCCAAAAAGTGACACCCAAAATATGAAATTTTCTGGCCGGGAGATCAAACAAAATAGCCTGCCGTTCGTCCCAGTTATACCAGGGGCCAGAGAAGAAAAGGGTGAATAAAAATATATTGCCTCCAAGACGAAGATTTCGAAATAAACCTTTTATTCTTCGGATATATATCTTTTCATGGGCTTGGTAGAGATCGTAGCTTTGAGTGACATCTTTGATTTTGATTTTATCGTTCATTATGGAAGTCTGTGATAAAAGTTTTGCTCATACTACTTTATAAAATAGCATCAGCAAAATAACCGGGATCATTGATCCCGGTTTCAGGCGGAGAATTAGTTACTTAGGCTATACACATATCCAGATATGATATTTACCTTGGCTTCGCCTAAACGCTCTGACCATGCAGGCATGTTACCTGCCCGGCCACTGGATATGGATTGGCGAATATCATCGGCAAGAGACATTTGAGGGTTGTCATATAACCAAATATTGTCTGTCAGATTGGGAGCTCCAATAAATACATTACCTGTTCCATCCGGATTGTGACATGCCGCACAGGAAACCATGAAGATTGACTTACCCTTCTCCGCCAGTTCTGCTTCATGTGACTGACCAGATAGGTTCAGCACATATTGAGAAACAGCCTCAACATTGTCTGCGCCTAATGCGTCTCCCCAAGCCGGCATTTGGCCTCTTCGACCATTGCCGACTGAGGCTAAAATAGCTTCGGCAGAACCGCCGTACAACCAATCATTGTCGGTCAGGTTCGGGAAGCCGTAACCGCCTGCAGCATTTGTTCCATGGCAAAGGGCACAGTTGTTTTCAAACATTTGCTTACCCATGCGGATTGCGGTTTTATCGCTAGTCAATTCTTCCAGAGACATGCTTGCATACTTTGCAAATGTCGCACCGAATTTAGCTTCATGTTGCTTTTGTTCTTCAGCCAGCTGGCCTGACGAACTCCAATTTGCCAGTCCGTTCCAGTTTCCAAGACCATAGTATGCATAGTAGCCAATACCATAGATCATGGTGAACCAAAACATATAGAGCCACCAGGCAGGAAGTGGTTTGTTGTATTCTTCAATGCCGTCGAAAGTATGACCCATTTTATCGTCATCATTTTCAGGTTCGGCTACTTTTCGGGTTGCCTGGATCAGCCAAAAAAGCGCGAGTATTGAGCTAATTGCTATTATCCAGATATACCAATGCCAGAAACTACTCATTATTTTGTTTCTCCGTATTTATCTGAGTCTCACCAGATTCTTCGTCTGCAAAAGGCGCATTTGCTGCTTCATCAAATTGCTCCTTTCGTTTGCTGCTATAAGCCCAGATAACGACTGACAAAAATGCAATCATCGTTAGAACTGTAGCGAGACCTCGTAAATCATTAATATCCATTGCGCCCGCCTATTTACTGGGATACACCCAAAATTTGTAAATATGCGACCAAAGCATCAATC
>Ga0224506_10001091_pt1 | contig 19913 bp, 18 predicted proteins | sample SF_Jan12_sed_USG_2_FD_169108 | JGI IMG/M metagenome (GOLD analysis project Ga0224506, IMG submission 169108) | Sediment microbial communities from San Francisco Bay, California, United States - SF_Jan12_sed_USGS_8_1 | ecosystem: Environmental > Aquatic > Marine > Sediment | place: USA... | reverse complement strand
TATTCATTAACCTTAGATACAAGTAAACATAATTAATAACAATAATTTGATTTTTGATTAAATGAATATATTTCTCTTAAGATAAAATATCAATTCCATTAAAAAGGGTGAATAATTTATATTTAAAAAAACAACTATTGAGTTATATGTTAAAACAAATCCTAGTTATTTCTCCATATGGTATTTGTCCACTTTATAGAAACTATGATCAGTATGCAACTGATCCTCACTTAATAGCTGGTTTTGTAGGTGCAGTAATACCACACATGCAAGAATTAGGATTTACACATGAGAAAATAGAGAATGAAATGATTGGTGATGAGCATTCGTATATGGAATTCTCCCTGATGAATTCTTGGATCTTCACTGGAATTGCAGAAAAATCAACGAAACGAGAGAGGGTAAAATCAATCCTTAGTTCTGTAAATAATGTTATATCAAACAAATTAGATGATTATGATAATTTACTAAATGCAAAGATATCATTCCTAAATGAATTAGAAGAAGAAATAGATATCGTAGTTGCTCAAAAAGGCATTTCTACTTACAATACTGATAACAATAGCGGATATCTACCAATTATTCAACGAGTACAAAATGGTACTATGAAAACGAAGAAAGCAGCACAATTGCTGTTAGATTCATTAAAAGACGAAATACATGATGATCAAACAAAGCAAAACATACTAGCCAGTCTAAAAATGTTAGATCAATTAATGTCAATTGGTGGTAAGAAATTAGATGAAATTGGAGAGCTAATTCGAGCAACCTACAAAAATGTTTCAAAATATATCGTTAGATTAGATCATGCCATGGATTTTTAAGTATAATACCAACTTTTTCATTTGATCAAACGAGTAGAAAATAACGATAATTAAATTTTAATTGATTATCTAACATATATTCATTTATAATCTCTCAAGTAGGTTAAAATATAATCATGGTCAAAGAAATAAAAATAATTCAAAGCAGAGATAAAAGACTTCATTTTAGTTATAATGACGTTTATCAATTTTCACTTGAAGTTATAAAAAAGGCAAATTATTCAGATTCCTATGCAGATGCAACTGCGAAAGCATTGTTATGGGCAGATGCAAGAGGTATTTTCTCTCATGGCACTGCAGGTGGAACAGGATTGGAAGAAGCAGTTAAACGATCAGGTATAACAGAAACAGTAATACCTACTGCAAAACCAATAATCTTACCTCAGAAATATCCAACACTTGCAGTTATTGATGGCAATGGAGCACCAGGTCATATTACTTCCGAAATTGCAGTAGATTTGGTCAAATCAATGGCCAGAAAATATGGTATAGCTAAGGTAATCGTCAACAATACAAATCACTACGGTGCAGCAGGTGTATGGAGTGAAAGAATAGCAGAAGATGGTGATTTGAAAGGAGAAGTGAGTTGTACAACCGTTGCTTGTGTTAAACCAATAGGTGATGATGATGATAGAATTGATTATACCATAGGTGCAGGTACTGAATTACGAACAGGTACTAACCCACTGGCAATATCTATTCCTCATTCAGATGGTATTTTAACTCTTGATATGGCTTTTACCAAGATGGCTGTAAGCTATTGTTTGAAACACCTCAAGGCAAATGAGATGATGTCAATACCAGAATACATCGCTGATGAAAATTACAAATCCACCTTAAATCCCAAAGATTTTGTCGATTCAATGGAGGAACTAGATAAAATCAAAGGTACAGTATTTCCACTCGGTTCTACTCATTCAGGATATAAGGGAGATATGATGTTACGAATTCTCGAGGTAGATCAATCACTAGGAGGTGGACCAATTCATAAAATACCATTCAAAGGAGAAGGAGATTACAGAAGAATATCTCTATCATTTCAAGCTCAAGCGATTGATTTTCATTACAATAATATACAAGCTAAAGATCGAGTTTCTCAACTAATGGAAGATTATGAACAATATTTTGGTCCGGCATCGCGTTGGTCTGGCGTTCGCGCAAACCAGGCATTTCAGTATTCAAAAACACAAGGTATTCCTTATTCAACAGGGCAAATAAATACACTTCGCAGAAGTGCTGAAAGTGTGGGGTTAGATTTTGACACATTAATCCAACCAATCTCAGAAAAATCATATCCTGCAAATTTATTTAATAAATAAAAATATGCAATTCTAAAATAATTTTCTGTAAGATTTCACAAATAAGCAGGTAAAGTTTCATGAAATATCTACTTAATCTTAGTTGATAAGAGTTGAACAAATTTCAAGTTATCATCTGCAACCAATAAACTCAAACTTCATCGGAACTATAACAATATTTATTATTAATTTAACAGTAAATTACTTTAACGTCAGGTGAATATAGTTAGTCTATCAAAAGATCTATACAAAGTATTGGGTGTAGAGAGAAAGGCCACCCAAACCGAAATCAAAAAATCATATCGAAAATTAGCCATGAAGTATCACCCGGATAAAAACCAAAACACAGATAAACTAGTTGCAGAGGAAAAATTCAAGGAAATAAATGAAGCATATTCAATTCTATCAGATAATGATAAAAGAAGATATTATGATCATGGGGGATATCAAGCAGTTCAGGGGAATCAATATAGACAGCATACTTATACCACTTATAATGGCAAATCAAAAAAATCTAGAATACTTGAAAAAGTAACCACAACTGATACATTCATAATCAGCAAATTTGCTATTGAATTAAATGTAGAGGTTAATAATTTAATTAAAATCATTGAGCTGATGATTAAGAAAAATATAATTCAAGGGAAAATATACAATGGAAAATTCACCAAAGTAACTGAATAATCAAGAAAACTAGAATTTATCAATTTAAATTTTCCAAGTAACTTGCTGGATTTTGTAAATTATATCAATAGTTTAAATATAAATAATTTATTATTTTACCTTATTTAAGGAATTTTTACTCAATTAGGCACACTTATGTTTAGGAGTCTCATTACATTTAAATAGCTTATTTCACATTATAATTTAATGAAAAAGCTATTTTTAGTATTCATTTTATTATTGATTAGCAGTTTGACTTCAAATCAACTTGTTAATGGAGTTGGAGAGATGTCCAATAATGCTCATATAGGGTTAGATGTAACAATGACTTCCCTTAGTTATTATTCAGGATTCTCAGCAGGAGACCAACTTAATTGGGAAATTGTAAGATACAACGATACCTTTTTGGAATATTCTTACTATATTATCGAAATTTTAGAGGATAGTCCGGTTGATAATGATGTAAGTACAACTCAAGGTTTATTCCTTGTCAATGACACAGAAGGAGATACTTACCTCTCAGATGGACCAGAATTTCCTTTATTACCATTAGAAATCACCTTTTCAGATTCATCAGTCATGTATTTTGAGGAAGTTGTAAATTATTTTTTTGATAATTCAACAATTAATTGTAATTCTATTGAATGTACTGTTGAGACAACTGAAACATATCCTAACTTCCAATCGACAACCACGGTTGTATATAACATCGAATTTGGAGCATTGGTTGATTATTATGAATCCGTTACCATGGATAATAATTCATACATCGCAGAAGCTGTATTAACTACAGATTTAGATCAATTTAGAGGACCTCAAGTAAATCCAGTATCCATGATTTATTACAATGGATTTACTCAAAACCAAATATTTGAGTGGAATATTACAAGAACGAATAGTACAGGTACTGAAGACTATCAATATAAGATTGAAATTATGACAAATAGTCCTGTTGATAATGATTTTAACAGTGTGCAAGGATTATTCAAAGTAACTGATTCAGAAGGAGATACCTACTTAACTGATGGTCCTGAATTCCCACTACTTCCCGTTCAAATTAATTTTGATGATTCATCTTCTTGGAATTTTGAAGATATATTAATTGCATATTTCGAAGGAGCATCGATTTCATGTAATGCTCAAACTTGTACAGTCACATATACTGAAAATTATATAAGCTACTCTGCATCTGTAAGTATCACATACGACGCACAAAAAGGATTATTATTAGATTTTTACGCAGATGTAACCGATAATGGTGAAAATTATATTGAAGAAGCATATTTAATAACTAATAACCCTTCAAATTCGAGCTCATCTGATAGTAATGCAAATGGATTTTCATTATCTTACAATCCCTGGTTTGGACTTACAATCATGATTGCAGTACCTTTTATCACTAAGAAAAAGAGAAATTAATTCAAATATAATTGACTTTTAATAAGTCAAACCCCGAAATTATAAAAATATAAATAAATCATTCACAATGTTAATTAGTATATTTTCGTTGTAAGACCAACAAATTAAATAATAATTACTTATTGTTCATATTATATCTATTTCAGACAGAATGGAGATGAAAAATGGAAATGTACTCATTAGAAACGAATAGATTGTATCTAAATCGCCTAGCAGAAGAACAGATACCAAAATTATTGGAATACTGGAATTCTCCAGAGCTTAGATACATTACCATCGATCGAAATACAATGATACCAGAGGGAAATCACCCATACACGGTTATTTATAATAAAAATGATATACTTGATATATTCAAAATTTGGGATAATTCATCGAAATACCGTTCATTTGGTATATTCACCAAAAAGGAAAATGAAATAATCGGACATATAACCTATGATTATAGTTGGGATCCTTTCTCAATTATTCTTAATCTATTAATATATCCAAAATATAGAAATCAAGGCTATGCTAAAGAAGTTACTCCATTTATGATTGATGAAATATTTAATACTCTTGTTACTCATAATATTGCAGTATTTATCGATGAAGATGAAACCAATGCTATGAAATTCGCCGAATATCTAGGATTTAAGTCTACAGGGGTAATTAAACATGAATTTTATAGAGGAGGAAAATTAAGAAACACCCACTGTTATGATATATTAAGACCAGAATGGAGGAATACACATGCCACTTGAAGGAAAACGAATTATCCTAAGAGGATTACAAAAAGAAGATCTGCAACACCAATTATTAATTAGAAATAACACAGATGGACAAGGTATAGCAAGGAATTTACCTCCTGTTTTTACCTATGAAGAATTAGAAAAAGCATTTAACAAAAAAGAATTTACCATTGATCATAAATTTGCTGCATTTACTATTATTGAAAAAGAAACAAATGAATACGTAGGACAGATAAGTTATACATCTTATCAACCGCGTATATCTGCAGAAATTGGAATACTAATAGATGAGAACTACTGGGGAAAGGGATATGGTTACGAAGCTCATGAAATCCTATTGGAATTTCTTTTTTATAGATTAGGAATGCGAATGATTATGTGGCGTACGTGGGAAGATAACGAAGGATCTTGGAAATTAGCACAAAAATCAGGCTATACAATTACTTCAAGAGTGCGAGAATCCATTTTTATCAATGGAAAAGTTAGTGATTTACTGAGGTTACAAATCCTGAGAGATGAATATTTTGAGAAACATCCGGAATTACAAGATAATCTGCCAAAATTATAAGATATTGAAAATTGGATAACTATGACAGAGTAATTCACGAGATAATCCACCTAATTAAAATAATACTCTCAAATTTAAGAAATTTAAATTTTATTTGATGTTCAATCGCAGAATAAAGAGTATGCAGAGGGATATCTTTGATACTTAAAACTAAATTACCCTCTCATGAAATTCTCCTCCCATAAATAAACATTTATAGTTAAGGGTTATTTATACTCTCATAATTTAGTATTTGTTGTAACATTTTCCCCCCTTATAAACAATTCATTTTTCTTACCTACTTTATAATTGAAAGTATCAAAATTAACAACTTCAGATGAATTTATTTTTCTATGTGGAGGATGAAAACAAGTACCATGAATGAAAGATGTAGATATCATCAAAATAATTTTTTATATTTGTTTTTTTTAATTTGCTTTTAATAAATTTTATAGAGTATTCAATGTATCCAAAATGTAGTTTATATGCAACGCAAAACCTTAGTATAGAATTTCCAGTTCTCAAATGTATAATATTTTCCTCTATTGCCTCTTTAATAGAAAGGTTGCCAAATAATTCAAATAATGTAGGATATTTATTATATAAATCAAAAAAGAAAGAAGTTACTTGAATTTGCCTTTTATTACTCCATTGTAAATTAAAATATTCTGGTGAAATTAGTGGGATTATTTCTTTATTTTCAGTTATTCCAACAGGAATATCTGGGATATATGAATGAGTAATTTGATAAAAATTTATTTTAGATGTTCGCTCAATATCTGTTGGATTAATTTTGCTTAACAAGTTTCCATATGAGTAAATATCTTCCAATTCATTGCTTAATAATAAACTACCTACTTTAATGATTTTATTATCCGCTGAATGAGGTTTGTTATCATCTGAAAAAAGGGTAGCAATATCTTGGTCAGAAGTTTCCTATATATGATATGTGGTAGTCCATAATGGTATAGCTTGATTAAGGGCTTTTTGAATTGACTTCTTCTGAATTTTGTTAAAGGTATAACCTTGAAATATTAACAATAAAATTGCAAAGAAAAAATATCTATTTCCTCCTATAATACTATTAGCAGGGATTTTATTATAATTGAGGAATAAAACAATTATTATAATAATGGAACAAATTATACTTAATGCTTTTATAAATATACTACCATTATATTTTTTATCAATTCTAATAACAAATTTATCCATTTCATATTTTATCCTTACATCTGTTTTTTCTTTTGAAATAAATGGATAATATTTATAATTCCTAATATTTTGACTCATCCGTATAGATTTTGTTTTATATTTTTTTATTTAAATCTTAGGACATTACATATTTGATAATATTTAATTTACCACTTAGAATCTACAAAAAGTAGCGATATATATTTAATTTACAAATCCAGAACTTGATTATTCTCAAGGAAGGAGGCGAAATACTACCAAGTAATCCAAATTATTCGAGTTCAGTGACGTATAAGGAATTTCAAGGGAATGAAAAAGAATTAGTTATGTTAGTATTTTTAACTATTGACAATACTATTATACCTATAATACCCCTAAAATATAAGTATTATCATGAACCAAATTTAACATTAGATTATAGACATCCATTTTGGAAAGTAGAGTTTATATTCGAAATTAAATTATTTCAAAAAGATTTTGAAAGGATAATATCAATGTATGACATCACTTTTGATCATGAGATATTCATGCAAAACTAATATCATTAAGAAGCGGATTACATTCATCAGAAAAAAGGATAATTGAATGATCATTTTTAAAATCAATGAATATCAAATCACTCCATATTGTCATACAGTCTAATGAAAAACTTATTGTTTTGAAAACACTCTCGGACTTGTTCTTGATCTACCAGTTTATGATTAATTTTTTGTTTTAAAAATTTTGGTTTAATATTTTATTTAGTTATAGAGATAAATTGTCTTAATAGGTAGGAAATGAAGGGTTGTGTAGATATCTAAATAAATTTTATACGTTATTTTGGGATATTTCTATTTTCTTGGTTATTTCCTAAAACACAATATCCTCCTTTCTAAACACAATATTTTCAATATTCGGTTCCAAAAAATTCATCAAATTATTAAATCCCAACCTAGCAGAGACTGGTAGCTTCATTCGTGAGGATGATGCTACTGTACTCAGGTTTTTCAGTTGAATCAATCTTTTTATCCGATTCATAATATGATTTTCATTTTACATACCTCTATTCGGGAAAGTTAGTTTGAATTCACAGTTAACGCTCTCTACGCGGTTGGAAACAATGCTTTTATCTCAAAATATCATCTTTGATATCCATAGCATTCTGCCAATTTCATCTTTACTCGGTATATCAACCCCATTAGGAGTTGATTGTAACCTATCTATTTCCAAGAAATTCAATGTGTGACCAAATTGAAATGCTCTTCCATTTTTTCTAGCTGATTTAGACCCTCTCTTCTTCTTAGATTTCCTTTTCAGTTGTTTTCCAGTTCCATTTTTGACCAGGTTTCCTTCATCTCTTCTTCTTTGCTACATTCACCGTATAGGGTTTGCGAATTGCAAACCCAACTTGAGGTTCTTTCGTCGGTAAAGCTTGATAATCATGCTCTATTACATTTTAATCTAACATTTTCTCAATTAGGTACATACCAAATTATTATCGATGCAGAAACATTTACTGGAATTGTCTTTTCTTCAATAGTATTCAATTTTATGGTATCACCACCGAATAATGGAACCCCAAGTAGTGATCCGAGGAGTAATTCAAATAGTAATTCTAATTCATCTAATTCCAGTGATTCTAATCCAAATTCTAATTCATTTTTACCAACTGCACCTCTAACAGACCCAGATGAAGACTCACTAGTAATTGTAATTATCAGCTTAAGTTTTCTAACAATGGCCGTTGGAGTTACAGTGTATCGTAGAAGAATGAATCGAACAGTAGGAAAAGCACAAACACCTCCTGAAAATTTAGATGCATAAACTATTTTACAATATTTCTGAATCATTATGAAAAGAATGCGATCAATCACAAGAATTTCATAAATAGCAATTCAACATTGTTTAATATTAAGAATTAACACAAATTATTTAAACTTTAATTTAAATCTCAAAATATCCGGATGTATGTATATCTAAGACAATATTCTTTATTTTTATGTTCATAAAGTCGAAATTATGCTGAAATTGCTTCATTAATTTTTATAAGTAGAAATAAATATAAAAAATAATTAAATTTAAGTGGATCAGGATTAACCGTGGTAAAAGATATAACAACAAAATCAACAAATAAGCCAAAATCAACAAAAAAAGCAACAACAAAAAAATCAGATACAACAAAATTATCAAAAAAATCTGAAAATGGAAATTCCAATAGTATCTTACGATTACCAGTAGAACAGAATTACAGAGAAGAATTGGAATACCTTGCCAGAAGTTATACAGATGAGAAACCATTCCAATGGTACTTATCGCCCAAGGCATTACGAACATTTATTCTAGGATCAACTAAACAAGATAAATTGGATAGAGATATCAAAACTAAGTTCTTTGGTGATGTCAAATTGGTAGAGAGGGCAATTGTAACTCTTGCAAGTGATAGAGGATTGCTACTCATTGGTGATCCTGGTACTGGCAAATCATGGCTTGCGGAATTATTAGCAGCTGGAATTTGTAATAATTCAACATTGGTAGTCCAGGGAACTGCAGCAACAACAGAGGATCAAATTAAATATTCATGGAATATTGCATCAGTAATTGCCAATGGTCAATCGCGAGACAATTTGATACCATCTCCAATTATGGTGGCTATGAATAATGGAATTATTGGTAGATTTGAAGAATTGACCAGATGCACTTCTGATGTCCAGGACTCACTTATCTCTATTCTATCCGAAAAATATATTTCCATTCCTGAATTAACTGCAAATAATGTAGCCTTTGCCAAAGAAGGTTTCAACATCATTGCCACTGCAAATAGTAGAGATAAAGGGGTAAATGATTTATCTTCTGCATTGAAACGTAGATTTAATTTTGTTACAATTCCAATCGTAAATAACGTTAAGACAGAGAAGGAAATCATTCAATTCAGAGTCAAAGAGTTGTTGGATAGAAAGAATATGTCTCAAGAAATACCTCCTACGTTATTATCAATACTAATTGAAACATTCAAAGGACTACGAGAGACCAATGATGCAGCAAAATCAGAGGGTGAAAAATTAGAATCTGCATTATCTACTGCCGAACAGATCGGAATACTCGAAGATGCATTGCTTCAGAATAATTTCTTTCCATCAACTAATCATGAAAGTGCGTTGGCTCAATCATTAATTGGTTCCCTTACAAGAAGGCTGCCAGAAGACCTAGCGACTATGAATAGATTCTGGCATTCATTTGTAGAGGCTAAATCTAAGAATAACAAAGACTGGGAAGTGTTTTTTGGAGAGGGAGAAAAAATAATGGCTGGATTTAAATTATAAGGTGATTAGACTGGTAAATACTTCTGAAATAGGTTTTGGTAAATTCGAGTTCTCCTCAGACACATCAGTAGTAGATGTTTTAACTAATGTAATAGAGGAATTAGAGGGAGAAGATAATGTGTATGAAATTCTTAAAACCGGTACTCAAGACGTAGTTCATCTCCAATCATTGGAATTACCGATAATACCTATTTTACATTATTCTACTGCTTCAGCCATACACACAATGGAATATCTAAGAACAAACAAACCAAAATGTATATTTGTAGAGGGACCAGAAGATTTAAACCATCTCGTGGATGATCTGATGAAGTGTGAACTTCCAGTATCACTACAGGGAATTGGAATTAAATCAAAATTTTATCCTCCGGATAAACTCCCTGTTAGTGTTATATTTCCATTAGCAGAAACATCAGCAGAATATCAGGCAATTAAATATGGTATTGAAAACAAAATACCAGTAGTATTTGTAGATCATACATGCGATTCCGGCATTCGATGGGATTTAAAATATAATCCAGATATAGAAGAAAATCAGGATACATCCAAGGAAAACGATGGATTATTCAAAATTAGCGTTGGCAAAGATCAGCCAACAAAACAGGTATTTATTGATACTTTACTTGATGTTTCTAAGATGCATAGCTTTTCTGAATGGATATTAGAAATACTAGAACCTACACTATTATCTCTGGAATTTGATAAGTATCAACAATTAATGACTTTAATTGGTAGTATATTCAGACGGCTAGGTACTAATGAGGGCTGGAATGAACAGCTAACTTATAGAGACGGTTTTATGTGGACTCGAATGAGGGCTTACCTACGCGATGAATCAATCGACCCTACAGAAACGGTATATATATGTGGTGCATCCCATGGAATTGCAATAAGTGAATCATTTGGTCTTACGGGTATAGAACTAGAAATACAAGAGGATAGTGATACTAGATGGCATTATGGAATTGCTCAATCTTCATTCAATGAGATTGAAGCCATCCAACAACAAATGCCGGGATTTGTCAGTGAAATGGCTAATTTATGGACTATGTTTCATAAAAATAAAAAAACAAGTAGAGTAATAAGCATAGAACAACAAGCAAAGATACAGGAAGATAAACTTATTGCATGGTCTGCAGATATAGTAAAAAATGCAAGAAAATTCGGATATCAAGTGAGTACTGCAGATAGTATTGCAATAGTAAAGATTGCATACTTACTCAAGGATATTAGAGAAAAACCATTAGTATCTCAGTATGATTTTGTTGAGGCAGTTATTACCTGTTTGGATAAGGGAGAATCTAATTCAAAATCAATTCAAGTAATTTGTGAGGATTACTTTAGAAGAGATAAATTAGGTAAAGTTGGATATCTTGCATTGCCACCACTGGTTAAAGATGTTATAGATAGATTATCCCTTTTGAATATGGATGTTAACAATAAAAAGATATTTCGAGCACTTATGGATTTTAATAAAAATCCGGAATTTAGAATTGCTTCTGATTTATTATGGTTACTTCATTACCTACAGGTGGATGTACGTCCGATTATGGGAGAAAAAAAACTGGGTAACGTAAACAAACAAGAATCATGGGATATTAACATTGGTAAAAATCAAAATAGTATTATCATTCTTGCTGCCGAGGGAATGACTATAGAAGATGTATTTAGAAAAAGAATAATACGAAAATCTCGTATCAATCCTTCAGTAATTAAAATTCTTGAATGTATAGTTGATGTCTATACGTTTGATTCTCAAAATTCCAAGCTTCTGAATAATCTGGGTAATTTACTCTCTACCATTATTACAGATCTTAGATTTGAGGATACACTGAAAATATATAAAATCTCATTGGATCTGATCAACTATTTCCGAGCTCAGGTATCAGGTATTCCTGATTGGTTTAGTAGATATATCTTAAATGGTTATCAATCATTTTCAAAAGAGCTTTCTCGTGCATTTTTGGATGATACCATTCAATATGAAAATTTAGCAGGAATGCTTTCATTTATATTCAAATTTGAGAATATTGCCATATCACAAGGTGCAAATAGAAATGAGCTGAGAATTTCATTACAAACAATTTATTCATTAAAGTTAAGTACTGTTAAAAGAACTATTGTTATTGCAGCAATGAACATCCTAACTCCAGGGATTGAGGATGAATTTAGATTACAAATTAAATATATTATTAATAATCCATTAACAATTAACAACATGCCAGAAGTATTCAAAGGATTATTCATCAGTTCGATCTTCTCACCAAACTTGATCCTACTCATAGCAGAATTATTAGATAGATGTTTTAGAACAATAAATGATGAATTCATAATTCAATGGATTCCTCAACTAATCACCATGCTGAGAGATATTGATAGTGATTTATTTGATAAACTTATAAAGGAGATAACTAAATACTATGCTACTCAAGACATCCAACAGATGAAAGTATGGTATAATACCTCAATTTATGAACAAGATGCTATCACTACCAACAATCCATTAGATACTGAAGAATTAGAAGCAGATATCCCAATCTCTGAAACTAATCAATTAACAAGTTTGATTCAAAGTCATCCAACTACAACAAATTATTGGGCAAATTATCTTGGGTTATCAGTTGATTCTTGGTTAGATTTCAGTACCTTGGAGAATCTTAAAAAACAAAAAACAATTGATAAAGGCAAAAATACCAAGACCATACATATTCATCAAGAAGGAGAAATAACTCATCCCTTGGGATTATTAATCAATCAGAATAATAGCACTCTACATGCATATCAAGAATTATTGATACAAAGACATCCAGAATTAAAGAGTAAATTATCAAATTCAGTGGTTAATCCCATTGAAATCCATCAAAATAGAATACAAAAATTAATAACACAGTATCCAATTACTATGGAACATTTATTAAAATTAAAGAGGAAATAAATATGGACAGCCCTAACAATGATTACTTAATAAAAAAAATTAATTACGAGATAAAAAAAAGGAATATTAAAAAAGTACCATTTCTAGAAATTAGAAATAATAGACTTCAAGGAGTAGTTTCAAGTGGATCTGACATTCGGAGAGTATACGTTTGTGTAATTGATAACAATAATAATACATTTAGTTGTCATACAAATAATAATCGAAAATGTGGAGGATTAGATACTCAATATGTTTGCTCACATCTTTCTGCACTTATAAGTCAAGCAAATCTTAGAAGTGAAGAAGATGAAAAATTTGATACATTAGCTTCTACTACAAATAAACAGGGAGATACAAAAGCGAGATATCCAGAAGTATTTGCTCGATTTCAACATTATTTAAAATATTTACAAATGGAAGCTACCATTGAATCCATTCCTGAAATGGAATGGTTCATATCTAATTAAGGTGATTGTATGACGGCAAAAATTACACTCAAAGAAAATGACCATATTAATAACCCCATGATATTTTCCAATGATGTTAAATTAGATCAGGTATTTGAAATTCAACATCAATTGATACAGGTATTTAGTAATGGATTTTCCAAATTAAACAGTAAAGGAATTGAAACACTAAAAGAAATAAATATTGCATTTTCTACCAGTCCATTAAATACATTGATTTCTGAAGCAATAACTGGTTTGAACAACAATCAACTTACCAGCTCTAACTTTGATTTACTAGCAATTGTAATGGCTTCAATTGATGGTTCTGCATATGACAGCTTATTTGATGAATTGAATAAATTGATGGAAAATCAAGTATCCCTTATTGATAATGCAAAAGAAATAAATTACACTTCTAATACAGAAGACCATGAAAATTTCCTAGAATCTATCAAAAGTTGGTTGATCGACCTAGCAATAATGGGATTTACAGAAATAAATATGGATGTATTAGAGAGTTTTGAACAAGTAATGGATACTCTTGAAAATATACCCGAGCTTATGAGATTAAACGTGATTCTTAGAGGATTTATTGAGGAAATAACTACAGAAATCCCAATCACCAGTCAAGATGAATTCCCTGCCAAGAGATGGCTAGGATTATGGCTTAGATCATATCTGTTAACTATGCAATTACCAAAAGAGAATGTTCAATCAATTAAAGATTGCAAATTAAAAATCATCGGTGTTCAAAAATACAGTCATGATTATTTTACATTATACACATTTCATGGAATTCTAGACCATGAGGGTAATAATCGATTAATCCAAATAGAAGCCAAGAAATTCACTATTAATGAAGTATCAAATAATGAATTACTCGATTTGCTAAATAGTACACATCCTGAATTATTCAAGGGATTAGAAGAAAATTTAGTTATTCAAGTAAAACAAGGAATGATTAGTGGAAATTATCTGATACTGGAAAAATTCAAAACAACAACCACATCATTTGACATTTATGAAACTTTGGCAGTACTATTTGAATCTAAAACTATTTCCTACAACAAACAAAACCCATATAACAGACATCCATTGTTACTAAAATATCCTGTACTATGTAAGATCGAAAACATAACCAAAGATGGAACATCAAAATTTGATTGGGGAGATATCCCCATTAGATTTGATAAAGTAGGTACTCTTAATGAAAAATGGAAATTAGCCAATTCAAAAGGTATATTTGGTTTTATCCAATTTGATAATGGATGGTGGATTTCTCCAGTCACGATATTAGGCGATAAAAATCAATACATCGGCTATACTTATTCACAAGATCGTTCTGGAAAAAATGTCTATGAAGTTCTTAAAGAGAGATCCAACGCGATTTTGAGGTCTAAAAGCTGATGAAAATAGATATGAATGATAATGCCAAGGCATTTCTGTATTGGAATAATATATTTTCAATATTTAATAAGGGGAGTGATTTACATGAGCAGAAAAGAAATATCCTAAATCAAGCAGAATTACCGGTTGATTTACTGGATCAACACAGACCTCTTGGTGAATTGATTAAACAATATCCAAAGGTGAATTTAGATCAAAATAAATTGATCCAACAACTCGAGGAACAAGAAAGCGAATTAGAAAGTATTCCTACTAAAAATGAATTAGTTGAAAGTGAATTAAATGAAAATAAACTAAATGAAAAAAACAAGAAACCTCAAAAATTAGCATCACTTAACGATATCATTGAGGATTTGAAACTCAAAATATTTATCTTAGATCTAAAGTTGATACAAGAATTATTTGCTGAAAATTATCGAGAAGCCATATCCAGTTCTGATTTGATTAATTGGAGAGACTCATCCTCACAATGGAATGAAAGGTTAAATAATATGGGTCATGGACCTTCAACTGGATTTAAACTATCTAACGAGGAAATCGCTCATTTACTGGCAAACCTGGAAACTAAGATGATTAAAAAAATGAAAATAAGAGAATTGCTAAAGGATGATGAATTAGTAGTTAAAATAAACCCAACCATGGCGATAGTAGAGGAATTATTATATGAAAAAGATCAAATCGATGGTGAAATACTAAATCGTGCCAGAGTATTAATCAAACGATTTGTAGATCAATTGGCAGAAGTATTGAAAAATAAAGTTAACCAATCTATTAGAAAAATTCCAAATCCAGAAATTCCACCTAAAAAAGTACTACGTAATTTAGATGTTAAGAAAACAATTTGGAAGAATTTACATAACTGGGATCCTAACTCAAATAAATTATTCATTAATAACATGCACTACCTACAGGCAACCAAGAAAACAACAGCTACAGATATCATTGTAGTTGTAGATCAAAGTGGCTCTATGACAGATGCAATGGTTCAATGTACGATTTTAGCTTCAATATTTGTTGGATTACCCAATGTAAATGTTAAACTATTTGCTTTCGATACTAAGGTAATTGATTTGACCAAATACGTACATGATCCATTTGAAGTACTATTGAATACCCATCTAGGTGGAGGAACTTACATAAATTTAGCACTTTTAGAAGCATCTAAGGAGATAACCAAACCCAAAGATACAGCCTTGGTTTTAATTACAGATTATTACGAGGGAGGTTCTGAAGATGTTTTATATAATACTATTATGAATATAAAGAATAATGGAACAACAATTATATCTGTCGGATCATTAGACAAAAGAGGTAAAGTATTCATCAATAGCAGATTTGTCAATAAACTTAAACAAACAGGTATTAAAACAATCATAGGTGGTCCTGAAGATTTAATTGATCAAATTAAAGTTATGCTTTAAAGAAATTTGATCAGAATGAGTAAAAAGGATTTCAACGGAGATTGCTCATAATATCGTCATCTCTGATTCCTCTTTGTTAATAAAATCTGAAGTCCATTTTCCGGATGAAGGGCAACTGAAGGAGTAATTTCAAATTTAAAGGTATCAGGCATCTCAAAATCAAACTCTCGAACAAATAACCCAATTACTTCTGGAACCAAAATCTTTGCAAATTGTTCAGCAACACAACTGTACATCCCACCTCCAAATGGAAAATATTTAAAACCGAACTTGATCTTACTGTAATTCTCAAACCTTTCCGGGTTAAAATCCGCGTGATTTTCCCAATAAAGTGGATTATGATGCATTGCATATTGAGACACAATTATCAGGGAATTTGCAGGAATTAATACATGATTTATCACATCATCCTTCAGAGCCACTCTATTCATTAGCCAAGCCGGTGGATACATTCTCAAAGCTTCAAAAAACACCATATTCAAATACAATGAATCCTTTAAATTTTGAACTGTTGGTATCTCATCAGTGAACATTTCATCAACTTCTGTCTGAAGTTTTTCTTTAACTCTTTTAGAGCTCGCTAAGAGATAAATCGCACAAGTTGTTGCCATCGCTGTAGTTTCATAACCACCAATAATCATGGTAAATAAGTGATCTTTGGCTTCTTCTAGTGAAATATCACCTTTACTAATTGCCTGTTTTAGATTGTTTACTACAAAATTTTCCTTGCTAGTACCTTCAAGGTCTGCTAATATTTCCTCAAGAATTTCATTAAGTCGATTTTTAGCCTGCTTAAACTTAATATTATTTTCAGTTGGAAATATAATTGGCCTTGGTATTATTTGAAGCAATCTAGTTTCTAAGAAATGACGCAATATGTTGATATTTTCCACAATTTCCTTTGCATATATATCAATATTTAATCCAAGAAAGGTTTCTCCACTGATTTTTATCATCAAATCAGTAATTTCTTCAAACATATTCAATGGAGTATTAGTTTCTGCATATTGAGACCATACTTCTAATTTAGATTTGGTTACTCGAGCAATTATTGGGATATAGCTGTTTTTAATTTTACCTGCTACTGTTGGTCTTGAAAAATGTAAATTTTTTCGTATTTTCTGCTTCTTTTCTTTGAATAAACGACCTCCATTCACCACACTTGCCAGGGATAGAGTTTTCGGATAATTATTACAATTCTTTTCCAGAATATACTCTATCAAACTAGGTTCATTAATAATAAAACCCGTTTTCAGCCCAATCTTAAATTTAATTATTGGATGACCTGTTTCATTGATCTTTGTTATGAACTTCAAAGGATTTTTTGTAAATGCACTAAGAATACCAAATATTCGATGACCCCTGAGGATTGGTGGTTCAAGTAGAAATTCATCAGATGATAAATGAAATTTCCTTTGTTGAGCATTAGGTACTAATTTTTCTTGATTCTCCTGTTGTTTCTTTAATTCTATCTGCTCACTAATGATTACCTCAACTCCTTGTACTTAAATGTTAAACAATGATTATGATTTAGACATATAAACATAGTGACATTAGCAAAATTTTGTGTGAATTAAAAAACAACTTGAAGCGATTTATCGACATATTAGGAATTTTGCTATATGTAATATGATTTTATGATAGGTAAAATAATGAAATATTGTAATTTTCACTACATATAAAAAAGAAGAATTGATAAACAACGTTTTAACATCTACTGCAAACAAACAACCATTATTGCATATCTTTTAAAATAATCAATATCGTATTCTTCAAAGGAATACTAAGTAATTTTAGTACAAATTTATAACAACTAGATTATGTCTTTTAATTGATTAAATCTAGCAAATAACATCTTCTCATAGATTGTCTCTGAATCATATTGTAAATACGGATATTTGAATTTGGGTATCATATTCACTGCCTTTATCGCCCTATTGATTGCCCAAGAATGAATTTCAGAGGTTCCTTCGTAAATACTTAATACTCTCGCATCTCTGGCTATTTTATTTATTTCTGTTTCAGCAACAAATCCCATTCCTCCAAAGATCTGCTGTGCATCATATAACATAGAATTCGCAATTTCTGTACAGTATAATTTAGCACTTGAAACAAAATAATGGGCTATTCCATATCTCACAACTCCTGGTAGCATTTTTGCAGCCATTTTTTCAGCCATGTTTTTACCACCTGCACCCACCTCAATTGGTATCCAACCCCTCATATTCCTTTCCACTGCAAATGCAGATCTAATAGCATAATCATCCAAACGCGGAATTTGAAGCTCCATAGATTTGATTTTGTTCTTTATTTCCGGAAATGAGATAATTGGTCTACCAAATTGCTCCCGTGTTTGTGCATACTCAACTGCCAGTTGATAACCTCTTTTTGCCATAGAAGACGCTTGATATGCCACACCAAGCCGCATACCCATTAATCTCTCCAGTACCTTACTATAACCCTCTCCTACTTTACCAATCAAATTTTCCTTAGGTACTCTTACATCTTTGAAATGCAATTGAGCTGTAGGATTTGCATGTAACCCCGATTTTTCCTCCAATCTTAAAATTTCAATATTTTTCAATCCTTCGACTAGAAATACATTCGTCCCTTCTGGCTTTCCACCAACTATATTCTGTGCCAAAAACAATCCAGTATCTGCATAACCACCATTTGAGATGAAAATTTTCGTACCATTCAATACCCACTCATCCCCCTCCAACATCGATGTTGATTTCACACGTTCAAGATTTGAACCTGCACCAGCCTCTGTAAATGCCACATATCCTGTGGTCTTACCATCTGCAAATTTTTGTATTACATCATTGAATTCAGCTTTATGATGAGAAATCAAGGGTTCTAATACCGATAATGATATTGTCACTAAAATTTGCAATGACAAATCAAATGTGGAAAGAACCTCAAGAATCGGACCCAAAACAATCGGTGTATAACCCATACCACCAAATTCTTCCTTTAGAAATATTTTGTAAAATTCATTATCCCTAATTATCTCTGTAATTACCTCTTCCATCCCACTAGGCAGTTGGACTTTATTATTTATCAATTTTGCACCTTCTCTATCCCATTCTACTGATTTTGCAAATACATTATGCTTATGTAAGATCTCTGTTATTGATTCTACAATAGCATGTAGCATTTCTAATTTATCATCATCATATCCTAGTTGTTTTGCATATTTATTCACAATATTCTTTCCATACTCGCTTATATCCACACTCATAACTTATTATAACGACTGGTTGCTAAAATACTCTTGTTTGTAGGAATAGTAATTACTTTAATTCTTCATCTAAAAAATAGTAATCAACTAATACAAAAATACAACAACTATAAATCTCATGAAGTTTTGTTTTAATCCTATGACAAGATTTTACTGCATTGTTACAAAATATTTTTCTTTGAAATAACCGAGGGACACTGCAGGTTTCAATCCTATAACTAGGTTTTACTGCATTGTTACTTCGGTGTTTCAAACACGAGTATAACCATGTTAAACGAGTTTCAATCCTATAACTAGGTTTTACTGCATTGTTACTAAGGAAAACACAAGAATGATTTTCCCACAAACATCCTCGTTTCAATCCTATAACTAGGTTTTACTGCATTGTTACTGGTAAAGCTATAGGTCAAGGTATGGCTGATCGTAGGTTTCAATCCTATAACTAGGTTTTACTGCATTGTTACATACACTAGTACCCCCCTCACCTCCCCACATCGAGTTTG